>Ga0209515_10005257_pt1 | contig 16898 bp, 18 predicted proteins | sample Subgroupgradi54m_FD_187454 | JGI IMG/M metagenome (GOLD analysis project Ga0209515, IMG submission 187454) | Subsurface groundwater microbial communities from S. Glens Falls, New York, USA - GMW60B uncontaminated upgradient, 5.4 m (SPAdes)... ...
AAACTTGCTAAGACGGTTCACCGTTCGCTTCTTGAGCGGGCGCTCAGTTTTGCGATTGATAGCAAAGCAGACAACAAAGGCGCGCTGTTTATGTGGAAGCTGAAGGAATTGAGGAAGGGAGAGAAGAAAACCTAATACTCTACTGTCATCCCGAATTTATTTCGGGATCTTTTAAAGATGCTGAAACCCTCCAATTCGGCGGGCAGGCAAGTTCAGCATGACAATAAAATGTTATGAAACAGGCACATCTTTTCATCTCAGGTTCTGTGCAAGGAGTTGGCTATCGCCAGTTCGTCAAAAGCAACGCTCGAAAGCTCGGCCTTACAGGGTGGGTTCGCAATGCCGAAGACGGTGGAGTCGAAGCCGTACTGCAAGGAGATAAAGAACGTATTGAACAAATGATTGCGTTTTGCAAACAAGGACCATTTTTGTCAGAAGTGAAACAGATTGGGTTTGAGTGGGAAGAGGGGGAAGAGAAACCAAATGACTTCACTATCCGCTAAGTCCTGAGTTATAAGTATCACATAATTTTATTATTAATGTATGTCATTCCTGGCCGCAAACCAGGAATCCAGTCATATAGATTCCCGTTCCCCGATCGGGTCGAGGACAAGTTTCATGGGAATGACAAATTAGGTTGCGTAACAAGAGTTAATAATTGGTGTTGCTGAGTAATTGTGGTCTTTGTTATACTCCATCTATTATGACAGAAGCAGTAGATACCGCAGGAGGTGCCACCGTAACAACTCCAGAAACAGGACGGGGTCAACTCCCTGTTGAAGTTCGCTCTCTGGAAAATGTTTTTATCGAAATTTTTCCAGATCTGAGTGCGTGTATTCCACGAAGACGGGGCCAGGGAATGGGGGTGAGTCAACGATTATCTCGATCCAACTTTGAAAACGATTTTAACCTTGTTTACCTTCGAGACAGGCTGAACGAGACGCCTATGCTTCAATCAGGTGAAGAGCCAAAGCCTGAAGTAGAGGGAGAATGGGAGCGAGTTATAACCAAACATAATGATAGGTCATTGTCGATTAATGTAAAAAGAAGAGGTGTCTCTGAAGGTGATGGCAAGGTACATGTATTTTTTGATAGACAGGAACTAGCTGATGGATTATTAATAGAGAGAGTTGAGATAGATAGAGGAGATGCGGATACAGGTGAAAGTCTTCGTCTTGTCTTGGAAGATGGGAGATATAGTGTGAAGATAGGCTATGCTGAGGGCGGAAAGCATGTTGAGATGGATGCTGCGTTTCAAGATCAATCAGCTGATGGTGTGGTCAGTCTTCCAAAGGTGAATAGTAAAGTCGTTCCTGTTAAGTAACTGGGATTTTAGTGTTACTTCTTCAACTCCTGCTCAAGTAAATTCTTGACGAGAATTTATAGTTGGGTTATACTCCTTCCCATTATGTCGTCACCAGATACAAGACCAGGCGTTGCCACAAGAACAAATGCTGAAAAATGGCTTATGGAGCGGCAGCTTCCAGCCCTCGATGAAGCAATGGGTAGGTTTTGGATGGAGGTTCATAGAGAAACAGCGGGAATACATACACACTTGTCACGAGAACAGATAGAGAAACAATTTCACTTGAGTACTATTCGAGATCTAGCCAAACCACCAGTTGGCTCGGGAAAAGGATTACCACTCATCGGTAGATGGGCAGGTTACGTCAAACCAAGTGAAGATGGGATAGATATAGTTATGAACTATCATCGCTATCCAGGTGATCCCGGAAAAGTCATTGACGTTCATTATCGTAAAGATTCCAGCGGAGAGGAGTTTGTAACTATATTAATCGGTAATAACATAGGTGAGGAAACAATTCAGCAAGTCAATCTTGTCTTTCCAGCGGAAGGAAACTCGTATGCATTTAAAGGAGGAGAAAAGAGAAAAGGGAAATCTAGCTATTTGAATTTTCAAATGACTGACAGTGGAGAAGTTGTAGATAGAAACGAAGAACCTGATTTATAGAAACGTCACTTCTTCAGCTCTTCCTCAATAACTTTCTCAAACTCACTAAACGGCTGGGCGCCGGTTAGTCTGTAGCCGTTGACGAAGAAGGCGGGGATCCGGCTCAAGTCAAAATCGAGGCAGCAATTCAATCAAGACAAACGTACAAAGGTGGATCTGGATTCCCGTCTACACGGGAATGACATTTGAAGCCAAACTGGGGTAAGGTCTGGTATGTACTCCCTTGACCCTAACTAATCTTAATAGTATACTCGCGCCTATATGCATAAAGAAGGACCAGTTTTAGCTCATGTGCGCGCTGCATTCAAACGAACCAAGGAAACGGCGTTTAAGGAAACAGCCTCGCTTCCGCATAGCATTCCCAATCTCACGCCGTTTTATGACGAGTTGTTTTCTGTGGCTGATAATCCTGCATCAGTGTTGCAGAAAGAGCATCTTGAAAATTCTTTTCCTCTCTCGAGTTTGCGAACTATTCATCAAGAGTATTCTCGGACTAGTAAGGAACGTGTGGAGCTGGTGTTAGATGAGGGATGGAAAGGGTATATGCGTGGTCAAAGTGATGGTAGCGTGCATGTCGCAGTTTGTCAGTGGATTGGAGACCAATGGAAGAGTATTGAATATGTTTATAATACAAACACGGATGGGGAAACTATGGCACTCCGGTATCTTCATGAGATAAAGGGTGAGAGCAGGAATCAGCAAACACATCAAGATCTGGTAGTACATATTGACCAGGGCGGAGAAGTAAGTCGTTTGGCAGTGAGAGATTATCGACCAGATGTCAGTCGGGCAGCAGTAATGACTCCTGATGGGGCACTAAATACGTATCCGCCTGAACCGTCTAGTCCTGTTATGCCTGAAGCCGAGTCTCCAGCACAGCCTCGTGAACTGCAAATGCTTCAAAGGATTTTCGGAGAGCTTCAGCCAGAGATTATTGCCCAATGGGCTGATAGAAGTAAAAGAGAAGATGCGAAATTGTCGCATGATAGTTTGGAATCCTATTTTGCCATAGCAGAGCCGCGGGAAAGATTGCAGGCAATGATTAATGCGAGGCAAACGACTGAGTCTGAAAACGATGGGGAGTGGACACGAACACTAACACGGAACAGTTCAACTTCTTTGGAAATGAAATTGAGTCGAAATGGTGCTGCGGAAGACGCGGAAGAGGTTACGGTAACATACAAAAAAAATAAAGAATTTGCTTCTATAAATGGCATTTATGAACAGGTAAAGATAGCATGCAATACGAATGGTCAAAAACATATGGCAAATCTTATCTTATCTGAACATAAAAATTCGGCCAATAGTATCGGTTTACAATATTCTGAAGGGGGAACAGATATAAGAATAAGTGCTGGATTTGATAATTGGCAAATAGGGTCCTTTCCGAGGCTTTACTCAAGTTTTGTTCTTTTATATAAAGATAGTAAGCTTATGCACTCACCTGAATTTGCTGAACTCCCAATTATAAATTATAGTCCCCCCTATATTCCACCAAGGGTAAGTTTAGGTGAGAGAATTAAGGGGGTTCTTTTTCGTGATAAAACTAGGTAAGGAAAAAATCTCTTATTTCTTCAACTCCTCCTCAATAACCTTCTGTAACGTTGCAAAGGGGACTGCGCCGACGATGCGGTAACCATTGATAAAGAACGTCGGTGTTCCATCGACCTGTGCGGCAGTGCCAGCTGCGGCATCCGTATCAACCGCTTTTTTGTACTTATCGCTGTCAAGACAAGATCGGAATTGGTCAGTATCCAGATTGAGTTGGCGAGCCAGGTCAGTAAAGGAATTGCCTACATCTGTTCCTGTCAAAGGAGACCATGTGGTTTGATTATTGAATAACAAATCGTGGTAGTCCCAGAATTTTCCTTGTTCATTGGCACACTCAGATGCTTCTGCAGCTTTTTGTGCATTGGGATGAATACTATTGAGAGGGAAGTGGCGATAGGCAAAAGTGATTTTGCCGGTTTTGCTATAGGTATCGGTGATTTGTTTGTTTGCGTCATCAAAATACCGTTTGCAGAAAGGACACTGGAAATCACTGAATTCAACAACTTTTACCTTTGCATCTTTATTACCAAGAAGAGGTAGTTTGCCAAGCCCCATATTTTTGACGACTTGGGGAGGTGTTGGCTGTGCGTTGGCTGCTTGTTGAGGGACTGGTGTCGGTGTGATCTTTGCTTGCTGTTCAAGGTAGATGACTTTATTGGTCAGCATGCCGAGAATGAAAGCAAAGAGAACAAGGGTAAAAACAAGATACACATTGAGTGGGGTGTTTTTGAAGGTCAAACGAGGAAGCTTAACTTCGAAGTACTCAGGTTGCTTCTTTGGTTGTTCGGTTGGTACTTCTGGTACGGTCTCTTTCTTCATCTTTTTTATTGTAACACAAACTTTTCAATAACATCTACCACCCCGTCCTCTTCAACAGTTGGCGCGATATAATCGGCAATTGCTTTGAGATCGGGGACAGCATTACCCATGGCGACTTTGAGCCCACAGGCCATCAGGAGCGGGAAGTCATTATAACCATCACCAACGCCGATGATTTCATGAGTCCCAATACTTAATCGTTTCGCTACTTCAAATATGCCATGCTGCTTCGTTGCTTCTATATGAGAAATGTTTACATTGATATATCCATGATCCCAAGCAATATCTTTATACATCGCAATGGTTGGAATATGAGAAAGGTTGCTGATCAGTTCATCTGCTGTTACTGTATTTAAATCCATACAATACACTGCTAATACGTTATGAGGAGCATAACCTTTATTGTTTTTGAATATTTGCTCTTTATCATCAACGATAAAACGGATGTCGTTCTTTACCAAATAGTCAACAACATGATGAAGATCTTGTGTGAGCAGAGGTCTTTCATATAAGAATTTGCGTGTAACGCTATCAATAATCAACGCTCCATGAAGAAGAATAGCCGGCCCTGAAAGCTGCAAGGCATCTAATATCGGATCAATAGAGGAAATATGTCTGCCAGTTACAGCACAAACAGATATTTTTTCTTTTGCTTTCGCAATTGCATCAATTACTTTTTGGGAAGGTAGTCCGTCCGGACGATTTGGGATCGTTGTCCCGTCCAGATCAAGCATGAGCGCCTTGTATTTTTGCATACCAGTTATTATAACACCTGCTCTGTGCTATGATATTTTCACTATGACACTCGATAAACTTTTTGTTGCTTTTGCAACCCTTGGCGGCATTGTCTGGACGTACTGGTTTTTCCTCATGAAAAAAGAAGAAACGGCAGTTATGGTAAGTAACCATAGTGTGGATATTACTGTTGCAGGGGGATACTCTCCAAATGTTATTTCCATTCCAAAAGGCAAACCAACAACGATTAATTTTACTCGCAAAGATCCAAGTTCATGTCTTGAAGAAGTCGTACTTGGTGATTTTAAAATACGAAAATATTTACCACTTAATCAAAAAGTGTCAATCACGATTACACCACAAAAAACTGGTGAGTTTGGTTACACATGTGGCATGAATATGTTTCATGGAAAAATAATTGTCGAATAATATGACTGAAGTAAAAGAATCATTTCCAATAAAAGGTACACATTGCGCTTCGTGTGTGCGCGTGACCGAGCGAGCATTGAAAAAAGTACCGGGTGTTACAGAAGCAGTTGTCAATTTGGTAACCGAGAGAGCAACGGTTACCTACGATAATCATTCTTGTACGCCAGAACAATTAGTCGATGCTATCGCGAAAACAGGCTATACCTTAGAACTTGAAGAAAAAAGTGAAGATGTGCAGGAGATAGGCAGAAAAAAAGAATTACAATTGTTGAGAAATAAAGTTATTATTAGTCTGGGTCTGGGAAGTTTACTTCTTTGGGGAACTTTTCCAGTATTAATGCATACTGCTCCTCAGTTTTTACAAAACTTTTGGGTGCAACTTCTCCTTGCAACACCTGTGCAGTTTTGGGCTGGTGCAGAATTTTATAAAACAGCTATTGCAGCACTCAAGCATCGAACTTCCAACATGGATACTCTTGTCGCTCTTGGGACAACGGTTGCGTATTTTTACTCCGCGTTTGTGACAATTTTTCCACAACTCATTATGACAACGGGAATTGATACGATGCCATATTTCGATGTGGCAACTATTGTCATTGGACTTATTCTTCTTGGTCGGTATCTCGAAGCGAAGGCTAAACTTGGAACTTCTGGCGCCATTAAAAAACTTATTGGTTTACAGGCAAAAACAGCACGTATTATAAGAGACGGAAAAGACATAGATATGCCCATTGATCAAGTTCAGATTGGTGATATTATTCGAGTCAGACCAGGAGAAAAAATTCCTGTTGATGGCGTTCTTTTAGAGGGGGAGTCGGCAGTTGATGAGTCAATGATTTCAGGTGAAAGTATTCCAGTTGATAAAACAAAAGGAGATACAGTCATTGGCTCAACAATCAATAAATCAAGTAGTTTTACTTATAAAGCAATGAAAGTAGGATCTGATACTATGCTTGCCCAGATTATCAAGCTTGTTGAAGAAGCGCAAGGAAGTAAAGCGCCTATTCAACGACTTGCTGATGTCGTCTCTTCTTATTTTGTGCCAATTGTTATTATGCTGGCTCTTTTAACATTTGGTGTCTGGTATATTTTTGGACAACAACCTGCATTTTTATTCGCCATGTTAAATACCGTTGCAGTTCTTATCATTGCTTGTCCTTGCGCAATGGGACTAGCAACTCCCACTGCAATTATGGTTGGGACAGGGAAGGGGGCAGAGCATGGGATACTTATCAAAGACGCAGCAAGTTTGGAAATTGCGAATAAAATTACGACCGTTGTTTTTGATAAAACAGGAACACTGACGAAGGGAAAGCCAGAGGTGACGGACGTAATCTCCGTCATTGCGAGCGGAGCGAAGCAATCCCATGGAGATCGCCACGCATTCTCTCGCGATGACGTCTTGCGACTTGCTGCGTCAATTGAGAAAGGTTCTGAACACTCTTTAGCCGAAGCGATTGCAACGTATGCTCAAGAGCAAAAAGTAACGTTAGATTCAGTCTCAAAATTCAAAGCAATAGCAGGGCATGGGGTTGAAGGATTAGTGGGAAAAAAGCAAGTGTTTTTTGGAAATAAGCGTTTAATGGATAAAGAAAAGATAGAGATCGTGAAACAAGTTCAGGAGACAATTGAAAAATTAGAGAGTGAAGGAAAGACAGTCATGCTACTTGCTTCCTCCCGTCATTCCCGCGAAAGCGGGAATCCAGAGTTGATTGGACTTATTGCTGTTGCTGATACGGTCAAAGACTCGGCAAAGGCCGGAGTCAAAGCATTACAGGATATGAATATAGAAGTCGTGATGATCACCGGTGACAACTCCAGGACTGCTCAGGCGATTGCGGATTCGTTAGGGATTACTCGTCTCCTTTCAGAAGTGTTACCCCAGCAAAAAGAGGCAGAAGTCAGAAAGCTGCAAGCAACAGGTGCAAAGGTTGCAATGGTTGGTGATGGGATCAATGATGCACCAGCGCTTGCTGCAGCAGATCTTGGTATTGCCATGGGAACTGGTACGGATGTCGCAATTGAAGCTGCTGGTATCACGCTTATCAATAAAGATTTGCGATCGGTAGCGTCTGCTATTGAACTTTCAAGAAAAACAATGCGGACAATAAAGCTGAATTTGTTTTGGGCGTTTGGCTATAATATCGTTCTTATTCCGGTTGCGATGGGTGTTTTGTATCCGTTCTTTCATATTCTTTTAAATCCTATCTTTGCCTCAGTTGCGATGGCAACGAGTTCGATATCTGTGGTGCTCAATTCACTCCGGTTGAAAACTGTGCATATCTAAAGGATAATAGATACTATGTTTGCAAATATAAATTTTCTTTCCATTTTTGTCACGGGACTGTTTGTCGGGGGGCTGAGCTGTATGGCTGTGCAAGGTGGCCTTCTGGCAGCAACCATTGCACAGCGTGAAGAAGAAAGGTTGAAGGAAAAGGTCACAAAAGGAGCGGTTATTCCCATTCTTTCCTTTTTGATTGCAAAACTTCTTGCATACACACTTTTGGGAGCACTGCTTGGGTGGTTGGGGTCATTGGTGCAGCTTTCCTTGCAGGCACAAATTGTTTTGCAGCTTGCTGTCGTTGTGTTTATGGTCGGGACTGCGCTGAATCTGCTGAATGCCCATCCACTCTTTCGGTATTTTATCATCCAGCCTCCGCGGTTTGTAACCAAACTTGTCCGAAAACAAGCAAAGCGGCAAGATATTTTTGCTCCTGCATTGTTGGGCGCTTTTACGGTTTTTATTCCGTGCGGGACAACACAGGCAATGATGGCCCTTTCTATTGCTTCAGGCAATCCGTTCCTTGGCGCAGTCATTCTGTTTACGTTTGTTTTGGGAACCTCACCAGTCTTTTTTCTACTTGGTTATTTCGCAACCAAACTTGGCGATGTTCTTCACCAAAAATTTATGAAGGTTGCGGCATATGCGATCATTCTGCTTGCACTGTTTAATCTCAATAATGCGCTTGCCTTGACAGGTAGTCCAGTAACGGTTGGTGATATAGAAAGAAATGTGTGGTGTCTTGTGAGTTATTGTGACAGTTCTATCATGCAAGGAGGAGTGGTTGATGAGGCAACGATTGTGATTGACAATAGTGGGTATACCCCTAACGCGTTGACAGTCAAGAGAGGATCAAACATCACGCTCCATTTAAAAAATATTGGTGGGCAAGGGTGTACGCAGGCATTTACGATCCCCAGTCTTGGGATTCAAAAGATTGTTCCTCTCGGCCAATCTGCAACCGTGACCTTTACCGCGCCGACAAAACCCGGCAGTATTGCCTTCATGTGTAGCATGGGCATGTACCCGGGGAGAATTGACGTAATATGAGGCATGTGACGTTTACCATAACAGACATGCACTGTACGAGTTGTTCCATTAGTATTGATGGGGATTTGGAGGATGCAGATGGCGTCAAAGAAGCAAAGACGCACTATGCCAAGGCGCAGACCGAGGTAACCTTTGATCCCCAGATGATTACGGAGGAAGAGATTGTTGGGATTATTAGAAGGACAGGATACACCGCAAAAAATAGTATATAATAAAAAGGTAACGTACCATGTATAACTTCCGTCCGCTTTCACCACTTGCCAAGTTTTTGTTGGATTCATTCACCGAGGAGGAGAAACCGCATGGAGAAGAACATAAGTTGACGGTTAATCCTATTGTCTCCAAATTTGCTTCGTGGTATGAGCGACTTCGTAATACCATGGAATTTAGTGAAGATGAAGTCGTTCTTCGTGCAACGATTGAACGCATTCTCAAGCGTCGCTTACTTCTTGGTGGCAATGGTAAGACAACAGCCGAGCCACTCGTCAAAGAGCTGCTGTGGGCACGCTATCTCCCCAATAATGAAGTGCCGGAATCAGTTGTTGGAATTGTCGAAGAATCGATTGATCTCTATCTTGCGCTTCGTCTTGCAGTTTTGGAACAGCATCGAATGCCTGATACGGAGATTAATGACTGGATTTATGATCTGATGTCGGCTGATATTCAGTATATCCTCAACCCCAAACGAGAGAAAGAACTCATGACCAACTTCATGTTTCATGTGCTCAAAGACGATGTTGCGATTATGGACGACTCGCAGGAGACCAAAGACGCACAGGTATTCATGGCAGTTCGTAAAGCCTTTGCTCGGGATGATTTGGCATTTCTTCGCTATCATTTATTCTGTCAGTATTTTGGCAAACTAACGCAACAAACCCTTGCGTATACTGCTGCCAATTTTCTTAATGGCTACGGAGAGATCTTGAAGGAACTTAATTATCCCGCAAAAGACAGAGTCTATACCTATGTGAAGCGGCGTACCGCAGCGTTTTTCATCCTTGAAGACGTGTTGCATTCAGAGAAAGAAAATCTTAAGACGCTTCTTGAGAACGAAGAGGAGTTGGAAAGGGTTGTTTTTGAGGCATGTGAGAAGCGGTACAATGGTGTGTCTTCCAAAGTACGAAGGGCAATCATCCGCTCAGTTATCTTCATTTTGTTGACCAAATTTGCTTTTGCCTTTTCAATTGAAGGAACCTACGAGAAAATTTTCTATGGGCATATTATGTGGCCATCAATGATTATGAATATCGGTATCCCGCCGATTCTCATGATTATTGTGAGTCTCTTTATCCGTACGCCCGGGCTTGATAATTCACGCCGTATCCTCGGGTTTATCAATCAACTCCTCTATGCAGAAAATCCAAAGCTTGGTAATCGCTTGACCACAGTCAAAGAACAGAAGCGAAGCCACGCGATGACTGTTGCCTTTGACATCTTATGGTGGGTTGCGTTTATTATCTCCTTTGGGGGGATTGTTCTGATCTTAAATAGGCTTAGTTTCAATATTGTCAGCCAGTTTATTTTTACGTTCTTCTTGGCAATTGTTTCCTTCCTGGCGTACCGCATCAGTTTGCTGGCCAATGTTTACCGGGTGGGGGACAAGCAAGGATTGGGTACGTTTCTGGTTGATTTTCTCTTCATGCCGGTGATCAGGGTCGGGAGAAAGCTGACAGAAAGTCTGCGGCAAGTCAATGTTTTTCTCTATCTCTTTGATTTCTTTATTGAAGCGCCATTTAAGCTCCTCTTTGCTTTCTTTGACCAATGGTTCTACTACCTCCACGGCAAGACGGAAGAGTTGGAATAAGCAATCACCGTTGACATACATCTATAGCAGATGTATATTATGTATATGCAGAGAACACAAATCTATTTGGATGACACATTACGAAAGGACTTAATTGCTCTTGCCAAGAGGGAAGATACATCTATGGCTAAAGTGGCGAGAGATATTCTTGAAGAAGGAGTTATAAAGAGAAAAAATGTTGATACTTCCGGGATGCAGGTTATGCGAAATCTTTTTAATCTGAAATTAAAGGGGGGTCCGGATGACCTTGCGGTTAATCTTGATCATTATCTCTACGGTGGCTCCAAAAAGAAAGTAAAATAATGAGTAAAAAGTTTATTATCTTTGTTGATGCAGATGCATTCGTTGCTGCGGTTAAACAGCAAGATTCGACCCATATAAAAGCATATAAATTATTTCAGCAGTTAGAAGAGAGATCAGCGATTCTTATTACATCAAATTATGTGTTTTCAGAAACAGTGACTGTCCTCAGTCAGCGAGTGAGTCACGAAGCAGCTGTTACGTATATAGAAAACATGAAATCGCATGAAAATTTATGGATAATCGAACAGGTTGATGAATTTATCGAAGAAGAGGCAATTGAGATATTCAAAAAGCAAACATCAAAGAATACGAGTTTTGTTGACTGCACCAATATGGCGTTTCTCAAAAAGTTGCACGCGGATGCTATTTTCAGCTTTGACGGTATCTACAGAAAAAACGGCTTCATGCTTCTTGAAGATTTGGTGGCAGGGAAGAATTGAGGAATTGGAGTAGTATATTATTATGTCAGATGGATCAACGCCTGAAATTACTCCTTTGCGAGGAACGGAAGATGCTGGTGTAAGAAGCAGCTCACCTGAAGCGCCTCGCGTTCATACACACCAACCACCTGATGATGTGAGAACAGCATTAGATGCTGTAAGAGCTTCTCTTGGCAGCGACGAGGGGAATGACGGAGAAAAGGAGTCTACGCCTCTTCTTTGGCCACATGAATCACCGAAGCAGGGAGGAAGAAGAAGGCCTTTGCATGTGCCTAGACGACCACGCATTGGAGATTATGCCAGAGGGCCAGAAGTAGTAATGGCGCGACTCAATGGAAAAGAAGCAGTGGGGTTAGAGGATAAATATACTTTTATCGATTTAGTAAAATCCATGCCCAGGGGATATACGGTGCCTGAGCAGACATTGGTAACCACAGGTCAGACGTCTGCTGAACGAGTGACGCAGGTTGGAGAACATTTTTCCGATCCGGATCAATCAATTATTTGTAAGCCGCATAATGGGAGAGGTGGGATAGGGATTATTGAGATGCCTGCCGGTAAATTACCAGAATTTTTGTCCTCGTTGTCGCAAGACTATATTATTCAAAATAAGGTGCCAATTAAGGCAGAAGTCCGTTATGTTAGGCAAGTTGATGAGCGGGGTGGTGTCATTAGGCGAATTTATGATGAAAAAGAAATACCAAAAGTTGTCGGAGATGGAACAAAGACAAAAGGGCAATTAATCCGAGAAGGTAAGGTCCCTTGGTATTCTAAAGCTGCGACAACGCTTGTTAATGCAAGAAGTTTGAAAACTGTTGTTTCGCAAGGAAGTGCTGTCCATTTGTCATTTTTTGGTGTTCCTCATAAAGAAGAAGCGGAACTTGAATGGGGTGAACAGAAAAAACAACGTGTGGAAAATATGGATCGCTTCATGGCTCAATTCGTCGCTGATTTAGAGGAAACAGTCGGAACACAGCTTCCACAGCTCTGTTTTGATATTGGAGTGAAAGATCCATCAGTGCTTGATGCACCATATGATTTTGATCAGATGAAAGCCAATCTTGTTCCGTTTGAAAGTCAAATGCCATTTTCTCTCTGGGGATATGTGAAAAGAAGCAGCAAAACTTTAGGGCAAATGTATGATACGGCAAGAACGTTATATGGACCTATTCTTACCGGGAAAAAGAGAGATTTTTTGACAAGAAGAGAAAGCATATCGAAAGAGACAGGTCTGCGTACTGTCGAGGAAGAACATGATTTTGGTCGGGGGGAAGTAACGGTGATACGAGTTACACCGGAGTCGCAAAAAGTAGATCCTCAGACAGGAGAGGTTTCTGCGCCTTTGGTTTTTGTTCACGGATTTGGGCAGGTTGGGACATTGAAGGATAACCTAGCGTTATTTGCTGAAGAAGGAAGAAGAGAAGTTGTTGGCGTTGCGTATATGGGAAAGCGTCAGTTAAAAACTGGGTCGGAACGGTTAAATGTAGGAGACGATGAGGTGATAGTGCCGAGGTATCAAGTCGATCAGGCAAAAGATATTATTGCTGCTATGGATGCATTGGGTATAGCAAAGGCCTCGATTATTGGGACGTCTGAAGGTGCGATTCGTGCGGCTATTGCTGTTGCTTTGGATCAGGAGCGATTTGATCATGGTATTCTTGTTCATCCTGCGGGCATGGGTAATGATAATGTCTTAAAGGTGGCTGCTCGTGTCATGCATCAGTTTGCAAGGAATGCTGTAAGAAAGTTTAAAGAAAGAAAAGAGTCCAGAGAAAAAAGTCATAAAAAATCCATAACAGGCAATCCCCTTCAGATGCTTGCAGAGGGATGGGCAGTTGCTTATGGTAGTATGGCTCAACTTGTTCCTGTGCTTGGAAAGCGTCTTTCTATTGCAGCCGGTGAAGGAGATGTGATCTATACAGAGGATCGTTTAAGGAGTGTTCTTGATGAAAATGAGGTTTTTAGACTTTTTGTTACAAAAGGGGAAGGCCATGGAATTGGCCAGAGACCAGAAACGGTACGTGAAGTACTCTCTGTTTTAGAAGAGATGGAACAACGATTAAAAGAACACGAAGTCTGATCTCATAGGCACAAATTTTTTGACAAAAGGGGTATTTTGTGGTATAAATAGCGAGTACTATGGATAATGATCAATCAATTGATGAAGTACTAATGAGCCTTATTCCTGGGTCTGAGGATGGAAAGGTCAGTAAGCATGACCAGCCTGAAGAGTATCAGGAATTTATCCCCAATCCGGCGGACTACTTCGATCTTCCGACTCTTTAACAAAATTGCTTTTTCCCGTTGACACCACTGGTTCCTCTTGCTAATATGGATAAACACTTTATGTCAGACGTCATCTTCACTGATCAGAATTTCAAAGAGCAAGTGCTTGATAGCAAATTTCCCGTTGTCGTTGATTTTTGGGCACCATGGTGTGGTCCGTGCCGGATGGTCGGTCCTCTTATTGAAGAACTCGCCAAAGAATATGAAGGGAAAATGGTTATTGGGAAGATGAATGCGGATGAGAATCCTCAAGCAGTAGGACAATTTAGTATCATGAGTATCCCAACAGTTATGATTTTCAAGAATGGACAGCCGGTCAAATCTATAATCGGTCCCCAAGGAAAAGAGAGCTACAAAAAAGTATTTGAAGAAATCCTCGCAGCCTAATTATGTATGACGTTATTATTCTCGGTTCAGGTCCTGCTGGTTTAACCGCCGCTATCTATACCACCCGCGCCGCACTCAAGACACTTGTCATTGCTGGAGAGAAGTGGGGAGGGCAGCTCATGCTCACCACCGAAGTTGATAATTTCCCAGGGTTTCATGAAGGCATCCAAGGTCCGGAGCTTATGGAGAAGATGCGAAAGCAAGCTGAACGCTTTGGTGCAGAAATTGTTGACGTTAATTTCAAACAAGGAGATTTCGCCAAGTCTCCTTTTACCGTGCAAGCAGGTGAGAAATCATTTGAAGGCAAAGCAGTCATTATCGCGACCGGTGCTGATGCCAGATGGCTTGATGTCCCTGGAGAGAAGGAAAAAATTGGTCGCGGGGTCTCATCCTGTGCGCCGTGTGATGCACCATTTTTCCGCAATAAAAAAGTCATCGTTGCCGGAGGAGGAGACTCTGCTATGGAAGAAGCAATTGTTTTAACAAGATTTGCTGATGAGGTAACGATAGTCCATCGTCGTAATGAGTTTCGTGCCTCGGAGATCATGATAGCCAAAGCACAAGAAAATCCAAAGATCAAATTTATTCTCAACTCTCAGATTACAGAAATTCTTGGAGATCAGAAAGTAACAGGGGTGAAATTAAAGAATAATGAGACAGGGGAAGAGTCCGAGATGTCCATTGATGGAGTCTTTGTCGCGATCGGACATATCCCAAATAGTAGTGTCTTCAAAAACATTGAGGTTGATGAGAAAGGTTTTATCAAAGTGCAGAATCATACAAGGACCAACGTTGACGGTGTTTTCGTAGCAGGGGATGTCCACGACAGGCAATACATGCAAGCAGTCACCGCCGCCGGATTCGGCTGCGCATCCGCTCTTGAAGCCGAGCGTTGGTTGGAAGAGCAAAAGTAATTTTTCTGTGAAATTTGACCTCTTGACATAGAGTGTCTATAATATCGCTTATGACAAGTCCGAGGGAAGTACCTTCAAGAGTTGATTTGGCAACTGCAACTGCTATTGCTGAAGTTAGAAGAACCGGTAATCCTTTTGTTTTGAATCCAACAAAACCAGATGCACCTGTATATACTCTTGCTGACAAATCGCAAAGAAGAGGAGAAGGAGGTTCAAGAAGATGGCAACCTGGCGATAGATTGCGAGCAACATTTACTGTTGACCAACCAAGGCCACATCATAGCGCAGAAAGATCAGCGTCTTCAAGTTTGAAACTTTCCGATGGGTTAGGTGATGTTGATTTATATACTCTTGAAGGTTTTTCTCCGGCAGATCAAAAAGCACTACGAGATCTTGGAATAGCACAGGTTGAAGCAGTAGTGGAGATTCAAAAACCTGGAGTTGAGCATGAGCACCATTTAGATGTGTATCCAAGCAAGCTTGTTAGTATTCAAAGCATTGCTCAACCATTTGATGGAGATGTCTCTCGTTTGAGGGAGTATTCAAGAGAAGATTGTTTCAACCCTGGTACGGAAAGAGCCTTGATTGAAGGAAAAGTAGTAGGGTATGTTCCAACGGAGGATTATCCTTATGAAGGATCATATATTTCTGTCGGGGTTCAAGACCAAGTAGTAATGGTGAAATTACCTAGCGGAAAGACCACGGTCTATTCAGGAGATATGGGCATAATTAATCCATCTCACCCTCTTCCAGGAGATAGAATTCAATTCAATATGGTTTTCGGAGGTGTAGTACCTGATAGTGGAGAAATGATAGATGTGAGTGGTGAAGCAGGATCTTTACATTTGTTAGAAGCCTCACAGGAAAGAAGAGAAGCATACGATGCACAAAGAAGAAAAGTGGCTGAAACAAGCGTAAGTATTTCTCAAGAAGATGATCCCGGGGAGATTCGCAAAATAATCTCAGACTTAATGAAGGTAAGTCTTTATAAAGCAGATGGAGATAGAGACAGTCTTGCAATTATGAAAGACGAGAAAACGGCATTACGCAGGGTTATCGATCAACAAATCCCTGATGAAAGGGTGAGGCCGCTCGATCTTTTTGATTCAGTATACGAAGCAGAGGGTGTAAGAAAAGGATTTGGTGTTGATATCTATTCTATGAGCAAGGTTGGTTACTATGCATTTTGTATGCAAGTAGCAAAGCTTGAAGTACCTCAAAGGGAAACAAATGGAGCCAGCTATATGTATAGCATAATGAAACGTAATTTATCAGAACCTCTGCAAATGGATATTCTTCTGACGAGCGTTCATAAGCTTTCACCAATTGTTATCGGTTCGATTGCACAACTTGGCAAAAATGAAGATCAGGATAGTGCAATGGCCCGTAAAGGTTATCTCTTGAGAGAAGCACTCAGTTCGCTTTCTGAAAAAACTTCAGTTCAAAGTGTCGGAGCATTTACTAGTGTCTTGGATGGAATACTAGATAAGAAAGAACAGTTGTTGGGTAAACAAGAGATGCACAAGTTTGTTAGAGATTTTGTGAATAGTGTTTCTGGGTTTGTTGATAATCTGACGCAGAGAGATGGCAAAAAAATTGTAGATGTAACAAATACTAAAGTAACTCAGCGTGTTATTTCCTTACTTCCCAAACTACAACAACTCCAGGAAGGGTTCCAGGAGGGGGTAGGAAGCGTATATACTCGTGATGAAATAGAACATGCAGTAAGTAGAATTCAAGCTGCGGCTGCTTTTCTCTACCTAAGAGATGTTTTGTCTTTATAAATTTTTTTGAAACCAACTATTGACACCTCTTGGAGGCTATGGTAAGATCGTTGTTACAAACAGAAGAAATGTCGTTTATGATGCTGTCAAAAACCATAGTTTTTTTCACCCACTAGGGGATCAATCTAGCCTCGTAATCAGCA
>Ga0209515_10005258_pt1 | contig 16895 bp, 14 predicted proteins | sample Subgroupgradi54m_FD_187454 | JGI IMG/M metagenome (GOLD analysis project Ga0209515, IMG submission 187454) | Subsurface groundwater microbial communities from S. Glens Falls, New York, USA - GMW60B uncontaminated upgradient, 5.4 m (SPAdes)... ...
GCCACTTGAGGTTTAGTGGCCTTTTTACCCACCTCAAAAACATATAAGCCTGTCTCTGCTAGCTTCATAGATTTTTCAGTAATAATCGGTCGTTTAATAATCACTTCTGCTCCTTTGGCGCTGGCTTAATTAATTTCTCCACTGCATCTTTAGTAACAATAATCATTTGATGTCTTAACACTTCATACACATTAACTAAATTTACTGGAATGACATCTACTCCAGGAATATTCCTGACTCCACGAACTACATTGTCTTGTTTAACTGCTGTAATAAATAAAGCGCTTTTGCCAATTTTTTCCATAAACTTGCTGATCTCTTTTGTTTTTCCGGAGGCTTTTTCCAAACCAGTTACTCCAATTATTTCTTTATCAGCAGCTTTACTCGAAAAAGCAGACAACAGTGCTGCTTTTTTCATCTTTTTAGGTAAAGCTAACCTGACTTTCCTTGGGCTTGGTCCAAAACTGATTCCTCCACCCACAAAAATCGGGGCCCTGATCGAACCATGTCTGGCCCGACCGGTGCCTTTTTGTCGGAAAATTTTGGCTGTTGAACCTCTCACTTCTCCCCGGGTCTTAGTGGAAGCTGTATGAAATTTTTGATTAGTAGTATAAACCCTAATAGCTTGAGCCAAAAGAGTTTTGTTTATCCCTGCCCCAAAAATTTCTTTCGGTAAACTCATTTTGCCAGTTGCCCGCCCAGCCAACGAGTAAACCGGCACTGATAAACCACTCGCTGCCTTTTTATTTATACCCTTCGCTTCGCTCAGGGTGACAACTTTTTTAGTTTGCTTTTTTACTCCTACTTCTTGATTCTTACTGCTTGATTCTACCTTTTTAACTGGCATTTTGTTCTCCTTTGTCCGCCGTAGTTGCCTCCTCCGCCGAAGTAGCTTCAGCTACGGAGGCCGAGTCAACGGAGGCGGATTCTGCTGGCTCTGCTGATTTCTCTGCTTCTCCTTGCTCTTCTTCAGGTTTTTCCTCTGGTGGTGGAGTATAACCTTTTATTTTTCCCAGTTTGGTAATCATCACTAACCCTTCTGTTGGCCCCGGTACCGATCCTTTAATAATCAACAGATTTTTTTCTCTGCTTACCCCAACTACTTCCAAACCTTTAGTTGATGTCTGATCTACTCCCATATGGCCAGCCATTTTCTTACCTTTATAAACTCTACCTGGAGTTGTGCCTGAACCAATTGCTCCTGGAGCTCTATGCCGATCTGATTGACCATGAGTTTTGGGACCACCATGAAAACCATGTCGACGAACTCCTCCTTGAAAACCTTTTCCTTTAGAAGTGCCTGTTACTTTAACGCTATCACCAATTGAAAAAACCTGGTCCAGTTTAATTTCTGTTCCAGGCCTTAAATCGTCTGTCTGTTGGCTGTTGTCTGTAGACTGTAGTCTAATTTCCCTAAACCAGCGGATTGGTTTTTCAATCCCGGCAGCTTTACCATGTCCGAGCTGAGGTTTTCGAACTGATTTTTTGGTTCCAAACCCAAGCTGGATGGCGTTATAACCATCTTTGCTATCTGTAGTTTTGACTTGAGTGATAAAATTCGACATCACTTCTACCATAGTCGCCCCGACTCGTCTGCCGCGAGCATCATAAGTACTGGTCATTCCTTTTTTCGTACCAAGTAATGTATTAACCATCTTTTTGCATTAAAAAGAGTGAGGCCCATTCCTGGAGCGCTCACTCAGTAATCCGTTTCAATCGCCGTATCATTTTAACGACGCACGATTTACTGAAAATATCCTTAAAGATATCTTTAAGAAGTATTAATCATTTCTCGCTAAATTCTAACATGAATGCAGGCTCGAATGCAAGCAAATAAAAATTGATCTAGTTTGACCACTTAACATTAGGGTTTTGTTGGGGTAAGGTAATTATGGAATAAGAGATTTCAGGAAGGGGGTGAAGTAAAAAGGTATGGAAAAGAGTTTTAAAAAACCAGTCCAATCTTCTGTTTTAAAATGCGGAAAGAGAACTTTCTTTTTTGATGTGAATCTTGCTTCCAACAACAAAAAGTATCTAAAGATTACTGAATCTAGGTTTGTTGCGGAAGGAGAAGACAGAAAAAGAAATACTTTTCTTCTTTTTCAAGACGATGTTTTAAATTTTCAAGAAAGATTAAATGAAATAGTTAAACATCTCTCTTGAAAGAAAACACGCCGGCGTGCTAATTGGATAGTTTAGCAGCTTCTGCAGTTATAAATGCAGCAGTTGTCCAAAACTTTGCACTCTCTTCCCGCGCATCTAAAATTTCATCTGTCTCCCAGGAGTCTGTTGTAGTAAATTCTTGTGTTGCTTTTTTTGCATCTTGTTGTGTACCCATCACCAGATAATCTAAACTCGTTAATTGAGGAAGCTGACCAGCCATTTGAGTAAACTCTCCTCTTCTCTCTGCGAAAATCATTTCATCTTTAACCCGACATGTCCATGAATCAAACCCAATTCTAAATCTTGTCGCTTGTTCTAACACATAGTCAGGGTCAAACTCCTGAGGATTCAAACTAGTCTCTAAATCAGGACCAGATAAAAGATCAACTGTTAAACCTCTATGAATATCTCTTACAGCGGCCCCATCTGAGGTCATTCCTTCCAATAATCCTCGATTGGCTACATATAAAACATCATCTGCTATATCGCTGCCATTTTGTATCTCAGGTTTTCCGATCATAATTATGAACTCTTTGTATTACATTTTCACTTCAATATCAACCCCGGCCGGAATTTCCAGATGCATTAAGGAATCAATAGTTTTTTGGGTGGGTTCAACAATATCAATCATTCTTTTATGGGTTTTTATTTCAAAAGCTTCTCTTGAATCTTTATGAGTGTGAGGAGAACGTAGTACTGTCATTCTCTCAGTTTTTGTGGGCAGGGGAACTGGACCAACAATTTTAGCACCTGTTCGAAGAGCTGTATCCAAAAGAGACTCACAGGTATTATCTAATACCCGATGATCATAACTTTTAAGTTTTACGCGAATGCGTCCTCTTGGCATATCAACCTTTCAACGTGCTAACTACAATAATTTACTAGGCTATTATTTTAGTAATAACTCCAGCTCCAACAGTTTTTCCGCCTTCGCGAACTGCAAACCTCAATCCATCTTCCATAGCAACAGGAGTGATCAACTTTCCGGTGACTTTAACAGTGTCTCCAGGCATGGCCATCTCAACTCCTTCTGGCAGCTGAATTTCACCAGTTACATCGGTAGTTCTAATATAAAATTGGGGTCGGTAACCTTTGAAAAACGGGGTGTGACGGCCTCCTTCTTCTTTAGATAATATATAGACTTCTGCCTCAAATTCAGAGTGAGGGGTAATTGAACCAGGTTTGGCCAAAACTTGACCGCGTTCTACATCTGTTTTCTCAATACCGCGAAGCAAAATTCCCGCATTGTCTCCGGCCTGACCTTCATCAAGCAGTTTATGAAACATTTCAATTCCTGTAACAACACTTTTTTTGGTTGGCCTAATGCCCACAATTTCGATTTCCTCATTAACTTTAACCTTACCTCTTTCAATTCTACCGGTTACAACAGTACCGCGGCCTTTAATAGAGAAAACATCCTCAACAGCCATAAGAAATGGCTTGTCTACATCTCTAACCGGAGTGGGAATCCATTCATCAACCTTAACCATTAACTCCTCAATTGCTTTGACAGATTCTGCATCCCCTTCCAAGGCTTTTTTGGCTGATCCCCGAATGATTGGGGACTGAGGATCGTATTCATATTTTTTAAGTAAGTCTCTCACTTCTTCCTCAACCAAATCTAGTAACTCAGGATCATCAACCATATCTACTTTGTTAAGAAAAACTACAATCGCCGGAACTCCCACCTGTCTTGCCAGTAAAAGGTGTTCTCTTGTTTGCGGCATGGGGCCATCAGGTGCAGAAACAACTAAAATGGCGCCATCTGTTTGAGCGGCGCCAGTAATCATATTTTTAATGTAGTCTGCATGACCAGGCATATCGATATGAGCATAATGCCTTTTTTCTGTTTCATATTCTTGATGGGAAATGTTAATGGTGATACCGCGGGCTTTTTCTTCAGGAGCATTGTCAATTTGATCAACTGATCTCTCCTCTGCCATACCTTTGCCAGCCAAGACTTTGGTGATAGCTGCGGTTAAAGTAGTTTTACCATGGTCAACATGACCCATAGTGCCTACATTAACATGTGGTTTGCTTCTGTCAAATTTTTTCTGATCTGCCATATTTTAACCTTAAAAACAGCGCCATCGTCAACGCTGCTTTGTAAATATACCTGAAATTACTTTAAAATGCAAGAGTCTATTGATTAATTTAGGACTCTGTCGCCATTCTCATACATAGATGGACGATCTAATAGTTGATTAATCACCTCTTCTATTGACATGCCACAGAAGACTACCTGATAAATACTATCACAAATAGGTACTTCAAGCTGATGCTGCTTCGCTAACTGCACAGCGACTTTGGCTGTATCAAACCCTTCAATTGTTTTATCAGAGCTAATTAATTCCTCAGGGGTTTTACCCAAAACAAGATCCACCCCAGCTTGATGATTCCTACTTTTATAACTGGTACAAGTTAACATTAAATCCCCCATCCCTGATAAACCGACCAGAGTTTCCCATCTTGCACCCTGAGTTATGGCTAAACGAGCAGTTTCCAACCATCCTCTTTGGATTAAAGCTGCCCGGCCGCTTTCTCCTTTCCTAAGACCATCACATATTCCAGCTGCCACTGCAATTACATTCTTAAGCGCTCCTCCCATCTCTACTCCTACAACATCATCTCCTTTATAGACTCTAAATACTCGACTGTGATAGATCTCAGCAATCTTTTCTACAGTTTCAGCTCTTTCTGAAGCTATTACCGTAGCAGCAGGTAGTCCCATGGCTACATCTTGGGCAAAGGTTGGTCCAGATGATACTGCCAGTCTTGGAGCAACTTCAGGATCCAAACCAGTAATCACTTCTGAAGGACGAAGGTTGTTATACAAACCTTTTGTTACACATAACAAAAGTGCATTTTTCCTTAAGTTAGGCCTAATATACTCAGAATAAAAAGATTCTAATTGACGAGAAGGGGTAGCCACCACCACCAAATCTGCATTCTCAACGGCTTTTTCCAAACTGCCAGTTACCCTCAAATTTGCCGGTAGACTCACTCCTGGAAGTCTGTCACTTTGATGACTCCTCTTGAATTGTTCAGCTTTTTCCCAACTCCTAAACCCCAAGGTAACATCATGCTCATTGGCCAAAAGCGGAACAGCCATAGCCATACCAAATGCACCAGGAGGCAAAACCGCTACTTTTAATCTTTCCATGTTATTTTTGCAATTCTAGCAAAAAAAATGTTACCGCTCAACTCTACCTGTAAATCCGGAAGACTCAACTATTTTGGCAGTAATATTGCTGGGAACTGTTTCGTAATGGTCAGCTTCCATGTAATAAGTGGCCCGGCCTTGAGACATCGATCTTATGGCTGTAGCATAGCCGTGCATCTCAGCCAAAGGCACCAATGCCAAGATAATTCTAGCATTACCACGGGATTCACTCGATAGAATTTGCGCTCTTTTAGAAGACAAATCACCAATAATCTCTCCCAAAAACTCCTCAGGGGTGGTCACCTCCACCTTCATAATCGGCTCAAGTAAAATCATATCGGCTTTTTTGGCTGCTTCAGACAGTCCCAAAGAGGCGGCAATTTTAAAAGCTACTTCGGATGAGTCAACCTCATGATACGAGCCATCATAAACTACCACTTTAATATCGGTGACCGGATATCCGGCTAAAATTCCAGTATCTTCTTTTTCAATCACTCCTTTTTCAATTGGAGGAATATATTCTCTGGGTATCGCACCACCTACCACCTCTGATTCAAACTCTCTACCTTGACCGCGAGGAAGAGGTTCAATTCTAAGTAGACAGTGTCCATATTGGCCCCGACCACCTGTTTGGCGAATATACTTACCTTCCCCTTCAGCCACTTTAGTGATAGTTTCTTTGTAAGCCACTTGTGGCTGACCAACATTGGCTTCAACTTTAAATTCTCTTTTCATCCGATCAACCAAAATCTCCAGTTGCAGCTCCCCCATGCCGGCAATAATGGTCTGTCCGGTTTCCGGATCAGATTTCACTCTAAAAGTTGGGTCTTCTTCTGCTAATCTTTGCAGGGCATAACCTAACTTTTCCTGATCGGATTTTGTTTTTGGCTCAATTGCCAGCGATATGACTGGATCTGGAAAATTGATTGATTCTAAAATAATCGGTGCTGACTCATCACAAAGTGTGTCCCCGGTCACCGTATCTTTTAATCCAACAGCTGCTACAATTTCTCCGGCCAAAGCTTCATCAATTTCTTCTCGATCGTTAGCATGCATCAGTAAAATCCTACCCACTCTTTCTTTAATCTGTTTGGTTGAGTTATAAACATACGAGCCAGATTTCAAACTCCCAGCATAGACCCTGATGAAAGTTAATTTTCCAACATGAGGATCAACCTGAATCTTAAAAGCTAAAGCTGCCAAAGGAGCAGATGGATCTGTTTTTCTTTCTTCTTGTTCACTGGTTTGTGGATTGCTACCCGAAACCACCGCAATATCTTGAGGTGAAGGCAAATATTCTACCACTGCATCTAGCATTAACTGAACACCTTTGTTACGAAGCGAAGAACCAGCCAAAACAGGCACGATTTTATTATCAATGACTGCTTTGCGCAAAGCCGCTTTAAGTTCTTCAACTGTCATCTCCACCCCACCAAGATATTTTTCCATTAAAACATCATCTGTGGCAGAGATTTCCTCCACTAATTTCTCTCTATATTTTTTTACTTCATCAGCCATATCGGTGGGAATTTCTATTTCATTAAATTTAGCTCCAGTGTCGCTTCCCACCCATTCATATGCTTTTTGGGTAAGCAAATCTACTACGCCTTTAAAGTTATTTTCTTTACCGATCGGCAAGTTGTAAGCCAGGGCGTTAGCACCAAGCCTATCCTGAGCACTTTGGATAGTTCCATGAAAATCTGCACCAATGACATCCATTTTATTGGCAAAAGCTATCAAAGGCACCTGGTATTTATTAGCCTGTCGCCAAACAGTCTCTGTTTGAGATTGAACTCCGGAAGAAGAATCTAGCACAATTACTCCACCGTCTAAAACACGTAGAGAACGCTCAACTTCAGCTGTAAAATCAACATGTCCTGGAGTGTCAATTAAATTAATTCTGGTATCTTTCCAGAAAGTGGTAATTGCAGCAGAGACAATGGTGATTCCTCTTTCTCTTTCCTGCTCCATCCAGTCAGTGACTGTGGTACCTTCGTCAATATCCCCAATTTTATAAGTTTTACCAGTATAGAAAAGGATGCGCTCAGTAGTGGTAGTTTTCCCAGCATCAATATGAGCAATAATGCCAATGTTACGGATTCTATCCAGTGGAAAATCTCTTTTGGTCTTGGTAATAGCCATATTACTTACTTGCTTCCAAATCTTTAATTATCTTTTTTACTTGTTCTATCTGAACACGCAAAGTTTCAGCATCTTCAATTGCCATAGTATAGGCTGCATTTTCCGATAAATCTCCTTCTTGAGCAGCAACACCTTTTTTATGCTGAACTTCAATAAGCTGCTCCTCTAGTTTTTTGAGGTTTTCATTCCACATCTTTAATTTTTCTTGCTTTAAATTTTCATCCATAGTCAATAATCGAAAAAGCCTCCCTCAAACTGGGGAGGCAACAACTAAATATTAATGAATCTGATCCTAAAAGTCAACTAACACCTCAGGCCCTAAACTCTCATTTGGAGATTAGTTTTATCCTTTACATTGTATTTAAAAGATATTTAGAAGCGGAAGTGACTAAAAGCCCGATTGGCATTTGCTGTTTTTTGGATATCATCACGCTTTTTAATGGCTGCGCCGGTATTATTGAAAGCATCAATGAGTTCTTTGGCCAATTTTTGATCAAAACTTTTAAATTCTTTATTTGATCTTCCTCTTGCTGCTGATAAAATCCATCTGATAGCTAGCGCTTCTTTTCTATCTCCCCTAACTTCAATCGGCACTTGGTATGAAGCTCCTCCCACCCGCCGAGGCTTAACCTCCATTTTGGGAGTGGCGTTGACAATGGCTTTTTCAAAAACAGCCAAAGGATCTTGCTTAACCTCCTGCTTAATATTATCTAGCGCTCTATAAACCAAAGTCTCAGCAGTAGTTTTTTTACCATCACTCATTACTTTATTGATAAACCGATGCAGCAGTCTTGATCCATAAACAGGATCTTGAGGAAGTATTCTTTTCGGCGCCTTTTTGCTTCTCATGCAGTGGGCGCTGCCTCCGCAGCTGGAGCAGCTGCTGCCACTGGTCTTGGTGCAGCCGATGATCCACCACTTTTTGTTCCATATTTAGATCTTGCCTGTTTGCGACCATTAACCCCTGCCAAATCAAGCTTACCCCTGACTAAATGATACTTCACACCAGGCAGATCTTTAACTCTACCCCCTCTGACTAAAACTATGCCATGTTCAGCTAAGCTGTGTCCTTCTCCCTGAATATAGGCAGTCACTTCAGTTCTATTTGACAGCCTCACTCTGGCCACTTTCCTTAAAGCTGAATTTGGTTTTTTAGGAGTCATGGTTTTAACTAAAGTGACCACCCCGCGCTTTTGCGGACTAAAAGTTTGAACAAAACGTCTATCTTTGGCATTAAAACTTCGCCGCAGCGCTGTTGCTTTAATTTTGCTGCTTTGTGTTTTTCTACCTTTTCTGACTAATTGATTAATGGTTGGCATAATTAAACCTCTATTTTAGCTCTTTCAGGACTAGTGGGAATTAGCCTGCCAATTATAACATTCTCTTTAAGTCCGATCAATTTATCAACCTTACCTGAAATGGCTGCATCAGATAGTACTGAGGTTGTTTCCTGGAATGAGGCTGCGGATAAGAAGCTTTCTGTTTGCAAGCTAGCTCTGGTTATACCTAGAATTATTACCTCAGCCGTAGCTGGCTCTCCACCTCCTGCCAAAACTCTTTTATTCTCATCCACAAATTTAATTTTATCAATAATTTCACCTGGCAAAAGATTAGTATCACCTTGTGATTCAATCCTAACCTTATCAGACATTTTTCTAACAATTACTTCAAAGTGTTTCTCGTTAATAGGCACTCCCTGAGACTCATAAACACTCCTGACTTCATCCACAATATACCTTTGAGCAGCTTTTAAACCTTGAACCTGTAAAATTTCTTTTACATCAATATGGCCTGTTGCTAAAACCTTTCCAGCCTCTATTAATTGTCCTTCCTCAACGAGTAATGTGGCGGTGGCCGGGATAATATATTCTCTTTCGTCATGCGGTTTTTGAGTAGTCCTAACTCTAACTCGAACACCCATTTCTGTCTCTATTATAGAAACCTTACCCGTAATCTCGGCCATTGGTGCTACAATCTTGGGAGTTCTGGTCTCAAATAGTTCTTCCACCCTTGGTAAACCCTGAGTAATATCCAAACCAACAATTCCACCAGTGTGAAAAGTCCGCATAGTCAGTTGCGTACCCGGTTCTCCTATTGCTTGCGCAGCCACCACCCCAACCGGTGTGCCAATACTAACCAACTCTCTGGTTGTTAAATCAAACCCATAGCAGGAACTACAAATTCCATACTTTGACTCACAGGTAAGCGGAGATCTGGCAAAAACCTCTGCTACATTTGATTTAAGCAGATCCGAGATAATCTCTTCAGTTAAAATGGTTCTAGCTTTAACCAATACTTTGCGGCTGCCTGGTTCAGTAATATTATCTGCCACCATCCTACCCAACAGTTTTTCTCTGGCGTTGCTAAAGCTACTCTTTGAAATATCAAACTCCAAGCCAGCTTTGGTTTGACAATCCTCCATTCTAATAATCACATCGTGGGCAACATCAACCAGTCTCCTGGTTAAATACCCGGCATCAGCTGTTTTTAAAGCCTTATCAGCGACACCTTTCCTGGCTCCCCGGGCCGAGGTAAAGTACTCAAAAACAGACAGACCTTGTCGGTAATTTGATTTGGTGGGTAATTCCACAATTTTTCCTGTTGGATCAGTTGATAAACCTCTCATAGCTGAAAGCTGCTTTGCCTGATCTCTGGAACCTCTAGCTCCGGCTTCAACCATCATCCTAATTGGATTATCTACTCCTAAAAAATCCCAAGTAGCCGCTGCCAAATCCTCAGTTGTTTTAATCCAAACCATCTGGGAAAGCTGGGACTTTTCTTGGGTGGTGATCAAGCCTTTAGATAAATTGTTTTCAATTTTACCAATCTCTACTTCTGCACTATCAAGATACTTTTGTTTATCAGTCACCACCTTAGCGTCAAAAATGGATATTGATATTCCAGCAATGGTCGCTCCCCAAAATCCAACGGCTTTAATGTTATCCACGAGCCCCGAGACAGTCTCTTTATCTAAAGTCTGCGTAGCTTTCAAAATTAAATCTCTAATAGTTATTCCTTTTACCACCGAATTGAGAAATCTCATATGTGATGGTAGAACAGCATTAAACAGTATCCGTCCAACTGAGGTGTCAATATTTTCTTTATTCACTCTGACCTGAATTTTTTGTCTGACAGAAACAAGACTGAGTTGATATGCCCTTATTGCATCTTCCTCTGATGTAAAAAACTTCAACTTTTCTCCAGGTTTTTCTTCAAGCAAGGTTATATAATAACAGCCCAAAGCCATTTCCCTGTTTGGTACTGTAATTGGCTGAGCATTAGCCGGACCAAAAATATTTTCTCTTGCCATCATTAAATTTTTTGCCTCTTCTTGAGCCTTAGATGATAAGGGTACATGAATTGCCATTTGATCTCCGTCAAAATCAGCATTAAATCCGGCACAGATACACGGATGAATAGCAATAGCATTCCCGTCAACCAAAACTGGGTAAAATGCTTGAATACCTAATCTGTGCAAAGTAGGAGCACGATTTATCAGAATCGGGTGACCCTCAATAATTTCTTCCAAAATATCCCAGACCTCAGCCGGTCTAGCCTCTAAGACATTTTTTGCTCCTTTAACATTTAGGGCCAAACCTCTAGCTATCATTTCCCTTAAAACAAAGGGTTTAAACATCTCCAGAGCCATTTCTTTTGGCAATCCGACTTGGTCAAGCTTCAACTTTGGACCAACCACAATGACCGATCTGCCAGAATAATCAACTCTCTTTCCCAGCAGGTTTTGCCTAAATCTGCCTTGTTTTCCTCGCAACATATCTGACAATGATCGCAGTTGATGAACTGTGGCCAGACCGCCTCTGCGGGAGGTTTTAGATGATGAATCTATTAAGCTATCTACTGCCTCTTGGAGCATCCTTTTTTCATTTCTCAAAATTATCTCCGGAGCACCTAAGTTAATCAGTCTGTTTAAGCGGTTATTTCTATTGATTACTCTTCTGTATAAATCATTTAAATCAGAAGTGGCAAATCTTCCTCCGGGCAGCTGAACCATTGGACGAAGATCTGGTGGTAAAACAGGTAAACTTTTTAAAACCAGCCACTGCGGTAAAATTCCCGAAGATCGCATTCCCTCAATTACTCGCAGTCTCTTGGTGGCTTTGATATGTTTTTGACCAGTGGATTTTCTAATTTCGTCTCGCAGTCCGGCCGAGAGTTTATCCAAATCTAATTTTTGTAAAACCTCCAAAATTGCTTCCGCCCCCATACCCAGAGTCAGGAAATCGGACACACCATATTCTGACAGCTTGTAATACTCTTCTTCTGATAATAACTTATTCGGGGTAACGCTTTTAACTAAATCTGAGATAGCTTTATAAATATTTTCCAACTGTCCAATCTCAACCACCAAATTGTCTCTTAGCTTTTGGATTTCATGTCTGCCCTTAAGTTCTCGCTCCTGGGCTTCCAGTTCGTATTTTTCTTTGTCCAGTTTTTTCTTCAAATCAACCAACTCTTTTTTAAGACTAACTTCTAGTCCCTTGACATTTTTCTCCAGCGCATCTTTACTCTCGGCAATTTTTCTTTGTAAATCTTTTTCTAAATTTTCCAAAGACGCAGTCTTAGCTTCTGGATCAACACCAGTTACCAAATATGATGCAAAGTAAACAATCGCTTCCAAATTTTTGGGAGGGATATCAAGAATCAACGATAGCTTGGATGGAGCACCTTTAACAAACCAGGAATGAGCCACCGGGCAGGCCAAGTTGATATGCCCCATTCTTTCGCGTCTGACCTTAGATTGAGTAACTTCAACTCCACATTTATCACAAATCACTCCTCGAAATCTGATTCTTTTATATTTTCCACAATAACACTCATAATCTTTGGTGGGACCGAAGATATTTTCTGAAAACAACCCGTCTTTTTCCGCTTTCAGAGTTCTGTAATTAATAGTTTCCGGCTTGGTAACTTCGCCAAAAGACCAGCTGCGGATTTGCTCAGGTGAGGCAACTGTTAATTTTAAACTTTCAAAATCTAGTAAATCGTTCACTGTTCCTCCTTACTATCAGTTTCCGAGGCTGTATCAACCATCTCAAATGAGCTGCCTTCGGCTCCAATATCAGATTCAGTGGCAGTGACCTTCATCTCCAAGGCTTCTTCCAATTGAGCTACTTCTTTTAGTACTTGCGGTTTTTCTTCCACATCAGTAGATTGAATTATTTTTGCGCCCAGTGTATCAACAGAGAGCCCTAATGCTTGCAGTTCTTTAACCAAAACTTTAAAAGATTCCGGAATTAAAGCCTGAGGAATATCAATTCCTTTCACTATTGCTTCAAAAGCTTTAGCTCTGCCTACCACATCATCAGATTTTATAGTCAACATCTCCTGCAAAATATTGGCTGCGCCATATGCCTCAAGTGCCCAGACTTCCATTTCTCCGAGTCTTTGCCCTCCCATTTGCGCTTTTCCACCTAGAGGCTGTTGAGTAACCAGAGAATAAGGACCAGTTGAGCGAGCATGGATTTTTTCCTCAACCATGTGAATTAACTTCAAGATGTAATTTTTACCAACTACAATAGGCCTATCAAAAGCTTGACCGGTTCTTCCATCTATTAACTTAACCTTACCATCAGCTCTCAAACCTAACTTTGTAAACTCCTCCACTAAGCTTTCCTCAGGTAGTTTTTCAAAAACCGGGGCCGCAATCTTATAACCTAACTTCGAGGCGACAAATCCCCAGTGAGTTTCCAGCAGTTGACCTAAGTTCATCCTAGATAAAACTGATAGAGGAGAGATAATAATATCAACAGGCGTTCCATCTTCTAAATGAGGCATGTCTGGGGCAGGTACAATCTTTGAGATAACCCCTTTATTACCATGTCTGCCTGCCAGTTTATCTCCCTCAGTCACTTTCCTTATTTGCGCAACTTTAACCTTAATTCTCATTAAAGTGCCTGTGTCTAACTCATCTCCTTCTTCTCTTGATAAAATTTGTACACCGATCACAGTGCCTCTTTCTCCATGGGGCACACGTAAAGAAGTATCTCTGACTTCTTTGGCTTTTTCTCCGAAGATCGCCCGCAGTAACCTTTCTTCGGCAGTTAGTTCGGTCTCACCTTTGGGTTGAACCTTACCAACTAAGATATCATTGGGATCAACTTCTGCTCCAATTCGAACTAATCCTTGTTCATCCAAATTACTCAGCGCATCCTCGGAAACATTGGGTATATCCCGGGTTAGTTCCTCAGGACCAAGCTTGGTCTCCACTACATCAATCTCATATTCTTCAATATGAATTGAGGTCAAAACGTCTTCTTTAACTAATCTATCTGAAATAACAATGGCATCTTCATAACCTAATCCTTCAAAACTCATATAGGCAATTAAAAGATTTTGACCTAGCGCCAACTCGCCGTTTTGAGTGGCTACTCCATCTACTAACAGATCTCCCTTTTTCACTTTAGCGCCTATGCCAATAATCGGTTTTTGAGAGTAGCAGGTACCCTGAGGGGTGTGAACAAACTTTCTAATTTCATGCTTGTACTCGTTTTTACCCGATTTAATAATAAGTTTTTCGCCATCAACATAAGTGACTGTCCCATCTTCCAGTGCTCTAATTACCCGACCCATATTATCTGCCACTATCTTTTCCATACCTGTTCCTACAATCGGAGAGTTTGGAATGAGTAAGGGCACTGCCTGACACTGCATCTGGGTACCCATCAAAGCTCTATTGGCATCATCGTTTGCCAAAAAAGGAATCAGGGAAGCTGAAGTTCCAAAAATCTGTTGTGGAGATATATCAATTAAGTTTATCTCAGAAGATTTTCCCTCAAAAAAGTTTCCTTGAAAACGAGTTGGCACCCGTTCAGGAACAATAAATCCTTTATCATCTATTATTATTGTTGCCTCGGTAATATGGTATTCCTCCTCATCATCTGCCGATAAATAGATAATTTCTTCAGTCACTTTTGGCTTACCTCGCAAAGATTCTACTTTTCTATAAGGAGTTTCTAAAAATCCATACTCGTTAATTCGGACATAAAGTGCCAGGTATGTTACTAGTCCGATATTTTGCCCTTCAGGCGATCTGATCGGATCGATCCTGCCATATTGGGAATGATTAATATCCCGGACTGAAAAAGAGGCTCTATCCCTGGTGATTCCACCAGCTCCCATTACTGAAAGTCTTCTTAAATGATCAAGCTCGGACAGCGGATTTACTTGGTCCAAAATTGAAGAAAGTTGTGACGAGCGGAAAAATTCATTAACAGCTGCAATCACTGGCTTGGCATTAATTAAACCGCCTGGAGTAACCTCTTGGTCAGCGGCAGTCAGACTCATTCTTTCTTTGATAATCCTCTCCAGCCTTAAAACTCCGATTCTGAAAGCATTTTGTTGGACTAGCTCTCCTGCACACCTCACCCTTCTGTTTGCCAGATGATCGATATCATCAAGTTTTCCCTCCCCAGTACTTAGTTTAATTAGGTATTTTAGGGTGGTGATGATATCTGTTTTAGTGAGAATCCAATTTTCCTCTGTATTGGCCAGATCCAAACTTAATCTTTTGTTTATTTTAAAGCGGCCAACTTTGGTTAAGTTATAGCGCCTGGCGTTAAAAAACATTCCCTCAAGCAAAGACTTAGCATTATCCAAAACAACCGGATCACCTGGTCGCATTTTCCTAAAAATTTCCAGAAGAGCTTCTTCGGAATTGGAAGATGGATCCTTGGCAAGTGTGGCCTCAATAAAGTCTTTTGATCCCTCAACATCGCTAAATTGATCAATAATCTCTTGGGTATCGGAAAAACCCAAAGCCCGCAAAAAGGTGACGGCGGCAAATTTTCTTCTTCTGTCAATTTTAGCAGTTAAAACTCCGGTCCTGGAAACTGAAAACTCCAACCAAGATCCTCGATAAGGACGTATTTCTGCTGAAAATAACCTTTTTCCGGTGATCGGATCATCTATTGCTTGGAAGAATACTCCAGGTGAACGTACCAGTTGATTAATAATGACTCTTTCCACCCCGTTAATAATAAAGGTACCTTTCTCAGTCATTTGGGGGATGTCCCCTAAAAATACGTCTTGTTTACTTCTTTGTCCTGTTTGTTTATTGATTAAAATTGCTTCTATTTTTAGCGAAGCATCAAAAGTAACCCCTTTTTCTTTGGCTTGAAGTGCTGTATATTTTGGATTGCCAAAATAAAAGGACCCTAACTCCAGGGTCCAATTTTTTCCTGTGAAGTCTTCAACAGGGGAGATTTCTTTTAAAACCTCCTTAATTCCTTCTTTAAGAAACCAATTGTATGAATCGAGTTGGATTTGGATTAAATTTAGCTCTGGGACTAAAGTCGGGGCTTTGCTCCATCTTTTACGCTCACTATTTTGGTTTATGATATCAATACCAAACTTATTTTTTACTGAAGCTTGTGACATTAGTAGATGGCCTATATTTTCTGCTCCTTTTCCGGTCGGAGCCAACAAAACTAAGCGTACTCATCTGTACGCCTTGATTCTTTTATTAAGCTAAAATTAATTTACCACAAGTCCTATATTTCGTCAAGAGGGCAGGTTGTAAAAATATTTTCTGGCGGCTTGCTCATCTTTTTTCATCTGAGTAATCAATTCATCAGCAGAATTAAATTTTTTATTGGCTCTGATCTTTTTTAAAAGCTCAATCACAATCCACCTATCATAAATGTTTTGCTTAAAATCCAAGATATAGGTTTCAGCATGAAAGCGGGTTTCATTAAAAGTTTTAACTCTACCAATAAAAGTTACTGCTTGGTATTTTTTCCTATCCACTTTAGTAAAGGAAACATAAATTCCTTCAGGAATAACTTTGTGCAAACTAACATTAGCAGTGGGGAAACCTAGTTTTTTACCTCTTTGGTTGTGCTTTCTCACCTTCCCCCAAAATTTATATTTCATGGGTTATTAGTTACATTGGCGTTGTGTTCTTCCAGGGTTTTGCCATAGTATGAGTTGCCTTTGGAGTCATGGTAATAATATAGATAGGGCGTTGAAGAATCAGCATTGGCAACAGCTTGCAAGGAAGAAAGTGACGGGTTACAAATTGGGGCTGGAGGCAAGCCTGAATGAATGTAGGTATTGTAAGGAGAATTGATTTTTAGGTCATCCGTACTTAAGTTTTTTTTCCACCAGTTTTTTTCTTCTTGCTGGTAACCCAGTGCATACTGAACTGTGGCATCGGCATTTAAACCCATACCAATTTTAAGTCTTTTTAATAAAATGCTGGCCACTGCTGTTCTAGCTTGATCGGAACGAGCCTCTCTTTCCACAATTGAAGCCAATATCACTCCCTGAGCTTCGGTTAAACTCTGCAGCTTTATTTTTGCTTTTAAATCGTCAGAATATTTTTTATCAAAAGTGTCTCTTAATTTTTTAGCGATTTGTTCTACTGTTACATCTTGGGGGAATAAATATGTATCCGGGAACATATAAC
>Ga0209515_10005261_pt1 | contig 16883 bp, 23 predicted proteins | sample Subgroupgradi54m_FD_187454 | JGI IMG/M metagenome (GOLD analysis project Ga0209515, IMG submission 187454) | Subsurface groundwater microbial communities from S. Glens Falls, New York, USA - GMW60B uncontaminated upgradient, 5.4 m (SPAdes)... ...
AAAGATAAGGTCGATTTGCATAGTGTGCTAAGTATGGTAGCATATTTGGGCTTACAAAAATCATATGGCCAAAATCTGTCCAATCACCAAAAAGGGCTCGAAAGTTGCTGGCGGCTACAGCAACCGTATCCGCGCAACCAAATTTAACCCCACGGGCAACGTCCGCAAATACGTAAACCTGCAAAAAAAGCGGGTTTTTGTGCCGGAGCTGGGCCGCACTATTACCCTGACACTTTCGACACAGGCAATCAAAACAATCAACAAAAATGGCGCGTACAAAACGCTCAAGAAGGCTGGGGTGATTTAACTTTAAAAAGAAAAAACCACCCCAAGGGGTGGTTTTTGATCGGCAGCTATTTTTGATTGTAGTCTTCACCTCCAGAACCCGATACAAAACGATTGAGAATAGAAAGGGTGTTGTTTAATTGAAGCAAGACATAGCCCACATAGTCGGGGCCAGCAAGCTTGTAACGGAATTCCTCTCCAGTGGTCCGGTCAAAGAACCGATCGGGTTTGTCCGGATTGCTTCCATCGTATTCGTATTCAAACATCTTCCTTCCCCTCCCAAACCATCTACACAACACAATACCACAAAAAATGTAAAAGAAAAACTCCGCCAGTTAGCGGAGCAAGCGGAGCGTACCATTGTCGTCGTAGCGGTGTAGGTCCCATACTTGGGACGTTGCCCAAAGTATGTAGAGTGCCCATTTCCCAACATCAAAGTCGTACCACCGGTTCCCAATCCTTGGGTCACGAGGGAAACGATGATGACGGTTGTGCCTCGTTGCTTCTCCCACTGAAGAAAGTCCGGTTAGCGGAGCGAGCCACCAGGGAGCGTTGCGGGAGGAATCAGGCGAATATTCCCGGGAGCCGAGCATATGACTCAACGAGTTTATCTGCCAAGTAAGGTGGTACTGGCACAAGAGGCGAAAGAACCCCGCCACCAAAAACCCGCCCAACCAATCGCCCCACAGCGTCGAAACAAGCCCGGGCAAGAGCACTCCTAACCCGAGACCAAGATGCCAATGGTATCTCCCCTGCCACGCAATGCGTTTGATGGTCCGCTCTTCTTCGGGATTCCTAGCACGAAACAACCACAGCGCCTCGCGCGCATAGTTGATCTTCGGCAGCATAAAACAAGTCCATAGCGAGTGCGCCCATAACCAACCATCTTTGGGGCTGTAGGGGTCGCCTTCCTGGTCGGTATATTTGTGATGTCGCACATGCAGTGCGACCCACATACGCAAAGGACCTTGCAGGGTCATGCTGTAGAGGATGACGAGAGCCCAGTGCAACCAGCGTGCCGCCTTGTACGCCTGGTGAGTATAGAGCGAGTGGGCACCCAGCCGGATAGAGAGATGGCAGAGCACGAAAGTCACTGCCGCAAGCACTACGGTGTAAAAGTTATACGCGAGAAAGAGATACACGCAACCGATACCGCCAAGCATATGAATGCTTCCATGCCAGCCAAGTGCCTTCCAGTCTACACCGCGCTCCCAGGCGCTTTGCGGGATAGCTATGAGTGACATCGGTAACTCTCTCCTGTCAGAATGTGTTCATCTACAAACAATGCTAACAATTTCGCGCTACAATACAACCTATGCAATACGAAGAGAAAAAATTTAATCTGCCCGAAATGGAGGGGCTGTCAAAGGAGTCGGTCGAGGCGCACCTTGGGTTGTACGCCGGCTATGTCAAAAACTTTAACGCGATGTCGGGACTTCTTGCAGAATACGCCAAAGATGCCGAGAAAAATGCCCACGCGCTCTCCGAGCTGATACGCCGCCGGAGTTTCGAGTTTGGCGGAATGCGCCTGCACGAGCTGTATTTTGCGCAGTTTGAAGGCTCTCCTTCAACTATAAAAAGCGGCGGCGCTTTCGAGCAGGCATTGGAAAAAGACTATCACAAAGCCGAGCACTTGGTCCCCTACCTTACCGCAATCGGTATGATGCGCGGCCCGGGTTGGGCGATGCTCTACTGGGACCCGGTTGCCAAACAATTCCTCACCGGCTTTAGCGAGCAGCAACATCAGGGGCATTTTGCAACCCTGCCGGTTATCCTAGCGCTCGATGTATGGGAGCACGCCTACTTGCTCGACTACGGCACGCAAGGCAAGGCAAAGTATATCGAGGCGTTTTTTAAAAACCTCAACTGGGGCGTGGTAGAGGAGCGGTTTGCGGCGGCGCAACAATTGCGGTAATTGCAGAAAATAAAAACCCCCACAAGAGGGGGTTTGTTTGCGGGTGGAACTTCTGGCCCTGCTAAACAAAAGGCACGACAAAGACGACCAAAAGCACAACGAGAAGTGCGCACAAAAGTCCGAGCACCACATCGTTGAGGTCAGTGTCCAACCAGTTAGTAAAGCGTTTGCCCATACTATCTTCCCCCTAAAAGCCCAAAACGGGCGACAAAGCAAGTGTTTATATACCCTTGATATCTGTATTTGTCAACTTTTTTCGATATAATCGCAGGGCAATCGCGGTAAACGGCACATAAATTGCAATAGCAAGCCACGAGGGGAACGCGTACAAAACTGTCGAACCAAAAGGGATAGATGCGGCGGTTTGGGCGACAAAAAGTATGTATCGCAGGAGCGCATACACTACAACCAGCGGAGCAAAGGAGAGTACGGGGCTTATAAAGTGCAGTATCGCCGCAAAAAACCCAAACAACATCGCCCACGGCAAGGCTGGGAGTGCGAGCAGGTTTGCGGGCACCGAGATACTCGAGAGGTTGCCGGTAAAGTACAGCAGTGCGGGGGTGGTAAACAATTGTACGGACACGGTTGATGCAGCAATCTGCCGGAGCTCAAATTTTTCTGGTACCCACCGCAGCCACTTTTGCACACTGGAGCCGAGTGTGATAAGCCCAAAGGTTGCCACAACACTCACGATAAACGAGGTGTCATGCAACAAAATCGGCGGGTTCCACAGCGCCATACCCGCGGCTGCAAGGCACAGCGAGCGCAGTGCAACCGCCGTACGGCCAAGGTAGCGCGCCGCCACGGCGATGATCGCCATCGTGGCGGCTCGCACCGTCGAGGGCGAGGCGCCGGTCATCAATACATATAAAATAAGGAACAGTGCGACCACAGGCAGCCGGGCACGCTTGGGTAGAACCTTTGCGACCCGCAAGACACCGTCTGCCACCAAGGAGAGTGCATATCCGGCCAAAATTACAATGTGTATCAGGCCAACCGAGACCAGCAGCTCTTGCACATCGGGCGAGAGGCCCCGCCGCTCTCCAAGGAGCATCCCTTCGAGCAGCGAGCCTTCCGGCTCGGGTAGCATCCGCTCGATTGAGGCGTTAAACGCCGCGCGGAGTTTGTAAAGTGCGCCAAACAGGGAAAAACCTGCCGGCGTTGTGTGCACAACGGTTGCACTGGAGAGAACAGCCGAGACATTTTTTGCTTTGAGGTATCCTGGGTAGTCAAACTCGTTGCCCGCGTCACCCATAAATACTTTTGGTTTTTCTATTACCCCGTGCAGTTGCACTGTCTCGCCGTATGCGATGTCCGTTTTTGCGGGTAAAAAAGCAACCAGCTCGCCGCGTGCCGAGCTGGCGTCAACCGACCATACCTCAACGTTTGCATGCACGGTGCTTGGCCGGCGGTCGGGGTTGTCGACAACAGTGCCTGCGACTACTACCGGCTGCTTGTTCTCAAATAGAGTGATGTTTTGTTGAGAAAATTCATTCAAGAAAATATTTGCGCGCGCCAGCCCGACGGTGAGCGCAGCGAGTGCGAGCGCCAACAACAAAAGCGCGCTGCGCGAGCCTTGCCTGCCGGCAGGCAGGCGCGCGTCGAGCGCGGCGCACGCGAGCGCAGCCAGTGCAAGCAGCAAAAAAAGTGCTGCGAGAAAAAATCCGGCCCCAAACAAAAACGCGGCTGCGATGCCGGCACACACCCCAAGCCCTAGCGTATACACCAGCGCTCCTCCTGTAGTGAGCGTAGCCAAACTAGAGTGCATCAGTGAGTATCTATCGCCCGGTTTACCAAGAGGTCGGCGTGTTTATTTTTCTCTCGCACGATATGCACAAACAAGTGATGCGGCATATCGCGCAGTAGTGCCTGTACACGCACAAAATACTCTTTTAGATTCGGCGCTTTGACCTTGTAACGGCCTTGCATCTGCCGGACAATCAACTCGCTGTCCATTTTTATTTCTACCTGCATATCGAGCAATTTTTTGCCAAACAGCTTGTGCGCCGCGCCAAGCGCGCGCACGAGCGCCTCGTACTCGGCGACATTGTTAGTGGTCTCACCGAGGTAGTCAGAAATTTCTTTCAACACCTTCCCTTCCCCGTTAAAAATCACTGCGCCAGCCGCAGCCCTACCCGGGTTCCCCCGCGCACCTCCATCGGTGTATATAGTAATTTTTTCTGTCGCCTTTTGCATTGGTTGCAAGTATATCAAAATTGGATAAAGGGAAAATACACTACTCACTTCCATATACACACCCAATCCTAGCTATAGCTAATGTTGAGTGTGTTACTGTTTGAGGCCAAAAATATGGCGTACCGGTGTGTCGTACTCTAGTGTGTCCACAATCATATACAGCATATCCTTCCCTATTTTAAAATCCGCCTTCAGCAACACAACGAGATCCTCACAGTCGTAGGGATATATCCACACACTATCTTGCAAACGTACGAACCCAACCGATGCGATAGTATGACGAACTTTTTCACGCAACCCTTTCCGTTTTTCCGGAATATCAAAAATGAGCACTCTCCACTTGCCGTCCCAGCGCTTTGGCTTTGGGTGTTCGCCGTGCTGTATCTGGAGTAGCCGCAATTTCCGTTCCCCTTTTTCTGTTATTCTCAACCTCATCCCCTCCCAACAAAGGAACCCTTGTTTGACGAGCTGTCCGCGTGTCCTGCGGATCGACTCCTTTTGTCGCGCGCTTGGTACAAGACCAAGTTTTGTCATCGCACCGAGCGCATTAGGCGCAACAAGCGCAACACTAATAACTCCCGCAACCGCAATAGTGTGCAGCACGATTTTTTGCAAATCTCCTCGCCTCCTTTTACGCTTATGTTCTGTCTCTAGTGTACCCACACACCTATAATACGCTATAGCTAAGGTTAGGTGTACGGGTTCTTAACAACTACGGTGAAGGGGCGCCGAGTGGACATCTGGCGTGAAACCGCTAGAGCACATCAACCACGCGCAGGCGCGGAGCGCCGCGCCAGTTTAGCTCGAGGTGGCCCACGATGTCGGCGCGAGTTCCTTCTTGTGCGGACTTTTGGAACGAGTCCTGCGTTTTAAAAAAAGAAACTCCTGCAATTTCTGTATCATCTTTTTTTAATGACAGTTCGAGGTGTTCGCTCCCTTTGCCAAAGGCGCGTGCACGACCGATTGATACGTTGGGAAAAAGAAACAGGGGTTTTGCGTTGCCCTCACCAAAGGGAGCCAGCTTTTGTATCTCCCGATGTGCCGCGGGGGCATCTGCCAGCTCCAGCTCGCGGTCGAGTACCATTTCTTTTTCCTGCGCAGACGTGTGGTTGAGCAACCTATGGGCTTGCGTGAGCCGAGCCTGCAGTTGGTGTACCTTTTCCTCACCGAGCGAAAATCCGCCGGCAAAGTCGTGGCCGCCAAAGTCCTCAAACAGCTCGGCTGCGCCGCGCATAATATCAACGATATGTGCGCCGCCCCACGAGCGGCACGAGCCTTTGATAGTGCTCCCCTCGCCGCGCCCCCACACAAACACCGTTTTATGTTCCTCCTCGACCAACTTCTGTGCGACAAGGCCCAAAATCCCCGGCCGCCAGTCGACCGAGCCGATAACAATGACCTCTCTGTCGGCAGGCAGGCTTCCCTCACTTTCGCGGGCGCGGAGTTCTCTGTGCGCATGCTTCATCGCAGCGGCAACCAGGCCCTTGCGCTCGTCGTTGATGCCGTTGAGTTTGAGCGCGATATCGCCCCCCTCTTGCGCGTCGAGTGTGTTGGACAAAAAACGGGCAGCGGTCTCTGCCTTTTCCAAACGCGAGGCCGCGTTAATGCGCGGTGCGACCATAAACGTAATATCTTCCTCCACCAGTGTCGCGGGGTTGATACGGAGCAGTTTGAGTAGCGCTCGCAGACCCTCGCGCCGCGTTTTTTGCAACACCCGCAAGCCGTAGCTTGCGAGCATCCTGTTTTCGCCCACCAGGGGCACCATATCGGCAAGCGTTGCGATACCGACCAAATCTAATGACCATTTTTCACGCCCTTCAGCAAAGTCCCCGGGACGATTCTTAGACAGAATCGCTTGCACCAACTTCCACGCGACACCCGCACCACAGAGTTCAGCAAACGGATACACCGAGTCGCTGCGATGCGGATTAACTACCGCTAAGGCCAGAGGCAACCTCTCTTGGACAAAAGTCTGGCGCAAGGTTTGCCGGTCGAGGCTAGCCTCGACGACAGGCGAACCGAGGACCCCCGAGGACTTTTGGGAAGGAGAGGTTGCCTCTGGCTCTCTAAGCGGCAAATGATGGTCGGTGATAATGAGGTCGATTTTTTTCTCCCGGGCAAACGCCGCTTGCGCGAGGTCGGTGGTGCCGCAGTCAACCGTGATGATAAGCCGCGCTCCCCGCTCGGCGAGCAACTCGATGCCTTTATTATTTAGCCCAAATCCGTCGATATGCCGGTCGGGGATATGGTGCAGCACTCGCGCCCCAACTGATTGCAAAAACTCGCACAATAACACCCCGCCGGGCACACCGTCGCAGTCGTAGTCGCTCCACACCCCAACAAGCTCGCTGTTTTTAATCGCAGATAAAATCCTATCAACCGCCGCCGCCATATCCGGCAACAAAAACGGGTCGTGCGAGTCGCGCTCGAAGTCGGGCTGCAAAAACTCGGCGACCGCCTGCTGCTCAACCACGCCCCGGGCGTGCAACAGGTCGCGCACTAGGTCGGCGTGCGCTTGCTCGCGGACACGGTAGTTTGTCATCCACGCTAGTATATACTGGAGGCAGAAATTCTCGAGAAAAAGTCTGGGGGCTACCCGAGCCTGCCTGTCCGGTAGGCAGGGACTTTTTTGAGAGAGTTTTTGCCGAAAAGTATAGAGTGTGGGACACTATATAATCGTCGCTCGCTCGGAAATTAAAGTAAACTTTATTTCGCTCACTCGCTAGATTATGGAAAATTGTATTTTTTGCAAAATCGCGGCAGGAGATGTGCCAAGCGAGAAGGTGCATCACGAAGGCGCGGAGATAGTCTCCTTTCCCAACATCAAACCAGTGCGGCCTGGTCACACGCTGATTACCCCGGTTGAACATTATCAATGGTTTTGGGAATTGCCCGACGAGTTGGCAGACAAACTTTTTAAAGTAGCGCGCACTCTTGCAAAAGAATTAAAAGAAAAAACAGGCGCTGATTATATCCACCTCTCTATCGTTGGCCGCGATGTACCACATGTACACATCCACCTTATCCCAGAAAAATTTTAACGCGCGGGGTTTGACTGATAAAAAATTCCGTGCAAATGTAGCCTAAGATAGGACCGTGGAGGAACGCTCGTGAGACAGTTGGAACTACTTCTTAGAATCTTCCCCGTCTCCGCAGTACAGAGACAGGGGAACAGCTTGCGCGTTAAGGCAGGAATAACCGAAGTATGTATAACGATTGAATCCGACACTCCCGGTGCCGCGGCCACGCTGGCTCAAATCCTGGAAAAAGACCTGCGGGAGCATACTCCGCAGAAGCTCATCTCAAAGACAAGATAGGGAACTCCGTCTGCCGCACACCCATGCGGCTTTTTTTCTTTAGTTATTTCTTCAGCGCTTCAATGCCAGGCAAGGTGCCGTCGGCCAAAAACTGCAACATCGCGCCGCCGCCGGTCGAGACAAAAATCCGCCGGGGGTCGAACGCAAATTTTTTAGTCGCGGCCAGGGTGTCGCCGCCGCCGAGGACCGCGCGGCAGCCCGAGTCGACGAGCGCCTGGGCCAGAGCCTCGGTGCCGCTGCAATAGCCCTTTTCGCACACGCCCATCGTGCCGTTCCACAACACAAAGCCTGCTTTTTTAATCTCGTCACTCCACACCACGGCGGTGTGCGGACCGATGTCGACAATGCGCTCGTCCACCCGCACGTCGGCAGTGTGCGCCACCCGAGACTCGTCCAGCTCTACCGTGAGGTCGCGGGGTAAGGTAACCCGCTGGTTTTCGGCAAGCGCAACCGGCACCGGTGTGTCCGAGACGAGTGAAGCTCCCACCGGCAGTCCGCGGCTGCGGAGCAAGTCGTTTGCAATAGCGCCTCCAACCACCACGCGACTGTAGGCCTGGGCAAATTTTTCTATCAGCGGCAACTTGGTTTCAAACTTGGCACCGCCGATTATCGCGAGCGAATGTTGGGGTGGCGTGAGCGCCTGTGTAAGTTGTACAATTTCTTGCTCGAGCAGGAGCCCCGCATATGAAGGTAAAAGTTTTGGGAGCCCGACGATGGAAGCGTGCGAGCGGTGCGAGTCGGCAAATGCATCGTTGACGTAGATATCACCAAGCGCCGCGAGTTTTTTTGCAAATGCTGCATCATTCGCCTCCTCGCCCGGGTCAAATCGGAGATTTTCGAGCAATGTGATTTGCTCGCTTATTTCGTATGCAGCAAAACCTTGCTGAACAAATAGTCTGGGAGCCGCCGGGGACTTTTGTGAAGCAAGGTTTTGCGAAAGTAACTCGTCCAGGCGTGCGCAGACAGGAGCAACGCTCAACCCTTCTACCATTTTGCCCCCCGGGCGGCCGAGGTGTGTAAGCAAAATGATGTGTAAGGCACCGCCCTCGAGCAGAAGAGTGAGCGTCGGCAACACCGCACGGATGCGCGTATCATCAACCACTGCGCCGTGTTCTATGGGCACATTAAAGGTGGCGCGCATCAACACACGTTTGCCGGCAACATCTGCGTCTTTAACACTTTTTATTGTTTGTGAATTCCTATTCATCCTGAGTTCTATCGAAGGACTTTTAAAATTTCTAAAAACGAATCGGCGTTGGCGCTCGCCCGGCCCACCAAAAACCCCGACACCCCGCCTTCGTGCAGGAGCTGCGAAGCATTCTCGCCTTCGACCGAGCCACCGTAGAGAATAGGCACCCGCACGCCGGCCGTACGGCCGAGTATGTCGGCGAGTGTTTTGCGGATAAATATCACCATCTCGCGCAAGTCGGCGGGGCGCATCGCCTCGTTTGCACTCTTGCCTATCGCCCAGACTGGCTCGTATGCGACCACTAGTTTTGCAGCTGCTTTTGGAGCAACGGTTTGCAGTGCGGAAGTAAGTTGTGCAGCCACGAGTGTGAAGTGAGTACCGTTTGCAGAGTCGCGCTCCTGCTCGCCAACGCACAACACAGCGGTAAGCCCCGCCGCGTGAGCATTGACAAGTTGCGCGCGCACCGAGGCGTCGCTCTCACCAAGGTGCGCGGGTGAGCTGCGGCGCTCGGAGTGGCCAACTATAACAAAAGAAGCGCCAACTGCTTTGAGCATCGCGGCGGAAATCTCTCCCGTGTGTTGCCCGTCGGCATAAGCGGAGAGTGTTTGCGCTCCAATTTTTATCGACGAGCCCTTTAGTGCCGCAGCAACTATCGGGACAAGCGGGAAGGCTGGAGCCAACACCACTTCGACACCGCTAAACGTACGGGCTTTGCGGCGCAGCGCGGAGGCAAGTTTTTTTGCCTCCTGTGGCATCTCCACGTACATCTTCCAGTTGCCGACCACCAGAGGCCGCTTACTCATAAGCAATACAAAAAGGTGCCATCCGCCCAGTATACCCCAGGGAAGCTGCGCATATAACCTACTCGCCGGCGGCACGCAGGATCGCGTCGATGCTCGTGGTGCCTTGGGCCGCCTTAAAAAGGGCGTCCTCAAGCAGGGTAAGTCCTTGGGAGTCTTTATATACGATTTCCTGAAGCCCGAGCAAGTCCTTGTACCCGCCCTCACATTGCGCGCACCCCGCGGCGCGGTAAAATGGCAAACCTTTCCACGACATTTTTGCATCGACAATCTGCTCCTCTTTTAGAGCGGCGAGTACGCGGCCAAAGTCTGCCGCGCCAACCTGCGGGCTCTCGAGCGCCGCGAGCTCGGCGCGCGCCGGGGTGTAGTGCTCTTTGCAGTGCGGACACAACTTTTGCACCAAGCCAACACACACCACCATATCCGCGCCGCGCGCAAACTCCTCTTGCAGGGTGGCACCCAAGACAAAGACTCCGCGCGCGGCCGCGCGCGCGCCGAGCTCATATACATCTTGCGTATCGAGGTTCCCTATCATCACCACATCGGGGTCTTGCCGCAAAAGCGCGCGGAGCCCAACCAGGGTCGTTAACCCCGCTTCGGGGTTAGTGTGAGTTTGTGCAATATGCGGCAGAACATATTCTATTTCTTCTTCTATCGTCGCCAGGGCAGTGCCCGGCTCGCCCAACAAGTCGAGCAGGGTGTAGAGTGTGGTGCTTTTGCCGCTTCCTTCGGGGCCGTACACCACAACCAACCCCTCGCGGCGCCCGAGGAAATTGTGTACGTGCCGGAGTGCTTCTCCGTGGAAGCCAAGCGACTCGAGCGTAAAACCTTTTTGCCCTGCACCCTCTCGCGAGAGCCGGAGCGACAGCCGCTCCCCTTGGATAGTAGGCAAGACCGAAACCCCAACCGCAATGGTCTCGCCGGAATGTTCCAGTTTAAATCTGCCCTCTTGCGGGGAGGAGTGTGCGGGGAGGAGTTTTGCCAGCGACTTGAACCTCTTGACTATTGCGCCGGCTGCCTCCTCGGGGAGCCGCATCGCCTCGTGCAGCGCGCCTCCAATACGGTAGCGCACCGTGGTCGCGGCCGCTGCCGGCTCGATATGTATGTGAGTGGCACTACTGTAGAGCGCGTGGCGCAAAAGGGAGTCGGCTGCTTCCATACCTTTTTCGACCATACCGGCAAATTTTTCCTTGAGATGTTTTTGATAGGTAAGGAGCGCGCGTTTTATCGAGTCGCGGTTGGTGAGGCGCGGCCGTATGGTGTACGTTGCGCGCAAAAAGTCGACTGCCGCGAGGTCGGCGAGGTCCAGTAGCGCCACTTCTACCGTGTCGCCTGCGGCGAGCGAAGTGTCGGGGTCGCCCAAACGATAGGCCACGATGTTGTGCGTGCGGGCAAGCGGCTCGGGGATAGCCACGAGTGCCTCGAGCGAGATGTCATCGCGGCCCAATATAACAAAGGGTACGCCGAGCGCGCCGGCCGAGGCGCGGCGTATTTCGTCTTCGCCCACATACTCTTCGCGAAGCCAGCCCCGCTCCTGTTCCACTTCCATACTTTTCATTATAACCTAGCAAAGCGAGAGAAATGGGTGCTTGCATTCATTTCCGAGCGCGCGACGGTTATATGGGACATATATATCCCCTATGAAACTTTTCTGTAATTTTGGTAGTATCCTCTGCAGAGGAATTACCGGGGGAACAAATGCCGAGAACTCGCAAAAATAAAGTGCTTGCCGCAGATACGCCCGTTGTTGAAAAAAAAGTAGAAGCCCTAGCGACAGAGCCGGTGGTGGGGATGAACAACGCCATAAAGCACCCGCTCTTCCAACTGCAAGATCAGTACGTCCTTACACCGGAGACACTCACCAAAGCGCAAAAAGATGCGATCGCCGCACACCTCAAACTATGTCCGTTTTGCACGAGGATGCAAACGCTTTTGTGCCGGGACCAAAGCATACTTATTCTCTGGAATAATCCGGGGATCTGGGACGAAAAAGAGAGCCTAGCAAAGAAGGAAGGGTTGCATAAGCTACATAAGCTTGACACAAAAGCCCGGTAGAGTATACTTGTTCTATCCAGTAGCCGCCCCGAGTGGGTGGTTTTTTCTTTACCGGATATTAAAAACCCAAGGCAACACCTTCCAAAGCTAAGGAGTCGCCTTAAGACAAAAACTATGTTTGACCTAAAAGTAATGAACTCGGTCTTAGGCGAGCTCGAGGACGAGCGCGGCATCCCGCGCGAGAAGGTTATCGAGGCGATAGAAGCCGCGCTCGCAACCGCCTACAAAAAAGAGTACGCCAAGCGCGGGCAAATTATCCGTGCGCACTTAGATTTAAACACCGGCACCACCGAGTTCCAACAAGTTAAAGAGGTGGTTGATGAAACGACCGTGCGGTTTGAAGATGAAAGTGTCGAAAATACTGAAGCGCCTGCTGAAGGTGTTGAAGTACTCCCCTACTTCAACCCCGAGCAGCACATTATGCTCCAAGATGCCAAACTGATTAAACGCGACGCAAAAGTCGGCGACGAACTTATCTTTGCACTCGAGACAAAAGACGAGTACGGCCGCATCGCGGCGCAAACCGCCAAGCAGGTTATCATCCAAAAAATCCGCGAGGCCGAAAAGGTCTCGGTGGTTGCCGAGTACGGCAAACGCCAAGGCGAGATAGTGGGGGGCACCGTGCAGCGGATGGAGCGCGGCAACATTTACATCGACCTCGGCCGCGCCACGGGCATCTTACCCTACGACGAGCAAATTCCCGGCGAGCGATACCGCCAGGGCGAGCGTATCCGCGGCTTGCTCTACCAGGTAGAGGAGAGTCCGCGCGGCATCTATCTGCGCCTCTCGCGTGCACACCCCGACTTTTTGAAAAAGCTGTTTGAGATGGAAGCGCCGGAGGCGGCAAACGGCGTGGTGCTGTTTAAAGCAATCGCGCGCGAAGCCGGTAGCCGCTCTAAAGTGGCGGTTGCCAGCAGCGACCCGCACGTCGACCCGGTAGGCAGCTTGGTGGGCCAGCGAGGTGTGCGCGTTTCGACAGTCACAAGCGAGCTCGGCGGAGAGAAAATCGACATTATCGAGTGGTCGGACAATCAAAAAACATTTATTGAGGAGGCACTCTCGCCTGCGCGCATCACCGAGGTGGTGCTCGACGAGGAGGAGCACAAGGCAACGATTAAAGTTGCCGAAGACCAGCAAAGCTTGGCCATCGGCCGCGGCGGGCAAAACGTGCGCTTGGCCGCCAAGCTCACCGGCTGGCGCATCGACATCCAGTCGACCCGCGGTGCCACTGTGGCCGAGGCAACTGAAACTGGTGAGGTTAAGGCTGGTGTTGCAGAAAGTGATAAATAATTCTATAGTCCAAAGCGGAATGTAACGGTACCAACCCTCCACATTGGGAGCATTGCAATGAGTGCAGCACGCGCGTTAGCCCTTTTTTTGGATCACTACAAGAGGTACAACGAGGTCGTCTGGGCGCTGGGAGGGTTCAGACGCAACTCGATCCAAAAGTGCCGCCTGCCCTTGCAGTTTTATCTGCGGCCCACCCGAGCCGATGGGGTGGCCGACTTCATATTGGCAGAAACAGTCGACCTTTCCGTACATCGACGCAGTCGAGGCACGGCTCTCCTTTGCCGCGACCTGGGACTGGGAAACAACGCCGGGCAAGGACCCTGCCGAGTTGATGGCCGAGGCGGCTTGGCACGTTATCGCAGAAAAGCTGGTCGGGCGCAGATTCCATCTGCATCCGCAACGTGTTGGAGTCCTCTTCGGCGCCGGGCGCTTTTCCGGGGTGCCAGTGATGTTTACCACCGATGGCTCGCCGATACCCGGCCTCCATCTCGAAGCCACAGCGAACCTCAAAGGTTGGCGAGCGTTCTTCCCGCCGCACTGCCACGAGGTCGAGGTCATTAAGGCCGCCCTCGAAACAGAAACGGTCCCGACATAAGCCCTACCCCCGCGCCAGCGCGGGCTTTTTCTTTTTTTACATTTCCTATATACTCAAACTTATGAACTTGTGGCACGACATAGCGGTGGGCGAAAAGGCCCCCGAGGAAATCAACGTCATTATTGAAATCCCCAAGGGCTCGCACAACAAATATGAGATAGACAAGGAGACGGGGCTGATTAAACTCGACCGCGCCAACTACAACGCCTCGCCCTACCCGTGCGAATATGGGTTTATCCCCCAGACACTTGCCGAAGACGGCGATGCCACCGATGTGCTCTTGCTTGCCACCTACCCCTTGGTGCCGGGAGTGTTGGTGGTGATGCGCCCGGTTGCGCTTATGGAGATGACCGACTCGGGCGAGCCGGACAACAAAGTTATCGGCGTACCGGTAGACGACCGCCGGTGGGACGACGTGCAAGACATAGGCGACCTCAACCAACACACGCTGCGCGAGTTCCAACATTTTTTTGAAACTATCAAACAACTCAAAGCCAAGCCGGGTGTCGTGGTTATACACGGCTTCAAAGGCCGTGCCCAGGCGCTTGAAGAAATCAACAAGGGTAGCGATTCCTACAAACAAAAGTTCGCAAAGTAAATCCCATTATATACTGGCAGGATGAGCGACGCTCCTGCCGGAGAACAAACAAAAAAACCTTCGCAGGTGGGGCCGCTTGCGGCGATGGTTATCATCGTCTTGATGTTTGTCATCGGCGGTGTATATTTTTTGGTCAAGCAGGAGCAGCGCATCCGGATGCAACAGCAGCAAGCGCAGCAGCCGATGAATTCGTAAGCGAAACAAAAACTCTAAAGAAAATCCGGGTGGGGGCGGCCGAAATTTGTGAAACAAATTTTGGGGCTAAGGATTTTCGGAAGAGTTTTTGTGGAGCTACCGAAGCTTGTTTCACGAAGCTCCAACTGCTAGTATCCAAAAATGTCTTTTGAAGAAATAGCAAAGACGTTTGTCCGCAAGGATCTGCCCGACTCGGAGGTAGAGCTAGTGGGCGAGGTCCCTGCAGAGGCCCTGGCCCCCTATCGCAACGCGGCGCTTGCCCATTTGGCGCAGGAGATGGAAATGCCCGGCTTCCGTAAGGGCCATATCCCCCTAGAGATGGTGCTCAAAAAAGTCGGCGAAGTTGGGGTGCTCGAAGAGGCGGTGGAGTTGTGTATACAAGACCTCTACGGGGCGCTATCGTTGGCCCACAATGTCGACGCGGTCGGCCGCCCAGACATCCGCATCACAAACCTGCCTGCCGGCAGGCAGGATTTGCAACCCGGGAATCCTGTAGGAATTACTGTCCGCACTGCGGTATACCCGGAGGTAGTGGTGCCGAAGGATTGGAAAGGGCTTGCAGAAAAATTCCCACTTGAGGCATACACTGGAGACCTGCCTGCCGGCAGGCAGGGTTCCCAAACCGACCCGCCCCCCTCGGCGGAAGACGAAGCGAAGGCGCGCGACTATATGGCGCGCGACAAACGCCGCGGCAAAATCATCGACGCCCTGCTCGAAAAAACAAAAGTCGAGGTGCCGAATATTTTTGTCGAGAGCGAGTTGGAAAAAATAATGGTGCAAATGAAGGAGGACATCACAAAGTTTGGTTTAAAATTTGAGGATTATTTAAAACAAATGCAAAAAACCGAGGCACAAGTGCGTGAGGAGTTTCGCGCGCAAGCACGCAAGCGTGCCGTGCTGCAGTTGGCGCTCAACAAACTCGCCGAGGAGGAAAAGATTGTTGCCGACCCGGCAGCGGTAGAGGTGGAAATCAAACACGCGCTCGAACACCTGCCTGCCGGCAGGCAGGTTTCCCCACTCTCAAATGAACAGCTTCGTATTTATATCGAAACCGTCCTGCGCAACGAACAAGTGTTGAAATTGTTAGAAGGAAACTAGGAACACACCTATTTTTAGCTATAGCTAGTTTTAGGTGTGTTTAGGAAAAATAGAAAATAGATTTTTGCATTGAACCTTCCTTTAAAGGAAGGAACCCAATATACTAATTTGTCAACCTGCCGGCAGGCAGGGCTCCTCCGCTATCTCCTCCAAAATACCTTGCACAATATAGGGTATGGTATTATAATATGATTATAATAGATAATCGTTCAAGATTATGGACCAAAAAGTCATACAAATCGGGAGCTCTGCGGGGGTAACTATTTCGAAAGAAACACTCAAGAACTTGGGCGTTGCAATTGGCGACACGGTCGAAACTGGCACTGTCGGAAAAACCTTCTCGGTGAAACCAAAGCAAAAAGAATTTGGGAGCCAAGTCGACCCAGTAATACTGGAGTGGACCGATATGTTTATAAAAAAGAACCGCGAACTATTGGAACGTTTGGCGGACAAATAATATGCGGTATCTTACCGCCGCAGAAATTGTCGCGATACACGACCGCGTGATTGAAGAGACGCGCGGGGGTTTTGGCGTGCGCGACGAAAATCTCTTGCACTCGATTGCCGAACGACCAAAAGCATCATTCGGCGGCAATGAGCAATTCCCAACTTTGTTTTTGAAAGCGGCGGCATATCTGGAGGCAATCGCCACCTATCACGTTTTTGTCGACGGAAACAAACGCGCGTCTATAACTGCCGCAAGTGCGTTCCTTTTTGCCAACGGGTACGAAATCAATTTAGTCGTTGAAGAATCAGAGACATTTATACTTGCTGTCGCACAAAGCCAAAAACAACTCGAGGAGATCGCTACGTGGCTTGAAGAGAATTCGAAAGAAACTGCATAAAAAAGCCCCCTTGATGTTATCGTTGGGGGCTTTGACACGGTGGGTGTCTCGCTTATTGCTGCTAACCACCAAACCGCAGGGCATCCCCGGGAGCCGGTGTGGACTGTTTGACCGGCGGCTCGACCTCCCTAATAGCCGTGACTTGGTAATTACTGTCGACCAAGCATTCCCAACATGGCGGTGGTCCGTGGTTGCGGGAGATGTGGATGATGATCATTACCTTGATTTGGTCGGGGTCTCGCTCAACGACCAAGCATTCCGCATTGACATCCCAGCCGCCCCAGCCGCCGCTTGCCACGAGGCCGTAGACGAAAAATTTTTCCACTAGCAACAAGGGGGTGGCAGTCTGGTGGACGATTGCTTGCTTTTCGTCAGGGAAAAAATCCCTATACCCCATCTTCGCCACGACGGCACCAACCGTCGCCAGCAAAGTGTTTCGGAGTTGGAGGGTAAGAAGCATAAGTCTCTCCCGCAAAAAGGTTTGATTTCCTAAGCCAGGATCGGC
>Ga0209515_10005262_pt1 | contig 16881 bp, 18 predicted proteins | sample Subgroupgradi54m_FD_187454 | JGI IMG/M metagenome (GOLD analysis project Ga0209515, IMG submission 187454) | Subsurface groundwater microbial communities from S. Glens Falls, New York, USA - GMW60B uncontaminated upgradient, 5.4 m (SPAdes)... ...
TCGGATTCCTTCTTTTCGGGAGGCCTTCAATCGAGTGGCCTTTCAAAGGATCGATCCGAAGATGCTTATCCCCTGTCTGGAGGCGGACGGAGAGCTTCCTTTATCGGCCCTCACGCAGGAGCTGATGCGGGACCTGGAGGTCTTGTCTCCCTTTGGGGCTGGGAATCCGTGGCCGGTTTTCATCTCGCAAGACGCCCGGCTTCCCAGGACCCCTGCCCCACCTCATTTCGATACTCGGGGGATTCGCTTCCTCGTGGAAGATTCGGGGGGTCGCTCTTTTCAGGCGTTGCAGTCCAGACATGAGCTGTGGGAAGGGTGGAATATCCGTAGACTTAAAGGCGGACAGATCCAGCTTGCCTATTCTCCTGTGATTTGCCATCGAAGTGCGGACCACTCGCAGATTGAACTGAGGCTGCGCGACTTGGATGCCCCAAGAGCACAGTTTTGACATCGTTTCCAAGGTCGATCTCCAGGAGCTGCGCAACGCCATCCAACAAGCGCAAAAGGAGATTCTCACCCGCTTTGATTTCAAAGGCAGCAGCGCTGGCATCGAGTTTGATGAGTCTTCCTCCATGTTGAAATTGACAGCCGATCACAGCATGCAGCTTAAGAGTGTCGTGGATCTCTTGACCACCAAGATGGCCAAGCGCGGAGTGTCGCTGCGGGCATTCGCCTGGAAGGAGCCGCAAGCCTTACCCAGTGGCCGTCTGAAACAGGAGGCCACCTTGCAGCAAGGCCTTTCCTCCGAGAAGGCCAAAGAACTGGTCAAGATGGTGAAGGATCTGGGACTGAAAATCCAGTCTCGCATCGAAGGAGACTCGGTGCGGGTTTACGGCCGTCAGATCGATGATTTGCAGACGGTGGTTCAGGCCTTAAAGGCCAAGGATTTTGGCGTACCGATTCAGGTGGAGAATTACCGATAAATTCCTAAGGAGGGGAGTGAGCATGACAGGAGGAAAGGGTTGCATGGCTTGTAAGATCGTTGGGCTTTTGGTTGGTATCGGTGCTTTGAACTGGGGATTGGTGGGGTTATTCCATTTGGATTTGGTGGCGAAGCTCTTAGGGGTGGGCCGGCTGGCTCGTGCGGTCTATGTGTTGATCGGCCTGGCCGGTGTCATCAAGTTGGTTTCACTGGTGAAGACTTGTCCGGCCTGTGAGGTAGGTTCTAGCAGCAAGAAGTAGTCGTATAGGTTCCTTAAGCCGGTGCCCTGTGGGTAGATAAGGGTGCCGGCTTTTTGTTTTTTGTGGCATACTTACCATTGGTATCATGTCAAATCTTGACTATACCTTAAATCCCTACGCGGTACCTACCCTGGCCGTGGGAATCATGACCGCGGTCTTAGGGGTCATTGTTCTCATCCGGGAGCGCGGGACCTTTGTCAGTGTGGCCTTCTGGCTGATGACCTGGATCGGCGCCTTCTGGCTCTTGAGCTATGTCGGTGTCTATTCGGCTCATCAGGAGTCTCTGGCCCTCTGGTGGGCCAAGGTCGAAAATTTGGCGGTTGTCTTTATCCCAAGCGCCGTGTACCTGTTTACCCTCACGGTCCTTGGGCGGCTTCCCCAACATGCGGTTTCGGCCGGGGCGAGCCTACTTCTGTCTGGCTTGTTTTGTCTGGGGGTCGCCTTTACCGATCAATTCGTTGCGGGGGTGTACCACTATCCCTGGGGCTATTATGCCAAGTATGGCCCTTTAAGCATCCCGTTCCTGGGGTTCTTCGTGGGCCTCATGGTGGCCAGCCTGCGCCTCTACTGGCTGGAGTATCGGAACTCTCCTGCCGGAAAGCGCAAGAGGCGCCTAGGGGAATTCTTGTATGGCTTTTGCATCGCGTACTTAGGGTCGGTGGACTTTCTTCCCGCCTATGGGATTCCGATTTATCCGCTGGGGTACCTTCCGGTTTTTGCCTTTAACGTCATGGTTGCCCGGGCGATCTGGCGGTATCGCCTGGTTGACATCACCCCGGCCTTTGCGGCCAAGCAGATTTTAAGGACCATGGCCGATGCCTTGCTGGTACTGGATCGGGAAGGGGTGGTGCGGGTGGTGAATCAGGCGGCCTGTCACTTGTTTGATCGCCTCGAGGCCGAGTGGGTGGGTAGACCCATCTGGATGATCAGTCCCAGCTTGCTTCCAGAAGAGAAACTGGAGGCCTTGATCCGGACCAAGGTCGTTCAGAGTTATGAAACCACGTGTTCGGTCAAGGAAGGGCAGGAGATGACCGTGGAGGTCTCTGCCTCCTCGATCCGGGATCGAGACGACCAGGCCGTTGGGATCGTCTGCATCGCCCGCGACATCACCCGGCGCAAGCGTGCTGAGGAGTCATGGAAACTAGCCGAGGGAGGAACATGAAAAAGATCCTTCTGGGGTTGTTGGGGGCCTTGATGGTGGCGGGATGCGCCACCCCCGCTTCTCTGGATGACACCCGGATAAGAGCACCGGGGCGAGTGGTCTGGGGCGTGTTTGATTACCCCTACAAGGAGGTTTATAAAGCAGCCCGGTCTTCCTTGTCGGACTTGGATCTCATCATCGAACGGGAGAACGAAGCCGAGGGGAAGATCTATGCCAAGTCGTCCCCGAACATGACGAAGGTAATCGTTTACAAAACCGGTTTTGGGGAGCACGTCGCTGTTTATGTCACGGATCTTGGAGAGCAGGGGGCCAAGGTAGAGATCGTTACGCAAAAGTCCAACCGGCTGGAGCTGGGCTACAAGGATTACCGGAATATTCTTCTTAAACTGGTTCATGCTCGCCTGGAGGGAAATAAAAGATAGGGGCAAGGTCCCCTCAATGCCACGCAAACCATCTGTCTGGCCTGATCTTCCCCTCAATGTTTTCCACCGGAACGGTTCCGAAACGTCGAGAATCCAGGCTCTCCAGCCGATTGTCTCCCAAGACGAAGCAGAGGCCCTTCTCAATCACCAAGGGGCCTACATTCGGATAGGTTGGGCCTCTGGCGTAGGGTTCGATGAGCGGTTTGCCGTTTACGATGACGGTGCCCGATTGGATGAGGAGGGTGTCACCCTCGATGGCGATCACGCGCTTGACGTATCGATCGGTGGCGTATCGATGGGGCCGCAACACCACGATGTCTCCTCGCTGAGGGCGAGTGAAGTGGTAGATGTATTTGTTGACGAGGTAGGTATTGCCCTCCGGTAAGGTGGGGACCATGCTGTTTTCCGTGATAATCCCGACACTGATGACGTATTGTTGGAAGAAGAAAAACAACAGGACCGACCAGAACAGCATCGTGGCCCAGACGGTGGACCTGCGCTTCTCTTCCTTGACGTAGCGCCGATCAAAGAAGGCCCTTTTTTTCTTCCCTCCGGTTTTTTCTTCATGCCAACGTTGTGAGATAATAGCTATTCTATGAGAAAGTGGCTCTTTTTTGTTGGAGTTTTAATCGTGCTGGGAAGTGCGGCCCTACTCATCTTCATCGCCACCTTCAACGCCGAGAAGGTGTTTAAGAAGAAATGAGCCAACCATGACCCTCTACCCCGTTACCGCTTTCCTCACCGCCCTCTTAGCTTTTGGGATTGGGGTTTTTTCTTTCCTGCGAAATCCAAGAGGCGATGTCAATCGGAGAATGGGGGTTTTAAGTCTGAGCGTGGTTTTCTGGAGCGTTTTTCTTGGGTTTATGTTTTTATCAAAAACTGCCCAAGCAGGATTACGGGCCACCCGGCTTCTTCAGGTGGGGGCCACGTTCATTCCGATCACTTATTTTCACGCTGTCCTGGCTCTCATGGGATTAAAGGCCCAGAAGCGGAGTTGGCTCATCCTCGGGTATTTGGTGACGATCCCGTTGGCGGGGCTGTGCTTTACGCCACTTTATATCCGAGGGGTCACCTACCAGTCACTCACTCAGTGCTACTATCCCGTCGCAGGCCCTCTTCAGCCCCTTTACATGTTCCTGTTTTTCCTTTACCCGGGCATCGCTTGGATCTGGATGAGCCGGTTATTTCCCCGGGCGACCGGTTTGAGGAAGAACCAGATTCTTTACATCCTCATTGCCTCCGTGATCGGTTTTATCGGTGGCTCCAGCACCTTTCCCCTGTGGCATGGTATCCAAATCCCTCCTCTGGGGACCCACGTCGTTTTGCTCTCCACCGCCATTATCGCCATCCCCATCCTTTGGTATCGGTTCGCGGAAGTCACCGTGGCGATGGCCCGGACGGTGGTTTTCCTGATGGTCTATGCCCTGGTGCTTGGATTGCCACTGCTGGCTGCTTTATCGTGGCAGTCGCAGCTGGAGCAATCCTTGGGAACCCGATGGTGGGTCTGGCTTTGGGTCCTGTGTGCTTTATTGGCTGGCGTAGCCCATAGCGTCAACTTGTATTTTCAGCGGTTGGCAGAGAACCGGCTTCTGGCCCAGCGGCGGCGGTATCACGAGACGCTTCGTCGTGCCTCGGTGGGCATGACGCGGATACGGGCACTGCCGAGACTCCTCAAGCTCATTGTCTGCATCCTTACCCGGACCATGCGTTTATCCCATGCCTCCCTCTACCTATTTGATCCGGCGCAGCAACGGTACGTCCCGATGGTCAGCCGGGGCATCGAGAAGCACCTGGTGGGGGTTACCGTGGGGCCGGATCAGATCCTCATCCGGTACTTGCAGGATCACAAAGATGCGGTGGTAACAGAGGAGATCCTTTTGCGGCTCCAACAGGGATCCTCCGCCCCACTGAGGGATCTGGCGGATGAGCTTCGTCAGCTGGAGGCTGGTTGTGTCATCCCCAGTTTTGTCCGGGATCACCTCAAAGGGTTTGTGGTCATCGGGGACAAGCGCCTGGATCGGGTTTACACGGATGAGGATCTGAAGGTGCTCATGACCCTGGCCAATCAGGCGGCCCTGGCTATTGAGAATGCGGAGTTTTACGAAGCGGAGAAAGAACGTCAGGCGGTGATGTTCCATAGCGCCCAGCTGGCCTCTCTGGGGACCCTGGCGGCCAGCATGGGACATCAGATCAACAACCGCTTCCATGCGGAATGCATCGTTGCGGGTGGCCATCGGGCCTTCTTAAAATCGGTGGACTTAAAAAGCGTATCCGCTCCTGTCCAAGAGGCGATCCAAAAAACGATTGTTGGTTTGGAGAAGATCGAAAAGGATGCGATCCGGGGAGGGGACGTCGTGAAGACCTTCCTCAATTTCGCCAAGCCGGGGAAGATGGAGCGTCTCGACTTTGGCGAGATTGTTCGTCTAACCACCGAATTGGTCCAGTATCGGGTGAAGTTTGAAGAGATCGACTTTGAATGGGCCCTTGAGGAGTCCTTACCTCTCATGGAGGCAAACAAGAATCAGCTGACCGAGGTATTCTATAATCTAATCGCCAACAGCTACGATGCGATCAAGAACAAGGAGGGGGTGATCCAGAAAGGAGAGTTGACCCTTCCGACTGCCCACGACTATAAAGGAAAGGTGTCCCTCCGGGTGACCTGCTTTACCAAGAACAGTAACCATTGGCTTAAGATCGTTGTCCAAGATAACGGCATAGGGGTTAGGCCTGAGGATTTACCCAAGCTTTTCGTCCCCTTCTTCACGACCAAGGCCAGCTCACAAAAGGGAACGGGTCTGGGTCTTTATATCATCAAGAAGATCATCGAAAGTCACTGGGGTGAAATAGAGGTCAGCTCCGTCTATGCAGAGGGGACATCCTTCACCATCCGTCTTCCGGGGGTCTCCTCGCAAGCCAGGAAGGAGGCTTCATGAATTGGGAGATTCTTGAAAGTTTTAATGGGATTTAGCTGTGGGATCGTGGGGCTGCCCAATGTGGGCAAGTCCACCCTCTTTAATGCACTCACCCGATCCGCCGTCCCCGCTTCCAACTATCCCTTCTGCACCATCGATCCCAACGTTGGAGTGGTGCCCGTCCCGGATCCGCGCCTGGCCAAACTGGCTGAGCTGGTCCCGACAGAGAAGGTGGTTCCAACCACCACACAGTTCGTCGATATCGCCGGGCTGGTGAAAGGGGCTGCCCAAGGGGAGGGATTGGGAAACCAGTTCCTGGGACACATCGCTGAGGTCGATTCAATCGTTCACGTGGTCCGCTGCTTTGAGGATCCTAAGATCATCCACGTCACCGGAGCGGTCGATCCCAAGCGTGACATCGAGATCGTCACGACGGAGCTGGCCTTGAGAGACTTAGGGGCGGTGACCTCTACGCTTAACCGTCTTGAAAAGGTGGCCAAGTCCGGGGATAAAAAGGCGGTGGCTGCCCTTCCGGTCTTAAAGGAGCTGATCGAGTCTTTGGATCAGGGACTCCCAGCGCGAAACGTCGTTCGAAAACTTCCTCCAACAGCCTTGGACCTGGTCAAGGGGCTTAACCTCTTGACCGCCAAACCGGTGCTTTATGTGGCCAATGTCGCAGAACAGGACTTGGTGGTCGTGGACTCCCCGGCCCTCCAGGGGGTCCGGGAGGTTGCTGCGCATGAGGGAGCCCAAGTGGTTCCCATTTGCGGAGCGATCGAGGCGCAGATCGCTGCTTTGGAAACGGAACAGGAACGCTGCGAGTACATGGCAGCGGTGGGGCTGACAGAGCCCGGCTTAAACCGTCTGATTCGGGCCGGCTACGAGATCTTAGGGCTGATGACCTTTTTCACGGTGGGGCCAAAGGAGGATCGGGCCTGGACGATCCCGCGTGGGAGCACCGCCGTGGAGGCAGCCGGGAAGATCCACACCGACATGGCCAGGGGGTTCATCCGGGCCGAGGTGATCGGCTATGAGGACTTCATCGCCTGTGGAAGCGAGGCGCGGGCTCGCGAACAGGGGAAGCTGCGCCTGGAAGGCAGGGAGTACGTGGTCCAGGACGGGGATCTGATGCACTTTCGCTTCAACGTGTGAGGGGCTACAATAGAGAGATCCACAAGGAGGTGGTGGGGTGATCCGTTGTCCCATTTGTCAGCAGTCGTTAAATCCAACAGGGAATCACCCTTACGCCCCGATTTGTTCGGAGGCTTGCCGGAAGGAGGCTCTGCGCCGGGCAGGACTACCCGATCCGGATGCAGCTTCCAGCGCCTCGGAGGGCGCGCAGGCCCAGTTCGAACAGTTCAACGCCACCCATCTTTACTGTCCAACCTGCCGCCGCTCCATGCCGACTCGCCAGCGTCTCCTCTTGACCCTGCCGGATGGCGATCTGTACGGCTACTCGTGTGTCCAATGTGGTACCGACGTCGGTTCTCGGACCGAAACCAACCGTTCGATCTAAAAAACCATCGGAGGATACGATTATGGCATTGACACCTTCCACCATGATGTTGGGATTAGGAACTCAGGCACCGGATTTTAGTCTACCGGATGTGGTTTCTGGAGGGATGATCTCGCGAGGCGACTTCGCAGGTAAGAAAGCGTTTTTGGTGATGTTCATCTGCCAGCACTGTCCCTACGTGCAGCATGTGAAGGAGGAATTGTATCGGCTGGGAAGGGATTATGCCAACCAAGAAGTCGGGATCGTGGCGGTGAGCGCCAACGATGCTTCCCGGTATCCGGACGATTCACCCCAGAATTTGAAGAAAATGGCCAAGGAGTTGGCGTTCACCTTCCCGTTTTGCTACGACGAGACCCAGGAGGTGGCCAAGGCCTACTCGGCGGCCTGCACGCCAGACTTCTTCCTGTTCGACAAAAATCATCAGCTTGTCTATCGGGGACAGTTGGATGACAGCCGTCCGGGAAACGGCAAACCCGTGACCGGTCGGGATCTTCGGGCAGCTGTGGATGCCCTCCTGGCCGGCCGGTCGGTGAGTTTAGATCAGAAACCCAGCATCGGCTGCAACATCAAGTGGAAGTCAGGTAACGAACCGGTGTATGCCCGCTAGGACCCTGAAGAGCCCTCTGGTCAAGAGGGCGTTCACCTTTGCCCGGCATCGACACAAGGGACAGCTGCGCAAGGGTGACTCTCTTCCCTTCATTACCCATCCTCTCGCGGTGGCGCGTCTGTTGGCTAAGGCGAGACTACCTGAAGAAGTGGTTGCTGCGGGGCTTCTTCATGACGTCCTAGAAGACACCGACGCGACGGTACGCGAGGTGAAGAGTCGCTTCGGTCCAAGGGTGGCAGGGTTGGTCCAGGAGGTTACGGAACCGGCCAAGGTCTTTGCGTGGGAAGAGCGCAAGGCAGCCTATCTCAAGCACCTTAAGGCAGCCTCCCCTGGGGCAATGGCCATCTCCTGCGCGGACAAGCTGCACAACACGAATTCACTCCTTGCTGCTTACCGACGTGAGGGTCCGGTGGTCTTTACGCGGTTTAGTCGGGTCATTCAAAAGAAGCTGAATCAGGATCGACGGGTCTACGAGGCGATCCAACGCGCTTACCCTGAGTGCCCCTTGCTCCCTGAATTGGATCGAGGTCTTAAAAAGTTGGAGACGATCGCCAGGCGGCACCGCACACTCTCCCATCGCACGGAGGTGGAGGCCAAGTTTCTGGTCAAGGAGGCCTCCGTTCTCAACGAGGTGGCAAGCCTCAGATCCTTGGATGGCTTTCGTTTGGTGAAGCGCCTCAGGGAGAAGCAGCGCAACACCTATCTGGATACGGAGGATCTCGCCTTGAAGAAAGCGCGCGCTGTCTTGAAACTGCGGGAGGTAGGAGGAAAGGCGCAGCTCACCTTCAAATCGGAGTTGGGATACTTTCACGGGGTCTCGCGGCGGATGGAGGTGACCGTCCCGGTTCGAGAGGCCCAAGTCCGTCGGCTCTTCTTGAAAGGGCAACTGGACATTGAACCCATCCACCGAGCGCAGGCGCTGATTGGACGCCGGCCTCTTAAAGGGCTGTTTACGCTCTTGACGGATAGGCGCAGGTTGATCCTGGCTTCTCAAAGAGATCGCGTCGAGCTGGATCTGGATCGTGTGACGGTTCATACGACAAAAGGAATTGCCAGGCGTCACCTGGAAGTGGAGTTGGAGAACATCAATGCTTCTCCTGCGGCTTACAAGCGGGCACTCCTTGCCTTGCGGCGCCGATTCGGCAAGAGATTAAAGTCCTCTCGCGTCTGGAAGGCCGAGTACGGCTTCCGGGCTATCGGAAAGGGAAAGCCCCGCTTCGCGGGACATCTCTGGATGAAAGCGTCGGGAAAGCCCCGCTTCGCGGGACATCTCTGGATGAAAGCGTCGGGGAAGCGGGGTGATTAGGAAAGGTACTGGCTGCGCGCAGCAGACGCCCGGCCTTGATGCACTTGGTGCAGATGAGAACCTTCTGGACTCGACCGTTCAGAAGAACCCGGGCTGGCTGGAGATTGGGCATGAAGCGGCGGCGGCTGACTCCCGTGATCTTTCGGCCAGCACCCCCTTCTTTACGCGCCTTTCCTCGACGGGCGTAGGTCTTTCCGGCGACCGGACCCTTGCCGCAGTATTCACACTTTTGAGCCATGGCAACCCATGATACGGACTAGCATCCAAGGCGTCAAGGAGAAAGTGGCTTCCTCGAAGCTTTCATCCAGAGATGTCCCGCGAAGCGGGGCTTCCTCGACGAGCCTGACACTCGAGACGCCGGTCCAGTACCTTAGAAGTGTAGGACCCCAGCGTTCTACCCTCTTCCGGCGCCTGGGGATTCGTACCCTGCGAGACCTGCTCTATCATTTCCCTCGGCGGCATGAGGACCGCCGGACGTTTCTTTCGATTGCACAATTGACCGCAGGGCAAAAGAGCACCCTCCGGGGGCAGGTGAAGAGCTCAAGCCTCTTTCGGGCCAAGACCGGGACGGTGATCCTTCAGGTGGTCGTTCGGGACGAGAGCGGCACCTTAACGGCCCTGTGGTTCAATCAGCCGTACATGCGCCGCTGGTTTCCCGTAGGTCAGGACCTGATCCTCTATGGGACGGCGCAACAAGTGGGGCGTCGCTTTCAAATGTTGGTACCGGAGTTTGAGCTGGTGCCCAAGGGTTCGGAAACCCCCCGCACGCCCCCCCGCTCGCTCCACATGGGGCGGGTGGTCCCCATCTACCCGGCCACCTCCGGGCTTCATCAGCGAGAATTCCGGACCGCAGTGGCGTGGGCCTTAAAAGGGATGCTTCCCACCCTCAAGGATTCGATGGGGCCTCAGATGCTAGAGCGCCTTCGCTTACCTCCCCTTGCCCTGGCCCTTAAGAACATTCATTTTCCCCCCACGCTGGAAGCGATCTCCTTAGCCCGAGATCGTCTGACCTTCGATGAGCTGTTCTGCTTTCAGTTGGCCCTGACCCTCCGGCGTAAACTCCTTGAAAGTCGACCCGGCATCGCCCACCCAACAACCGGCGATCTGGTGAACCGCTGGAGAAAGAAGCTACCCTTCACACTGACGTCGGGTCAAGAAAAGGCGATTCAGGAGATTGCCTCGGACATGGCCTCTTCCCATCCGATGCGACGGCTCCTACAAGGAGAGGTCGGCTCCGGAAAAACCGTGGTAGCGGCTTACGCGATCGTCGTGGCGGTGCAGAATGGGTTTCAGGTAGCGGTGTTAGCGCCCACGGAGGTATTGGCCCGGCAACATGCCCTGACACTCACGCAGCTACTCTCCTCCATCGATGTGCCGGTGGCGCTCTTGACCAGCTCACTGGAGGAGTCCCTTCGAAGGCAGTTGGCCCGAGACTTGGAGAAAGGGGCTGTTTCGGTCCTGGTGGGGACGCACGCACTTCTAGAGCCGTGGGTGACCTTTCCTCAGCTGGGGCTGGTGGTCATCGACGAGCAGCAGAAATTCGGAGTGGATCAAAGAGATACGATAGCGGCCAAGGGGAAGAATCCGGATCTGTTGATCCTGACCGCCACCCCCATTCCCCGGACCTTGGCCTTGACCCTGTATGGAGAGATGGAAATCTCCACCATCACCGAGCGGCCAGCCGGGCGCCAACCGGTCAAGACCCTTTGGATGGATTCCACCCGGCGTGAGGAGGTCTACGCCTTTGTCAAGAAGGAGTTGGATGCCGGCAGGCAGGCGTACGTGGTTTGCCCCAGGATCGACCAGGAAGATGGCGGCCAGGGGCGGGTGGCGAAAGGGGATCTTTTCCCGACCATTGACAGCGCACAATCACGCTGGGCTTCTGCGACCGAGATGTTCCAGGAGTACAAGCGGATATTCGCCGGTTACCGTGTCGCACTCCTCCATGGCCGGATGACATCGGCCGAACAGAAAGCAATCTTTGCAGCTTTCAGGCAGGGGGATTTTCAGGTGTTGGTGGCGACACAGATCATTGAGGTGGGTGTCGATGTCTCCAATGCCAGCGTCATGGTGATTGAGTCAGCCGATCGGTTCGGCCTCTCCCAGCTTCATCAGCTTCGTGGCCGGGTGGGGCGTGGCGCGCATGAATCGACCTGCATTCTGATCTCTGACCCCAAAAGTCCGGATGCCCTCCAACGGCTTGAAACGCTTGTCCAAACAGAGGATGCCTTCCGAATTGCAGAGGAAGACCTGCGCTTACGCGGGCCCGGTCAGCTCCTGGGCAAACGCCAGGCCGGCCTGCCGGATCTGAAGTGTCTAGAGTGGGCCACCCAGGGACCCTGGATGGAGCTGACCAAGGCGGAGGCACAGACCCTACTGACTCAGGATCCAAACCTGACTGCTCCAGAGCATGCGGCCCTGAAGAAAGAGATCACCTTGCGCTTTCCTCAGTTCGGACAGATAGGGCCATGCGCGTAACCGCAGGTCAATTTGCTGGCAGGCTCCTCAAGATGCCCAAGGGTCCTCCGATTCGGCCCACCTTGGATCATGTTCGGCAGGCGATTTTTAACATCCTGGGTTCTCGGGTGGTCGGTGCGCAGGTGCTGGATCTATTCAGTGGGAGCGGCGCTCTTGGAATCGATGCCTTAAGCCGTGGGGCGGCCCACGTGACCTTTGCGGATCGCTCCTTCTTCTGCATCCAGATCATCGAATCGAACTTGACTAGCCTTTCCCTCACCACCCTGGATCCTTCCCCCTTTACTTTGATTCGGGCCGACGCCCTGACCGCGATGAGGCAACTAAGGCGCCAAGGGGCCTGCTTCGATTTGGTCTTCCTGGACCCTCCCTATGGGCGCAATTTCGCCAGAAAGTCCTTGAACGCCTTGATCCAGTATGCTATAGTTTCACAGCGAGGCTGGGTGGTTGCTGAGCACGACAAGCGGGATCCTATCCCTCCAAAAATCGAAGCGAAGGAAGGTCGATTTTTGCTCCAAAGGCGTGAGCGGTATGGGGATACCGCACTGACGATCTACGAGAGACAGTAGGCGGACTTTACGTCTACTGTTTGTCTTTTGTGGTGCCAGAAGAGAGGGGTCTTTGGGAAAGATAAGAAAGAGCCAGACACTGGGGATGGCCGTCTACCCCGGTACCTTCGACCCAGTCACCAATGGCCACATCGATGTGATCCACCGGGCTCTGGCGATTGCTAGAGAGTTGGTGGTGGGGGTGGCGATTCATCCGGGAAAAGAAACCCTGTTTCCGGTAGAGGAGCGGGTGGCCATGCTGGCCCAAGCCACCCGGCGCTGGCCTCAGGTTAAGGTAGAGCCTTTCGATGGTCTCGTGGTGGCCTTCGCCAAGGCCCATGATTCCCACGTGATCATCCGGGGTTTGAGAATGCTTTCGGACTTCGAGTACGAGTTCCAAATGGCCCTGACCAATCGAAAATTGAACCCTAAGATTGAGACGGTTTTTCTCATGCCTTCCGAGGAATGCTCGTACATCTCATCTCGCTTGATCAAGGAGGCGGCGGCCCTGGGGGCTGATGTTCGTCAATTTGTGCCGGCCTTCGTCAACAAGCGGCTCAAGGAGAGGCTGGACCGTTGAGGCTATCGATGGATAAACCGATCGCCGGTTCTCACATGAACCCCGCCCCTCGAAAAAAACCGTTCATCTTAAATAAGATGTCTGGTGATAGGCCAGAGGGATACGGGAGGGACAAGAGCCGGGATGGGAGGGGTGGGGTGAAGATCAAACTCAGCGAGATCCCAGAGTCGGGTCTCACCCTCAAGGAGGTGTTCGATCCGGTTGAGATGAACCTCCAGATGCGGGACTTGACCTTTATCGAGCCACTGCGAGTGACGGCCGATCTCCACAAGCAACGGGATGCCGTCATGGTGAACGTCGGGGTGGCAGGGCAGATGAAGCTTCTGTGTGGAAGGTGCCTGGAACTCTATGAGGAGCCTTACGAAAATCATTTTAACCTGGGCTACTCGGTCAAAGGGATGTTGGTGTTGGATATCACCGATGACGTTCGAGAGGAGATCTTGTTAAGCTATTCCATTCGATTGCTCTGCAAAGAGGAATGTCAGGGCCTGTGTGCGCGTTGCGGAAGAAATCTAAACTTTGGCGTATGCCAATGCCTTAAGGTAAACTAAACCATGCCACTACCCAAGCGTAGATTTTCCCGTTCCCGCCGAGACAAGCGGCGTCTCCAAGATCATGTCATCCCACCTACCCTTTCTAGATGTTCCCACTGTGGGGCCTCCGTTGTGTCCCATCGAGTCTGCCCCTCCTGCGGCTATTACCGCGGCCGCCAAGTGCTCCCGATGGAAGCCAAGGAAAAGAAGGGGTGACTCGCATAGCCGTTGATGGAATGGGGGGCGATCGAGCTCCCGGTGCCATCGTGGATGGGGCCGTCCAGGCGGCGCGCACGTTGCCTGTCGAAGTGATCTTGGTCGGACAAGGGGATCGGTTGAAAAAGGAGCTCGCCCGCTTTCGACCGATCCCCTCGAACTTGAAAATCCATCATGCCTCGGAGGTCATCGAGATGGCGGAGTCTCCGGCCACCAGTGTGCGAAAGAAGAGAGACTCCTCCATCTGCCAGGTCGTCGAGCTGGCCAAGAAGGGCCAGGCGGACGCCATTGTGAGTGCTGGCAACACCGGCGCCATGGTCTGTGCGGCCACGTTGGGTTTACACCTCTTGGAGGGGATCGAGCGGTCCGGGATCGCCATCTTGATCCCCAGCCTCGTGGGGCCCAAGCTGGTCATCGATGTGGGGGCCAACATCGACCCCAAGCCGGAGCACCTGCTCCAGTACGGGATTATGGGATCGGTCTTCATGCGCCACGTGGTGGGCAAGTCCAATCCCACCGTGGGTCTGCTCAACGTGGGAGAGGAAGAGGAGAAGGGGACCGATTTCATCAAGCAGAGCTTCAAGCTCCTGGAGGAATCTTCGCTGAATTTCGTTGGCAACGTGGAGGGCCGGGGCATCTATGGGGGCAGATGCGATGTCATCGTCTGCGACGGCTTTGTGGGGAATGTGGCGCTCAAGGTCTCCGAGGGGATGGCCTTCGCCTTAAGAGAGTTGCTTAAGGCGGAGTTGAAGCGCTCCTTCTTAAACCGCCTGGGGGCGATGTTGCTTTTGCCAGCCTTCAACCGGCTTCGCAAGAAGATGGATTACGCCGAGTACGGTGGGGCGCCGCTGTTGGGAGTGGATGGGGCCTGCTTCATCTCCCACGGGTCCTCCTCAGCCAAGGCGATCCGTAACGCCATCCGTGCCGCTTCCACCTTTGTGACCCACGAGGTGAATCACTACATCGTCGCCGCCACCCGAGAAATCCAAAGGGCCGCCGCTTCGTGACCCCGGTAGGAATCTTAGGCCTAGGCGCCTATCTGCCCACCAAGGTCCTCACCAATTCCGATCTGGCGAAGATGGTGGAGACCTCCGACGAATGGATTCAAACCCGCACCGGCATTCGAGAGCGTCGGATCGCCGCCCAGGGGGAGAATACCAGCGACCTGGCCGTCGAGGCAGCCAAGGCGGCCTTGGCCAACGCCCGCTTGAAACCGACCGACCTGGACCTGATCCTGGTGGCTACGATGACCCCAGACATGCCTTGCCCGGCCACCGCCTGTCTGGTTCAGGAGAAGCTAGGAGCACCCCAGGCTGCTGCCACCGACGTGGCCGCCGCCTGCTCCGGCTTCATCTACGGCCTGGTCATAGGGCAGCAGTTTGTGGCCAGCGGGACCTACCGCCACGTCTTGGTGATCGGGGCCGAGATCCTCTCCCGTGTCGTCGACTGGACCGACCGTTCGACCTGTGTGCTGTTTGGCGATGGGGCAGGGGCATGCATCTTGGGCTCGACCTCCCAAGGACAGATCCTCTCCACCTATTTAGGTTCAGATGGTGGCAAGGCGGATTTGCTCAAGGTGCCAGCCGGAGGGGTGGCCCTGCCGGCTTCTCATGACTCTGTGGACAACCGGTCCCATTTCTTGAAGATGAACGGCTCCGAGGTCTTCAAGCAGGCGGTCCGGGCGATGGCCGATGCCTGTTCAAAGGCCCTTTCTCGGGCCGGGATTTCCCCTGAACAGATCGCCTGTCTCATTCCGCATCAGGCCAACATCCGAATCATCGAGGCAGTGGTGGAGCGGGCCGGGATTCCGCTCAACAAGGTCTACTTGAACGTCGACCGATACGGCAACATGTCGGCCGCCTCCACGATTGTGGCGTTTGTCGAGGCGGTGCGGGATTCAAAAGTCAAAAAGGGAGATTACGTACTCCTGGTGGCCTTTGGGGCGGGGCTCACCTGGGGGTCCTGCGTCATCAAGTGGTAGATTCTAAAAAATTCGCCCTTCTTTTTCCAGGTCAAGGGGCCCAGTTTGTGGGAATGGGCAAGGACCTATTCGCAGCGTTCCCGGCCTCGAAGGCCCTGTTTGAAGAGGCGGACAGCCTCTTAGGATTCCACTTAAGCCGCATCTGTTTTGAAGGGCCTTTGGAGGAACTCACCCGGACCGAAGTTTGTCAACCCGCGTTGTTTGTGACCTCACTGGCTGCCTTGGCCGCCTTTAACTTAGAACCTAAGGCCGCTGCCGCAGCAGGCTTGAGTTTAGGTGAGTACACCGCCTTGGCCGCTGCCGCAGCATTCTCCTTTCAGGATGGGTTGGCACTGGTCCGCTTAAGGGGCCAGGCGATGGAGGCGGCTTCTCAGAAAGCACCCGGGACGATGGCCTCTGTCTTGGGGCTGGAGCTCAAGGAGCTGGAGGAGATCTGTGTCGGAGCCGGAGCGCAGGTGGCCAACATCAACTCGCCGGGTCAACTGGTGATCTCCGGTTCCCCTGAGGCGGTGGAGAGGGCCTCTCAGGTGGCTCAGGAGAAGGGGGCAAAAAAAGTGATCCCTTTGGAGGTGGGGGGTGCCTTTCACTCGCGCCTCATGGAACCGGCCGCCCAGCAGTTGGAGAATGCTCTTCAAAGGATAGCCATTCAGAACCCGAAGTACCCGGTCTTGAGCAACGTGAGCGGTTGCGCTCACACGCAGCCAGCCCAGATCCGGACGCTCCTGGTTGAGCAGCTCACCCAACCTGTCCGATGGGAGACCTGCATGCGCAGCCTCCTTGAGGCCGGCATACGGATCTTCCTGGAGGTGGGGCCGGGGAATGTCCTCAAAGGATTGGCTCGGCGGATCGATCCGGGGACCCAAGTCCTCTCGGTAGGAACGGCGGATCAGGTCCGGGAATTGGCCACGCAATGGGCTTGACAAACCGGGTCGGATGGCTATACTGGCAAAGAACAGCGAGCACCTCTTTATAGAAGGAGATGAATGAAACGATGAGTGTACAGGAGAAGGTTCGCTCTATCATTGCAGAGCAGTTGGGGGTAAAACCGGAGGAGGTGACCCCTCAGGCTTCGTTCATCGATGACCTAGGTGCTGACTCCCTGGATACCGTGGAATTGGTCATGGCCCTGGAAGAGGAGTTCGGCATCGAGATCCCGGATGAGGAGGCCGAGAAGCTGGTCAGCGTCGGCGATGCGATCAAGTACATCGAGGAAAAGGCCGGACAGAAGGCCTCGTGACCGATCCTCGTGGAGAAAGACCGCCGTGTGGTTGTCACGGGCCTGGGAGTCATCTCGCCCGTTGGAAATACCGTTGGGGAGGCCTGGGACTCTCTCATTCGGGGAAAGAGCGGGGTCTCCCGCCTGACCCTTTTTGATTGTTCGGATTATCCCACCCAGATTGCTGCCGAAGTCAAAGGATTTAACCCTACCGCTTACCTCTCT
>Ga0209515_10005263_pt1 | contig 16878 bp, 14 predicted proteins | sample Subgroupgradi54m_FD_187454 | JGI IMG/M metagenome (GOLD analysis project Ga0209515, IMG submission 187454) | Subsurface groundwater microbial communities from S. Glens Falls, New York, USA - GMW60B uncontaminated upgradient, 5.4 m (SPAdes)... ...
CCGATCGTGGTCCCGCCGAAAGCGGCCGTCCCGGTGAAACCGGTCGTCGCACCGTCCAAGCCGGCTGTCCCGCCGAAAGCGGCACCAGCCGTTCCACCGACGCCAGCCGTGGCACCGGCGGTCGGTCGTCCCGTGGGGCCGATTCGGCCGGTCGCGGTCCCGCCGAAGCCGGCGCCGGTCACCCCCAAAGCGGCCTCGGCCGCCCCGCCGCCTGCGCCGGTGAAACCCACGCCGGTACCGCCGCCCGCCCCGCCGCGCGTGACGCCGGCCCCGGCGCCGAAGCCGGGGTGGAGCAGCAGCACGCCGGTGACCCCGGCCCGATGGCCGGGGCCCATGGCCCCGTCGAGGCCGTACACCTCGGCGGCCTCGCCGAGACCTCCGGCGAAGCCGGCGGCGCCGTCCAAGCCTGCGGTCCCCGCGCCGACCGCCGTCACCGAGCCGCCCAAGACGATCGCCCTGCAATTCCCGGTCTCCGTCAAAGACTTGGCGGAGAAGCTGTCGGTCAGTCCGAGCGAGGTGATCAAGCGGCTCCTGGCGCTGAAGGTCATGGCGACCATCAACCAGTCGCTGCCCGAAGAGATCGCGACCCAGGTGGCCAAGAGCTTCAACGCCACCGTCGAGCGGCTGCCGACGCTGGAAGAGGAGCTGACGCAGGAGCACGAGGACACGGACGACCCCGCCGCGCTGGTCCTCCGGCCGCCGGTCGTCACGATGATGGGCCACGTGGACCACGGCAAGACGTCGCTGCTCGACGCGATCCGCAAGTCCAAGGTCACGGAGCAGGAGGCCGGCGGCATCACCCAGCACATCGGCGCCTACAAGGTGCATCTGCCGAAAGGGTGGATCACCTTCCTCGACACGCCGGGCCACGAGGCGTTCACGGCGATGCGGGCGCGCGGCGCGCACGTCACCGACATCGTGATCCTCGTCATCGCGGCCGATGACGGCGTGATGCCCCAGACCGTCGAGGCGATTGACCACGCGAAGGCGGCGGAGGCGACGATCGTCGTCGCCATGAATAAGATGGACAAGCCGGAGGCGAATCCGGACAAGGTGAAGCGCCAGCTCATGGAAACCGGGCTCATGCCGGAGGAATGGGGCGGCAAGACGATCATCGTCCCCGTCTCCGCCAAGACCGGCGACGGCATTGACCAACTCCTCGAACTCATGTTGCTCGAGGCCGAACTGCTCGAGCTGAAGGCGAACCCGTCGAAGCCGGCCAAGGGCCTCATCATCGAGGCCGAGCTCTCGAAGGGGGGCGGCCCCGTGGCGACCGTCCTCGTGCAGAACGGGACCCTGCGGGTGGGGGATCTCATCGTGGCCGGGCCGCACTACGGCCGCGTCCGGGCCATGCTCGACGACCGCGGCCATCGAGTCCCGGAGGCCGGCCCGTCCGTGCCGGTGGAGATCCTGGGGTTGGGCGGCGTCCCGAAGGCCGGCGACACCTTTTTCACCGTCACCGATGAGCGCAAGGCGCGCGAGCTGACGTCGCAACGGCAGGAGACCCAACGCCAGGCGGGGCTCTCGGCCGGCCCCAAGATGACCCTCGAGGAATTCCAGGCCGAGCTGAAGGCCGGCATCATCAAGGAGCTGAACCTGGTGTTGAAAGGGGACGTCCAGGGCTCGGTTGAAGCGTTGAAGGCCTCCCTGGAGAAGTTGTCCACCGACCAGGTCCAGCTGAAGGTGCTGCACGCCGGGGTCGGCGCGATCAACGAGTCGGACATCCTGCTGGCCGTCGCGTCCAACGCCATCGTCATCGGCTTCCATGTGGCCCCCACGACGGACGCCGAGGTGCTGGCCAAGGAAGAGGCGGTGGACGTCCGGCTCTACCAAATCATCTACGAAGCGATCGGCGAAGTCCGCGCGGCGATGGAAGGGCTGCTCGAACCCAAGACGCAGGAGCTGTTCCTCGGCCGCGCGAAGGTCGTGCAGGCGTTCAGGGTGTCGAAGGTCGGCACCATCGCCGGCAGCCAGGTGGTCAAGGGCAAGCTCACGCGCGCTGCCACCTACCGGCTGCTGCGCGGGACGCAGATGCTCTTCGAAGGCCGCGTCGCGAATCTGAAGCGGTTCAAGGACGACGTGCGGGAAGTCACCGAAGGGCTCGAGTGCGGCATCGCCCTGCAGGGGTGGAACGACTACCAGCCCGGCGACCTGATCGAGGCGTTCGAGCTGCAGCAGGTGGCGCAGAAACTGTGAAGCCGCGGGTGCTCTCCGGGATGCGGCCGACCGGGCCGCTGCACCTAGGCCACCTCGCCGGGGCGCTGCGCAACTGGGTCGCGCTGCAGGAGACGCACGACTGCTTCTTCATGGTGGCGGACTGGCACGCTCTCATGAGCGAGTACGAGCATCCGGAGCGGCTGGCCGAGCATGCGATCTCCAACGTCACCGACTGGCTGGCCTGCGGGATTGACCCGACGCGCTCGGTGATCTTCCGCCAGTCGGACGTGCCGGAGCACTTGGAGTTGTACGCGGTGCTCTCGATGATCACGCCGCTCGGCTGGGTCGAGCGGGTGCCGACCTACAAGGAGCAGCTGCGGGAGGTCAAGGGCCGCGACCTGGCGACCTACGGGTTCCTCGGCTATCCGGTCCTGCAGGCGGCCGACATCCTGCTCTACAAGGCGACGGCGGTGCCGGTCGGCGAAGACCAGATCCCGCACCTGGAGCTGACGCGGGAGATCGTCCGGCGGTTCAAATTCTTGTATCACCGGGACCTGTTCCCCGAGCCGCAGCCGTTGTTGACGGAGAGCGCGCGGTTGAGCGGGACCGACGGCCGGAAGATGTCCAAGAGCTACGGCAACACGATCGGGCTGGCCGACGACGAGGCGACGATCCGGACGACGGTCCAGCAAATGGTGACCGACACGCAGCGGATCAAGATGACCGACGCCGGCCACCCGGAGTCGTGCTTCGTCTGCCAGTACTGGAAGGTGTTCGCGCCGGACCGGGCGCCGCAGATGTGGGAGGAGTGCCGGACGTCGAAGCGCGGCTGCTCGCAGAACAAGCGGGAACTGGCCGAGGTGCTGGTGCAGGTGACGGCGCCGATGCGCCGGGCACGGGCCGACGCGGCGGCGGTGCGGCGGATCCTGGCCGAGGGGGCCGAGCGGGCGCGCGCCGTGGCGCAGGCGACGATGCGGGAGGTGCGGCAGGCGGTGGGGTTGGCGTGACGTATCGCGTGAAGCTCCCGGTGTTCGAGGGACCGCTGGACCTGCTGTTGTTCCTCATCAAGCAGAACCACATTGACATCACGAATCTGCCGGTCGCCGAGATCGTCGAGCAGTACCTCGAGTATCTCGGCCTCATGCAGATCCTCGACCTGGACATCGCGGGGGACTTCCTCGTGATGGCGGCGACGCTGTTGCAGATCAAGTCGAGGATGCTGCTGCCGCCCGACGAGACACCGCCGGAAGAGGAAGAGCCGGACCCGCGCGCGGAGCTCGTGCGCAAGCTCCTCGAGTACCAGCAGTTCAAGGCGGCGGCGGATCGCCTGCAGGACTTGGAGCGCCAGCGGCTGGCGGTCTTCACCCGCGTGCCGCCGGAAGGCCAGCGGCTGGAGGCGGAGGTCGTCGAGGAACCGTTCTTCGAGGCGTCCCTCTTCGACCTGTTGACGGCGCTCTCGAAGGTGCTCCAGAAGGTCCCGAAAGAGATCTTCCATGAGATCGTCAAGGACGAGTTCACCGTTGAGCAGAAGACGGCGTCGCTGCGGGAGCGCCTGGCGCAGACCGCGCAGATGACCTTCTCGCAGTTGTTCGAGTCGGCGAAGAACAAGCTGGAAGTCATCACCATTTTCCTGGCGCTGCTGGAGCTGATCCGGCAGCGGTTCGTCGTCGCGCGGCAGGGGGAGGTGTTCGGCGACATCCTCGTGCTGCGCGCCGACCAGCTGCAGCCGGCGCCGGTGGGGGAGGGGTCGGCATCATGACCGAGGTCGAAGCCAAAGCCGTGATCGAAGCCGCTTTGCTGGCGGCCGACAAGCCGTTGACGCTGGAAAACCTCCAGGCGGCGGTCGAGGAGTACCCGACGGCGCAGGTGGCGGCGCTGGTCGCGCAGCTCCAGTCGGACTGCGTGGCGCAGGGCCGCGGCGTCCGCGTCGTCGAGGTGGCCGGCGGCTATCAGCTCGTGACCGACCCGGCGTGGGCCGATCGCCTCAGCCGGATTTACCGGAAGACCCGCGCCGCCCGGCTCTCGCGGCCGGCCCTGGAGACGCTGGCGATCATGGCGTACCGCCAGCCGATCACCCGGGCGGAGATCGAGGAGATCCGCGGGGTCAACATTGACGGCGTCATTCAGAGTTTGTTGGAGCGGTCGCTGATCCAGATCGTCGGCCGCAAGGAGGGGGTCGGGCGCCCGCTGCTGTATGGCACGACCCCGATGTTCCTGGAACGGTTCGGGCTCAAGTCGCTTGAGGGGCTGCCGAGTTTGTCGGAGCTCCCGGCGCCCGAGACCGCGCCTGCGCAGGAGACCACCACACAGGAGTCAGTACCCGTTGCCCAGCCTGAAGTCACTTCGACAGCGGATTGACCGGCTCGACCGGCAGCTCGTCGCCCTGCTCGACCAGCGGGCGGCGCTGGCGGTGGCCGTCGGCCGCCTGAAGCTCAAGGACGGGCAGGGGACCTTCTCCCCCGACCGGGAGCAGGCGGTCTATGCCAACGCCCAGGCGGCCAGCCGCGGCGCCCTCTCGAAAGAGGCCTTGCGCGCCATCTTCCGCGAGATCATGTCGAGCTCGCTCGGGGCGGTCGTCGCGCCGACGATCGCCTACCAGGGCCCGCCGATGAGTTTCGCGCACCTGGCCGCGCGCCGGAAGTTCGGCTCGCAGGTGACCTACGTCCCCTGCTCGACGATCGGCGACGTCTTCGCGGAGGTCGAGCGCCGCCGCGCCGACTACGGCGTCGTGCCGATCGAGAACTCCCTCGAGGGGACGATCGGCTACACCCTCGACCGGCTCGTGGACACGGAGCTGACGATCTCCTCGGAGATCCTCCAGCCGATTGACCATCACGCGGCCGGCGCGTGCCCGCTGTCGAAGGTGAAGCGCCTCTACCTCCACCCGCAGGCGCATGCCCAGTGCCGGACGTGGATCGAGGCGCACCTGCCGTCGGTCAAACTGGTTGAGACGCTGAGCACCAGCATGGCGGCGGCGATGGCGCACAACCACCCCAAGGACTCGGCGGCGCTGTCCAGCGAAGACGCGGCCCGGCGGTACGGGCTGACGATCCTCGCCCGTTCGGTCGGCGACAGCGCGCAGAACATTACTCGGTTCTTCGTCCTCGGCCGGACGGTGGCCCGCCCGACCGGCCGGGACAAGACGTCGCTCGTCTTCTCCATCAAGGACCGCGTCGGGGCGCTGCACGACATGCTCGTGCCGTTCCGCCGGCACCGGATCAACCTGACGAAGATCGAGTCGCGCCCGTCCAAGCGGAAGGCGTGGGACTACTACTTCTTCGTGGACTTGGAAGGCCATGCCCAGACGCCTGCCGTCGCGAAGGCGGTGGCGGCGCTCGAGGAGCGGTGCACCTTCTTGAAGGTGCTGGGCTCGTATCCGGCCTCCTCCCCCGGCGCGTGAGCGCGACGATGATTGCGCCGCGCCGTGCCGTGCAGGGGCTGACGCCGTACGAGCCGGGCCGCCCCATCGAGGAGGTCCAGCGGGAGCTCGGCCTGACCGATGTCATCAAGCTGGCGTCGAACGAGAACGCGCTGGGGCCGTCGCCGAAGGCGCTGGCGGCCCTGCGCGAGGCGCTCGGCGGCGTCCACCGGTATCCGGACGGCCAGGGGTTCGCGCTCAAACAGAAGCTGGCCGCGCGGCTGGGCGTCGGGCCGGAGGCGCTCGTGCTCGGCAACGGCTCCGATGAGTTGATCACGCTGGCGCTGCGGGCCTACGTTGAGCCGGGCGACGAGATCGTCGTCGCCGACCCGACCTTCCTCATCTACCGGTTGGCGGGGCAGGTGGCGGGGGCGGTCGTGCGGACGGTGCCGCTGGCGCAGTTCCGCTACGATCTGCCGGCGATGCGCCGGGCGGTGACCCGGCGGACGAAAGTCGTGTTCATCGCCAACCCGGACAACCCGACCGGCACCTACGTGACGGTGCGGGAAGTGGCGGCGTTCCTCGACGGGCTGTCGGACGACGTGTTGGTCGTCTTCGACGAGGCGTACTACGAGTTGGCGGAGGTGCCGGAGTTCCCGCAGACAGTCCCGCTTGTTCGAGCCGGCCGGGCGGTCCTCGTGACCCGCACCTTCTCGAAGGCGTACGGGTTGAGCGGCCTGCGGGTCGGCTATGGCATCGCCCCGGCGGCGATCGCCGCCGCGCTCAACCAGGTCCGAGAGCCGTTCAACGTCAACGTGCTGGCGCAGGCCGCGGCGGTGGCGGCGCTCGACGACGACGCGCACCTTGAGGCCACCCGCGCCTACGTCCGCGCGGGCAAGCGGGCCCTGCTCGACACGGTCGAGGCGCTGGGACTGCGGGCTGTGCCGAGCGCGACGAACTTCGTGTTGATTGAGGTCGGGGCGGACGCCCTCGCCGTGGCGCAGGGGCTGCTGCGCCGGGGGATCATCGTGCGGGAGATGACCGCTTGGCACCTGGACGGATTTGTGCGGATCACGATCGGCACGCCGGACGAAATGGCGCGGCTGACGGCCGCGCTGCGGGAGATTCGAAGTCGGAGGGTCTCATGATTATCGTGTTGAAGCCGGATGCGACGGAACAGCAGATCACCCACCTCGTCAAGCGGGTCAAGGCGTTGGGACTGAAGCCGATGATCTCCAAGGGGGTGGAGCGGACCATCATCGGCGTCATCGGCGAGGAGGAGGTCCTCCGCGTCCAGCCGCTGGAGATCTTCCCCGGCGTCGAGAAGGTCGTCCCGATCCTGGCCCCCTACAAGCTGGTCTCCCGCGAGTTCAAGCCGGCGGCCACCGTCATCCCGCTCAACGCCCAATCGGCCGTCGGCGGCAAATCGCTGGTCATCATGGCCGGCCCCTGCGCCATCGAGAGCTACGAGACGCTGCTGACGATCGCCAAGTCGGTGAAGAAGGCCGGGGCGACGGTCCTGCGCGGCGGCGCCTACAAGCCGCGGACCTCGCCGTACAGCTTCCAGGGGCTCGAGGAGGAAGGGCTCAAATACCTGAAAGACGTCGGCAAGAAGGTCGGCATCCTCACGATCACCGAGCTGATGGACGTGCGCGACCTGGAGCTCGTCGAGCGGCACGTGGACATCATCCAGGTCGGCGCGCGGAACATGCAGAACTTCGACCTGCTGAAAGAAGTCGGCCTTTCGAAGAAGCCGGTGCTGCTCAAGCGCGGCATGGCCTCGACCGTCAAGGAGTGGCTCCTCTCGGCCGAGTATATCCTCCAGAACGGCAACTTCAACGTGATGCTCTGCGAGCGCGGCATCCGGACGTTCGAGACCGACACGCGGTTCACCCTCGACATCAACGCGGTGCCGGTCATCAAGAACAGCAGCCACCTGCCGGTTATCGTGGACCCCAGCCACAGCACAGGGAAGTGGGGTTTGGTGCCGGCGATCGCCAAGGCGGGGATCGCCGCCGGCGCCGACGGCTTGCTCATCGAGGTTCACAACAAGCCGGAGGAGGCGCTCTGCGACGGGCCGCAGTCCATCCTGCCGGAGCGGTTCGCCAAGCTGATGGGGGAACTCAAGCGCGTCGCGCGGGCCGTGGGCCGGGACCTGTGAGTCAGTTCCGCCAGGTCACGATCATCGGCCTGGGGTTGATCGGCGGGTCGTTGGGGCTTGCCCTGCGGCGGCGCCGGGTCGCCCGCCGTGTCTATGGTGTGGCCCGCCGCGCGGCGACGGTCGCGCACGCCCGGCGGATCGGCGCGGTGGACCGCGGGTTCACGGCGCTGGCGCCGGCGGTGGCCGAAGCCGACCTCGTCGTGATCGCCACGCCGCCGAGCACCGTGGTGCCGCTGGCGCAGCAGGTGGCCGAGGCCACCACGCAGTCGTTGATCCTGACGGACGCCGCCTCCACGAAGGCCGGCATCGTCCGTGGCTGGCAGCGCGTGCTGCCCGAGCGGATCGCGGCGGTCGGCAGCCATCCGATGGCCGGCTCCGACCGCAGCGGCCTCGGCGCCGCGTCGGCCGAGCTGTTCACCGGGACGTTGTGCGTGTTGACGCCGACGGCCCAGACGCCGGCCCGCGCGGTCCGCGCCGTCGGGGCGTTCTGGCGCGCCGTCGGGATGCGGACGACGACGCTGGCGCCGGAGCGGCACGACGCGGTCGTGGCGATGATCAGCCACGTCCCGCACCTGGCGGCGGCCGGTCTGGTCTCGGCCGCCGCGTCGGCCGAGCTGAAGGTGGCGGCGGCGGGATTCGCCGACACGACCCGCGTGGCGCTCGGCGATCCGGCGTTGTGGCAGGACATCTGTCTGAGCAATCGCGAGGCGGTGCTGGACGCGCTGGGCCGGTTCGAGCGGGCGCTGGTGCACCTGCGCCAGGCGATCGCCTACCGCGACGCGCCGGAACTGCGGAAAACCTTGGCGGCCAGCCGGCGCGCGCGCCGTCGTCTCTGCCGATGAGCCGCCCGCGGCCGATCATCACCCTTGACGGCCCCTCCGGCTGCGGGAAGTCCACCGCGGCAGCGGGGCTGGCGAAGGCCCTCGGCTGGCTGTATCTCGACACCGGGGCGATGTACCGGGCCGTCGCGTGGCAGAGTCTGCAGGCTGGGGTCGCATTGTCGGACGCGCGCCGGCTGGCGGCGCTGGCCCGCCGGGCCCGCGTCACGCTGCAGCACAATGCGCAACACCGGTTGCGCGTCGCGGTCAACGGCCGCGACGTCACGCGCGCGATCCGGACGGCGGCCGCGGCCGCGCGCGCCTCGGAGATCGCCGTGATCCCGGCGGTGCGCCGGGCGCTGGTGGCCACCCAGCAGCGGCTCGGCCGCCGCGGGCGGATCGTGGCGGAAGGCCGCGACACCGGTACGGTGGTGTTCCCGGACGCGGCCTGGAAATTTTACCTGACCGCCTCGACGGCCGTGCGCGCCCGCCGGCGCTGGCGGGAATTGCAGGCGGCCGGCGCCGCCCTCTCGTACGCGCAGGTGCTGTGCGCGCAGCGCGCGCGCGACCGGCGAGACACCCGCCGCGCCGCCTCGCCGCTGCGCCGCGCCCCCGGCGCGGTCGTCGTGGAGACGTCGCGGCGCTCGCCGGCGCAGACATTACGGACCCTCTTGAGGTACCTCAAGCGCCACCCGGTGCGGCGACCCGCCCCCGGGGGTGATGGTGTACACAAAAAAGGATGGTTGTGACCACACACATGATCATGCACGAGATGGACCAGGAGAACGTTCGATCTCCGGAGGCCGAGGAGCTGGCGGAACTGTACGCCCAGTCCCTCAAAGATCTTCAGGAAGGCCAGATCCTCAAAGGCCGCATCCTCGCGATCACCGACAAGGGGATCGTGGTGGATGTCGGCTACAAGTCGGAGGGCATCCTCCCGCTGGAGGAGTTCCCCGATCCGAAGGCCCTGCAGGTGGGCGACGAAGTGGAGGTCCTCCTCGAATCGGTCGAGGACGAGGAAGGCCTCATGGTGCTCTCCCGCAAGAAGGCCGAGCGGGCCCAGGCGTGGGAGCGGCTCATGGCCAAATCCAACGAGGGGGATCTCCTCGAGGGCCGCGTCAGCCGCAAGGTCAAAGGCGGGCTGATGGTGGACTTGGGCGGGGTGGAGGCGTTCCTGCCGGCGTCGCAGGCGTTCCTGCGTGGCTTCGGCAACGTGGACTCGCTGATGGGCCAGACGGCGCAGTTCGTCATCATCAAGATCAACCGCCCGCGTCGCAACGTCGTCGTCTCGCGCCGCGAGGCGCTGGCCAAAGAAAAGGAAGCCCAGAAGCTCAAGGTGTTCGCCGAGCTCGAGGTGGGCCAGGTCCGGCAGGGCACAGTCAAGAACATCACCGACTTCGGCGCCTTCGTCAACTTGGGCGGCGTGGACGGCCTGCTGCACATCACCGACTTGAGCTGGGGCCGCGTCGGCCATCCCAGCGAGGCGGTGCAGGTCGGCCAGAAGATCAACGTTCAGGTGCTCGGCTTTGACCGGGAGACGATGAAGATCTCCCTGGGGCTCAAGCAGTTGACGCCGAACCCGTGGGACGCCGCCGAGCCGAAGTATCCGGTCGGCTCCCGCGTCCGGGGCCGCGTCGTCAGTCTCATGCCGTACGGCGCGTTCGTCGAGGTGGAGAAGGGGCTCGAAGGCCTCGTCCACATCTCCGAGTTGTCGTGGACCAAGCGGCCCGCGCACCCGAGCGAGCTGCTCAAGGTCGGGGACGAGATCGAGGTCGCCGTCCTGTCGGTGGACCGCGCGAACCAGAAGATGGCGCTGGGGCTCAAGCAGACCGAGGCGAATCCCTGGGAGATCTTCGCCGCCCAGTATCCGCTCGGCACGCGCTTGAGCGGCCGCGTCAAGCACCTGACCGACTTCGGCGCGTTCGTCGAGCTCGCCGACGGCGTGGACGGCCTGCTGCACGTCCAGGACCTCTCCTGGACCCGCCGGTACAACCATCCGTCGGAGGTGCTCAAGAAAGGCCAGAAGCTTGACGTGATGATCCTGAGCGTGGATTCGGAGACCCGGAAGATCGGGCTCGGCTACAAACAGCTGACCCAGGACCCGTGGTCGGACATCATCTCGCGGTACCCGTCCGGGACCATCGTTGAGGGGAAGATCACGAAGGTCGCCAATTTCGGGCTGTTCGTCGAGCTGGAGAAAGACCTCGACGGGCTGGTGCACCTCTCCGAGCTGCCAACCCGCCTGCCGGTGGAAGAAGGGACGCGGACGAAGGAGGGGGTCGTCGCGAAGCTGGAGACCATGTTCAAGGTGGGCGACCCGGTCAAGGCGAAGGTGCTGCGGCTCGACGACGAGCAGCGCCGCATCGCCCTCTCGATGCGCCGCGTCGAATAGCAGGGGATTTATGACGACCTCGGTGGCCGAGTCGCTCGCGTTGATCAAGCGCGGAACCTCGGAAATCCTGAGCGAATCGGAGCTGGTGAAGAAGCTCGAGTCGGGGCGGCCCCTCGTCGTGAAGGCCGGCTTCGACCCGACCGCGCCGGACATCCACCTCGGCCACACCGTCCTGCTCCGGAAGCTCCGACATTTCCAGGCGCTCGGCCACCAGGTCGTTTTCCTGATCGGCGACTTCACCGGGATGATCGGCGACCCCTCCGGCCGCCACTCACTGCGCCCGCCGCTGACGCCGCAGGCGGTCCTGGAGAACGCGAAGACTTACGCCGTGCAGATCCGCCCGCTCTTGGATCTGACGCGCCTGCAGATCCGGCGCAACAGCGAGTGGCTCGGCCAGATGCGGCTAGCCGATTTCCTGGCGGTGGCGACGAAGCTCACCGTGCCGCGCCTCCTCGAACGCGACGACTTCACCCAGCGCCTGAAGACCGGCGACTCGCTGACCGTCACCGAGGTGCTCTACCCGCTGCTGCAGGCGTACGACTCGGTCGCCCTCAAGGCCGACGTCGAGCTCGGCGGCACCGACCAGCGGTTCAACCTGTTGATGGGCCGCGCCCTACAGGAGCGGTACGGCCAGCCGCCGCAGGTCGTCATCACGATGCCGTTGCTCGAAGGGCTCGACGGCGTGCAGAAGATGTCGAAGTCGCTGGGGAACTCCGTCGGCCTTCACGAGGCGCCGGAGACGATCTACGGCAAGCTGATGTCGGTCAGCGACGAGCTGATGTGGAAGTACTACGAGCTGCTGACCGACGAGGACGTGGTAGCGGCGAAAGCCCTCCACCCGATGGACGTCAAGAAACGGCTGGCGGCGGTGATCGTGACGCAGTACCACGGGGCGCCGGCGGCGGAGCAGGCGGCCGCGCACTTCGCGAAGGTGGTCCAGCGGAAGGGGGCGCCCGACCAGATGCCGGACTACCGCGTCGCCCCGCCGGGACTCCTGGACCCCGTCACCATCCTCGTCGAGTCGGAGATCTGCCCGTCGAAGTCCGAGGCCCGCCGGTTGATCCAGCAGGGGGCGGTCGAGATCGGCGGGCGCCGGGTCACCGACGCCGCGGCGAAGATCCAGCTCGAGTCGGGGGTAGTGATTCAGGCAGGGAAACTGCGGTTCCGGCGGGTGCGGTTGACCGGCTGATTAGCCCGTCGTCGGCGGTGCCGACGGCAGTACCGGTCTGGGGGCGGCCGGGTCGTTGCGCCGATGGTCCAGCGCGACCGCCGACGCCTTCGCCTCCTGGCTCATCCGCTTCGCCCGCTTCTTGACCTCGCTGAAGATGCTCGTGACCTCGGCGTACGCCGTGATCGGCCGGTGGGCGTTCGTCACGCCGGCGAGCGAGAACGTCATCAGCGGGAATTCCCGGACCTTCCCCTCCCGATCGGTCGCCACGATGGCGCCCCTGGTCAGGTCCTCGGGTTTGTAGAGCGCCCGGATCCGCCGGTCGAACTCCGCACAGATGAAGCGGGTGACCGCCTCCGCCTTGTCCGGCGTCGTCAGCAGGACGAAGTCGTCGCCCCCCTCATGCCCGAGGAAGTCGGTCGGGTTCCCGTGCTGCTTCAGCGTCTCGCGGAGCAGTGTCGCCGTCAGCTTGATCGCCTCGTCCCCCGCGCCGATCCCGTAGTAATCGTTGAACGCCTTGAAATTGTCCAGGTCGCCGTAGACGGCGACGAACGGCTGCTTGGTGGTGATCCGCCGCTCGATCTCCTCGCGGATGACCCGGTTGCCCGGCAATTTGGTCAGCGGGTTCGCGTCCTCGGCCTTGGCCCGCAGGCGCACGAGGGCGTCGGTCATCTGGTTGAACGTTTCGGCCAGCGCCTCCAGCTCGTCCCCGGTGTCCACATGAACCTTGAGCGCGAGATTGCCGGCGGCGATGTCCCGCGTCGCCTCATTGAGCACCTGGATTGGCTGGAGAATGGCGCGCGTGAGGAACCACCCGAACAGGCCGTTGAGCCCCAACACCCCGACGATCAGAAGCCCGCTCAGCCGGTAGACGCGCGCCACCGCCTGTCGAATGTTGGCCAGGGTGTAGGTGAGGCGGACGACGTAGCGCGGCGCGGCCTGCGGCGGCGCCAGCGGAATGTACGTGTGGACCGCCTCCGGCGTCACGGCCGTGTAGCACCACTGCGCTGGGTTGTAGGTGGCGACGGCGTAGGACGCCCACCGCGTGTCGTCGGCCAGGGCCGAGGGATGCTCTGGCCCGACGAGCACGGCCCCCTCAGGGGATAGCACGGCGGCTTCATCGAACAGGCCCCCCTGCTGGAGCCGCGTCAGCTCGGCGCGGAGGGCCGCCAGCGGTTCTTCGGTCGGGTGCTGGGCCTGCTGGACCGCCAGCGCCACCTCCAGCGACGTCCGCGCCGCGCTCGAGCCCACCCGCACCCGGTACGCATTATAGGTAGTGAGGGTCTCAAGCTGCTGGGCGACCTGGATGGCGACAAATCCGGCGATCAGGAAGAGGGCGAACAGGACGACCAGCCCGATGATCCGCAGCCGCAGCGTCATGACGCGCCGAGCTTACCATACATCCTATGGCTTGACCACCCCCCGCCCATGCGTTATCGTAGAGGTATTATGGCTCCGACAGCGCTCCGACGAGAAGTCAACCGTGTGGCCCGCCAACTCAGGCGGCGCTATCATCCTGAAGCGATTATCCTCTTTGGATCCCTCGCGCGGGGGAAGGGGACATCGGGAAGCGACATGGACCTCGCGGTGATTAAACGCACCCGCAAAGGGTTCATTGATCGCCTCCGGGACGTTGCCTTGCTCCATGACGCCCACGTCGGGGTGGACATCCTCGTCTATACGCCCGGAGAGGTGGCGCGCGCGCGCCGCTTGGGATACGGATTCCTGTTCAGTGAGGTATTGAGCAAAGGGCAGGTGCTCTACCGTGCCGCGTGACCGGAGCCGATCTCCGTGGGTGCAGCTCGCCGCCGATGATCTCGAGGCCGCCCACCTCCTGATGGACGAGGGCTTGTATCACCTGGCGTGCTTCCACGCGCAGCAGGCGGCGGAGAAAATATTGAAAGCGTTCCTCGTGGCTCGCCGCCAAGCGAGCCCCCGCGAACATCACTTGGGAGCGTTGCTACGACAGGTGCATCGCGCTGGACTCAAGCGGTCGGGACTCGAGCCGGCCTGCCGGATCCTCGATCAATACTACATTCCCACGAGATATCCCGATGCCGTCGTCGGGAGCCTGCCGAAGGGGTTGCCCTCCCGCCGCCATGCGGCCGAAGCCATTCAGCTCGCCACCGAGATCTTCGAGAGCATCCGCGCCAGGTACTGGTAAAGTTTGAGGGGAGGAAAATAACGTGCTAAATGTTAAAAACCTGTGTTCCCGTTGGTGGGCAAAATTCTCCAATTTCATCGGCCATCCCAATTTGCACAGCATCCGTTCCAGAAAACACCAGGTCGTGGTAGTTGAACTCCGCCCATTGTTTATTGGACAACGTGATGTGTTTCTTGAGAATAGCTTCGGTACGTTGGTCATCAAGACTCAAACTTTGTGCGACGGATTGAAGTCGAGCGGACGTTGTCGCTTGAGGAACGTTGTAGCTTCGATGAATCATGAACGTTGCCTGTGCGCTAGTCTTACGTTTCTTGGCGCCGAGATAAGCGAGCGTGGCGATGGATTGTACCGAGCCGACGTTATACAGCGTCAGATCAAACTGAAGCGATTGGAAGAAGTTGTAGAGACAAACGCCATCACCGACATAACCGCCGGACGATTGAAATAAGACGTGGAGATGCGTTACTTTACTTCCCATCGCAGTAGTAACGCCTTGAAAGATATGTTGGACGGCCGACTGATCAATGGGGCCGCAGAATACGGCAAACACTTCGTTACTTGCTGATGGCGGTTGTGTAGTCATGACTGTGATGCCATTGTATCTCTAGCAAGAGAGCAATCCCACCATATCTTCGACCGACCAGAGCCGCTTCGCCACCCCTGCCGCCATTGCGGGCGTCACCCGCAACGCCTGGTTGATGCGGACAAAGTTGTAATGCAGGTAGTGGATGGCGATGGAATGCACCAGATTTTCGACCTTCTTGGAGTGGGCGTTGGTCAGCCGCGTAAACCGCCGCATACTCATCCGCATGGTCAGATTTTGGCGTTCGACATAGCTAGTGGAGATATGCTGAGGGTCAGGGTTCCCCAGCACTTGGTGGCCGTGCGCTCCCACACACTGCGGGGGACTGTACCGCCGTTCGTCCCCTAACTCTCGTCCGTAAATCTTATGTAGGATGGCATAGTCTACGCCACCATGGAAGGCGTCCTTAACCGCATAAAAGTAGGTCTTGTTCCCGTCCGTCGTCAGTTGAATCCGTCCCGCGAGACGGCTCGACAAATCCTTGATGAATGTCCAGCCCGTCCACCAGTCTCGCCGTCCGACCCGCCAACAGGGAACGAGCTTTGTGTCTGCGCACAGCGCCACCCACGTCCATACATCCCCATAGCCGAACTGTCCCCGCTTCTCTTCGGGGACGTTTCTCGCCTTCGCGTAACAGAAGTTCCAGATTTCATCGGCTTGGATTCGTTGACAGGGCAGATTACGGAGGGTCTTATCTTGATACTCCGCACATACTTTCCCTAGATCAGCGATCAGCTTAAGGATGGTCGGCTTGGACACGTCCGTCATACGGACGGTGCCATTGACGCTGTTCCCCTCAACGAGGGCTGAGATCACCTGCACTTGTTTGTAGCGTGGAAGTTTATTCATAGGGCTATTATACTTGCACGAGCAAGCATTGTCAAGGAGAAACCCCCTTGTTTGTTCTGCGAATAGTTTAGGGAGCTACGAGAGCGTGGGCAGGAGGTGCTACTGTCGAAATAACTAGCTCAAACAAAGGTTGGTTATATTGCTCCTCGTTATTAATGCGTACCACGCACTTGTACCAACCAGCCCCAACAGAAACTGGCAGTTTAATCATAGCGGGGATAGCAATTCTTAGGGATTGATCTGCTTTCAAGGTCTGACCAATTAATTCGCCAGATTGTTCACCGCGTGGCGAAATAAGCGTCATACTAATTGCCGCAGATTCTCCTTCGTAGCCGGCAACTAGGAAAAGACCTATTCCAAAATCAAAAAACTCTTCTGAAGGAGTAACAGTCTCTGTCCGAAATAGAGTTTTGACTGTCTCATCAACGGTTGGAAACATTTTTCTAAAGGAAAAGACTCCGGCAACTTTCATAGGGTTTCCCTTGGTGGAGTGGAAAATCCTATTGCTTGTGGTGGTTCTGTCGGAGGTTCATCATCTCCCCCGTGAGGACTCGCCCATGTAGTTTTCACGTGCTGGGTAAGCCGATTCACCTCCTCTTTCAACTGCCGGTATCCCTCCCGCCCATCCAAGTATGCCTGATATGATATGAACGTTGCAAAGAGCGACGCGACCAAACCAGAGTATCCCATTACAAATGTGGTATACGATATTGCCCGTTGAACTGTCAAGAGTCCCATCGCGTCTAGAATAAATACTGTGGAGAGAATAACGAGCCCCGTTGTTGCCATCCACAGCACGAGCCAGAGTGGGACTCCGCTATTAGGTTTTTTTCGAGGGGACATGTTTTTTTCTATCTACTGGTCTTGACCACCGAGCTTCTGCCGCTTTTTGAGCGATTTCCTTTCTTCTTTTCTCTGATAATTTCTCGGCCCGTGCGTGGCCGCCTTTACTAGCTCCCATGTTGGAGAGCAAGCGAGCGGCCTGACTTATAGCCTTTTGGTCAGACGTGTGGATGGTACGGGACACGACCTCGAACGCCATCTCATTCTCATCTCGTGGACGGGGCTTCGGCATCGCCCCAGTATACCATGCTTGCTCGACAATGCTAGTCCTTTTTCAATTCAAACTTTACCAGTACCCCGCGCCAAGTTGTAAAACGTGCGAATCCTAGATAAATATTTTCCCATCCTCTTGATTTCCATCCTGCCGCAGGGTATGCTTGTTTTA
>Ga0209515_10005264_pt1 | contig 16878 bp, 16 predicted proteins | sample Subgroupgradi54m_FD_187454 | JGI IMG/M metagenome (GOLD analysis project Ga0209515, IMG submission 187454) | Subsurface groundwater microbial communities from S. Glens Falls, New York, USA - GMW60B uncontaminated upgradient, 5.4 m (SPAdes)... ...
TTTTGTTGATATCAATAAAGATAAACGATTTTTTAAAAAGGTTCTTCGCAATAAAAAAATTGTTCTTGCCGGTAGAGGTGTTACCGGTGGAAAACCAATCGGAAAAACACTTACTGATGCAAAAATAAATTACATCGGAATTAATTCAAAAACACCCGAATCGACAACGTATCTAAAAGAGGCAGACATCATCATCACCGCTGTAGGAAAAAAAATAATACAGCCAGAAATGCTTAAACAGGGAGTCGTACTTATCAATGTTGGTGTGAGAAGGGAAGGCGGAAGACTAAGAGGTGATTATGATGAAAATGAAATAAAAAAAATTGCGAGCTTCTATACTCCAACGCCTGGCGGCATAGGTCCTATTGATGTTATGTACCTCTACAAAAATCTTATCGAAGCGTACAAACTGCAGAAATGAAACTTTTCATTATCACCGGCCAAACCGCAACAGGTAAAACAAACTATGCTATCAGATTAGCTCGGCAATATAAAGGTGAACTGATAAACTGTGACTCACGACAAATTTACAAGGGACTTGATATTATTACGGGCAAAGATATTCCGATTTCAACTAAAATCTGGCTTTATGATATCGTAGACCCAAAACAATATTTTTCATCCTACGATTATGTTTCGTGTGCTCTCCCAGTTATTAAAGATATAATTTCCAGAGGAAAAACACCCATCATTGTTGGCGGAACTTATTTTTATCTCTTTCACCTTCTCTATGAAGTAACAACCCAACATATTAAACCAGATTGGAAATTGAGGAATAATTTAAATAATAAACCAGTTCTTAAACTCCAAAAAATGTATAAGGATCTTGACCTTCAATCGTTTCACTTGTTAAATAACAGCGATAAAAATAATCCTCAACGACTTATACGGAAAATAGAGATTCTTAAAACATCTTCATCAATGCCATTGAATTCTTTCGGGATACCTAAAGAAATAGCACTTTCTAAAAAATTGGGAATAGATATTCAAATAGAATATAGAGGATTTTATTACAAAAATACAGCTGATTTACTCACAAATATTAAAGATAGGGTAGAGAAAAGAATTAAAAACAGAGCCATTGGAGAAGTGAAACAACTTTTAAAAGAAGGATATTCAGAAAATGACCCAGGTTTAAAAACAATAGGGTATACTCAAATTATTGAATACCTAAAAGGAAAAATAACAAAGAAACAGGCGGTTGAAAATTGGATTTCCAAAGAACTACAGTACGCAAAAAGACAATACACGTTTATGAAAAAAGATCCTCATATTGTTTGGAGAGAAATCATTTGAATATAGAAAAAAATCAGTATAATGTTACTATGAGTGATTCAGAGGAAGTTGCAAATTTTACACCTATACCGGTGCAAAAAAGTCCCAAACCAAAAAAAAGTTTTTCGGTATTATTTCTCCCTTTAATTTTTATTTTAGTAAGTGCGGTCGGTCTTATTTCGTATTTACTTTTCGTAAAAAAGCCTCAAATAATTAAAACTCCGGCAGCTTTTCAACAAACAAAAGAATGTTCGGGAGAGAACGGACAGACAGTTGGGACTGTTAATATATCCCATAGATTTAATTCATTACAGGAATGTTTGGATTGTAAGCAAACCGGTAATTGCAATCCAGCAATGTTAGTTGGACAACCCACCGCATGCGGAAGCGGGCAAACCTGTGTGCCCGGAACTCCTCTTAGTTGCACCATCCAAGCGCCACCGGGTAAAGAGAGCGGTTCTTGTACATTTTCCGTTCCTGTACCTGACTGTTCTGTTTACCAAATTGATTGTGGAAATGGTGCATGGCCAAGCCTTGGAAGTATTTCGGGGGGCATAGAATTTAATTGCTCAAGTTGTGAAGGTCCTTCTGCAACGCCAACCCCAACTCCTGCTCAGCCAACCGTTACACCAACGGTTACCCCTACAGCTACACCAACGGTCACTCCAACGGCAACCCCAACTCCTCCTGGACCAACCAATACGCCAACTCCAGGACCATCTGCGACTTCAACAATAGGTCCCTCTGCAACACCCACACCTGGTCAGTCGGCTACTCCAACTCCAGGACCTTCGGCAACCCCAACAACAGGCCCGTCAGCAACATCAATACCGGTTAAACCAACTATACTCCAAACAGGGGAGAGTCGACAGTGGTACCTTATACCTTTAGCGATTATATTGGGAGGATTGTTCTTGTAAACTACTTTCCAGGCCTGAAGAGTTTGATGAAAGCTTCTTTAGGAATTTCCACTTTCCCGATCATTTTCATTCTTTTTTTCCCTTCTTTTTGCCGCTCAAGAAGTTTGTGTTTTCTTCCTACATCCCCTGAGCCTATAACCTTTCCGCTTTTAATAAGCACATCTTTTCGATACGGAGCAATCCGAGTCGAGGCAATAATTTTTCCTTTGTATTGAGCTTGAATTTTTACCTCGAATTGTTGCCGCGGAATAATCTCTTTTAATTTAGTAACAATTATTTCACCTTTCACATACGAACGTTCTTCAACAACGATCTCTGAAAATTCCTCAACAGGATCACCGTTTAATAAAATAATAAGCTTATCCGCTTTTACTTTTTGATAGCGCAAAAATTCCCAGTCGAGTGAAGCATAGCCAGAACTTACGCTTTTTAATGCATCAAAAAAATCAGAAATCATTTCTGTTAGCGGCATTTCGTAAGTAATGGTAATTTGATTTTTATTATCCATTGTCAAAAATTTTGCGCGGTAATGCTCACACAGCTGCATAACAGGACCCGAGTATTCTTGCGGAGTAATGATAAAAATCTTACTGTAAGGCTCTAAAAATTCTTTATTTTCAATTTGATAATCAACCTGCGGAGGAGTCAAAACAAGACTTAAATTAAATTCTCTTTCCAATCGCTCTCTGACAACATCAGCATGCAGTAAACCCAAAAAGCCTACGCGAAATCCTGCTCCCAATGCCATGCTATGAATTCCGGTGAATTCGAGTGATGAATCGTTCAGATATAATTTTTCAAGAGCTTTTTGTAGATTAGGATATTCGTTGGTATCTGTTGGAAAAATTGAGGCAAAAACAATCGGCTTGACTTTTTTATAGCCGGGAAGAGGGGATTGATGTGACTTCATATCCATAATCGTATCTCCAACTCGAACCTGATGGATATCTTTTAAGTTAGTTGCTATGTATCCTATTTCTCCCGGGTTAAGAATCTCTGTTTGAACTAAATCCGGAGTAAAATACCCAACCTCTACTGCTTCAAATGTTTCCCTCGTTGCATATAACTGGGCTTTTGTCCCTCTTTGTAATTTCCCTTTTACGACTCGAACGAACGCAATAACTCCTTTATGTGTATTATAATACGAGTCAAAAATGAGAGCTCGAAACTCATTGTTCGATTGTTCGATTGTTAGATTATTTGATGGAGGAGGTATTTTTTCTATAACTTTTTCAAGTAATTCGGGGACACCTTGACCAGTCTTTGCTGAAATAGTAAAAATTTCTTCACCATGAACTCCTAAAAAATCTATAAGCTGATCTCTGGTTTTAACTATGTCTGCAGAAGGAAGATCTACTTTGTTTATCACCGGGATAATTATCAGATTTTTTTCAAGCGCTTTATACGCGTTTGAAATTGTCTGCGCCTGTACTCCCTGAGTTGCGTCAACAAGAAGAATAACTCCTTCAACACAGGCAAGAGTTCGATCAACTTCATAGGAAAAATCTACATGACCTGGCGTGTCAATCAAATTCAGAATATATTCTGAATTTGAATTTTGAATTTGTTTGGTATTTGGAATTTGTAATTTGGGATTTTTATAAAGCATTCGTACTGGTGCAAGTTTTATAGTAATTCCTCGTTCTCTCGAAATCGGATTACGATCAAGCATTTGCGCATCATGAAACCCCGGTTTTACCACACCGGTTAATTCCAGAAACCTGTCTGCCAACGTAGATTTACCATGATCCACATGGGCAATAATTGCGAAGTTGCGAATAGAATTATTCATAGAGCGGTAATAAGACGCATCGTGGACGTGCTTCCTTTTTCCGCCCATCTTTCTCCATGTAATACAATGAGAATCTGTCCTTTTTTAACATACTGTTTCTTTACTAAAAAATTCACTGAATTCATAATATCTTTTGATCCAATCTCTTTTTGTTTATTTACCTCTTTATGAAATGGTACTGTTCCGAAACTGGCAGTTAAACTATGTACTGTTTTTAAATTGTGTGCAAAGGCAAAAATAGGGCACAGTGGACGATAACGAGAAAGTAACTGAACGGTTTTTCCGGTTTTCGTAAATACTACAAATCCACCAAGTTCACCTTTCATTTTTTGATACGTAAAATAGAGTCCATATGCAGTATCGCAAAGAATACTTTCATTATCGGTTAATTCAAAATTGAATCGTAACCGACTGTCAACTTTATTTTTTGATTCATTAAAAAAAACCGTTTTGCTCATTATATCTACTGTCTCAACGGGATATTTTCCTACTGCAGTTTCTTCTGAAAGCATTACAGAATCAGTAAGATCATATACGGCATTTGCAATATCAGAAACTTCAGCTCGAGTAGGATATGGACTTTCGCTCATGGATGCGAGCATCTGTGTAGCTGTGATAACCGGAATTCCTTTTTTTATCGCTTCTTTAATAAGGATTTTCTGATTATAAGGAACTTCTTCTATTGGGAGTTCTACACCCATATCCCCGCGTGCTACCATAACTCCGTCACTTACATTAATGACGCTTTCAAGATGTTCAAGCGATTTTTTAGTTTCCATTTTTGCAATAATTTTTGCGTGCACCTTGTACTTTTTCATTTCTTGGCGAAGAACTTCTATATCATGAGCGGTTCTTACAAACGATAGAGCAACAAAGTCAATTTCATTTCTTTGCGCAAGCTTTAACCCTTCAAAATCCCGGTCAACCATTGCAGGAAATGGAAAATCCGCACCAGGAATATTGATTGATTTTCGGTTTTTAAGAACTCCATTGGAGTTCGAACGAAGATACGTTTTATTATTTACTTTTTTAAGATAAAAAACAAATGCTCCATCATCAGCTACAATTTTTTGTCCCTCATCAAGATGGGGAATTATTTGAGGATGTGAGATTGAAAATCCTTTACCCTCTGAAGCTTTAGCGAAAGAGGGCTTTGATTTTTTATATACATCTTCACCAAAAACTATTGACTCCCCTTTTTTAATTTTTAACTCATCAGTCGGCATATTTATTCTTATCTCAGGGCCTTGTAAATCAATGAGAGTACCAATAAATATTCCAAGTTCTCTTGCTACAGATTTGACCAATTGAATTCGCTCGTTATGCCATTCAATGGTATTGTGCTTAAAATTAAAACGAAAGATATTAACCCCAGCGAGGATAAGTTTCTTAACCATTTCTTTACTATCACTTGCAGGACCGATTGTTGCAACAATCTTTGTAAGTTTATCTGACATGCTTTATTATATCATGAAAGAGCCACCTCTATATCCTTAATATCTTGTTTTATTTGCTTTGAGAGTTCCTGAATGGTAGAAAATTTTACAATATCACGGATTTTTTTTACAAGCTCAATTTTAATAGTTACTCGTTCGAGATTCCTTAAATCATTTTCGTCTGTATCAATTAAAAATACTTCAAGACTTTTTGCATCTTCTTCAAATGTAGGAACCGGACCATAATGGAATGCTCCCTTATATCTTTTTTTTTCAATCCACACGAGTCCGGCATAGATTCCTTCTTGCTCATCAAACTTTTCCGGTATTACAAGATTTATTGTCGGATACCCCAATAACTTACCCCTCCCTTTTCCCATTATCTTTCTGGTTTTGTAGTTCATTGATTTGAATGTGGGAAATTTTATAAATTGCAAATAAAAGTATTCCACCTGCTACATATTGGGTTGGAGCAAGAAAGCTCTTATATACCGTAGCATCAATAAATACGGCAAGAAGCGGATACACGAGTTCAAGAAGCGTTGATACATTGGCCTGCACTTTTTTGAGGCCTTTATAATAAATTACTATTGCAACCATTCCGGTTGATACCGCAATAAGTGCAAACCGTGCGAATTGAGAAAGTGTTGGAGTGGATAGACTTTTTGCTTGACCTAATACAAACACCATTCCCAATGCTAAAATACTTGTTAAAAAAAATCTCCAACTCGTCACATACATACTTGGTTTTTTTTGCAACGCGAGCTTTGAAAATGCTGTTGACGATCCCCACGCAAAAGCTGCTCCCAATGCATAAAGGGCTGCGATTATTGTTCCTGTTCCAGTACTCAAGTTTACCATTCCATTTTTAAACGTAACAAAATAGGCTGCGACCAATGCAATACCAGCCCATTTAATATACGATTTAGTAATCTTTTCCTTGAGAACAATTGCTGCTGTTGTTATGGCAAAAATAGGTTGCAGTTTTTGGATAAGATAGACGACACTAAAGGAAATGAAGTTTACTTTAAGAAGCGCTGTGGTAAACCATAATGTGCCCAAGACTCCGCTAAATCCTGCGATAAAAAGAAGGAGAAAAAATTCCTTCTTGGTTAATCCTTCCTTTTTAAAAGACCAAATAAGATAGGGGAGGAGAATAATTGCTCCAAACAGGTGTTCGTAAAATACAATCGTAATTGATGGAAGCGTAAATAAACTCCTTCGAATGATTCCATCAAGCGCCCATAACGAGGCGGCAATAACGATTAACGCGGGACCGTAGCTAAATAGTTTACGCATAGCATAGAAATTATTAATTTATAACAAAAAAATCCCCTCTTCGGGGATTATGATTAATATCATACGGATATATCTGAAAGTGCAGATACCTTTTTTGAGATAATCGCCTGGGTCCCTTTAGGGTGAGGCGGTCGAAAAAAACGGTATCAAACTTTCTTGGAATATCTTTCTTCCTTCTTTCATCCCGACTGTACCCTTCGACTACGCTCAGGGTTGTAACGGTCGGTCGACGTAATTCTCGTCGTCATGCTTTGATATTATCTCGGCTCGTGGACTTTATGGTGAAAATTAATTAAGTTAATTTTCACCATGAACCACCGATTGTGATTTACACACTTACCCCGAAGGATTTACCCCGTACTAGATACGGGGAACTAATTGTCACAATTATACTCTTACTTTAAATCTTTTTAGTATATGCTTTCCGTTTGGTAAATCTATAGTAACCTCTAATTTCATATTAGTAATATGTGCGTGATATCGACATGTCCCTGATGAACACGTTCCAAATAAAAGTTCACGTGTTACTGTATTCCCTGAAGATGAATCCAAAGAACCGCTTACTCCTTGATCAACTCCATTAGTTTGATACATCAATATATACGTTGTATTGGTCACTTTTTGAAGGTTTCCGAAGATAACGATTAATGCAAGTCTGTCTCCTCGAAGTCTCGCTGAAACATATGCTTCAGACGAACCTCCGCTTCCTCTTTTTACATTTTGGAATCGGGGAAGTAACCTCGCCTCAACCGGAGTGAAAAAAAGGAGAAAGAGAAACAGAGTTGCAAAGTATATTATTTTTTTCATATAATTATTATACATGAAAAATATTATTATCGCAATTATTGCAATTCTAATTGCAACAAGCATTTTTGTTCTTATTAACTCTTCGAGAACTTCACAAAAACCTACATTTCCAACATCTCAAAATGAAACTATTCCATCATCTACACTAGATAATAATCTTTCTACATATACAGACGCATCCGGTTTTACATTTCAATACCCTCATGAAGTTTTGGTTAATAAAAAAGATCTTTCAAATAGCCTCTTGTACTCTTCAGTTGAACTAACAGCAACAGGAAGCGCTGAAACGATTACTATAAAAGCTGAAGAAAGTAGTATTAATACAGTAGATGACTGGTTTAAGGGAAATAAAAAAACAAGCGTGTTTGGTGAAATAAAAAAAATAAAACTTGCCGATCTGGATGCGCGCCAATTTGAAGCAAACAATGCGAAAACAACTATTGCGCTTGATCAAGGAGTATTATTTACCATTGCAACAAATGCAAAAAAAAATAGCGAGATTGCAAAAGGGTATGAAACGGTTATTGGAAGTTTTGTCTTTGTCCAACCATCTCACTCTGCTCAAAATTCATCCCAAAATCAATCGGATACTTCTTCAGATGTAGTAGAAGAAAATGTAGTTCAATAAACTATATCTTCACTATCTTCTCCCAGGGAAAATTATCTCTTCCAAAATGTCCATATGCTGCAGTCTTTAAATATATTGGTCTGCTTAAATTCAATTGTTCCAAAATTCCGCGAACCGAAGTATCAAGAATTCTATGCATAAAGTCTTTTATTACTTTGTCAGATTTTTTTGCAGAACCAAATGTCTCAACTTCCTGCATGACCGGTTTCTTTGCGCCAATAAAATAGGCGAGTCTCACTTCTGCTTTTTTTGCCAACCCATGTGCAACAATATTTTTTGCCAAAAACCGCGCAGCATATGCACCCGATCTGTCAACTTTTGTTGGATCTTTTCCAGAAAACGCTCCACCGCCGACCCGCGCCATTCCTCCATACCCATCAACGACAATTTTTCGACCGGTAACTCCGGTATCTGATGCAGGGCCGCCTATATGCCATCTTCCAGCACCGTTCATTACAAATGCTTTTTCTGAAATCTTGAATCCGTATATGTAAAGAACAGGTCGAACAACATGTGTAAACATAAAGTGTTTCAACTCGTCCAAGGAAATTGATTCGGTATGAGCAACAGCAGCTACGACTTCATCAACTGAAGTTGGTTTTCCATTAGTATACGCGATAGTTACTTGAGTCTTGCCGTCTGGACGGAGCGAACGAATAATTTTTTTTTCACGTACTGAATCTATTTTTTCTGCCAAACTGTGTGCAAGTGCAATAGGCATTGGCATCAAGGATTTAGTTTCATCACATGCGTATCCAAACATCATTCCTTGGTCACCGGCTCCATCAGCATTGACGCCTCGAGCTATATCGAGCGATTGTGTATGAATCTTCACCACAATAGGGGATTTATAGGTAAAATCAAATTTTTTTTCTATGTACCCTAATTCTTTAATTACTTTTTGTGCGATCCTTTTATAATCTAGTTTGTCACTTGTAGTAACCTCTCCTGCAAGAGCAATGAAGTTTTTCGTTACCATCGTTTCTACCGCAACACGAGAGTATTTATCTTGAGCTAATGCTGCATCAACAATTGCGTCTGAAACCTGATCACAAATCTTATCCGGATGACCTGCGCAAACCGATTCGGAAGTAAAGGTAGTTATCATAATAATTGGTTTAGAACAAAATTTTTAACAAGTCTTATTATTTTGATACATTTTGATTTTGTCTCCGTATATCAACAGTGACATCATCGTTTAATATATTACTATCTAAAGCGGCATTTAATTCTTCTTTACAATGTCTACAAACCCAGATTTTACCAAAAGGTAATAAACCAAAATCTATTGTTGTTTTTAATACAGGACATTCATGTATTGTAACTTCATGACCGTTTCTTCCCATTTTATAAAAAAACCTCTTGCAAGAGAGGTCAAATGTTTATCCGACACCACGTCGGACCTAATTTTTCCCTCTCGGCCTGCCTGACGGCAGTCAGGGCTGGATTGAGCACCGTATCTGCCAATTGGCAACTCGGTTGCTGAATAGGTGATAACGGGCCAGGACCCTTCCTATTACTCTTAATTTAAAACAACTATAAATGATTATTAAAATATTTTCAAGAGCAAATTTTCTATTAAGTTCCTTCTTTCCATGACTCCAAATATTCTTTTTGTTCTTTCGATAAACTATCGATATTCACTCCTTCCGCTTTTAATTTCAAATAAGCAATCTGTTCATCTAACTCTTTGGGAAGTGTGTATACCTTATTCTCTAGCTTTCCTCGATGATTCCATAAAAATTCTGCCGCAAGAGCTTGACCCGCAAAACTCATATCCATAACTGATGCCGGATGTCCCTCAGCAGCAGACAGATTAACCAATCGTCCTTCAGCAAGAAGATATAGATGTTTAGATTTTTGATTTACTATTTCGTATTCTTCCACCATTGGACGCACTTGTTGAAAACTCTTTGACAATTTTTTTAGAGCGACTTTATTGATCTCCACATCGAAATGACCAGCATTTGCAATGATGATCCCATCCTTTGCACGCTTTAATTCCTCACGGTCAACAACGTGCTTATTCCCCGTGACTGTTACCAGAATATCTGCTTCTTGAATTGCTTTTCGAATAGGCATAATTTCATATCCATCCATCCGTGCTTCAAGCGCTCGAACCGGATTCACTTCACAAACAATAACATGTGCGCCCATCCCTTTTGCTCTCATAGCAATACCTCGTCCGCACCAACCGTATCCGCACACAACAAATTTTTTTCCCGCCAAAAGAATATTGGTTGCACGGATAATTCCATCTATGGTTGACTGACCGGTTCCATACCGATTATCGAATAAGTGTTTTGTCAGATTATCATTCACGGCCAAAACGGGAATTTTGAGCGCATGGTCCTTTTCCATAGCGCGAAGGCGGATAACTCCTGTTGTTGTCTCTTCACTTGATCCGACTAAATGTTTAAGTAATTCTTTTCTCTTACTATGAATAAGCCCTACTAGATCAGCGCCATCATCCATGGTAAGAACAGGTTTGGAATCAAGAACCACATTAAGATGCTTATAATACGTAGTATTATTTTCTCCCTTAATTGCATAAACAGGTATTTCATAATTTTTCACCAAAGAAGCCGCAACCGCATCATTGGTCGATAGGGGATTGGATGCGCAAAGAATAACATTTGCTCCACCCTGTTTTAACGCAATAACAAGATTTGCCGTTTCGCTCGTTACATGAAGACATGCACCAAGAGTTACCCCTTTAAGAGTTTTTTGTTTTGAAAAACGCTCTTGAATAAGTTTGAGAACCGGCATTTCACGGGCAGCCCACTCAATGAGTTTTTTTCCTTCGTTAGCAAGTTTAATATCTTTTATGTCGTATTCCATAAGATGAGAATTGTATATTACAAACTTTTCAACCGCTTTGCAATTTCTTTTGTTGTCGGTCTATGATTTACTGTTCCATACATTTCAATTGCGAAACTTGCCATGACATTTCCTAGTTTTAAACAAGTTTTAATCGGTAATCTACATACAATGCCGGCAATAAATCCTCCCCGCCACGCATCTCCGGCTCCCGTCGGATCAATAATTTTTTTTACTTGATAACTTTTCACTTCTAACTTCTCACTTTTACTTTCATACCTTACTCCTTTTTCCCCAAGTGTTGTAATCGCATTTATTCCTGTATCAATTAATTGATTAATTGATATATTTAGCCGTTTGATTATCATCGCGATTTCATAATCATTCCCTACGAGATATTGCGCATTCATAACTCCTTGTTTTAAATCCTTATCTTTGATCCAAGTCAAAGACATTCCCGGATCATATATATATGTATTATTATTAATAATCACCTGATTCTGAAAATGAAGAAATGCATCTGGATGATTTGCGGAGATAATCCATACACTTTTTGAATTCGAAAATTCTTTACTATTAATTTTTGTTGCGGATTTACTTGCTCCATAATAATACCCCCAGATTTGATTATCTTTTTTATCAGTAATTACTTTCCCCGTCGCCGTATATAATCTCCTGTCTCTTAATATCCCTTTCGTACTGATATTATTTTTTCTAAAAAAATCGATTAATTTTTGTCCATCCTTTCCAACAGAGGCAATGGGAGTAATAGTGATTTTTTTTTGAAGAGATTGTGTAGCAAGAAAAAGATTATATGCAATATTCGTTGCTGTTCCGCCTAACTCTTTTTCAAGTCGAGAAACAACAAATGAAATATTAATTTGGTGAAGTTTTTCCGGGTGAAAATAATCGACGAACTTTCCCGGAAAATCCATGATTTCGTCATACGCCATTGTTCCTGTAACAATAACAGAAGAGTATACATCCATACGTACTATTATACAGATCTAACATAGTATACTTACAGTCATGAAAACTGTCATAAAAAATGTATGGAGTAATGAATTCTACCAAGGTGGGATCGTGCTTATATCAGGAAGTGTTATTATCAATATTCTTAATTATCTATTTAATTTTCTTGCCGCAAGAAGCTTAGGTCCAAGTGGGTATGGTGAGGTAACAGCACTTCTCTCATATATAGCAATCACTTCCCTTCCTTTTGCTATCCTTTCAACGATCATTATTCAAAAAATAAGCGCGGCTGGAGTTAACCGTACAACTTACGCCGCATCGCTTGAACAACTTTTTATAGAAAAGGCAAAAAAACTTCTTTTGCTTTTTTCGCCTCTCTTGATTTTTATTCCATTTCTTACACAATTAACAAATCTATCGTCCATAAGCTCGTATTGCTTAGTCCCTCTCATTATTCTTAGCTTTCTTATTTCTTTTTATAACGCAGCAAATCAAGGATTACGACTCTTCTTTCTTGCTATGATTATTGCCACTGGAACAACTGCACTTAAATTTTTGGGCGCACTCTTAACGTATTTTCATATTGATGGGATAACAACAATCATCTTTTTTCTATTCATTTCCGCGCTGTTTTCTTTAGTTCTAAGCTATCTTTTATTTCATAAAAAAACAAAACAGAATTATACAAAAATACGAAAAATAGAGAAAACTGTATTTTCAATACTTTTGAGTAAGCAATTTCTCATCTTTACACTTTCGGTAACCGGTATTTCTCTTTTCGGAACGATCGATATTATTTTTATCAAAAAGTTCTTTAGCCCCGAAATGGCTGGGATTTACAGTTCGTGGTCGCTTTTTTCTAAAATTATTTTCTATGCGGTTAATCCATTGATTTCGTTAAGTTTTATTTTTTTTTCCTCGACAGAAACCAAAAATCAGCAAAAGAGAACACTCATCGTGTCTCTCATTTTTCTTCTTTTTATTGGACTTGCAAGTTATTTCGTCTATACCAATTTTGCGCATATGCTTGTTGCAATTTTTTTTGGAGATCGTTTTAACCCAGTCACACAGTACTTAGGTAAAGCAAGTATATTCGGATCACTGTATACCGCAATGATATTTATTAATAATTATTTCCTCTCAAAAAAAAACCTGGCCGCTTTAATCCTTCCATTAGGATTACCCATCTATGTGGCTACCCTTTTTATGATTCCAAAAGAGATCGATCAAATAATGCAATTAACGATTATGTTTTCTTTTTTTATAATTTTTCTCTATCTACTTTATTTTTTTCAACACTATTTGAAAATAAAAACAAAGTAATATATCATATCTCCAAATGGATACAAAGCTTCCTCATCATTTTTTGAGCCTTATCGTTCCTGTATACAGGCAGGAAAAAACGATTCTAAAAAATATCCGTCAGATCACGAGTGTTCTTGATACCATTCGATACGATTACGAAATAATCGCCGTTATCGATGGACTTGTTGATAATACATATAAAAAACTAAAAAATGCATCATTTCCAAAAGTTAGAACCATTGCATACCGAAAAAATCAGGGCAAAAGTTATGCAATCCGGTTAGGAATGCAAAAGGCAAAAGGCGACTATGTTATGTTTCTTGACTCGGGAATGGAGATTGACCCCAATGGTATCTCGATGCTTCTTGAGCATATGGAATGGTATGACGCAGATATAATCGTCGGGTCAAAACGGCACCTTGCTTCTCAAGTTGAATACCCCTTGACGAGAAGAATCCTAAGCTATGGGTATTATTGGATCGTAAAACTTTTATTTGGCCTTAAAATTCACGATACTCAAGCAGGAATAAAAATATTCAAAAAACTCGTTCTTGAAAAGGTTCTTCCCCGACTTTTGGAAAAAAAATTTGCAGGAGATCTCGAACTATTGGTTGTCGCAGACAATCTTGGGTATACCCGAATTTATGAGGCACCGATAAAATTAAATTATAATTTGGGAGGAATTACCTCTGCCGCAACCCTCCAGTCAATTTTGGGAATATTTATGGATACTCTTGCTATCTTTTACCGTAAAAATATACTCAATTATTATCAAAGGCCTCATCATACATTTGTTCTTCCAAAACAATTACAAGTTCATAAATAAACATGTGGACTCCGTTCATCTCCATCATTATTCCTGTTAAAAAATTAAGTTCATATCTTATCTCTGAAAATCTTCCGGCATTTAAAAAACAAACATATAAGTATTTTGAAGTCATTGTTTTACCAAATCAAAAAACAAAAGATGATAAAACACTATTAAAAAAATACCCTTGGCTTCGCGTTATAGCAACAGGAAAAATAACGAGACCCGCGGAAAAAAGAGATCACGGGGTGAAACATGCAAAAGGCGATATCATTGCATTTATCGACGACGACGCCTATCCAACCTCTGAATGGTTACAAAATGCAGTCAATTCGTTCACATCAAAAAAAATTGTTGCAGTCTGTGGTCCGGGAATTCTTCCGCCCAATACCAGTCTTTGGGAAAAAATATTTGACGAGGTTTTGAAAACGCGGGTCGGGAGTGGGGAATATGCTTATCGATTTATACAACATAAAAAACAATACGTCGATGATTATCCGTCAATGAATTTTTTTGTCCTGAAAAAAGAATTTCAGGCAGTAGGCGGATTTAACAGCAACTACTGGCCGGGAGAGGACAGTAAACTCTGTAAAGATTTAGTCTATGAAAGAAATGGCCGTATTTTATATACTCCAACAGTGGTGAGCTACCATCACCGACGAAATAACTTAATAGGATTTTTAAAACAACACGGCAATTATGGCTTTCATCGCGGCGCATTCTTTGCCCACGGCGACCGCAATTCTCGTCGTCTTTCTTATCTCATCCCTACAATTTTTGTTTTCTATTTCTTAGGATCTATCATCTATCATCCATCATCTATTATCTATATTCCCTTATTCATCTATCTCTTTCTCATCGTCTATCTTTCTATTCGTTCTTTCCTCAACACAAAAAATATTCTCATCGCTTTTCTTTCTCCCATTGTCCTTTTTTTAACTCATCTCACCTATGGTATACTATTTGTAAAGGGCTTTATAATAGGGCTTATTAAAAAAGAAAGAATTTATGATTGATAATGACATCCAAATAGTCAAAAAAGGCGATATTGAAATCCGTATCTATCGAAAAAAATGCATTAGTGCCGCAACATGTGTTGTCTATGGGCCAAATACCTTTGACCTCGATGCCGAAAACATCGCCATAATCAAAACCGGAGAATGGGACCGTCTCGAAAAAATTGTCGCCGCAGCTCAATCCTGTCCCACTCTTGCGATTGAAGTCTATGAAAAAGGTAAAAAACTATTTCCCAATGAATAGAAAAGCTTTTTTTAACAGTTGACAAACTCGTACTTAATCTGTAATAATTAAACTATGAAGCAAAAGAAAATCACTATCGTCGTCGGCTACCCTCCCATCGCATCTAAAAAAGGAGTCGCGCTTCTTTCCCAAAATCGCCAGTTCCAGTATTTTAACGCGCCAACCTATATCTATCCGATGGTGCCGGCATATGCTGCATCAAATCTTCAAAAAAATGGATACAACGTATATTGGATGGACGGAATCGCCGAAAAAAAAGATTATGACCAATGGGTGAAAGAGCTCAAAAAAACCAAAGCAAACTACCTAATGGTTGAGACGAAATCGCCGATAGTCAAAACCCATTGGAAACAGATTAATGATCTTAAAAAGAAACTACCCAATCTGAAATTAATTTGGGTCGGCGACCATATTAGTTATCTGCCGATCGAAATCTTTGAACACAGTAAGCTTGATTATGCTATAACAGGAGGAGATTATGATTTTGTTGCGGTCAATTTACTCAATCATATTTACAAGGGAGAAACTCTTGAAGGAGGAGTGTACTGGAGAAAAGGAGACAAAAATATCAAGGCAAAACCCTTACGAACGAATACACTTTCAAATGGAAAAATCATATATAACTCGGGGGTAGCTTCATTGAAACACAGACTCGATGATCTGCCGTTTGTTGACCGCGATTTAACAAAATGGAAGCTCTATGCATATGCCAACGGTAATTACAAATATACTCCAGCTACCTATATGTACAGTGGAAGAGATTGCTGGTGGAACCGCTGTACGTTTTGCGTCTGGGATCATACGATTAATCCGATCGGCTCTTATCGAAGTTTTTCTCCCGAACGACTCTTTGCAGAAGTGAAACATGTGGTTGATCATTATGGAATAAAAGAAATTTTTGACGACGCAGGTACGATGTTTATCGGGCCAAAACTAAAAAAATTCTGCGATCTTTTGATTGAAAGTGGGTACAACAAAAAAGTACGATATGGGTGCAACATGCGATTCAATGCGTTAAACCAGGAATATTATAATCTTATGGGAAAGGCAAGATTCCGTTTTATTTTGTATGGTATGGAGTCAGGAAATCAGAAAACGCTCGATCGGCTTGATAAGGGAACAAAAGAAGCAGACGCAATTAACGGGCCAAGGATGGCAAAACAAGCAGGATTAGATCCCCACATAACCATTATGTTAGGCTATCCGTGGGAATCCTATGAAGACGCCCAGAGAACAATTGAAATTGCAAAATATGCCTTTAAAAAAGGCTATTACGAAACCATGCAGGCAACTATTGTCATTCCGTATCCAGGAACTCCTTTATATCGAGAATGCAAAGAGAATGGATGGCTTCTCACCGATGATTATGATCGTTTTGACATGAGAGAACCGGTGATGAAAACGCCTATTTCAAAAGAAAAACTTCTTGGACTTGAACAGGAATTATATTCCTCTTTTATGACACCTCAATATATTACGAGAAAAATTCTGGGGATCCGCAGTGTTCATGATTTTATGTATCTCTTCTATATGGCTAAAAAATTATTGGCTCACCT
>Ga0209515_10005265_pt1 | contig 16876 bp, 16 predicted proteins | sample Subgroupgradi54m_FD_187454 | JGI IMG/M metagenome (GOLD analysis project Ga0209515, IMG submission 187454) | Subsurface groundwater microbial communities from S. Glens Falls, New York, USA - GMW60B uncontaminated upgradient, 5.4 m (SPAdes)... ...
GGGCTCGACCGCGACTCGGGGCTCGAGCTGCTGGCACGCGACTTCGACGAGCGCGACCCCGCCGTGAAGGCGATGATCTCGCGCGCGATTGCGGCGTGCCGGGCGGTCGGCAAGTACGTCGGCATCTGCGGCCAGGGGCCGAGCGACCATCCGGACTTTGCGGACTGGCTGGCTCAGGAAGGGATCGTGTCGATCTCGTTGAACCCCGACACGGTGGTCGAGACCTGGCAGCGGCTGGCGAAACGCTGATACGTGCCGTCACCCCGGCCTCAGCCGTCACCCCGGCGAAAGCCTGGCGAAAGCCGGGGTCCACTGCACCGGTAACGCGCTTCGCATCGGGTGGATCCCGACGTTCGTCGGGATGACGGGCTCGGCTCGTCGTCGGGACGACGGGCTCGTCAGATCAGCCCGTCGAAGGGCAGCACGTCGACCAGCTCGCCAGCCGCGACATTGCCCTGCTCGTGGTGCAGCACGACCAAGCCATTCGCCTCACTCATGCTGCGCAGAATCCCCGAGCCCTGCGAGCCGGTGATCGCCACCTGCCAGCTTCCATCCTCCGCGCGGCTGACGATGCCGCGCTGATACTCGGTGCGGCCCGGCTTCTTGCGCAGCGCCTTCACGCTGGCAGCGCGCAGCATCGGCAGCACCTCCGGCGTCGCGCCGCTCATCGCGAGCAGCGCGTCGCGCACGAAGGCATAAAAGGTCACCATCACCGCCACCGGGTTGCCCGGCAACCCGAACAGGATCGCGCTGCGCTCGCCGCTGGCGATCCGGCCGATGGCCATCGGCCGCCCCGGCCGCATCGCGATGCGCCAGAACAGCACGTCGCCCAGCTGGGCCATCACCTGCTTGGTGTGGTCGGCCTCGCCGACACTGACGCCGCCCGAAGTGATGATCGCGTCGGCGCTCTGCGCAGCCTCGCGGAACGCCGCTTCGAGCGCCACGGGATCGTCGCGCACGACCCCGAGGTCGAGCACCTCGACGCCGAGCCGCTGCAACATCGCCCACAGCGTGTAGCGATTGCTGTCGTAGACGCAACCTTCGGGCAGCGGCTCGCCGACCGAACGCAGTTCGTCGCCGGTTGAGAAAAACGCGACCTTCAGCCGCCGCAGCACCGGCACCTCGGCCTGGCCCAGCGATGCGAGCAAACCGAGGTCGGCCGGACGCAGCACCCGGCCGGCGCGCAGCGCCGCCTCGCCCAGCGCCAGGTCTTCGCCCGCCAGGCGCAGGTTGTCGCCGCTGCGCACGACGCGCGGCGGGATGACGACGCTGTCGCCGTGAACCTGCACGAACTCCTGCGGCACCACGGTGTCGAGCCCCTCGGGCATCACCGCGCCGGTCATGATGCGAACGCACTGGCCGCGCGCGAAGGTGCCGCTGAACTGCTGGCCGGCCAAGCCTGTGCCGGCAACCCGCATCGTCGTCGGCCCGTCGAGGTAGAGGTCGGCGCCGTTCAGCGCATAACCGTCCATCGCCGAGTTGTCGTGCGAGGGCACGTTGATGGCAGACACCACGTCGTGGGCCAGCACCCGGCCCAGCGCGGCGCGGATCGGCAAGGGCTCGACCGCATCGACCCGCGGCACCAGCCGCGCGATGAACTCGCGCGCCTGCGCGACCGGCAGCGCTTGCGGGTCGTAGCCGCTGACGCAGGAGGCGATTTCGCGCAGGGTCGGCATGTCAGAGCTCGAGCACCATCAGGTCCTTGTCGAGGTAGGCGTCGCCGATCTTGATGGCATTCGGCAGGCGCCCATAACGCTTGAAGCCGGCTTGTTCGTAGAGCGAGGTGGCCGGGCCGTTTCCGGCCGTCACCGACAGCGTCACCAGCTCGACGCCGGCCAGCTCGCAGGTTGTGGCGATGAACGAGCGCAGCAGCGCTCTGCCGATGCCGCGCCCGCGCGCTTCGGGAAGAACCATCATGCCTATCACATGAACGATGTGGGCCACCTTGCGGCGGGTGTCGCGTTCGCAGGTGATGGCGCCGACGAGCTTGTCGCCGACCCAGGCACCGAGCGTGAACTGGCCGGGCTGCGGCCCGAGCCGGGACGTGTAGCTGGAGGCCGGCTTGGCCTGCTCGTCGCGGGCGTCGGAGGTGAAGGCCTCGGGATGCAGCGCCAGCATGGCGTCGCGCAGCGCCTTGTACTGCGGCAGGTCGTCGCCGATCAGGCGCCTGAGCGTGACGTCCTCAGCCATGGCGTGCCTGCAGCTGCTGCAGGTCCTCGGTCGTGTTGGCATTGAAGAAGGCGGCCTCGTCGTCGAAGACCACTTCGACGCAGCGATGCGCTGCGGTCCAGCGGTCGATCTTGCGCTGGCCGGCGTGGGTGAAACGGACCAGGCTTTCCATCACCGTGGCCTGCATCAGGCAAAAGACCGGCTGGACCTGAACGCCGTCGGCGCCGCGGGTGGCCGCCATCGCGATCTCGGCGTCTTGGGCGATCAGCGCGGCCGAGAGCCGCTCGACCAGGTCAGTGGGGAAGTCGGGCGTGTCGCAGGGCACCGTCACCAGGTACGGGGTTTCGCAGCGCTCCAAACCCGTCAGAAAGCCCGCCAGCGGTCCCGAATAGTCGGGCAGGGCATCTGGCCACACCGGCACGCCGAACGCGTCGTAGGCGCCCAGATTGCGGTTCGCGTTGATCATGATATGGCCGACCTGCGGCTCGAGCCGCAACAGTGCATGCATCGCGAGCGGCAAGCCGCGATGGTTCTGCAGCCCTTTGTCGACACCCCCCATGCGGCTGCCGCGGCCGCCGGCGAGGATGAGGCCGGTGATGTCGTCGCGGCTGATGCTCATCTCGCTTGCTCCCTCTCCCGCTTGCGGGAGAGGGTTGGGGGCGGAGCTGGGCTTTCGAGCCGCATGCGGCGAGCCCGCGCAGCGGTTCCGGCTTGCAAGCCGGAACGCGCACTGCAAGTGAGGGTTGGTGGGGCGGCGCCTACCCTCATCCCCCGCCTTCTCCCGCAAGCGGGAGAAGGAGCCAACACAAGAGCCCTGGCTTGGGCGCCGAACAGTTTCATGTCACCCACCGATGTAGTGCATTTCGACGCGCCGTTCGCCACCCGCGGGCGCCGCCGGCAGCGTGCTGCGCAACTCCGAATACCGATCGTCGCGCGCCTGCCAGATCAGCCCGATCGCCGACGCGATCTGCTCGTCGCTGTAGCCGCCGCGCAGCAGCGCGCGCAGGTCGTGGCCGTGGGTGGCGAACAGGCACAGGAAGAGCTTGCCCTCGGTCGACAGGCGGGCCCGGTTGCACTCGTGGCAGAAGGCCTGTGTGACGCTCGAGATCACGCCGATCTCGCCGCTGCCGTCGCGGTAGCGCCAGCGCTCGGCGGTCTCGCCGCTGCAGTTCGGCTCGACCGCCTCGAGCGGGTACACGGCATTGATGCGCGCGACGACCTCGGCCGACGGCAGCACCTCGTCCATGCGCCAGCCGTTGGTGGCGCCGACGTCCATGTACTCGATGAAGCGCAGCACGATCGGCGTGCCCTTGAAGTGGCGCGCCATCGCGAGGATCTCGTGGTCGTTGGTGCCGCGCCGCACCACCATGTTGACCTTGATCGGGCCGAGCCCGGCCTGCTGCGCCGCGGTTATGCCGGCCAGCACTTCGGCGACCGGGAAGTCGGCGTCGTTCATCAGCCGGAAGGTCGCGTCGTCGAGCGCGTCCAGGCTCACCGTCACCCGTTGCAGCCCGGCGTCCTTCAAGGCGCGTGCCTTCTTTGCGAGCACCGAGGCGTTGGTCGTCAGCGTGATGTCGAGAGCGTCGCCGTCGGGCGTGCGCAGCTCGCTCAGCATCGCCACCAGTAGTTCGAGGTTCTTGCGCAGCAGCGGCTCGCCGCCGGTCAGCCGGATCTTGTGCACGCCATGGGCGACGAAGAGCTTCGCGGTGCGGGTGATCTCTTCGAAGCTGAGCAGCGACGAGTGCGGCAGGAACTGGTAGCTCTTGTCGAACACCTCGCGCGGCATGCAGTAGCCGCAGCGGAAGTTGCAGCGGTCGGTGACCGAGATGCGCAGGTCGCGCAGCGGCCGTCCGCGGGTGTCGATCAGCCGGCCGGTGGCCGGCAGCGCAAGCGCTGGCACGACCGGCAGCGACGCGGCGTAGCGGTGGTCGGCAAGCGGGATGACACGTTCAGCCATGCCGCCATTTTGCCTGCGCGACGGCCTGCCTGCCGCCGGCGCGGGTACCGCAGCCGCGGATCAGCGCGGCGCCGGAACCAGCGCCAGCGTGGCGGCGGCCTCGGGCAGCGCCTCGACCCGGCGCGCGCCGGTGAACCGCTTGGCCCAGTAGCGGAAGCCCATGTCTTCCACCCGCACCTCGCCGCCGGGGCGCGGCGCGTGGATGAACTTGCCTTCGCCGACATAGATGCCGACATGCGAGAAGGTTCGCCTGAGCGTGTTGAAAAACACCAGGTCGCCGGGCTGCAGCTCGTCGCGCTTGACGGCGACGAGGCCGGGCGCGTGCGCCTGCTCGTCGGCGCGCCGCGGCAACAGCATGCCGAAGCTGGCCTCGACGATGTGGCGCGTGAAGCCGCTGCAATCGAAGCCGGCGCTTTCGCTGGTGCCGCCGCGCCGATACGGCACGCCGAGGAAGTTCATCGCGCCGAGCACCATCTCGGACGCTTGGTCGCGAACCCGTGTCACCAGGCCGGGCGCGGACGCGCTCGGCGCGGGTGCGGCCAAGCCCTTGTCGGCGAGCAGGCCGGCGATCGCGTCGGCGCCCGCGGCCTCGGGCGCGGCGGCGCAGAAGGTCGCCGCGGCGGCCAGCGCCAGCGCGACGAGCGAGTTCCTGGCCGGCGTGGTCGAGAGGGGCTGGTCGCGCATCGCGCGCAGGATAGGGGACCGTGGGGCCAGCGTCAATCGCCTTGGGGACACGAAAACCCTATGAGTGACAAGACGTTAGCGAGGCTTTGTCAGGTGAAATACGATCCGGCGTCGGCCCCCGGGAGGATCTCCATGTTCAAAGCCCTGCTGCTCGAAAAGCGCGAGACCGGATTCCGTGCCGCCGTGCAAGACCTTGCCGAGAGCCAGTTGCCCGAGGGCGACGTGTTGATCGGCGTCGAACATTCGACCTTGAACTACAAGGACGGCCTGGCCATCACCAACCAGGGGCCGGTGGTGCGGGCCTGGCCGATGGTCGCGGGCATCGACGGCGCGGGCACCGTGATCGAGAGCTCGCACCCCGACTGGAAACCCGGCGACCGGGTCATTCACAACGGTTGGGGGGTCGGCGAGACCCGCTGGGGCTGCCTGGCGCAGAAGGCGCGCCTGAAGGGCGAATGGCTGGTGCGTTTGCCGGCGGCGTTCACGACGCGCCAGGCGATGGGCATAGGCACGGCAGGCTACACCGCGATGCTGTGTGTGCTGGCGCTCGAGCGGCACGGCGCGAAGCCGGGCGACGGCGAGGTACTGGTCACCGGTGCGACCGGTGGCGTCGGCAGCGTGGCGACCGCGCTGCTCGCCAAGCTGGGCCACCGCGTGACCGCCGCGACCGGCAAGGCGCAGGAGGGCGAGTACCTGCGCGGGCTCGGCGCCGCCGCCATCATCGACCGCGCCGAACTGTCCGCACCGGGCAAGCCGCTTCAGAAGGAACGCTGGGCCGCGGTGGTCGACGCGGTCGGCAGCCATACGCTGGCCAACGCGCTGGCCCAGACGCGCTATGGCGGCGTGGTCGCGGCCTGCGGGCTGGCTCAGGGCGCGGACCTGCCGGCGACGGTGATGCCCTTCATCCTGCGCGGTGTCACGCTCGCCGGGGTCGACAGTGTGATGGCGCCGTTGGCACTGCGTCGGCAGGCCTGGCAGCGGCTTGCCGCCGATCTGGACGCAGCCAGGCTCGATGCGATCACAGCCTGCGTCGGGCTCGACGAGGTGGTGGCGCAGGCGCAGTTGTTGATGCAGGGCAAGGTACGGGGCCGCGTGGTGGTGAACATCGCTTGAGCGTCAGAAGGGCGTCAGGGCCCACGCCTGAAATCCGGCACACCTCTGGAGGCATACGATGACCCGCTACGCCGACTTCTATCGCCGCTCGATCGCCGAGCGCGACGCCTTCTGGGCCGAACAGGCCGCGCTGATCGACTGGGACCGCCCGTTCGACCAGGTCTGCGACAACAGCCGGCCGCCGTTCACGCGCTGGTACGTCGGAGGCAAGACCAACCTGTGCCACAACGCGGTCGACCGCCACCTGGCGCAGCGCGCGGCGCAGAACGCGCTGATCTTCGTCTCGACCGAGACCGGCGAGGAGCGGATCTACAGCTACCGCGAGCTGCATGCCGAGGTGCAGCGCATGGCGGCGGTGCTGCTCGCGCTGGGAGTCAAGCAGAGCGACTGCGTGCTGATCTACATGCCGATGATCCCCGAGGCCGCGTTTGCGATGCTGGCCTGCGCGCGCATCGGCGCGATCCACTCGGTGGTGTTCGGCGGCTTCGCGAGCGGCAGCCTCGCGAGCCGCATCGAAGATGCGCAGCCGGTGCTTGTCGTCAGCGCCGATGCCGGCAGCCGCGCCGGCAAGGTGGTGGCCTACAAGCCGCTGCTCGACGAGGCGATCCGCTTGTCGTCGCACAAGCCGGGGAGGGTGTTGCTGGTCGATCGTGGGCTGGCACCGCTCGACTACGTCGAAGGGCGCGACGAGCGTTATGCCGAGCATCGCGCCCGGCACCTCGACGACATCGTGCCCTGTGTGCCGCTGGACGCGACCCACCCGAGCTACACGCTGTACACCAGCGGCACCACCGGCCGCCCGAAGGGCGTGCAGCGCGACACCGGCGGCCATGCGGTGGCGCTGGCCGCGAGCATGAAGCACATCTTCGAGGGCGAGGCGGGCGGCACCTACTTTTCGACCAGCGACATCGGCTGGGTGGTCGGACACAGCTACATCGTCTACGGCCCGCTGATCGCCGGCATGGCGACGATCATGTACGAAGGCCTGCCGATCCGGCCCGACGCCGGCATCTGGTGGAAGCTGGTCGAGAAGTACAAGGTCAGCGTGATGTTCAGCGCTCCGACCGCCGTGCGGGTGTTGAAGAAGCAGGACCCGAAGTACCTCAAGCAGTACGACCTGAGCTCGTTGAACGCCTTGTTCCTGGCCGGCGAGCCGCTCGACGAAACGACCGCGAAGTGGATCGCCGACGGCCTCGGCCGGCCGGTGATCGACAACTACTGGCAGACCGAAACCGGCTGGCCGATCCTGACCATCGCCAACGGCGTCGAGCGTGCGCTGAGCAAGTTCGGCAGCCCCGGCGTGCCGATGTACGGCTTCGACGTGAAGCTGCTCGACGAGAACACCGGCGAGGAGCTGACCGGCGCGAATCAAAAGGGCGTGCTCGTCATCGAAGGGCCGCTGCCGCCCGGCTGCATGCAGACCGTGTGGCGCGACGACGCGCGCTTCGTCAAGACCTACTGGCACAGCATCCCCGGACGCGAGGTCTACAGCACCTTCGACTGGGGCATCCGCGACCAGGACGGCTACTACTTCATCCTCGGCCGCACCGACGACGTCATCAACGTGGCGGGGCACCGGCTCGGCACGCGCGAGATCGAGGAGAGCATCTCGAGCCACGCCGGCGTGGCCGAGGTGGCGGTGGTGGGGGTGGCGGATCAGCTCAAGGGTCAGGTGGCGATGGCATTTGTCGTCGTCAAGGACGCGAGTGCCCTGGTCGACGCTGCCGCCAGGCTGAGGCTCGAAGGCGAGATCATGAAGACGGTCGACCAGCAGCTCGGCGCGGTCGCGCGGCCGTCGCGGGTGCACTTCGTCGGCGTGCTGCCGAAGACCCGCTCGGGCAAGCTGCTGCGCCGTGCGATCCAGGCGGTGTGCGAGCAGCGCGACCCTGGCGACCTGACGACGATCGAGGATCCGGGCGCATTGCAACAGGTGATGGACCTGGTCGCGCCGCGATCCTGAGCTTGCAGTTCGGCACAATGCGCCCTCTTGTCGCTCACGAGGCGGCGATTCACCCAAGCGACCACCGCTCGCCGGAGACCTCATGCGACCCACGATCCTCCTTGCTCTCGCCACGGCACTTTGGCATGCCCTTGCGGCCGCTGCCGCGCCGTCCCTGCCCGGCCCGGCATTTCCCCACTACGCCGACGCGGCGGCCGTCTCCGCCGATTGCGACCGCGGCCTGGCGACCGCGGCACTCAAGCTTCGCGCGCTGGAACGGCATGCGGTCGATGTGCGCTGGATGGCAGCGTCGGATGACCTGAACGCGACGCTCGAGGACCTGTCGGCGCCGCTCGATCTGGTGCAGAACGTCCACCCCGACGCGGCGGTGCGCGATGCGGCCCAGGCCTGCACGCTGCGCTGGCAGGACTTCTTCTCGACGCTGGGGCAGAACGAAACGCTCTACCGCGCAGCCCGCAAGGCGAAGCCGGCCGACGCGATCGATCGCGAGTACCTCAAGACCATGATCGAGGGCTTCGAGGACAACGGCGTCGGCCTGTCGGCCGAGCAGCGCCCGCGCGCCAAGCAGATCAACGACCGCATCACCGACCTCGGTCTGCAGTTCAGCAAGAACGTGCGCGACGATGCCACAAGGCTGGCGTTCAAACCGGAAGATCTCGCCGGCGTGCCCGAGGCGGTCTGGAAGGACGCGCCGCGCGACGCCGAAGGCCTGGTGTTGCTCGGGTTGGACTATCCGGTCTATTTCCCGGTGATGGAACGGGCCGAACGGGCGGCCACGCGCGAGCGCATGTGGCGCGCCCGCAGCGTGCTGGGCGGCGACGCGAACCTGAAGCTGCTCGGAGAAATCGCACAACTGCGGCGCGAGTACGCGCAGCTGTTCGGTTTCGCGAGCTATGCGGATTTCACGTTGCGCGTCGAATGGCGCTGAACACGGCCAACACGCAGCGCTTCCTCGACGAAGTGAAGGCGGTGCTGACCGAGCGTGAGCTGCGCGACCTGCAGGAACTGCGTCAATCCAAGGCGCAGCACCTGAACACGCCGCTGGACACGACGCGCGTCGATCGTTGGGATGTGTCGTTCTACACCGAGCGTGTGCGGCTCGAACGCTACTCGGTGGACCAGGAAGCTTTCCGCGCGTACTTCCCGCCGCAGCAGAGCCTGCAGTTCGTCATGAAATTGGCCGAGCAGCTGATGGGCATGCGCTACACCCGCGTGCCGGCCAGGCTCTGGCATGAGGACGTGCAGGCCTATGCGGTCAGCGATGCGAAGACCGGCAAGGCGCTCGCCACGCTGTACGTCGACCTCTATCCGCGCGACCGCAAGTACAAACACGCGGCGGTGTTCCCGATTCGCAGCAGTTCGACCCGACTGAACCGAGTGCCGCAGGCGGCGCTGGTCGTCAACATGGACCGCAAGGGCCTGACGCTGGGCGAGCTGGAAACGCTGTTGCACGAGCTGGGTCATGCGGTGCACAACAACCTGTCGGCCACCCGCTACGCGGCGCAGGGCGGCACCAGCGTGTTGCGCGATTTCGTCGAGGCGCCGTCGCAGATGCTGGAGGACTGGGTCTACGACAAGCGGGTCTTGAAGCTGTTCGCCGAGGTCTGCCCGAGCTGCAAGCCGGTGCCCGACGAGATGATCGACAAGGCCTTGGTGGCGTGCGACTTTCTCGGGCGCGAGACCAATTCCAAGGCGTTTTTCGAATGGCTGCGCAAATAGCGCCGGCGATCGGGGCGCAGCGTAAGATTTTGCAGGGCTCGCCGACTGAAGCTGTAGCCCACCCATCGATTCTTGCGGAGTACCCCATGAGCTTTCTCGCCCGAGTGGTTGCCTTCATTGCAGCGGGCTTCATGTCCGTCCTGGTCTTTGCGTCGACGGCGCCCTTCGACAAGGCGGCCTTCGACAAGGCCGTCGCCGCCGGAGAGCCGGTGATCGTCCAGTTCCACGCCGACTGGTGTCCGACCTGCCGCGCCCAGGCGCCGATCGTCGCCGAGTTGTTGCGCGAGCCGCGGATGAAAGACGTCAAGCTCTTTGTCGCCAACTTCGACACTGAGAAAGAGCTGGAGAAGGCACTCAAGGTCTATTCGCAAAGCACCTTTGTCGTCTTCAAGGGTGGCAAGGAAGTGGGGCGTTCGACCGGTCAGACGCAGAAGAGCGTGATCGAAGCCGTGTTCGCCAAGGCACTTTGACGTGGACTTCGGCATCGGCACCTTCGGCCTGGGTTATCTGGCCGGCCTGCTCTCGACCCTGTCGCCCTGCGTGCTGCCGCTGGTGCCGATATTGATCGCGACCGCGGTCGCGGCACATCGCTTCGGGGCTTATGCGCTGGCGCTTGGGCTGACGCTGTCGTTCTCGGTGATCGGCATCTTCATTGCTACGCTGGGTGCATCGCTGGGACTGGACCCCGCCACCTTCCGCAGCGTGGCGGCGGTGATCCTGATCGGCTTCTCGGTGGTGCTGTTGTCGACCCGCTTGCAGCAGCGTTTCGCGACCGCCACCTCGGGCCTGAGCGCGGCCGGCGACTCGCTGCTGTCGCGGATCCGGCTTGACGGCCTGGGCGGCCAGTTCGTTATCGGCATCGTGCTGGGCGTCATCTGGAGCCCGTGTGTCGGCCCGACGCTGGGCGCGGCGACGACGCTCGCCTCGCAGGGAACGCAGCTCGGCCAGATCGCGCTCTTGATGCTGATCTTCGGCCTGGGCGCCGGCACGCCGCTGGTCGTGCTGGGCTCGCTGTCGCGCGCCACGGTGATGCGCTTTCGCGGCAAGCTGCTGTCGGCCGGCAAGAACGGCAAGCTGGTGCTGGGGGTCGTGATGCTCGGCCTGGGTGTTGCGATTCTGACGGGCTGGGACAAGAGCTTCGAAGCCTGGGCGGTCAACGCATCGCCGGCCTGGTTGACCGAGTTGACGACGCGGTACTAGCCGAACCGGTCATCCCGGCGAACGCCGGGATCCATTCGACCAGTGCGCGCCTGCCGACCAGTGGACCCCGACGTTCGTCGGGGTGACATGGCTCCTATCGCTACAGCACTTCCGACGCGAAGTCCGCCAGCCTCGACCGCTCCCCACGCGCCAGCATGATGTGCCCCGAATGCGGCCAGCCCTTGAAGCGGTCGACCGCGTAGGTCAGGCCCGAGCTGCCTTCGGTCAAATACGGCGTGTCGATCTGCGCCAGATTCCCCAGGCAGACGATCTTGGTGCCCGGCCCGGCGCGCGTGATCAGCGTCTTCATCTGCTTGGGCGTCAGGTTCTGCGCTTCGTCGATGATGACGAACTTGTTCAGGAAGGTGCGGCCGCGCATGAAGTTCAGGCTCTTGATCTTGATCTTGCTGCGCACCAGGTCATTGGTTGCCGCGCGCCCCCATTCGCCGGCGCCGCCGTCGCTCTTGGACAGCACCTCGAGGTTGTCGTCGAGCGCGCCCATCCACGGGCCCATCTTCTCTTCTTCGGTGCCCGGCAGGAAGCCGATGTCCTCGCCCACCGGCACCGTCACGCGCGTGACGATGATCTCGGTGTAGCGCCGGTCATCCATCACCTGGCTCAGGCCCGCGGCCAGCGTCATCAGCGTTTTGCCGGTGCCCGCCGTGCCGGTCAGCGTGATGAAGTCGCACTCCGGGTCCATCAGCAGGTTGAGCGCGAAGTTCTGCTCGCGGTTGCGCGCCGTCACGCCCCACACCGCGTTCTTGTTGTGGGTGTACTCGCGCAGCGTGCGCAGCACCGCCGTCTTGCCGGTGATCTCGGTGACCTTGGCGTACAGCGGCGCGGCGCCGGGCGCCTCGAGGTAGACGAACTGGTTGATCAGCAGCGCCGGCACCAGCGGACCGCTGATGCGGTAGTAGGTCAGGCCGCCCTGGTTCCAGCTCTCCATCGTCTTGCCGTGGCGGTCCCAGAAGTCGGTCGGCAACTGCAGCGCACCGGTGTAGAGCAGGTCACCGTCTTCGAGCGTCTTGTCATTGAAGTAGTCCTCGGCCGGCAGGCCCAGCGCACGCGCCTTGATGCGCATGTTGATGTCCTTGGACACCAGCACCACGTCGCGCTTGGGGCTTTGCTCGCGCAGCGCCTGGACCACGCCGAGGATCTGGTTGTCGGCCTTGCCTTGCGGCAGCCCCGCCGGCAGGCTCACGTTGACCAGGTTGGTCTGGAAGAACAGCTTGCCGGCGGCTTCGCGGTGCCCGGTGCGCGACAGCGCCAAGCCTTCGGACATGCCGCTCGAATCGCGGCTGCCCATCTGCGCGGCCAGTGCGTCCAGGTCGCGGCTCACCTGGCGCGCGTTGCGCGCCACTTCGGTCATGCCGCGCTTGTGGCCGTCGAGCTCCTCGAGCGTGATCATCGGCAGGTAGATGTCATGCTCTTCGAAGCGGAACAGCGAGGTCGGGTCGTGCATCAGCACGTTGGTGTCGAGCACGAAGAGCTTGGCCGGTCCGGTGCCGCGCGGCTTGCGCGCCCGCGGCTCGGGCTGGGCCGCTCGCTTGGGCGCGAGCTCGGCAAACGGCTTGTCGACCACGACGATGGGCGACGCGGTGGCTTCGGTGTGCGGGTCGTACAGGTGCAGCTCGGCCGGCGATTCCGGCTCGGCCGCCAGGCTTGTCTTGTGTTTTTGTTTGCCCGGTTTGGGCGCGGCCTGCGATTCGAAGTCGGTGTGGGTCAGAAGGTGGGCGCGTTTGGCAGGCGGCTTGGGCAGTGGCATGTGATGGGGTGGGGGTTGAAAAAGAAAAAAGGCCGCACAGTCGCCTGTGCGGCCTAGATGGAGAGAGTGCGCGTTTCACAACTCACGGGCATGGGCCATTATGCACATCCGGTGTGTTGCGACAACCCATTGTTGGGGCGGCGCCAATGCCTCAATTCGTCTTTTTCAGCGCCTTGACGGCCTTCAGAACTTCTTCGACGTGGCCGGCGACCTTCAGGCCGCGCCACTCGGCGCGCAGCGTGCCGCTGGCGTCGATCAGGAAGGTGCTGCGCTCGATGCCCTTGACCTTCTTGCCGTACATGATCTTGTTCTTGACCACGCCGAACATGTGACAGAGTTTTTCTTCGGTGTCGGCGATCAGGTCGAACGGCAGCTCGAGCGCCTGCTTGAACTTGTCGTGCGAGGCCATGTTGTCGCGCGAGACGCCGAACACGACGGCACCGGCCTTGACGAAGTCTTTGTGGCTGTCGCGAAACTGCATCGCTTCGGTGGTGCAGCCCGGCGTGTTGTCCTTGGGGTAGAAGTACAAGACGACGATCTGGCCGGCATACGCCTGCGGTGTGAACTTCACGCCGCTGGTTGCAAGCGCTTCAAATTCCGGGAGGGCTTTGTTGAGAGCTGGCGTCATGGAGTATTCTGCGTGGTTGCGCCTCGTGGGCGTAGCCCGTGATTATAAGGCCAGCGGCGGGCCCGGGCTTCCCCTAGGACCGCTAACGCCGTCAGCGTGCGGGGGCTTCGAAAAGCAGCGCCGCCAGCACCGCCCGGCCTTCGGCCAGCAGCACGTTGTAGGTTCGGCTCGCTGCCGCGGTGTCCATCGTCTCGACGCCGATGCGCCGCTCGATCAAGGGGCGCAGCAGCGCAGCAGGCGGAAAGCGCAGGCGCGCACCGCTGCCGAAGATGACGAGCTCGGGCTTGAACTCGGCCAGTTGCGCGAAGTGGTCGGCCGTGAGCGATGCGAAGTCGCTCGGTGCCCAGGCGGTGACCAAGCCCTGCCACGGCACGATGACGCTCGCCGTGTGGGCCGTGCCGTTGACGATGACGCCCTCGGCGCTGTGCCTCGAAATGGCGTTGGTTCCTTCGATGCGATCGGCTTGCAGCTTCAAAATATCCACCAGGGTGCGTGTGGTTAAATTATAGGTTTTGCGCTGCAGCAATTTGCACCGGAGAGTTTCTTGAAACCCATCGTCAAGTCGAGCAAGCTCGCCAACGTCTGCTACGACATCCGCGGACCCGTGCTCGACAAGGCCCGGCAGATGCAGGACGAGGGCCACAAGATCATCCAGCTCAACATCGGCAACATCGCCGCGTTCGGGCTCGAGCCGCCCGACGAGATCGTGCAGGACATGATCCGCAACCTGCCGCACAGCGCCGGCTACACCGACAGCAAAGGCCTGTTCGCACCGCGCAAGGCGGTCGTGCACTACTGCCAGGAAAAGCAGATCGCCGGCGTGACGATCGACGACGTGTACCTCGGCAACGGCGCGTCCGAGCTGATCGTGATGAGCATGAACGCGCTGCTCAACGACGGCGACGAGATCCTGCTGCCTGCCCCCGACTACCCGCTGTACACGGCCGGCGTCGCGCTGTCGGGCGGCACGCCGGTGCACTACGTCTGCGACGAACAATCGGGCTGGCTGCCCGATATCGATGACATCAAGCGCAAGATCACGCCCAACACCAAGGGCATCGTCGTCATCAACCCGAACAACCCGACCGGGGCGCTGTACCCGGTCGAGGTGCTGCAGCAGATCGTCGAAGTGGCACGCCAGCATCAGCTGATCGTGTTCGCCGACGAGATCTACGACAAGACGCTGTACGACGGCGAGACCCACACCAGCATCGCCTCGCTGGCCGACGACGTGCTGTTCGTCACCTACAACGGCCTGTCGAAGAACTACCGCTCCTGCGGCTACCGCGCCGGCTGGATGGTGGTGTCGGGCGAGAAGCGCCACGCCAAGGACTACATCGAAGGCCTGAACATGCTGGCCTCGATGCGGCTGTGCGCCAACACGCCGGGCCAGCTCGCGATCCAGACCGCGCTCGGTGGCTACCAGAGCATCAAGGACCTGGTCGCGCCGACCGGGCGCCTGGGGCGCCAGCGCGACCTCGCCTACAAGCTGTTGACCGAGATCCCCGGGGTCAGTGTCGTCAAGCCCAAGGCGGCGCTGTACATGTTCCCCAAGCTCGACCCGAAGCTCTACCCGATCGAGGACGACCAGCAATTCGCCTACGAGCTGCTGGCCGAAGAGAAGGTGCTGATCGTGCAGGGCACCGGCTTCAACTGGATCGCGCCGGATCACTTCCGGCTCGTGTTCCTGCCGAACTCGGACGACCTCGCCGAAGCGATCGGCCGCATCGCGCGTTTCCTCGACCACTACCGCAAACGTCATTCCCACTGAGCGTCACGTCATCATCATGAAACCCATCCAAGTCGGTCTGCTGGGCATCGGCACCGTCGGCAGCGGCACCTTCAACGTGCTGCGCCGCAACCAGGAAGAGATCCGCCGCCGCGCCGGCCGCGGCATCGAGATCACGATGGTGGCCGACCTCGACACCGCGCGCGCCCGCTCGGTGGTCGGCGACAGCGCGCGGGTCGTGTCCGACGCGCGCGAGGTCATCGCCAACCCCGAGATCGACATCGTCATCGAGTTGATCGGCGGTTACGGCATCGCCAAGGCGCTGGTGATGGAAGCCATCGCGGCCGGCAAACATGTGGTCACCGCCAACAAGGCGTTGCTCGCGGTGCACGGCACGGAGATCTTCGCAGCGGCGCATGAACGCGGCGTGATGGTCGCGTTCGAGGCCGCGGTGGCCGGTGGCATCCCGATCATCAAGGCACTGCGCGAAGGGCTGACGGCGAACCGCATCGAGTGGATCGCCGGCATCATCAACGGCACCACCAACTTCATCCTGTCGGAGATGCGCTCCAAGGGCCTGGACTTCGGCGTGGTGCTGAAAGAGGCGCAGGCGCTCGGTTATGCCGAGGCCGACCCGACCTTCGACATCGAAGGCATAGATGCCGCGCACAAGGCGACCATCATGAGCGCGATCGCGTTCGGCATCCCGGTGCAGTTCGACAAGGCGTACGTCGAGGGCATCACCCAACTGCAGGCGGTCGACATCACCTATGCCGAACAACTGGGCTACCGCATCAAGCTGCTCGGCATTGCCAAGCGCCGCGATGACCTGATAACCGCCCCTGGCGGGGCGGGGGGCATCGAGCTGCGGGTGCACCCGACGCTGGTGCCGGCCAAGCGCCTGATCGCCAACGTCGAAGGTGCGATGAACGCGGTGCTGGTGCAGGCCGACGCGGTCGGCACGACGCTGTACTACGGCAAGGGCGCGGGCTCCGAGCCGACCGCATCGGCGGTGGTGGCCGACCTGGTCGACATCACGCGACTGCACACGGCCGACCCGAACCACCGCGTGCCGCACCTCGCGTTCCAGCCCGGCGAGCTCGCCGCCACGCCGATCCTGCCGATCGAGCAGGTCGTGACCTCGTTCTACCTGCGCCTGCAGGTCGCAGACCAGGCGGGTGTGCTGGCACGCATCACCGGTATCCTGGCGGGGCTGAACATTTCGATCGACGCGCTGCTGCAGCGGCCCAACGAGAGCGGCGCGGCCGAAGGCAGCACCCAGACCGACGTCATCATCCTGACCCACGACACCGTCGAGGGCGAGATGAACAAGGCGATCGCGCAGATGCAGGCGCTGCCGACAGTGCTGGCACCGATCGTGCGAATCCGCAAGGAAGAACTGAACTGAGGAGTTTGGTGTGAAGTACCTGAGCACGCGCGGCGACGCGACGCCGCGCAGCTTCTGCGAGATCCTGCTCGAAGGCCTGGCGCCCGACGGCGGGCTGTACCTGCCGGTCGAGTACCCGCATGTCGGCGCCGGCACGCTGGCGCAATGGCGCAGCCTGCCGTACCCCGAGTTGGCGTTCGAGGTGCTGTCGCTGTTCATCGACGACGTTCCGGCGGTCGACCTGCGCCAATTGATCGCGAGGACCTACACCGCCGAAGTGTTTGGCACGAAAGAGATCGTGCCGCTCAAGCCGCTCGAGCCCGGCGTCGTCATCGAGGCGCTGTCGAACGGCCCGACGCTTGCGTTCAAGGACATGGCGATGCAGCTGCTCGGCGCCTTGTTCGAGTACGAGCTCGGCCGGCGCGGCGAAACGCTGAACATCCTCGGCGCGACCTCGGGCGACACCGGCAGCGCGGCCGAATACGCGATGCGCGGCAAACACGGCGTGAAGGTGTTCATGCTCAGCCCGCACGGCCGCATGAGCGCATTCCAGCAGGCCCAGATG
>Ga0209515_10005266_pt1 | contig 16875 bp, 13 predicted proteins | sample Subgroupgradi54m_FD_187454 | JGI IMG/M metagenome (GOLD analysis project Ga0209515, IMG submission 187454) | Subsurface groundwater microbial communities from S. Glens Falls, New York, USA - GMW60B uncontaminated upgradient, 5.4 m (SPAdes)... ...
CCGCCCGTGCCGTCGAGCTGCCAGGCCCCGAGTGGCCGGCGACGCGCGCGGGCGTGGCGATCTGTCCGCTCGACGCCTGTGATGCCGACGCGCTGCTCTACGCGGCCCGCCGCGCCGCGCGCACCGCGCGCGCCGGGCACACCGCCACCGGCGCCGAGGGGGCGACCACGCTCGACCTCGACGGCCGGCGCGTGCTGATCGCCGATCCGGCCATGCAGCGGCAGTTCGACCTCATCCGTCGCCTCGCGGCCACGAATCTACCCGTGCTGATCTGCGGCGAGACCGGCGTGGGCAAGGAGAACGCCGCCTTCGCGGTGCACCACGGCTCGCCGCGGCGGGGCAAGCCATTCCTGCCCGTCAACTGCGCCGCCATCCCCGAGACCCTGGTGGAGAGCACCCTCTTCGGCCACGAGAAGGGCGCCTTCTCCGGCGCGGTGGCGACGCGCGCCGGCCTGCTCGAGAGCGCCGCGGGCGGCACCGTGTTCCTCGACGAGATCGGCGACCTGCCGCTGGCCGCGCAGGCCAAGCTCCTGCGCGTGCTCGACGGCCACGCGGTCACCCGCGTGGGCGACGCCCGCGAGCGCACCGTCGACGTGCGCATGGTCGCCGCGACCCACCGCAACCTCGAGCAGGAGGTCGCGGCGGGCCGCTTCCGCGAGGACCTGTACTTCCGCCTGGGCGCCAAGGTCGTCCTGCCGCCGCTGCGCGAGCGCCCGTGCGAGATTCCCCTGCTGGCGCGCGAGTTCCTCGGCCAGGCGTGCGCGCGGCTGGGCCGGACGCCCATGGTGATCACGCCCGCCGCGATGCAGGTGCTGTGCATGTACGCCTGGCCCGGCAACGTGCGCGACCTGCGCCTGGTCCTCGACGTGGTCGCCGCCACCGTCGAGGACGACCGGGTCGAGCCGAGCGACCTGCCGGAGCGGATTGGCGCGCCGCACGCGCCCGAGCCGGCGCCCGAGCCGGAGGCGGCGCCGGTGGCGGGGGTCGCGTCGGAGGAAGCCGAGGCCGGCGCGCGCCGCTTCCAGCCCATCGCGTCGGAGCTGGACGCATTGATGCGGCAGCGCATGATCGAGGCACTCGAGGCCGCGGGCGGCGTGCGCACGCGCGCCGCGGCCCTGCTGTCGATGCCGATCCGGACGTTCACGTACAAGCTGCGGCAGTTCGGGTTGAAGGATTCGTAGCTCGCGCCACTGTTCCGCTGCACTCGATCCTGGAAGGTAGCTGCGGCAGCGGCGGCGGCATCGGCATCGGCCTGCGGCGGCGGCCTGCGGCGGCGGCCTGCGGCGGCGGCAGCGGCGGCGGCATCGGCATCGGCATCGGCCTGCGGCGGCGGCCTGCGGCGGCGGCGGCGGCGGCTTTTCTTTCTCTCTCTGCCGATTCCGCAACCACGCCGACTCCTCCATGTGGCGAGGCACTGGCGGATCGGTCGAAGCGAAATGAAACGACCCGCCACCGACGGGCAACACTTGAGCTCTGCGTCAAATTGTACTACTCTGCCCATCATGCGAAAGTGGCAGCTACCCCTCGCCTTGCACGAACCAACGCGGCGCAAGCGTAGGGGTGGCCGCAAGCCGACCCGAGGCGGGACATGGTCAAGCATCGAGCCCGGCCATGGCACGACAAGACTCAGCCCGTGCATGTGACGCTGAGGGTCCAGCGCGGCCTTCCGAATCTACGTGGCTTCAAGCTCGCCAGGGCCATCGGTGCCGGGCTACGCTTGGCGGCAACGTCACAGCGGCCCCGGCAGAAGTCCCGGCGAGGGACCTTCCGGATAGTTCATTTTTCGATTCAGCCCAACCATCTGCACCTGATCGTGGAAGCGACCAGCAAGACCGCGCTCGCGCGCGGCATGCAGGGCCTCGCCTCGGGGCTGGCGCGCCGGGTCAACCGCAAGCTGGGGCGGAAGGGCGCACTCTTCTCCGACCGCTACCATGCGCACGCGCTGGCCAACCCGACCGAAGTCCGCAACGCCATCGTCTACGTGTTGAAGAACTTCGAGAAGCATCCCGTCGCCATTCCCGACCGTGGCACCGAGCCCGATCGTGGCATCGATCCTTGCTCCTCGGCGCGCTGGTTTGCGGGCTGGGCAGAGTCGTCACCGCCGCCGCCCGATCCGCCGCCTGTGGCCGAGCCTCACACCTGGCTGCTGCGCACGGGCTGGAAGAGATCGGGCCTCATCCAGCGCGACGAAGGTCCCCTGCTCCCTGGTGCTCTGAAGTAACTGGTGCGTGCGGCAAGAGCCCCGTTTCGTCGCCGTCAGCTAGGAGCCTGTTCATCAGCTGAGCGACGATGATCTGATGCTCGCCGTCGACCGCGGCCTGGCAGTTGTACGCCTGCACGAAGTCCCCGCCGCCCTTGATGATTCGGCTGTCGGCGTCGGTGAAGTCGCGCTGCGCCTTCGGCGTGGGCTTGCCCTGCTTGTCCGTCGGAATCTGGTGGGATGGCAGCTCGCCGGCGCCCGTCGGCGGCGGGTCGTCGTCATTGTCGCCGTCGTCGGCGGCGGCACGCTGTCGGGCGGCTTCGGCTTCGAGCTCGGCGCGTACTTGCTTGATGCGAGCGAGCCGGGTCTTCGGGTTGCGGAGCAGCTCATCGGTGATCTCGTCGCCGCGCTTGTCCTTGCCGAACTCGGCGTCCTCGGCTGCGTCGACGGATTCCGCCTCGGCCACCATCTGCTCGATGACCGCCTTCGCTTCTCTTCGCTCATCCTCCGCTCATAGCTCATCGCCTTGTGCTTCGAGGCGTTGGCTTTCATCCTCGTCCCGTCGATGGCCACGTGCCCGAGCTTCACAGCCCCGCTTGCTGGCAGAGCTTCACGCCGAAGAGTGCGACGAACCTCCAGGTGCTTGCGCCGGAGCTCGCTGATGCACGTGTGGTCGGCGTGGCCGCCGGCGAGCACCCGGGAGCCCCACGTCCTCGTGCGTCTTCTTCTCGATCTCCCGCGACGACCGCACGCCCACGCAATAGCCGTAGATGAGCAGTGCCACCATCATCCGCGGCTCATGCGGCGGGAACCCGCGCAGCTCGCGCTCGTACGCCGACGTGATCCGTCGCAAATTCAGCGACTTCACCAGGTCCAGCACGAAGTACGACAGATGGCCTTCGAGCCAGTCGTGCGGCGACGGCGGCAGGAGATAGGACTGGCTCGGATCGTACGGCCGATAGGTTCTTCGCCACGACCCGAGCTGATTGCACGCAGGCCGACGTGTCGATCCCTGCGTTACTCCACACGCTCCCAGGTACCACCCGCGGTGCGCGTGGCTTTGCGCCGCGCTCGATCACGCGCGCGCACGCGCGCGCGCGCCTCAGCGCGCGGGCGTGGGTCCGGCCGCGACGCTGGCACCGAAGCCGGGCACGCCCGACAGCGTCGGCGTCGCCGCCGTGCTCACGCCCGCGGCGGTGCCGGGGAAGACCAGCACCAGGCTGGGCCGGCCGTCGAAGTAAGGCGTCGGATAGGGCGGCGGCGCCGTGACCACCAGATCCAGGCGGCCGTCGCGGTCGAAGTCGGCCGCCGCCAGGTCGCTGCCGAAGTTGTTCTCGATGTCGCCCAGGTAGGCTTCCTCGTTCAGCGTCGTCGCCGCGGCCGCGGCCACACCGCTCGCGCCGGCCAGGTGCACGTCGACGCGGTCGAGGGTGAAGTAGAAGCTGTCGGTGTTGCTCATGCGTGTGACCACGACGTCGTCGCGGCCGTCGCCGTCGACGTCGCCGGTCTGCGCGGTGAAGCCGTCGCTGCTCACGGCGAGCTGCTGCGCCGGCGTGCCCTGCGGCCCGAGCCGGCCGCCCCGGTAGACGGTGATGCCGACGCGCTGCTCGAACAGCAGCAGGTCGGCGAAACCGTCGCCGTCGACGTCGCCCGCGGTCCCGAACAGCGACGGGCCGATGGCGAAGGCCGGGGCCGACGCGGGTGGCGTCAGGCCGGCGGGCCCACCCTGCAGCACGCGGAAGCGCTGGTTGGGCGCGCCGTACTCGTACTCGGTGATGGCGATGTCGCCGTAGCCGTCGCCATTGAAGTCGGCGGCGGCCACATACACCGTGCCGAACCCGGAGTCGCCACCGAAGCTCCACGCCGGCGCCGTGGCGACACCGCCCGCGCCACCGCGGTAGATCCAGGTGTGCGAGAAGTAGTCGGTGATCACCAGGTCGCCATAGCCGTCGCCATCGATGTCACCGGCCGCCGCGACGGTGCGTCCGAACGCGTAGGGATTGTCGCCCTGCATGGGAACGACCCGCGGCGTGGTCACCAGCCCTTGCGCCGAGCCGGAGTAGATCTCGACCGCGCCCTGGTGCGGCACGGCCAGGTCGCCGAAGCCGTCGCCATCGAGGTCGCCGGCAGCGCCGATGCTGTAGCCGGGCGGCTCGCCCGCCAGCGTCACCGTGGTTGCCGGGCTGGCCGCCAGGCCGGCCGCGCCACCCAGGTACACGGCAAAGGCGTGCTGGGGCAGGTTGTAGTTGGCCGTGCGCACCGCCGCGTCGGCGTGGCCGTCGCCGTTCAGGTCGAGGAACACGCCCCACGCGCTCACCGCCGCGGGCGTGCGCGGCCGCGCCGGGACGCGGAATTCCCACACCCGGCTCCAGCCCGAGCCCTCGTCGTCGTGGTTCTCCGCACGGGTGGCGCGCCAGAAGTAGACGCCGGGCGCCAGCGCACGCGCCGGCCGGCCCGATGCGGATGAACCGTGGACGCGCGCGACCACATGCGCGCAGCCACGATCGGCGCAGATCTCGACCAGCGTGTCGCGCGCCCGCGACTCGCCATCGAAGGTCCAGCGCAACGTCGGCCGATCCGAGGTGACCGTGGAGGTGGACAGCGGCGCCAGCAAGCGCGGCGTAGCGGAGCAACCCAGCGTGTCTTGAGCCGCGGCGACGGCGACGCGCGGATCGTCGGCATCGCTGCCGTCACTCGTGCAGCCGGCGCCGAGACTCGTGGCCAGAAGCGTCGTCACCAGCCCGAACAAGCTTCGCTGTCTCATCTCGTCCTCCCACGTCACCCCCCCTCCGGATTCGTGCGTAGCATCGTGATGCGAGCGGGGCAAAGCGCGCGGCGCCTTTGGGGTCCGACCCTCTCTTGCGCTGACCGTGTCGACACGGTGTCGACACAAGGGAGGGTCGCGAGCAACCCAAGCACGCGAAATCACAGGTGAGATGCACGCGGCACACGGCTTGCGAGGGCCGCAGCCGTGACACGACATCTCAACACCCCGGTCAGTCTGTTGTATACGTCGCGGGAGATGACTCGCGGCAAAGAGACCATCGAAGACGAGGATCGCTCGAACGAGTCGGACGAGCCCGCCCGTCCCGGCCTGGTCCTCGTGTTCGCAGCCGCGCAGCCGTGCATGCGCGTGGTCGAGCTGCCCAAGGCGGGCATCACGCTCGGCCGCGACGACGTGGGTCCGCTGCCGCTTCCCGACGAGCGGGCCTCGCGCCAGCACGCGCACGTGGTCTACGCCGGCGGTCGCTTCGCGGTGCGCGACCTGGGCAGCCGCAACGGCACCTGGCTCGCCGGTCGACGCCTCGCTCCCGAAGGCGTGGCCCAGGGCGACGCGGTGCTGCGCCTGGGCCAGAGCGTGCTGCTGCTGTGCGACGACGTCACGCCGCTCATGAATCAGGCGCCCGCCGACCAGCATGGCGATGTGGTCGCCGGTCCGCGCCTGCGCGAGGCGCTCGAGCAGGTGACGCGCGCCGCCAAGGGCGGCGATTCGCTGCTCATCGGCGGCGAGAGCGGCTCGGGCAAGGAGCTGGCCGCACGCGCGTTCCACAGCGCGGGCAGCGCGGTGCGCGGGCCGTTCGTGGCGGTCAACTGTGCCGCCATCCCCGAGGGCATCGCCGAGCGCCTGCTGTTCGGCGCGCGCCGCGGCGCCTTCTCGGGCGCCACCACCGATGCCGAGGGTTACGTCGAGAGCGCCGACGGCGGCACCCTCTTCCTCGACGAGATCGGCGAGCTCGACGCGCAGGTGCAGGCCAAGCTCTTGCGCGTGCTGGAGACGCGCGAGGTCGTGCCCCTGGGCGCGTCGCGCCCGCGCCCGGTCGACCTCCGGCTGTGCGCGGCCACGCACCGCAACCTGCGCCAGGAGGTGGCCGCGGGCCGCTTCCGCGAGGACCTCTACTTCCGCGTCGGCCGCCCCGAGGTCATCCTGCCGCCCCTGCGCGCACGGCGCGAGGATGTGCCCTTCCTGGTCGCGCGCGAGCTCTACGCCGTCGACGCCGGGCTGTCGGCGCACGCGTCGCTCATCGAAGCGGTGTGCCTGCGTCCGTGGCCGGGCAACGTGCGCGAGCTGCTCAAGGAGGTCCGCCGCGCCGCGCTCGAGGCGCAGGCCGCGGACGCGACCGTGGTCGGCGAGGAGCACCTCGACGCGCGCGCCGGCCTGCCCCTGCAGCGCGGCGGCAACCCCGCGCCGGTCGTGCCCATGGCCGAGCTGGATCGCCCCGCGCTCGAGCGCGCCATCGAGGATGCCGGTGGCAACCTGTCGGCGGCGGCACGCGCGCTCGGCCTGCACCGGACGCAGCTCTACCGCCTGATGAAGAAGCACGGCCTGCGCACCGGCGACGACGGCGGCGCGGCTGAAGATTAGGCCGTCCGCATCGCTTCAAAAACGTCGCTTGGCCGACCAAGCGAATGCTAGCCGACGTCGCACAGGATCCGCTAGGATGGCGGCACCCGTGGAGCTGATGCCATGACCGCCGACGCCAAGACCGCCAAGATCTCCCTAGGAACCACGACCTTCGAGTGCCCCGTCGTCACCGGCACCGAGGACGAATCTGCGCTCGACATCGCGTCGCTGCGCGCCAAGACCGGGTTGGTCGCCCTCGATCCCGCGTTCATGAACACCGCGGCGGTCAAGAGCTCGATCACCTTCCTGGATGGCGAGAAGGGTGTGCTGCGCTACCGCGGCATCCCCATCGAGCAGCTGGCGGAGCGGTCGACCTTCGTCGAGACCAGCTACCTGCTGGTCTACGGCCACCTGCCGACCAAGCCGGAGCTGGAGAAGTTCTCCACCATGCTCACGCGCCACTCGATGATCCACGAGGACATGAAGCACTTCTTCGAGGGCTTCCCGTCGGGCGCGCACCCCATGGCGGTGCTGGCCTCGATGGTCGTGTCGCTGGGTACGTACTACCCGGACGCGCTCGACGTGGACAACAAGGAGCAGGTCGACATCACGGTCGCGCGTCTGCTCTCCAAGGTGCGCACCATCGCCGCCTTCGCCTACAAGAAGTCGATCGGTCAGCCGTTCGTGTACCCGCAGAACCACCTGCGCTACTGCGCGAACTTCCTCAACATGATGTTCTCGGTGCCGGCCGAGCCGTACAACATCGACCCCGAAGTGGAGAAGGTCATGAACCTCCTCCTCATCCTGCACGCCGACCACGAGCAGAACTGCTCCACGTCGACGGTGCGCCTGGTCGGCAGCGCCAAGGCCAACCTGTTCGCGTCCATCTCGGCGGGCATCTGTGCTCTGTGGGGCCCGCTGCACGGCGGCGCCAACCAGGAAGTCATCGAGATGCTGGAGCAGATCCGCGTGAGCGGCGACTCGGTGTCCAAGTACGTCGACCTGGCCAAGAAGAAGGACTCCGGCTTCAAGCTGATGGGCTTCGGCCACCGCGTGTACAAGAACTACGACCCGCGCGCCAAGATCATCAAGGCCGCCGCCGACAAGGTGCTGTCCAAGCTGGGCTTCAACGACCCGCTGCTCGACATCGCCAAGCAGCTGGAAGAGGCCGCGCTCAAGGACAGCTACTTCGTCGAGCGCAAGCTGTACCCGAACGTCGACTTCTACTCGGGCATCATCTATCGCGCGCTCGGCTTCCCGACCAACATGTTCACCGTCCTGTTCGCGCTCGGCCGCCTACCCGGCTGGATCGCGCACTGGAAGGAGATGATGGAAGATCCGACCACGAAGATCGGCCGTCCGCGCCAGATCTACATCGGCCCGACCGAGCGGCAGTATGTGCCGCTCGAGCAGCGCGGCTAACCGACGCTGCCCCAGGGCAGAGGATCGAAACGCCAGGGAGCCAGGGGCGCCAGCTCTGACTGACCCCTGTCCCCGATGAGTCTCCCCTCAGCGACCCTTCTTCTTCACCGGCGCGGCGGGCGCCGGCTTCTTCGCCGCGGGCGCCGGCACCGCCACTCCGTGCAGCCAGCCTTTACCCTTCGGCTTCTGCAGTGACTCGAGCGCGGCGCTCAGCGCCTGCTTCTTGCCCTTGACGTAGACCTTCTGCTGCCACGGCTTGTGGCCGGTCAGCGCCAGCGCGATGCTGGCGTTGGTGAACGCGGGCAACTTCACGGTCGCGGGCGTCTTCCCGGCCGCGACGCCGTTCACGGTGATCGCCGCTCCCGGCGGCGTCGAGCTGAGCGTCAGTAGCGCCTGCGGCCGCGTCATCACCAGGTTGAACGTCTCGGGCTTGCCCGCGGTGAGTGCGAGCTGCTTCTCGAACCGATCGTAGCGCGGGTGCTCCAGCACCAGCGTGCCATGGCACGGCACGTGGGCGGCCGCCACCGGCGTGGGACCGAGCGCCACGGCACCCACGGTCGCCTTGACGCCCGGCGGCGTCGAGTTGATCGAGGCGACACACTCGCCGCTTGCCGGCGCGGGAGCCGCGGCGACCGGCGCGGGCGGTCGGGCAGGCGCAGCTTCCTTGGGCGCAGGGGGCGCGGGCTCCGCGGCGTGCGGACGGGCCACCGGCGCCGCCGGCACGTCTGCCGCGGCCGGAGCTGCCGCCGCGGTCTCGCCCGCCAGCGGCGCATGCGCCGTGCGTCCGCCCCAGAGCACCCAGCCCAGGCCGAGGCCGATGACCAGGGTGACGCCACTCGCCAGCGCCAGCACCTTCCACAGCTTGTAGCGCTTCTCCGGCTCGTACTCGTCCTCGAACGAAGGCACCTCGCCGCTGGCCCAGCCGGGCGGCATGATGCCGGAGAGTTCGTTGGGCGGTTGCGTCCGGCGCCGCGCCAGCGATGGCGCGCGCGGCGGCGGTCCGTGCGGTGGCGCCGGCAGCGGCGCGGGCGGCGGCGTGGGCGGCGGCGTCAGTGCCGACGGTGCCGGCAGCGGCGTGCCCGACGGCGGCGGAGTCGTCGACGGCAGCGGTGTGTCAGCACGCACGGGCGTCCCGGGCGCGGCACCCTCGGGCACGCGCACGCCCGGCTCGAGCGTGAGCACGCCGGTGTCCTCGTACAGCACGCACTCGACGAAGTGCTCGAGCGCCGAGTCGGGCAGCTGCGAGAACGGGTTGGCGGGCAGCGTCGCGGTGGCGCCCGGCGCCCGGTCGGGCGGCGGCGAGGCGTCGGGGAAGGTGCGCGGCGGCGGCGGCATCGGACCCACGGGCGCCCCGGTCATGGGGCGCGGGTGCGGCGTGACCGAGAGCCGGCGCGACAGCAGCTCGCGGTGCATGGCGCGCGAGCTCTCGTCGATGCGCACGAAGCGCATGCGCATGCCGTTGCGAGCGAACTTGCCGCTGCCGTCGGTGATGCTGTCGACGACCTCGCCCTCGCCCACCAGCATGGGCTCGCCGCCCTGCAGGGTGATGCGGAAGGGATGCCGGCGGCCCACCGTGGGCGGCTCGCGCATGGCCAGGAAGATCGATTCCTCGTCGATGAAGCGCCAGAAGCTGTCCACGAACTCCTCGCGCGTGGCCGCGCGCGTGGCGATGCGGAACGTCCGCGGCCTGGGCGATGGGGAGGGTCCGTTCGTCGTCGAGGAACTGCTCACAGCGCCGATCCAGCTTACCAGGACGAGGATGCCCCTGGTCTGAGGATCGAGGTCCACAGAAGTGGGGGCCCGCACCCAGAGATCCGCACCCGCTGCCGCGCACAGCCCCGCGAAAGCACGTGGCATTTGCCACGGCGCGGCAGTTGCACCTGCACCCGACCACACCATGTGCATCGCGCGAGGGACCTTACTCTCGGTACTGACCTTCCTCCTTGCCGCAGGGTGTCAAGTGGACGTGGCCTACCAGGGACGCCTCTCCTGCAGCGAGCCGCCCCATACCTGCCCGAGCGGCTTCTACTGCAGTAGCGGCGGCGAGTGCCTCGATGCGCAGGGAGATCCGCCCCCGACGGCCGGCACTCCCGACGCCGCGACCGACCGTCCCGACGCCGACGTCGGGCCCGGTGCCGCCGACGCCTCGCCCTCCGACCCCGATGCCGGCCGTCCGGTCGACGCGCCCGACGCCAGCACCGGCGCCGCGCCCTTCGAGCGCACTTTCGGTGAGCGACCCGAGGCGACGGTGCACAACGTCACCCAGGACACCGACCTGCGCGAAGACGCTCCCAATTCCAACAACGGTCACGGCAACACCGTCTTCATCGACGCCCAGCCGCGCAACGCAGGCCTGATCGAGTTCGATCTCTCGTCCCTGCCGACCACGCTGCACTGCGTGTCAGCCGAGCTCGTGGTCAACGTGAACAACTCGCTCGAGAGCGGCGAGTACCAGATCTTTCCCGTCAGCGAGGACTGGAACCAGGGCCAGGCCACCTGGAACGAGCGCAGGAACGGCGTGGCCTGGAGCACCGCCGGCGCCGGACCGGGCTCGCGCGCGACCACCCTCATGGGCCGGATCGCGCCGCGAACCACCGGAGACTTCACGGTTTCCCTCGACTGCACGGCCATCAGCGCGTGGATCGCCAGCCCCGCGTCCAACCACGGCATGGTCTGGATCGTGGCCGACTCCCCCGACGGTCGTGGCGGCCAGTTCCGCTCCAGCGAGAACGGTGACGCGGCCACCCGGCCCATGCTGCGTCTGCTCGTCTCGCCCTGATCCACCGCGAGCGCTGGTCACAGGATTGAAACGAAAGAGTAGGATATCGTTTCATGACCATTTCACGCACGCTGAGCGGCGTCGCGTATGGACGGCTCGCGCTTGTCCTCTCGGCTGCGCTGGGCCTCGCAGGGTGTGCCGGCGATGACGTGCCCGACCCGGCCGGCCAGGCGTCGGCCAGCGGGCCGCTGCGGGTGGCGCCGGGAGCGTTCGCGGAGGGCACGCCGGTCGATGCGCCCGATGCGGTCACGGCAGCGGCGCGGGTGCTGGGCACGCGAGCCGACCTGCGCCTGAGCAGCGTGCGCCAGAGCCTGACCGGCGAGCACGTCCGCTACCAGCAGATCGCTCCCGACGGCACCGAGGTGCTCGACGGTGAGGTCTCGGTGCACTTCCTCGGCAGCGCGCCCAGCTATCGCCTGGCCAAGCTCTGGGATCTTCCCGCCGCGCCGCGGCTGTCGGGAAGCCGCGCGCTGCCCGAGCGCGCGGCCGGTGAGACCGCGCTCGCGCTGGCACGCCAGCAAGCCGCGGCGCATGTTTTCGCGCTCGACTCCATCGCGCCGGCTGCGCTCGCCGTCGACGCCGACGGGCACGAGCTGCGCGCCGGCTGGCGCGTCAGGGTGGCGAGCGAGCGGCCGGTGCACCTGTGGGAGATCTGGGTCGATGGCGAGACCGGCGCGGCCAGCCTGCGCCGCGACCTGGTCTGGCATGCCGAAGGCAGCGGCATGGTCTTCCTGCCCAACCCCATGACCTCGACCGGCGACCTGAGCATGACCGACAACAACGACGCGACCACGCCGGCACTCGACGCCGCGCGCATCGCGGTCACGCTGCCGCGCCTCGACGGCACCGGATTGCTCAAGGGTGACTTCGTCGACGTGAGGAACAAGGACAACACGCGCGTCAGCAAGCCCGACCTCAACTTCGACTTCGACCGCTCGCAGGACGAGTTCGAGGAGGTCAACGCCTACTACCAGATCGACCTGGAGGCGTCCTTCGTGGAGCAGCTCGGCTTCACCGGCGCCAGGGCCATCTTGCACCGGCCCCTCCCCGTGCTGGTCAACACCTTCACCGACGACAACTCCTTCTTCACCGTGACGGGTGGGCCGCACCTCGAGACCGGCACCGGCGGCGTCGACGACGCCGAGGACGGCGACGTGCTGCACCACGAGTACGGCCACGCCATGCAGAACGACATGGTGCCCAACTACGGCCAGGGCTTCGACGCCGGCTCGCTGGGCGAGTGCTTCGGCGACATCATGGCCGCGTCGATGCCCACGGGCGCGCCGGTCATGATCGATCGCGCCTGCGTGGCCCCCTGGGACGCGACCTCGTACTCGAGCACCAACCCGCCCTGCCTGCGCCGGGTCGACGGCCACAAGCACTATCCCGAGCACGTGGGCGATCCCAACATCCCCAACCTGCCGCGCGAGGTCCACGCCGACGGCGAGATCTACTCGGCGGCCATCTGGGACATCTACCAGCAGACCGGCCTCGGCAGCGAGAAGGGCCTGCGCCTGGTCATCGAGGCCTTCTTCAGCGTCACCCGCTCGGTGACCTTCGAGCAGTACTCGCAGGCGCTCATCGCCACCGACGTGGCGCTGTCGGGCGGGCAGCATGTGGACACCATCAAGAAGATCCTGTGGCGGCGCGGCGTGCTGCGTGCGGTCGAGCCGGCCGGCCAGCTGAGCGGCGGCTTCATGACCCAGCCATTCAGCCTGGCGCAGACCCACCTGGGCGACGTGGTGGACGAGGAGACGACCATCCACCAGGACGGTGCCACCGCCATTCGCCTGCACTTCGCCGCCTTCGACATGCAGACCGATCTGCTCAACCCGAACTGCTTCGGGGGCAACTGCGACAACGTCTACCTCTACGACGCGGCCGGCAAGCTGTACGCCATCCTGGGCGGCAAGCTGGGCAAGTTCGACGCTCCCGTCGTCCCCGGCGACACCGTGGTGGTGCGCTGGGTGACCGACCGCAAGCTGCCCTCGGGCGGCTTCAGCATCGACCGTTACGCCTGGTCGGGCGCCGGTCCGGGCACTCCCGACGCCGGTCCTGACGCGGGCGCCTCGGAGAGCGGTGACGGCGGCTGCGGCTGCCGCACGGCCGGGAGCGCTGGCGCGGGCGCGGGCGGCGGGCTGGTGCTGCTGGGGCTCGCCGGCGTGCTGCTGACGCGTCGTCGGACGCGACGCCGTCCGTAGTACCATCGTGCGGTGTCAGGGGGACTGAACACGCTGACGGTGCTCGCCGTCGAGCTGCAGCTGCCGCTTTCGCTCGACGAGCTGCTGCAGCGCGTGCTCGTGCGCGTGGGCCAGCTGCTCGACACCAGCCGCGCGTCCATCCGGCTGTTCGACGCGCCACGCGTGCACCTGTTCATCGGCGCACGCCTGGGCCAGCCGGTCCATGACGTCGACTACGAGATGCAGCCGGGCGAGGGCCTGCTCGGCTGGGTGGCCAAGCACGGCCGGCCGCTGCACACCAACGACGCCGAGAACGACCCGCGCTTCATGGCCCGCCCGGGCCAGCGCGCGCCGATCGGCTCGTTCCTGGGCGTGCCGCTGGTCTACCAGGGCGCGACCATCGGCGTGCTGGTGGCGGTGCACGCGCAGCGCGACCACTTCAGCGCCGAGCACGAGCAGATCCTGCGCCTCATCGCCGGGCTGTGCGCGCCCCACCTGGAGGTCGCGCGTCTGGGCCGGCTGGCGCGCATCGATCCTCTGACCGGGGCGCTGCGCCCCGACGCGCTCGACGCGGTCTTCCCCGAGGCCGGCGGCACCGCCGAGGTCGCGCAGCTGTCGGTGCTGCTGGCCGACGTCGACTCGTTCAAGCTGATCAACCAGCGCCAGGGTCGCGACACCGGCGACGAGGTGCTGCGCGCCATCGCGCGCGCGCTCGCGGGCACGCTGCGCGTCGGCGATGCGGTCATTCGCTACGCCGACGACGCCTTCCTGCTGGTGCTGCCGGGAGTGGGCCTGGCCTCGGCCTCGCGCATCGGCGAGCGGGTCCGGCACGTGGTCAGCGAGACGCTGGCGCGGCTGGTCGAGCCGCCGCTCGCGGGCACCATCTCGGTCGGCGCCGCCGAGCTCAAGGCGGGCGAGAGCCGCGAGGCGCTCATCGGCCGGGCCAAGGTGGCGCTCGACGAGGCACGCCGGCGCGGCGGCAACACCGTGCACATGGCGGTGCCGGGCTGACCTGGCGCTGACCCAGGCTGACAGGCAGGCGCGCTTCTTCGTCGACGGGCGTGCGTGCTACCGTGCCGCGCATGCTCGATCACATCAGCTTGCGCGTGCAGGACTACGACAAGACCCTGGCCTTCTACAAGGCCGCTCTCGCACCCATCGGCTACTCCGTCATCATGGAGTTCCCTGGCTTCGCCGGCCTGGGCGAGAAGGGCAAGCCCGACTTCTGGATCACCAAGAGCGACAAGGGCTGCAACCCGACCCACGTGGCCTTCCGCGCCGATCGCGGCCGCGTCGACGCGTTCCACGCCGCCGCGCTGGCGGCCGGCGGCACCGACGACGGCGCGCCCGGCGTTCGCGAGATGTACCACCCCAACTACTACGGCGCGTTCGTGCTCGACCCCGAGGGCAACCACGTCGAGACCTGCTGTCACGAGCCGCCCGGGGCCAAGTTCGCCGACACCATCAACGCCGCGACCGCCAGGCTCAAGGCCGCGGGGCGCAAGATCAAGGAAGCCGTGAAGGGCAAGGGCAAGCCGGCCACGGCCAAGAGCAGCGTGGCCGCGGTCAAGAAGGCCGCGGGCAAGGCCGCCGGCACGGCCAAGAAGGCCGCCGGCACGGCCAAGAAGGCGGCCGGCAAGGCGCAGGCCGCCGCCAAGGGTCGCGTCGCTCAGGTCAAGAAGGCCGCGGGCAAGGCCTCGGGCGCGGCGCGCGCCAAGGTCAAGTCGGCCACCAAGAAGCGCTGACGCCGTTGCGACGGCTCGTCTGCGTGGCGCTCGGCCTGCTGCTCGCGGCAGGCTGCAGCGCCGACAATCGCGTCGTCGCCGACGCCGCGCCTGGCGCCGACGCCGCCGCGCCGCTGGTCGACGCCGCGCCCGTGCCCGACGCGCCCGGCGGCGGCCAGGTCGACGCAGGCGCCGAGCCCGACGCGGATGTGCCGCCGGGTGCGTGCGACGGCCCCGAGGACTGCGGAACGGGGCAGGTGTGCTGCATGAGCCAGGTCTCGTCGTGCGAGACGGCGGCGGCGTGCGAAGGGCTGGTCCGGTGTCACACGCCGCGCGATTGCGGGGGCGAGGTCTGCTGCCCGCAAGGCTTCTGCGGCCCGGGCTGCGACTGAGCTACTGACTCTTCGTCTGCTTCTCCTGCGCCTTCTTCCCTGACCCCGGCTGGGCCATCTTCGCGTGCCGCTCCGCCTTGATCGGATCGGGCAGGACGTCATTCGCCAGGGTCACGATCCTGTTCTTGATCGACCCGGCCACGACCTTGTCCTTGCCGGCCATGAGCGCCTCGAAGCCGTCCCTGGCCACGTCGGCGGCGCTGTCCTTCTTGCCGACGCCCACCTTGGTGTCGTCGAGCCCGGCGCGGTGGAAGAAGTTGGTCTCGGTCGGGCCGGGCATGAGCGCGGTCACGGTCACGCCGCAGCCCTTGAGCTCGTTGCGCAGGGCCTCGGCGAAGGACAGGTCGAATGCCTTGGTGGCGGCGTAGACCGCCTCGTAGGGGCCCGGCATGGTGGCCGCGATCGACGAGGTGATGAGGATCTTGCCCTGCCGGCGCGCCACCATGTCGACGGCCACGCGCTTGGCCAGGTGGACCACACCGACCACGTTCAGGTGCACCATCTTCAGCTCGGCGGCCAGGTCGGTCTTGACGAACTCGCCGCCGACGCCGACGCCGGCGTTGATGGCGACCGCGTCGACCGGGCGTCCCATCGCCTTCATCTCGGCACAGAGCGCCTCGACGCCGTCGTGGGTGGCCAGGTCGCAGCGTATCGAGTGCACGTTGCCTCCTTCGGCGTGGAGCTTGGTGGCCGCGTCGTGGATGCCCGTGTCCTCGGCCACGATCAAGAGGTCGTAGCCGTGCTTGACGAACTGTCTTGCGAGCTCGAAACCGATGCCGGATGACGCACCGGTCACGACAGCGAGCGGCTTGCTGGAAACAGTTGCCATGACATTCCTCCTCTCGAGTCTCGTCTGACGACGCCGCGGTCATGCGACGTTCGCCACGCCGAGAGCTGCGACCGCCGTGCCAGACTCCGCCTGTGCAAGAGCTGAGAACACCTCGTCTGCTGCTGCGCCCGCTCCGTGACGACGATGCAGAACCGCTCGCCGCGCTGGGCGCGGACGCACGGGTGATGGAGCACCTGACCGGTGTCATGACCCGGGCCGAGAGCGACGCCTTCCTGGCCGTCCTGCGCGCCCCGCGCGAGCGGCCCGACCTGGGCGTGTGGGCGATCGAGCGGCCCGGCGCCCTGCCCTTCATCGGCATCCTCATGCTCAAGTCGCCCCGCTTCGCCGCGCCGTTCCAGCCCGTCGTCGAGATCGGCTGGCGGCTGGCCGCCGAGCAGTGGGGCCAGGGCTACGCCAGCGAGGCCGCGCGCGCCGCCCTCGCGCACGGCTTCGATACCGTCGGCCTGCACGAGATCGTGGCGTTCACCATCCCGGTCAACCTGCGCTCGCGCCGCGTGATGGATCGCCTGGGCATGCGCCACGACCCGGCCGACGACTTCGACCACCCCGGCTTCCCGCCCGGCCACCGTCTGTGCCGGCACGTCCTCTACCGATTGACGCGCGCGGCATGGCGGACGGGCGCGTAACGCTGCTAGACTCGGTCTGGTTGCTGAAATTCGACCGCACCTGGCGGGCCGACGCCGAGCCCGCCCTGAAGTACCTGCCTCGTGTGCGGGTGCGGGTACTTGCGCTCGTGCCGCTCTTCGCCGTCGTCGTCGCGCTGGTGCCGGCGATCGCGGCCTGGCGCCTGGCCCACGCTGCCTCGCCCATGCAGAGCGCGCTCATCGTGCCCTTCCTGACCTGGACCTCGGTGTGCGCGCTGGTCCTGGTGGTCACCGCGCGCGAGAGCCTGCGCCGGCGCGTGGTCGCGCGCGCGGTCGCCGTGGCCCTGCGGCGTGCCCGCCCGGTCGAGCTGCGCGAGCTGGGCGAGGTCGCCGACGGCGCGC
>Ga0209515_10005267_pt1 | contig 16874 bp, 14 predicted proteins | sample Subgroupgradi54m_FD_187454 | JGI IMG/M metagenome (GOLD analysis project Ga0209515, IMG submission 187454) | Subsurface groundwater microbial communities from S. Glens Falls, New York, USA - GMW60B uncontaminated upgradient, 5.4 m (SPAdes)... ...
CCAAGGGGATTCACCTAATTCTGCCGCGCCTCGCCAGGGAAGCGCTCTTTGTCCAAGCGCGCGCGGATCGGCGGATGTTCTTTATCTTGCCATTCGAGGACTATTCGCTTATCGGCACGACCGAAACAGGCGTCGATGCGCCGCTTGAGGCGCTCCAGGCAACCCATGATGAGGTCGGCTATCTCCTCGATGAGGTGCATCGTGTGATCCCGGGAAGTCATGTGACCGCGGATGATGTCATTGCCACGTTTGCCGGCGCGCGCCCGCTCTTGGCGTTTGCCGGCTCCTCAACGCAGGCCTCGCGTGAGCATCGCGTGGAGGTGGATGCCGCAGGGTTAGTGAGCGTCCTTGGGGGGAAATTCACGACGTATCGGGCGATGGCCAAGGACGTCGTCGACCTCGTTATCCGGCGTGTTCGATGGCATGTGGATCGGTGTTTGACGGATCAAGTGAGCCTATTTGAAGAGGTGCATCCGGTGGCACTTGAGCAGTGGCATGCGGTCACCAAGACGATCGACCCAGATCTCCTGGGGCGGATGATCACCCGCTACGGGGTTGGGGCATTTCGCGTGCTCCAGTTCATGGATCAGGAACCAGCGCTAGCGCATCCCGTGTGCCCGCATCACGAGCATCTCGAGGCAGAGCTCGTCTATGCGATCCAGCATGAGTTGGCATGCACGGTGACTGATGTGCTCGCGCGTCGGACCCGTATTGCCTGGAGCTCGTGCCAGGGGCTGGATCTGCTCTCGCGATTGGTTGAACTGTTCCAGCGCTACGGGGGATGTTCATCAACTGAGATGGAGCGGCAGGTGGAAGCGTACCACCGATTTTTAGCGAACGGTGTGGCGTTCCGGCCCGCAACGCTGACAGGGCATGGGTTCAAAGGTCACGAAGTGAGTGCCGCGTGAGAGTACGCGCCGTGGATGCCTCAACAGAGGCCACGCGCTATGCGCAGATTCGTTATCGGCTGCTCCTTGCGGATCTGCTGCTTTCGCTGCTGGTGCTGGCGTTCATGCAATGGTCTGGCTGGTCGCGTATCGTGGCTCAGTGGTGGGCGCGTCAGTTCGCCAGCGAGCCGCTGATCATCCTCGGGTATCTTGGCGTGTTTGCGGTGGTGTTCTATCTGGTGATGCTGCCGCTGCACTTCTATCGCTCATTCGCGCTTGAGCACCGGTTTCATCTCTCGCGGCTGACGCTCACAGGGTGGTGCGTTCGTGAGGCGAAACAGATTGGCGTGCAAGCGGTGCTTGGCGCGCTCCTCATCGAAGGACTCTACGCACTCCTGCGATCTATGCCCCACGCATGGCCACTCTGGGCTACGGCCGGCTGGGTCGGATTCAGCGTGGTGCTTGCGAGGATTTTTCCGACGGTGCTCCTGCCAATCTTTTACAAGACCACACCGCTGCAAGATACAGCGCTGGTCCAGAAGCTCCTCACCCTGTGCCAGCGGGTTGGTCTGCCTGCCCTAGGTGTGTTTCGCTTTGACCTCGGTTCTGAGACGCGGAAAGCGAACGCCGCGCTGGCCGGGCTCGGGAACACGCGTCGCGTGTTACTGGCGGACACGCTCCTCGCCGAGTTTACTCCTGAAGAGATTGAAGGAGTCCTGGCCCATGAGTTAGCGCACCACCGCTATCATCATATTACGAAAGGGTTGGTTCTCAGCGCGGTGGGCTCGTGGGTGGCCTTCATATTGACGCAAGCGATGGGCACGCGGTGGGTGGCATGGCTTGGGCTGCACAGCCTAGCCGATATCGGCGGGTTTCCAATGCTCGCCCTGTGGTTGTCGCTGCTTGGACTGGCAACACTCCCGCTCCAGAACGGGCTCTCGCGCTATTTTGAGTGGCAGGCAGACTATTTTGCTGTGGCGACCACGCGATTGCCGCAACCATTTGCTGATGCGCTGCGCCGGCTCTCCACGTTGAACCTTGCTGATCCGAATCCTCCCCGCTGGGTGGTCTGGCTGTTCTATGACCATCCTCCGATTACCCAACGCATCGAAGCTGCTGAGCACGTGGCAGCAGGACTCTAAGCTTGTTGGAACAATGAGCGGGTCATCGGTGTCTAACCTTCCAGCAGATGAAGCGGTACTGATCGAACAGGCGCAACGCGGAGACCTGGCAGCGTTCGATCAGCTCGTGCTCATGCACCAGCAACAGGTCTTCGCCGTCGCGCTGCGGATGTTGGGGGATCGGGACGAAGCGCAGGATGTTGCGCAAGATGTGTTTGTGCGTGCCTATCGTGCCGTGAGCACCTTCAGGCGCGAGGCGCGGTTGTCCACGTGGCTCGTGTCGATTACGATGAACCTGTGCCGGAATCGTCGCCGGTGGTGGGCGCGAAGGCGACGTGTCATCGTCGCGTCGATCGACGAGGGTCTCGACACGGAAGAGGGCATGCTGGAGCAGCAGGTGGCGGATCCTGCTCCGACGCCCGCCCAGGTTGCTGAGCGTCGTGAGCAGCACCAGCAGATCATGGACGCGCTGCAACAGTTGGACGAGGCGCATCGCAGCGTGATCATCTTGCGGGATATCGAAGGCTGCTCCTATGAGGAGATCGCCCAGATGTCACAGTGTCAGATCGGCACGGTGAAGTCTCGATTGAGCCGCGCCCGCTTGCAGCTTCGAGCGCTTCTCGACGGGAAACTCTAATGAACTGCGCAGAGTACAAACGGTGGTTTTCTCCGCACGTGGACAAGCTCCTCAAACCAGAGGAGCACGCTCAGCTTGCAGATCATTTGAAGAGCTGCGCGCGCTGCCAAGCTGATTCGGCATCACTCCAGCAGATGTTGCAAGCGTTGCGAACCATGGAGCGGCCCGCAGCGCCAGAGTTGCTGCCAGGTATCCACGCAAAGCTGACACGCGAGCCCTGGTGGCAGCGACTGCTGCAGGGCTTCGCAGCGCCCTGGCCGATAAGTCTTCCGCTCCATGGCCTCGCACTTGCAACCGCCGGAGTGTTGATGGTGGTATTAGTATCGCTCCCTGGCTATTTCAGGATGCGTCCTGAGCCTGAGCTAGGCATAGTTGATCGGATGGTGTCCGGGCGATCCAGACCATCTCCCATATCTTCGTTCGCTAAGCCATCGCGACTTAAAGAGCAACAGATCGGGATGGAGGAGCGACCGCGATCTCGAAAGATGGTGCATGAAGGAAAACCGATACGCCCACCTGCTGAATCCATCTTTGATAAGAAAGAGACACAGCGCGGAGCCTATCGCCGAGATGAAGCGTTTGATGGAGGAGAAACGCGGGAGAAGGCTCCTCCTCAACGGGCATTAGCCGCAGCATCGGCGACACCAATGAATGCCACGGCTCTTGTGAATCTTCCGAATACACCAGCAGCTGACCATCGTACTGTTGAAAGGAATGGTTCAGTCTCAGCGGAACGGGATGCGGTAGTTGCCTCAAGCCACAATAACCTATCCCAGATGGAAGAAGGGACTCTCGCAACGCGTACAAGCGGTGATACGGTCGCACAAGCCACGTCAGGCCCAGTGATGCCATTAGGAGGGTCAGGAGGGACGAAGAGTATGGCGAAGGCTCTCGTAGAACCTGTGGTCTACTTGCGAATACTGGATGCGGCGGCTGCCAGAACAGCGGTGACAGACTGGGTGGAGGCCAGGCATGGATCCATCAGAGCCATCAGTGAGCATCAACTCGTCATTACTCTACCACCCGATCACATCGCCCCATTCCTTCGGCAGTTCTCCAGCGACTCTTCAATGGCATCAGAAGATTTCAATAGAGCTCAATCCGCCCCCTGGGTCACAATCCAATTGGAGCTCGTTTCTCCTCAGTAAGTGCTTTTCCCTTCCTCTGCCATCGGGTGATCTCGTATCTCTTCGTCTCGCATTTCCTTCGAGCGTGCTCTTGCTTCCTGTTCGTGTCATGGCGCATCGGGAACTTTTTCTCCTGTGCGGTGTCTCATGCAGTAGAGCAGCGCGATGGAGTTGGGAACGCTGCTCATTGTGGAGCAGGGATGCGCGGCACAGGAGGTCGAAGATGCGTCAGAGCTGTAGGAGCCTATTGATGGTGATTGCGTGTGTGAGCTGGGCCAGTGGAGTTTGCGCGGCCTCAGATGCAATACCGTATGTGGGAGCGGGGTGGGTGATTGAATCTGCGGACTACAAGGGAGACGTGAAGGATCAGATTGCCCGCATGGAAGCCCACTACACCATTCGGGTGATCCAGGATGGGTGGAGCGAAATCCCGCTGGCTATCCATGGGGCCACCATCACCGCCATTGAACTCACCAAGAAGGCTGGCGAAGCCCACATCATGCCGTGCGATGGTTCCTACATCCTCGTGGCGAGTCGTAAAGGCGCCTATGGCGTGCGCGTGAAATTTGCCCATCTGCTGGCGCAAGACAGCCAGTTTGAAGGGGTGCGGCTTGGCATTCCGCAGGCGACCTTCTCGACGGTGTCACTCTTTGTCCCACGGCAAGATGTGGAGCTGAGGACACAGGATCAGTTGTACGTTGAGCGCAAGCCGGATGGGCGGCGTGGCGGTGTGACTCTCATGGCTCGCCTGGGCGCTGCGCAGCAGCTTGATCTGCGTTGGCGCACCAAGCCGACCGCGCCGGTGGCGATTGAACCAGTGCTGTACGGCGATGTGCAGATGTTTGTGAGCATCGAAGAGCAACTGGCGCACGTGACGTCGATCATCGACTATCGAGTGGCTCAGGGTGACACTAAAGAGTTGCTCATCCAATTACCTTCTGGCATTAATGTGTTGAACGTGCGCGGTGCGGGCATCGAGGACTGGCACGTGACAGATGCTAAAGATGGCAAAGTCCTGAAGGTCGCGCTAGCCTTGACACTCAAGGACACGACGTACCGCCTCATTCTTGAAGGCGAGCAGACGATTTCAGCCGATGCGACGGAGTATGCGTTGCCGACGATCCAGTTGACCGGGGTCAAGCAGGAGCGCGGGTATCTGGCGGTAGCGCGCGCTGGCAATATCGAACTCGCCGCGCAGACGATGGACGGGATCACTCGCGTTGATGTGAAAGAGCTGCCTGAGACCATGCGCACGGCAGCCGGCGCGCCAGCGGTGCTGGCGTTTAAGTACCACCAGCATCCCTACCGCGTTGCGCTCTCGCTGACGCACCATCAGGACCACGCGGTGCTGGCCGCAATCGCCGAACGCGCAGAATTGGCCACGATTATTTCCCAACAGGGTGAGCTGTTAACCAGGGCAGCCTACCTGATCCAGGCCAACAAGAAACAGTACGTGAGCGTCCTGTTGCCTGAGGGCGCAACACTCTGGAGCTGCCTGGTTGATGGCAAGTTGGTCAAACCAGTCGGAGGCGAGCATGGAGCGCTGCTCGTCCCGATGGACGCTGCGGCAGAGTCGGCTCAAGCCGTCTCAGTGGAACTGGTCTATTTTGAGCATCGACCACAGCTTGTTCGGATCGGCCATCTTGGGCTCGTCGGGCCGGTGTTGGACATTCCCACGACGATTGCCAACTGGTCGATCTACGCGCCGCATGAGGTGAAGTTCTTGCGGATGAGTGGCAATTTGGAGCGGGGATTGACACCGGTTGAGTTTGTGGAGGAGCCATTCATTCAGACCGCCTATGCGCAGACGGTTACCGGCGCTATGGTCCTCAATGAGAATGGGCGCGATGACAAACCAGCTCGAGTGAAACTTGGTTTCTTCAAAGAGCTAAATGGTGGCGCGCGAGCGGCGGAAATGTCGAACAGCAATTCGGAAGGTGATGGGCTTAGTGATCTCGTTGGTGAGAAGCAGGAGATGCGCCAGCGCCACTTCGGTTTAGAGACGCCGAAGAGCGCAGCAGTGCGGTTGGCCACAAGTCAACCTGCGTCTCCTGACAAGAGCGACTCGTTCGAAGCGTTTGTCGGAGGTTTGGGCGGCCGGCTGAATGAGACCGGTATTCTGCCGCTGAAGATCCATCTGCCAAAGGCCGGGCACATCTATCACTTTAGTCGGCTCATGACGAGTGAGGAGGCGCTGCGGTTGGATACGACCTTCGTGCATCTGCGTCTTTCGTGGATCGTCGCAGCATGCGCGTTGATCCTGCTTCCGATCGGAGGAGGGGTCTGGATGCGAATTCGCCGTGCATAAACCGGTTGGTGTCTACGCCCCGTGCTCACGCGGTGGGCACGGGGCTTTTGTTTTGACGTCGCTGATCACGCTTGCTATAGTGATCACGAGGGGGGCGATGATGATGCTTGCAGAGCTTGAGATCGTGCCGATTGGGACGAAGAGCACCAGCCTCAGCGCGCAGCTTGCCGATGTTGCGAAGCTCATCGACCAAAGCGGCCTTGACTATCGCGTTGGTCCCATGGGGACAGTCGTTGAGGGTGAGTGGGACGTGGTGATGCAGCTGGCGAAACAGTGCCACGATGCGATGCTCCAGTCCGTGAGTCGCGTGATAATGACGATTCGGATCGATGACCGGAAGGATCAGCCGGGTGCCGGCCGTATGGTGCAAAAAGTCCAATCGCTGGAAGCCAAAGTTGGTCGTCCACTGAAGCGGTAGTATCCGTTTCACTCCTCCAAGGTACTTTCGTGCGCCAACGTCTCCGTCCGCAGTCGAAGCTTCCTCTTCCTCCTGCTGCTCGCTGGCCTCTTGTGCTCATCGCAGCGGTACTCGCTGTATGGCTCACTCGCTCATCATCAGTGGCCGTGCGATTCACAGGGCACTCGATCCTTATTGCGCCGTCGCGCACGACGGATGGGACGTTGCTACCCGTAGAAGCCACGGTGCGCCGCATCATTGATGGGGACACCGTTGAACTCGCCGATGGACGATTGGTTCGCTACATTGGCATCGATACGCCAGAGGTTAGGCGCCGTGTCAATGGTCGTTGGGTCATGGAGCCTGAGCCGTTCGCTCTTGAGGCGGCAGCGGTCAATCGGGAACTTGTAGAAGGGAAGACGGTGCGTTGTGAGTACGATGTGCAGACGCACGACCGGTATGGTCGATTACTCGCCTATATTTTTATTGGCGAGACGATGGTGAACGAAGAACTGGTGCGGCGCGGCATGGCGCAGCCCTTGACCATTCCACCAGATGTGCGGTATACGGAGCGCTTTCAACGTCTTGCGAGAGAAGCGCGGCAAGCCAATCGCGGATTGTGGAGCAGGCGTTAGGCCGCGGGAGACGTTGTCTCGCTCGTGCCGTGTTGCGGACGAATCTGGTGGGAAGCACTCGAGCGGGAGAGCGAAGCGAAGAGCTCAAGCAGTTCGCGGTATTTCGGCGATTGACGGACGTTCAAGAGATCAGGATCTTTCTGCAGGTATGAGACATCGGTGTAGCCTAACGCGACCGAGTGACGAAGCGCTTTGACCGATTCATCCACGCGGTTCAAGAGGGAGTAGCTGCACGCCAGGTTATACCAGGAGAGCGGATCGCTGCCACGGAGCTGTGTGAGCCGAAGATCGATCTCCAGCCCCTTGTCGTAGTGACCCCGGCGGGTATAGGCATCACCTAAGGGGAGGAGGACGTCGGCAAAATCAGGATAGGCGCGGAGAAGTTTCTCGTAGAACTCAATTTCGAAATCGAGTAGTTCTTCTGATCGAGAGCGTCGTGGCATAAGGATGATTAAATGATACCCCTATTGTGCCAAACTCTTCGCGCTTGTCAAGCGCGATCCCGAAAATCATTTTGCGCTCTTCAGAAGACTCGCAGCGCAGATGGTGGATGTCTCCGACGGTGCGCGGAGTATAATACCTTCCAATGAATGCCGCACTACTCCCTCGCGTCCTGATCGAAACGCTGACGCGCGTCGCGACGCAAACACACGCTCGCGGCGAGCGCCTCTATCTCGTCGGAGGACTGTTGCGCGATCAGCTTCTCGGGCGTCCGCTCAGGTATCTGAACGTTGATGTGATCGTCGAGCGAGGGGCGCTCGCGCTTTCGCACGCGCTTGCCGAAGGACTGCATGGAGCATTTGTCCTTCTGGATGAGGCGGTAGGATGCGCGCGAGTGGTGGTGGGGGAAGGAGCCGCGCGGGTCGAGCTCGATATCAGCGAATTTCGAGGGGCGACGCTTGAAAAAGATTTAGCGCTGCGCGATTTTACCGTCAATGCGATTGCGATCCCGCTGGAGGCGTGGTTGCGCGAACCCGCACGTCCCACATCGCTGATTGATCCGTTACACGGGCTTGAGGCGCTCAAGCGCCAGCGGCTGATCGCGTGCTTCCCAGGGACGTTCACCGACGATCCGGTGCGCATTCTTCGGGCGTTTCGGTTTGCCGCGCAGCTGGAATTTGAGATTGATCCATCAACGGTGACCTCTGCCGCGCAGGCGGTCGCAGCACTCTCGCAGGTCTCCGGAGAGCGTATCCGGGATGAGCTGATGGCGATCTTTGAGACGGACCGTGCGGCTGGAGCGATCCGATCGCTGAATGAGCTTGGAGCGCTCGATGTGATTTTTCCCGAGTTGAGCCTTGGCCGGGGAATGCATCAGGGCGGCTATCATCATCTGGATGTGTTGGGGCATCAGCTGGAGGCGGTCGTCCAGGCGGAGCGCATCCTACGGGATTTCGCAGAGTTCTCTCTGCCATTGCAGCAGGCGCTCACCGTGTACTGCAGCGCCCAGCTGGTGGAGCGGCGCACGCGCAAGGGGCTGATTAAGCTGGCCTCGCTGCTCCATGATGTGGGCAAACCGGCTCGACGGACGGTGGAGCCTGATGGAGAGGTTTGGTTTCTCGGTCATGAGGAGACCGGGGCAGCGCTTGCGACCGAGATTGTGAAACGACTCCGGCTGTCGAACCGCGAGGCCGAGATGGTCTGCCAGCTCGTGCTGCATCATCTGCGGCCTGGGTTTCTCAGTCGCGAGCCCCAGCTGACGCGTCGGGCAGTCTATCGATTTTTCAAGCAGCTTGGAGAGGATGGCCCTGGGTGTCTCCTAACGTGGTGGGCAGACCGCATGGCGACGCGAGGGCCGATGTCTCGCTTAGATCAGTTGGATCAGCAGCGCAGCCGGCTTGAAGAGCTGTTCCACGCCTACTTTTTCAAGGCGGCAGAAGTCGTGAAGCCTCCGCGGCTCGTTGATGGGCGTCAACTCATGACAACGTTCCAGCTTGCTCCAGGTCCGCTCATTGGCCAATTGCTGGGTGCCATTGAAGAGGCACAGGCTGAAGGACACATTCACTCGCCAGAAGAAGCGTTTGCGCTGGTGAAAGAGCGGCTTGCCCAATCTCAAGCTGAGTAGTTTCATGCGATCTCTTCTTAGAGCGCCTAGCAGCATGACCGCTTGGCGCTCTTGCTCTGGGTTCCGGGCTGTGGGCTCTGGGCGTGTTTGCCCCGAGCCCAGACCCCTGAGTCCCGAGCGGAGACTGATTTTATTAAGTGCTCTTATAGTGTTTACTGCGGTGATCGGTTCTGTCTCTGGCGTGTTTCCGATTGAGGCGGCCGGGGCGGTCCAGGTGGGGGTTGCCTATGAACCATTGGTGCTTCCTGCGCATGTCCCGCTGGCTGGATACAGCCGAAGGAGAGGAAGGCCATCGACTGGCGTCCACGATCCCATCGGAGCGCGTGCCTTAGTCATCCAGGCAGAGCAGACAGTGGCTGCGCTCGTCAGCTGCGATCTGCTCATCATCGACGAAGACCTCTTTCATGCCATTCGACGTCGTGTGCTGGCCGAAGGTCTCCCTCCACAACTTGTGCTGGTCGTGACAGCAACCCACACGCATTCCGGTCCTGGAGCTTATGGACATCGGTTCTTGGAAAAAATCTCCATGGGGCATTTCGATCAACGCGTCTTTGACGCATTAGTTGAGGGGATGGCTCGCGCGGTCGTGCGTGCCTATGCCGCGCGGCAACCTGCGTCTGCCGCATATCTGGCTGCACCGACGACAGAGCTGGTGACCAACCGCGCGGCAGCGGATGGCCTCGTGGCGAATGAACTCCTGGTCACCGCATTCTATCGAGCGCAGGCGGCAGCGCCATTTGCGGTGTTGGTCAACTTTGCTGCGCATCCGACAACGCTCGGCGCATGGAACATGGAGCTCTCGGCTGATTACCCTGGCGTGATGATGCGAGAGCTCGAGCGCCACATTCCTGGAGCGCGCTGTCTCTTTTTTGCTGGGGCGGTTGGAGATCAAGCGCCCATGAAGACAGGAGACAGATTTGAGCGTGCAGAGCGCGAAGGGCAGCCGCTCGCCGAGCAGGTGCTGGCGATGCTCAAGGAAGCGCAGCCTGAACCGCTAGGGACGGTCATAGCACTCCAGGAGCGCCTCATCCTGCCACCTGCGCAGGTTCGTCTGGGGCCGCATGTGACATTGCCTCGATGGATTGGCAGACAGCTCGTCGACGACGATGCGACGCTCTCGCTTCTCCGTGTTGGTCGCACCGTATACGTTGGGACGCCATGCGATCTCACGGCTGATCTTGGAGAGTCGCTGAAACGCGCGGCGCGCGCTCGCGGGTTGCAGCCGGTCGTGATCAGCTTTGCGAGCGACTATATCGGCTACTGCGTCTCTGAGCCGTTCTATCGGAGCGGACGCTACGAAGCGCTCATGGCGTTCAATGGTCCGCGAACCGGATCATTGATCGTCGAACAGTTCATTCATATGCTAGATGCGGCAGGCAGGGACAGGAAGTAGGAAGAGGACTATGCGCTTTCGTGACAAGCGACAGGAGATAAGCGACAAGAAGACTTGCTCTCCAAAGCCACGCTTCCGTGCAGGCTTATTGCTCTCGATCGTGTTCTTACTTGTTCCCTGTCACCTGTCACTTGTTGCGAGTGCTGAGGCTGCACGCATCGAGTACCATGAGGGGTTGCCGGTTGTTTTCCTTAGCGGCACGCCGTATGAACTCGGCTATCAGCACGGCACGCTCTTGCGGAATAAAGTGCGTAGTGCAGTCCAATGCGTTCTCGGGTATTTTCGCCAGTATCTGAAAATTCCCTTGGTGAGTCCTTGGGTGGTGAACTGGTGGCTTGATACGTCCTGGAAATCGGCTACACCCTTCATTCCTCCTGATGCGCTCGAAGAGCTTCGAGGTCTTTCGGAAGGATCGGGCGTCGCGCTTCAGGAGTTGTATCGGCTTCATGCCATTCCGGATCGGACCTACTCCTGCTCAAGTTTTGCTGCCTGGGGAGAAGCGACGACAGGCGGTCGGCTCATTCATATGCGGAACCTTGATTGGAGCACGCAAGCGGGGATTCAAGACTTCCCGGTCGTGTTTGTGGTTCATCCTGACGGGAAGCAAGCATTTGTCAATGTGGGATGGGCCGGCTTCATTGGAGTATTAACTGGGATTAACGAACAAGAGCTCTCCATTGGACAGATTGGAGCGAAGACGCTGGATACGACTCCACGCGGGGAACCGATGGTGTTCCTGATGCGCCAAGTGCTGGAGGAGGCGCAAGGCCTTGAAGCCGCCTCGGCCATCATCGTCAATGGGCGACGGACCATTGGGACCAACTACGTCCTGGCGGATGCAAAGGCGCGCCGCGCCGTCGTAGTTGAGACCACCTCGCGGCATGCGCGGATCTTTGAGGCGAATGATCCGGCAGAGCGTATAGTTCGCTATGCGCGTCCGATGGCTGATATCGTCTTCCGGGCTGATACTGCCGTTGACCCCAGCATTCGCAATCAGCAATTCGCATCGGGTGGCAACCCCACACGTCCCGGACTTGAAGATCCCACCGGATCTGCCTATGAGGTGCGCTACCTCGGGCAGGCTGCTGGCCTCGCGGCCCATTACGGTGCCCTGAATAGCGAAACCGCGCGGCAGATCGCCCAGGCGGTCGCACCCGCCTCCAACATTCAGAGCGTGGTGGTGGCTTGGCCGTACCTGTGGGTTGCCAATGCCCAAGGGAGGCGTCCCGCTGCCAAATCCACGTACCATTTCTTTAATATTGAACAACTTCTGCAATCCCCTTCCTGAGAAGCCCAGGCCTCATCTTACTCTACTCGACGGTGATGGAGCGTTTCTGATAGAGCGTAGTACCCTGTCCAGATTGAGAGCGAGTCGAGAAGCTGCCGAGATCACTCGGTGATGTTTAGGAACAGATTGAAAGAAAGAAAATACGTTAACGCTGCTTGCCGTTTCTCGCAGTCGTCAGGTACACTTAAACTGTTCGAAGAGAGCTCCCGATAAACCCAATTCCGCAGTGGGAGTTGGGGTCCGTCGTAGGACGGGTGGCTAACTCGGAGTGATCCGGGGACGCAAAGCTTCCGATCCTGCCTGAGCAGGAGAGCGGGGCTGCCGAAGGAGTAGCATGTACAACGCAACGTCATTAACGTCGGGGCATATCCTGACGCCTCCGACCCGCATGCCGCAGCAGCGCGGGGCGGTGTTTCTCCTCTCTGTCTACCTCTCCGCGATGATCCTGCTTCTCCTGACTGGTATCGCCCTACAGCGCACCATGACCGAGATGCGCGCAGCAGAAATGTCTCGTAACCTGCAGCAGGCATTTTGGCTAGCGGAATCTGGCGTCGATAGTGGTATGGCGCGCGCAAAACAGGGGGCTCTCGTTGATCAGCAGTCGTATGCGCTTTCCACCGTGATGGGAACGGCTACGTTACAGCCGGAGCTTGTCAGCGGAGAGATTCTTCTTCCCAGCATCGGCCAGGCGACTCGCCAGCATCTAATCCGTCGGATTACTGGAACGGGAACTGGGGCGAAGAATCTTACCGCCCAAGTGCAGGCGGAGATTGACGAGGTGAGCTCCTTACAGGGCGTTTGGGGTAACGGCGTCGTAGTGGCGGTAGGCGGGGCAGCAGCGAATAACGCGACATTTCTCACTGGAACGATGCACTCGCTGACAGGCGCCATGTCTGCCACGCTAGAAGGAGCGCCGCCAATCTATGACATGTGGAGCCTGCTTAAAAATGCTCCCCGATCAGGAGCGGTGGCGTTCCGAGGGCTGGCCGATGGGACTCGCAAAAAATCGAATGAAACATACAAGGCGGCGCTTGAGCGACAAGTGTCTCCGGAACTGAAGAGCATAAAGGTGGGGTATGAGATGGTCAAAGGCACGGTCTTGGGTGCATCTTCTGGAGAGAATGATCAAGGGGTGAAATACGTCTCCGCGCCCGAGGAAAACAAGATTGCTAATATCACTGGGGCTGGGTCGGTCGGGCTCATTCAGCCGATTCCTTCGATTCCACTGAAGCAGGCGCTGCCCTTCGGGATTAAGCCTGCACAGTGTGGAAAGGATTTAGTGCTGGATGGAGGCTCTATAATTGGCGGAGGGAACTATTACAACGCGTTCAGTAATAATCCGAAACTGATTACACCGGGATATAATGATGGGACAATCAAGGATCTCTCTTCTGATCCTGAGAAGATTATTCTCTGCGTGAACTCCATTATCCCGGATCCGAATAACTGGTGGGGATATGCGAGTGGGGCAGCATTTAATGAGCCGCCAGCGGTGGTGTTCACGAAGCCGGCCACGATCTATGTCACAGGAAGCAGCCGCATCAAATTTCAAGACATGTCACTCGGTGGGCTGGCCGGCTTTCTAGGTGCTGCGAATTTGGCTGACTTGCTGAACAGCAAGGCGAATGGTGGTATCCAGACTGAGTGGGATATCTCACTTGCCGCGAAACTTTCCACGACCACACGGGTCCCGAATGGGATCAATATCGTGGCGACGGAAACAACGCAGCCAGGCATCATCTGGATCGAGCCATACTTGTTCTCCGGATCCATCTACGCGCCCCAATCCACAGTCATATTGCGTGAGCGCGATCCTGGCACGATTAGGTATGTCGGGCAATGGCAATGGGATCCCGTGAGCCGACAATGGATGTGGGTCAATGTCTTTGCTCCGTTAGAAATCGGGAGTATTGTGGGAAAGGAAGTGGTGGTGGAGTTAGAGGACGATATGATCCGGTTTGGCCAGTCTGACCCCAATGGAACGCGCGGGACAGTTAATATCTTAAGTTGGCAGGATCGGAGCCGCACCGCTACGCTTACCAACTAGGTTTGTCAGTAAGGCTGTGGGGTTGGTTGGCGAATTATTCCCCCAAGATCTTTACGATCACGCGCTTCTTCCGCGTTCCGTCGAACTCCGCATAGAACACCTGCTCCCACGGACCAAGATCAAGCTTCCCTTTAGTGATCGGGAGGATCACCTGATGACCAATGAGGGAGCGCTTCAGGTGCGCATCCCCATTAGCCTCTCCGGTGAGGTGGTGTTTGTAGTCCTTTCCAGTCGGCGTTAAACGCTCCAGCAGCTCCCAGAAATCCTGCCATAAGCCCTCTTCATCATCGTTGACCCAGATGCTGGCGGTAATGTGCATCGCCGAGACGAGGCAGAACCCTTCCTGCACGCCGCTCTTGCGGACGAGCGTTTCAATCTGTGCGGTGATGTTGATGAGCTCCTGACGCTTCTTTGTGTTGAACCAAAGGTACTCAGTGAGGTGTTTCATGCGAGGTTACGTATCAGTTTGAGGTGAAAAGTTGGAAGTGAGAAGCTGGAAAGAACAAAGAGCAGGAGGGATTTTTCTAGCTTCCAGCTTCCTACTTCTCAGTTCTCGCTGATGGTGCAACAGCCAGTTCAACCGGCAGGCCAAAGCTCACATCTTCCTGCGTCAACTCGCGCTCTTCCACCTGAGTAGCACCCAGCCGCTTCAGCGCGTCCACGACGCTCTGGACGAGGTGCTCAGGGGCGGATGCGCCAGAGGTGACCCCGACGCAGGAGATGTTCTCAAACCATGCCGGGCGAATTTCACTGGCATCATTAATCAGGTAGGCTCGTCGACCCGCATCTTCCGCCACTTCGGTCAGCCGGATGGAGTTGGAGCTATTTTTTGCGCCGATGACCAGGATCACTTCGGCGTCGCGCGTGATCGCTTTGACCGCGTTCTGCCGGTTTTGCGTCGCATAGCAGATGTCATCCTTCGTGGGCACGATCAAGGCGGGGAAGCGGAACTTCAAGATGTCAATGATGGCGCGCGTATCATCGACGCTCAGCGTGGTCTGCGTAATGACGGCGACCTTCTTTGGGTCAGCCACGCGGATCGTGCGGGCTTCTTCAACCGTCTGCACCAGCCGAATCGCTTCAGGCGCCTCGCCCATGGTGCCTTCGACCTCTTCATGACCCGCATGGCCGATGAGGAGCAGGGTATAGCCTTGCTTGGCATAGCGGATCGCTTCAACGTGCACTTTCGTCACCAGCGGGCAGGTCGCATCAATCACTTTGAGTTGCCGGGTTTTCGCTGCCGCATGGACAGCTGGTGAGACGCCGTGCGCGCTGAAGATGGTGGTGGCACCCTGCGGGACCTGGTCGAGCTCATCCACGAACGTCGCGCCTTGCTCTCGCAGCGCATGGACGACATGGGGGTTGTGGACGATCTCCTTGCGCACATAGACCGGGCCGGGGAAGCGCTCGAGCGCTTGCTCCACGACTTCAATCGCCCGTTCAACGCCGGCGCAGAAGCCTCGGGGTTTGGCTAAAATCACCTTGGTCAGCGACATGGAGCCATTATACGGAGTGGCGGGAAGGCGGAGCAAGGAGAAATCACGCCGAATGGTCGACGGATGCTGCTGGTTACGATCCAGGGCCGAGCATCGTGTCGAAAAACTGCAGGCTCGCATACTTGATGTAGGGCAGCAGCAGATAGGCGGTGTAGTGGCCGGCTGGGAGGAACACCGCGCGGGGCTGGCCGAGTGCGTGCCACAGTCGGAAGGCATTACTCGTCCCAATCGTGCGATCTGCGAGCGTGATAAACATCAGCAATCGATCGCGGTCCACGTACGGCGCCATCCGCAGGGGGTCAGTGGTAATGCCTTCCTTCAGTATGCGATACATGTCCTCGCGGCTGATGTGGTTGCGCTCAAGATAGCGCCGGCGTGGTCTCGCGATAAGCGGATCATGCGATGCGCTCACAATATCCGCGATGCTGCCGCCGGCGAGCGCGATCACATGGACGCGCAAGCGCGGCTCCACCGCAGCAGCGATCTCGCTCGCGATCCCTCCCATACTGATGCCGAAACTTCCGAGGCGATGAGGATCTACCCGCTCGTTCGTCGTCATCCAGTCGACGACTTGCCGGATACGAAGGATGCCTTGGCGCAACAGCAGCTCCAACTGTTCCGCCCGCTGTGCTGGGGAAATTTTGAGCGTCTTGCGATGGACCAGTGCGACGTGATAGCCGCGGCTTGCGAAGAAGCGGCACACGCTGCGCTCGAGCGGGTAGTCGCCCCCCAGGATCGGGTTAAAGACAATCGCCGCTCGCCGGCCCAGCCGCTTCGACTCAAACCATTCAAACTCGACAATCGGCTCTGTCGACTCGACTCCTGAAGGGGTTGAGAGCGGGAATCGCACCAGCGCAACGCGAAAGTTGCGATACTCTTTGATGAGCTGGATGGTGGCTACTGGCGCATGATCTGGATAGTCATAGTACGCTGCGATTTCAGCGGGGAGTGGAAGTGCATGCACAGCCTGAGCCCGCCGTGGCGTATGCGCACAGCTTGTGAAGAACATCACGCTGCATACGAGTAGAAGTCGTTGCATCTTCTGGTGTGGGCAAGACCGCTGACGCATCTGAGGTTTTTTCTGGCTCGCTATGATGGTGACGAGGGTGTGGTGCTTGGAAGGATGTAGATCGGATTGGAAAAAATCCACGGCTTTCCTTGGCGCGTGACCTCAATACGATACGCTCCGGGTTGCGTCACTGGAATGTGCCACGTCGATCCTGAGGCGGTCTGAATGGACCGTCCATTATGGAAGAGCGTCATCTCTGCGCTGTCAGGCAGCGTGACATTTAAGCGTACGCGAGGTGTAAAGCGTACCTCATCTCCCATGATTCCGAGGAGGTGCTGTCCATCATCTGCCGTGAAGGAGAACCCCTTGGCATTGCCGAGCAGTTCAATGGCGACATACGCGTGCCCTTGGCGCAGCGCCACATAGACCAGCTCAGGTGTCAGAGTGCCTGAAGGAATGAGGAG
>Ga0209515_10005269_pt1 | contig 16870 bp, 14 predicted proteins | sample Subgroupgradi54m_FD_187454 | JGI IMG/M metagenome (GOLD analysis project Ga0209515, IMG submission 187454) | Subsurface groundwater microbial communities from S. Glens Falls, New York, USA - GMW60B uncontaminated upgradient, 5.4 m (SPAdes)... ...
CCGAACACTCGCCATGGAGCCGGAGGTCATCCTCTTTGACGAGCCCTGCTCGGGACTTGATCCGATCTCGACGGCGAAGGTGGAAGAGACGATGACGCAATTGAAAGCCCGGTACACGATCGTCCTCGTCACGAATAATACGAAGCAGGCCGCCCGAGTGAGCGATCAGGTCGCGTTCTTTCTGATGGGTGAGATGGTGGAAATTAATCGGACCGACGTCATCTTCACCACGCCCTTGGATCAGCGGACGAATGACTACATTACGGGACGATTCGGATGATCGTTCCAGGCCAGACGGCTGAAACGCCCGCGGCACGCGTATCAGCAGGGGCTCAGCCGAAGTTGTCCGTGGAGGGGTTGGATCTGTTTTACGGGGATTTTCACGCGCTCAAGCACATCGACATGGCTGTGCGGCCAACGCGGGTCACGGCGATGATCGGTCCTTCAGGGTGCGGAAAATCGTCCCTGCTTCGATGCTTCAACCGGATGAACGACCTCGTCGAGTCATCCCGCATCTCCGGCCGCATTCTGCTGGACGGAGACGATATCATGCCGCCGGATATTCCGTTGGTTCCGCTGCGCAAGCGCGTCGGGATGGTGTTCCAACGCCCGAATCCGTTTCCGCTTTCGGTGTTCGAGAACATCGCATTTGGGGTGCGGATTCATGGGTTGGCGTTGGATCGAGACATCTCGGCGATTGTCGAACGCAGTCTTCGCGCCGTCGGACTGTGGGACACCCTGAAAGACCGACTGAAGCGCTTTGCGCTGGGGCTTTCCCTGGAGCAGCAGCAGCGGCTCTGCATTGCGCGCCTCCTCGCGGTTCAGCCGGAGGTCTTGTTGATGGATGAACCGTGTTCCGCACTGGATCCGATTGCCACCGGGAAAATTGAAGAGCTCATTCATGAGCTGAAAGCGCACTATACCATCGTCATCGTCACGCACAACATGCAGCAGGCCGCGCGCGTGTCCGACTACACCGGCTTCCTCCTCTTAGGGGAACTCATTGAGTTTGATGTGACCGAGAAGGTCTTCACGACGCCGCGGGATCCGCGAACCGAAGCGTACATCACCGGGCGGTTTGGATGACGGACGGCGCATTGAGACTTCCATGACATTTGGTATCATTGAGGTAGGCACCAACTCGATCCACTTGCTCATTGTCAGGGCGGGGCGACAAGGGACGTGGCGCGTTTTCTTGAAACAACAAGAGCTTGCGCGCCTCGGCCGCGGCGGGCTGGCGAATGGACGGCTGACGCAACAATCGATGGCCCGCGCGTTTGGGGTCTTGCGGCGGTATGCACAGACGCTGAAGCGTCACCACGTCGATCATGTCGAGGCGGTGGCGACGAGTGCTGTGCGCGACGCACAGAACGGGCCGGCCTTCACGCGGCGCGTTCGCACGCAACTTGGGCTGCCCCTGCGCATCATCAGCGGACGCGAAGAAGCGCGGCTGATTTATCTCGGCGTGTTACAGGCACGACGATTTCGCGGGGCGACGCTGATCATCACCATCGGCGGGGGCAGCGCGCAAGTGATCTACGGGCGCGATGCGCGGGTGCGTTACGCGATGAGTATTCCGCTTGGGGCTGCGCGTCTCTCACAGCGGTTCATTTACCATGACCCGCCTGCGCCGGGTGAAGTGACGATCCTCGATGCCTACGCGCGTCGCGCGTGGGCACCCATCGCGCGGGCGGTGCGGCGGTATCGCTGGCAACACGTGTTCGGCAGTTCTGCCACGATCCACCAGTTGATGATGGCGGCTCGCCTGCGTGCGCATGGCAGGCCGCCACGGAATCCCGATCGGGTCTCGGTGACGCAGGCGGCGTTGCGTCACTTGGTCGACTGGCTTGCCCAATCCACATCGAAAGAGCGCATGTCGCTGGCCGGACTTGACCCCCGGCGTCAAGATCTGGCGCTGACGACCGGCATCGCCCTGCTGGCATGGATGGAAGCGTGTGGGGTGACGGCGTTGCCGTTTGCGCCCGGATCGTTGCGCGAAGGACTCGTGAAGGATTCTCTCAGTTGGCATCACCAGCACAGAGCGGGTGGACCCTCACGGCTGGCGACTACAGCGTTTGAAGGACCACAGGGGCGCTGACGACGATGGAACGGCACATTGATGTGGAATTAGCACGCTTGAAAGACGAGCTGGTTCGTATGGCCGGCCTCGCGGAGGCGGCGATCGGACTTGCCGTCAAAGCGCTCATGAGCCGCGACGCCCAGGCGGCGCAACAGGTCATTGCGTCTGATGACGCCGTCAACACCATGGAACTCGAAGTGGACGAGCTGTGCCTGCGGATCATGGCGCTGTATCAGCCGGAGGCGAAAGACCTGCGCTTTCTGGCGATGGCGCTGAAGATCAACAATGATCTGGAGCGCATGGGCGATCAGGCGGTGAACATTGCGGAGCGGACCCTGGAACTGCTCAAAGAGCCGTTGCTCAAGCCGCTCATCGACATCCCGCGCATGGCCCAGATCGCGCAGGGGATGGTCAAGGACAGCCTGGACGCGTTCGTCCAACAGGACGTGCCCCGCGCCCGGGCGGTCTGTCAGCGCGACGACGAAGTCGACCGCTATGATGACCAGATGTTTCGTGAGCTCCTGACGTACATGATGCAGGATCCCAAGGCGATCACTCGCGCGGTCAATCTCATTCTCGTCAGCCGCCACCTCGAACGCATCGCGGACCACGCCACCAACATCGCCGAAGACGTCATTTATCTCGTCGAAGGGAAAAATATCAAGCACCATGCCCAAGAGAAGTCTCCCACCTGAGATGTTCCCCTAAACGACCTAACTTGCTGCTCTAAAAGACGTTGCAAGAATGGTTGACGAAACGGGGCCGCCACGGTAGCATTGTGGCACTCTGATGCAGGGTACTGTCATACCCCAACCGGCACCCAACAAGACGTCCTTCTCATCGCGGCTCGGCCAGGCGTTCAAGCGGTATTTCGTCACGGGGCTCGCGACGCTCTTTCCGGTCACCGTGACCCTCTGGTTGGTCTGGAAGATCTTTCTGTTTGCCGACGGTTTCGTCGGGAAGTACCTGCCGTCTCAGAAGTTTCCGGGGCTTGGGCTCTTGGTGACGGTGCTGGTGATCCTGCTCGTCGGTATTTTCACCGTCCACTTGTTTGGCCGCCTGTTCTTTCGGACCATCGAGATTCTTTTGGTCCGGCTGCCGTTGGTCAGGAAAATTTTCCCACCGGTCAAGCAGCTGGCGAAGTTCCTCTTTGATGAACGCACCCGCGAGACGGCGTTTCGTGGGGTGGCACTCGTCGAGTGGCCGCGGCTGGGGTCGTACTCGCTGGCCTTCGTGACGAACGAGTGGATCACGAACATCAACGGCGCGGAAGAGACCTTGGTGACGGTGCTGATTCCCACGCCGCCCTCGCCGGTGACGGGGCCGATTATCTTCCTGCGTAAGAAAGACGTCATCATCCTGACCATGTCGGTCGAGGATGCGTTCAAATTAATACTCTCCGGGGGCGTGGTGGCATCGCCCTTGAAGGTCCTGCAACGTTCCAACCCGTGAGCGAATAAGCGACGATGGGACATCTGTTTCGAGTGATGGCCGACCCCAGTTTCAGCCTCGGTGAGCGCGCGGCACTCTGGACTGTGCTCGGGGTGTCGATGCTCGGATTGTTGTACGCCGGTTTTCTCATGGCGGAGATGTTGCGCAAGGACCAGGGCACCGAGGCCATGCGCAAGATCAGCGGGGCCATCCGTCTGGGGGCCAACGCCTATCTCCAACGGCAATTCCGCGCCATCGTCATGCCTATTCTCATTATTACCGCGCTGTTGTACTTCACGGCGGGCGACCATTCCATCGCGTTGGGCCGCGCCTGCGCATTTCTCATGGGCTCGATCTTCTCGGCGACCGTCGGCTTCATCGGCATGAATATGGCGGTGCAGGGCAACGTCCGCGTCGCGGCCGCGTCCCGCACCAGTTTTGCCGAGGCGATGAAGATCGCCTACCGCACCGGCACCATCACGGGCATGCTGACCGACGGCTTGGGGCTGTTGGGCGGCACCCTCATCTTCATGGTGTACGGGGAGCAAGCCTATGAGGTGCTCCTCGGCTTCGGGTTTGGCGGCACCTTGCTTGCGCTCTTCATGCGTGTCGGCGGAGGGATTTTCACTAAAGCCGCCGATGTCGGAGCCGACCTCGTCGGGAAGCTCGAGAAGGGCATTCCGGAGGATGACCCGCGCAACGCCGCGACGATTGCCGACAATGTCGGTGACAATGTCGGCGACTGCGCCGGCATGGCGGCGGACATTTTCGAATCGTATGAAGTGACGATTGTCGCGGCGATGATCCTGGGATGGGCGTCCTACGGGCATAAGGGCGTCATCTTCCCCTTGCTCGTCCGGGCGATCGGGGTGGTCAGCTCCATTGTCGGCACCTACCTGGTGCGCACCTCGGAAGAGGCGCGCGCGGCCATGAAAGCCATCCACCTCGGCTATGGGGTGTCGGCCATTGTCTCCGTGGTCGGGTTCTGCATCGTCGGCTTCTATTATCTCAAGTTCCCCGGTGCGGCCCTGTTGCCCACGTGGATCTCGCTGGGTGTTCCGGGCCTGGACATGCGCCCGGTTTGGGCGACGCTGGTCGGCATCGTCTTGGCGATCTCCATCAATTACCTGACCGATTATTTCACGGCCCCGGAGAAGCCGCCGGTCCAGTTCGTGGCGCGCGCCGCGCAAACGGGTCATGCGACCCTCATCATCAACGGCATTGCCGTCGGCTACGAGAGCAGCGTCTGGTCCATGCTCCTGATCGCCGCGGCGGTGTTCGCTTCGTACCTGGTCTATCAGGGGATGAGCCCGACCTATATCGCCTACGGCGTGGCGATGGCGGGCATCGGGATGCTGACCCTGACCGGCAACAACATTTCGATGGACGTCTTCGGGCCGGTGGCCGACAACGCCAACGGCATCGGCGAGATGGCCAAGCTCGACAAGAAGGCGCGGCAGACCCTGGCGGATCTTGATGCCTGCGGCAACACGACGAAGGCGATCACTAAGGGCATTGCGATCGGCTCGGCGGTCATCGCGGCCGTGTCGCTCTTCAACGCCTTCATCACCGACATCGCGCGCTTTACCGGGCAGACGTATGAGGCCATCGTGCCGCTGCTCTCCATTGCGGAGCCGATGGTCTTCATCGGGTTGCTCATCGGCGGTGCGGTGCCGTTTCTGTTCAGCTCTTTGACCATCCGCGCCGTCGGCCGCGCCGCGTTTCTCATCGTGCAGGAAGTCCGCGCACAGTTCAAAGACAAAGCCATCTGGGAAGGCACGAAGACCCCCGACTACGCGCGGGTCGTCTCCATCTGCACCTCGGAAGCCCAGCGCGAACTGATCGGGCCGGGGCTGTTGGCCGTGATGATGCCCGTCATCGTCGGCCTGTTGTTGCACAAGGAAGCGCTCGGCGGTTTTCTGGCCGGCATCATCCTCTCGGGGCAGTTGCTGGCGGTGTTCATGTCCAACGCTGGCGGCGCGTGGGATAACGCCAAGAAATTCATCGAGGACGGCCACTACGGCGGCAAGCATTCCGAGGCGCACAAGGCCTCCATCACCGGCGACACGGTCGGCGATCCGCTCAAAGACACCGCCGGCCCGGCGCTGAACCCGCTCATCAAAGTGATGAACCTCGTGTCGATCCTCATCCTCCCGCTGGTCGTCCGCTATGAGCATCCGACGATGGCCTCCTGGCTGATCGTCCTGGCGTGTCTCGTGACGCTCGGGGTCCTCATCTACCGGAGTAAGCAGGAGTCACCCGAGGCCCTCAAATGGCAGGCAGAAATCGAGAAAGCCGCATAACGCGCCGTCTGCCCTGGGCGCTGATAGGTGCTCTGTGGCTCGCCGGCTGCGGCGGCAACACCCCGGTCATCAAGATCGGGTTTGCCGCTGCCTTGACAGGTGACCAGGCGCCCCAAGGGCAGAGCATGCTGCACGGAGCCCAGTTGGCCGTAGCCCAGGCCAACGCGAAGGGCAACATCCTTCCCGGCTATCGCCTCGAACTGCTCGCACTCGATGACCAGCGCAGTCCCACGCAGGCGGTCGCCGTCGCGAAGAAACTGGTCGCCGATCGGGACGTGGTGGTCGTCGTCGGCCATCTGAACTCTTCCTGTTCCATGCCCGCCTCGGCCATCTACCATCAGGCGCGCCTCCTGCAAATCAGCCCGGTCTCCTCCAATCCCAGGATTTCGCGTCAAGGATTTGACACGTTCTATCGCACGTGCGCGACGGATGATCTCCAGGGTCCCGGGGCCGCGCTCTTCGCCGTCCACGAGCTCGGGGCGAAGCGGATCTTCATTCTCGATGACCGGACCACGTACGGCGCGGGCTTGGCGGAGGAGTTTGAGAAAAAAGCCAAGGCCCTCGGAGCGGACATTGTGGGGCATGAAGGCATTACGCAGGGCGACAAAGAGTTCACGCCGCTGCTCACCAAGATCAAGTCGATACACCCCGATCTGCTCTATTTCTGCGGAATGTTTCCCGATGGGGCTTTGCTCATCAAGCAGCGCGTCGCCGTGGGTCTTGACGCCAAATTCATGGGCGGCGACGGATTGTTTGATAGGACGCTGATCGATCTGGCGACGCCTCAGGCCGCCGAGGGCGTGTATCTGACCACCATCGGCTCCGATCTGCACCAGATGCCGACGGCCCGGCAGTTCGTCCAGGACTACGAAACCACGTATGGGCCCATCGGCGCGTATTCAGGCTACGCGTACGAGGCGGCCAACATCGCGCTCTGGGCGATCAAGGCCGCGGGCAGCAAGGACCGCGCCGCGGTTCTGGCGGCGATGAAGACGCTGAAGGACTACCCCGGCATCTTCGGAGCCCAGAATTTCGATGCGAAGGGTGATTCGCTCATTCAGGACATCGGCATCTTCACGGTGAAGAACGGCCGATTTGTCTTCGTGAAAACCGCGACGTGGGATTGACCTTCGTAACCTCAGCCATTAGCACTTGGCTGAGGGCTCAGGGTTCGGGGCTCGGGGCAATTGCCCACAGCCCAGAGCCCACAGCCCAGAGCGCCCTTCGTTGACATCCCTCCAGTTGTTCACTCAGCAGCTCGCCAATGGCCTGACGCTGGGCGCCATCTACGCCCTGATTGCGCTCGGCTATTCAATGATCTACGGCGTGATCCAGCTCATCAACTTCGCGCACGGCGAAGTCGTCATGGTCGGCGCCTATGTGTCCCTCACCTTGATCCTGATGCTCATGGGGCTGGGGTTGCCGTGGTGGGTGCTGGTGATTGTGTGCGGCCTCGGGGCGATGGGCGGGTGCGCGCTGCTAGGGCTGGCGATGGAACGCTTCGCCTACCGTCCGGTTCGCCAAGCTCCCCGCCTGAACGCGCTCATCACGGCGATCGGCCTCTCCTTCTTCTTTCAGAACGCCTTGATGGTGGGTTTCGGTGCCACGGATCGCCAGTTTCCCAGCGTCGTCCCGCCTGTCCGTTGGGAGATCGGCGGGATTTCCGTCACGGCGATTCAACTCATCGTGTGGCTTGGCAGTGCCGCGCTGATGGTCGGACTCCAACTCCTCGTGATGTCCACGAAGCTCGGCAAGGCGATGCGGGCCACGTCGCAGGATCTGACCGCCTGCGCGCTACTCGGCATTCCCGTCAATCGCATCATCGCCGTGACCTTTGCGATCGGCTCAGGCCTCGGGGCGATGGGCGGCCTGCTCTTTGGACTCTATTACGGCACGATCAATTTCCATGACGGCTACCTGATTGGCCTCAAGGCGTTCACGGCGGCGGTCTTGGGCGGCATTGGCAACATCCCCGGGGCGATGGTGGGCGGCCTGCTGCTCGGCCTGCTAGAGGGCTTGGCGGCAGGGTATCTGTCGTCCCAGTGGAAGAATGTCATCGCGTTTCTCATTCTGATCGTGATGCTGCTCTTCAAGCCGCGCGGCCTGTTGGGCGAGCGCGTCGCGGAGCGTGCCTGATGTCGCCGACACGCCTGACGCCGCAACTGAGGTGGTGGATCCTCGGCCTGCTTGCCGCAATGGCGCTTCCATTGCTTAACCCAAACCCCTACCATCTCGACGTGCTGACGACGGCACTCCTGTACGCCATCTTGGCACTCGGCCTCAACCTCATCGTCGGGCTGACCGGGTTGCTCCATTTGGGCTATGCGGCGTTCTTCGCGATCGGCGCCTACACGTACGGCCTGCTCAGTTTGTATGCCGGCTGGCCGTTTTGGCTGGGTGTGATTCCGGCCGCGGCGGTGGCCGCGCTCTTCGGCGCCGCACTCGGTGCGCCGGCGCTTCGGGTGCGCGGGGACTACCTGGCGATCATTACGCTGGGTTTCGGGGAAATCGTGCGCATTGTGTTTACGAATCTCGATCGATGGACCGGCGGGCCCAACGGTTTGCTGGGGATCGCGCATCCGCAGCTCTGGATGCCCGGCCGCGGCGTGCTCGACTTCGGCGTGTCCTCAACGCCGTATTACTATCTTGTCCTTATCACCATGGCGGTCATCGCCGGCGTGTGCATGCGCCTGAGCCGTTCGCGCGTGGGAAGAGCGTGGGTCGCCATCCGGGACGATGAACTGGCCGCCGCCTGCACCGGCATCCCGGTGCTGCAGTTGAAGTTGCTGGCCCAGGGCTGCGGGGGCGCGATCGCCGGCATTGCCGGGGCGATCTTCGCGGCGAAGCAGGGCACGATTACTCCGGACAGTTTTGATTTCATCTTGTCCGTGATGATTCTCGCGATGGTGGTTCTCGGGGGCCTGGGCAGCATTCGGGGCGCGATCATCGGCGCACTCTTCCTTGGGGTCCTGCCGGAGGTGTTGCGCGGGTTCGACCAGTACCGGATGCTCATCTTTGGGTTGTGCATGGTCATCATCATTCGCCTGCGCCCGCAGGGACTCTTCGGCACCACTCACGGCAAACAGTCCCCCGCCCCCAGCCATGCCAAATCCGCTGCTTGAGATTCAACACCTGACCAAGCGGTTCGGCGGCGTGCTCGCGCTCGACGACGTCGAGTTGACCGTCGGGGAAGGTGAAACCGTCGGCCTCATCGGCCCGAATGGGGCAGGCAAGACCACGCTGTTCAACTGTGTGACCGGCGTGTTGCGCCCGGAGCGCGGCGAGATCCGTTTCGGCCGATCATCCCGTGAGGGGGTGGTGGGCTTGGCGCCCCATGAGATCGCCCAGCAGGGCATCGCGAGGACCTTCCAGAACATCCGCCTGTTTTCAAGCATGCGCGTGCTGGAGAACGTCATCATGGGCACGTATCCACGGACGCATACCGGATTGTGGAGTGCCACGCTGATGACGGCCGAAGCCCGGCGGGAAGAGCAATGGGCGCGCGACCGGGCGCTTGGACTGCTGGAGATGGTCGGCCTGGCGTCGCGCGCGGAAGACGTCGCCGCATCGCTGCCGTTCGGACAGCAGCGTCGGCTTGAGATTGCGCGCGCACTCGCTTCCGATCCCTCGCTGCTCTTGTTGGATGAGCCTGCCGCCGGCCTGAACCCCACCGAGAAGCAGCAACTCCTGCACCTCATCGAGCAGATCAAGGCGCAGGGACTCTCGATTTTGCTGATCGAGCATGATATGCGGGTCGTCATGCCGGTGTCCGACCGGGTGGCGGTGCTGGATTACGGCAAGAAAATCGCGGAGGGCTCACCGTCGACCATCCAGACGGATCCGCGCGTCATCGAGGCGTATCTGGGCACCACACAGGTCGGTCCCGCATGAAGACTGCCGGGCCGTCGCGCATTCTGCTGAAGCTGGCATCCATCGAAGCCGGCTACGGGGCCACGCGGTGTCTGCACGGCGTGTCGTTGACCGTCCAGGAAGGCGAAATTGTCACGCTGCTTGGCGCCAACGGCGCCGGCAAGACCACGACGCTCATGACGATCTCAGGGCTCGTGCCGTTGCAGGGTGGGACCATCGAATTTCTGGGGTCCTCCACGCGCGGACGTTCACCGGATCAGATCGTCGCCCTCGGCCTCAGCCATGTGCCGGAGGGGCGGCGGATGCTGCCGCGGCTGACCGTGATGGAGAATCTTGAATTGGGGGCCTACCTGCGGCGGGATGCGGCCGGCATCCGGGGCGACATGGATCGGATGTTTGCGCTCTTTCCGGTGCTGGCTGAGCGCCGGCGGCAGCTCGCCGGGACGCTGTCCGGCGGGGAACAGCAGATGCTGGCGATTGCGCGGGGACTGATGGCGCGTCCCAAACTGCTAGTCTTGGATGAGCCCTCGCTGGGACTCGCCCCGAAACTGGTCATCACGATTTTCGAGACGATCAGGAAGATCAATCAGGAAGGGACAACCGTCTTGCTCGTTGAGCAGAACGTCTACCTCGCCTTACAACTCGCCCACCGCGGCTACGTCCTTGAGACCGGCCGCATCGTGCTCGAGGACACCGCCCAGCGCCTTGCCCAAAATCCCCAAGTCAAAGCCGCCTACCTCGGCGGCTAAAGCTCGTCGGACCGAACGTTACACCGGTATCGTCTGAGAAATCAGCGGTTCCAAGTGCGTGATGTCGCTCTTACCGGTTTCGTAGCGCTTGTGCTCAATTCTGGAGAAGAGGCTGTAGGCGCATGGGACCACGAGCAGCGTCAGCACCGTTGAGAGCGTGACCCCGCCAATCACCGCAATCGCCATCGGGATGCGCGTTTCAGCACCCGGCCCAATCGCCATCGCCGGCGGGATCGCCGCGGCAATCGTGGAGATCGACGTCATGAGGATGGGCCGCAGCCGGACCGGACAGGCTTTCATGAGCGCCTCGCGCACGCCGAGTCCGTGTTCCCGCAATTGATTGGTAAAGTCCACCAAGAGGATGGAGTTCTTTTTGACGATCCCCATCAGCAAAATGAGTCCGATCAGGCTGTAGATGTTGATGGACTGCCGGCCCAGCCACAGCGCAATGAACGCTCCGGACACGCTGAAGGGAAGAGCCAGCAGGACCGTGACCGGGTGCAGATAACTATTGTACTGCGATGCGAGCACCATGTAGGACACGAGGATCCCCAGCCACAGCGCGAAGATCAGGCTCCGGAACGATTCCTGGAAAGTCTGCGTGCTCCCCCCGAACACCGCGTGGTAGCCTTCAGGGAGCACCTCGTTGGCAATGCGACCGGCCTCCTTCAGCGCGTCAGCTTGAGATTTGCCGGGTGCGACATTAGCAAACAGGCTGATCGCCCGCTCCCGGTTCTTGCGCGTGATCGTCAGGAGGGTTGGTTTCTCCGTGATCGTGACGACATCCTTCAACTGCACCATTTCGCCGCGGTTGTTCCAGACCCATAACTGTTCGATGTCTTCTTTCTGCGTGCGTTGGCTCGGGATCAAGCGTACCCGGACATCGTAGCGCCGCCCACCCTTCGTATATTTCCCGACCCGGTCGCCGCCGATCAGCGAGTTGATCGTGTGCCCGATGACTTCCATGCTAACGCCGCGCTCGGCCGCCTTCATCCGGTCAGGCCGCACCCGCACCTCCGGCACGCCCGTCAGGTAATCGGTGTCCACGTCGGTCATGAGGCCGCTCTTCGCCATCCGGTCCTTCATGAGCTCGGAATATTTGGCGAGTTCGTCCCAGTCCGTGCCGCGCACGGTCATCTCGATGGGGAACCCGCGCTGAGCGGAGAAGCCGGACAACGAAAGGTCCTGCACAAAGGCCTTGATGTCCGGAATCGCATTCAACTCCTTGCGGAAGATCCCCATCAGTTCCTGCTGCGAGAGCGGGTGCGCAGCGGGCGACACAATCGGCCGCTGCCGCGGCGGCTTGAAGGTGACGAAGAGCATGCCGGTGTTCACCTCGCCGCCGCCGAAGCCCCCGATCGCCCCGTAATACCGCTGGATCTCCGGGCGGCTCATGGCGAACGCCTCGGCTTTCCGGAACCGGTCGTTGGTGAAGTCCAGCGACGAGCCCACCGGCGTCTGCAGGCGGATCAGGAACATGCTTTGATCCTGCGAGGGGACGAACTCCTTGCGAAGAAGTGGCACCAGCCCCAGCGATCCGAAGAACGACGCGACCGCCACCACCACGACGAGGATGCGATGGCTAAGCGCCCAGTTGAGGGCGGTCTCGTAACGCGCCGACAGCCAGTGGAAACTGTTCTCAACGGTTTGCCCGATGCGTGTGCGCCGCTCGCCGACCTCCAGGAATTGCGAGCACCGCATCGGGGCCAGCGTTAACGCTTCGAGCAGGGACAAGGCGACGGCGACGGAAATCGTCACGCCGAACTGAAAGAAGAACCGTCCGATGATGCCGGACATGAAGGCAACCGGCAGAAAGATGGCGATGATGGCTAAGGTGGCTGCAAGCGCCGCAAAGGTAATCTGCCGCGCCCCGAGCCGGGCGGCTTCGATGCGTTCAATCCCGCGCTCGCGATAGCGTACGATGTTCTCCAGCACCATGATCGCATCATCCACCACGATCCCGATGGCCAGCGACAGTCCCAGCAGGGTAAAGGTATTGAGCGTGAAGCCGAAGAAGTAGAGGCAGATGAACGTCCCGACGATCGACGTCGGGATCGCCATGAGGATGTTCAGCGTCGCACTCCATGACCCGAGGAAGAACCAGCACACGATCGACGTGAGGAGGGCGGAGAGGACCAAGGTGAAGGTCAATTCATGGATGGAGTCTTCGATGAATTGCGTCCGGTTGAAGTTGACGCCGATCTCAATGCCCTTCGGCAGCTGCTTTTTCACCTCTTCCATGCGCTTGAGCACCCGGTGAGCCACGGCGACGTCGTTTGCGCCGCGCTGCTTGCGGATTCCCAAGCCGATGGCCGGTTTGCCCATGATGCGCGACAGGCGCCGGTTGTCGGCCAGCCCGTCTTCGATCGTGGCAACGTCCTTCAGATAAATCGGCGTGTAGATGGGCTGTCCGCCTCGGCGGGCGATGACGATGTTGCCGAATTCCTCGATGCTGGTCGCTTCCCCCATGGCACGGACATTCAGTTCTTTGGTCGACGTTTCAATGCGGCCCGCCGGGATTTCGGCATGCTCCTGCTGGATCGCCTCAATGACGTCATCGACGGTCAGCTGGTAGGCGGAAAGCTTCGTCTCGTCAATCCAGACGCGCAGGTTGCGCTCGAGGAATCCTCCGAGGAAGATTTCGCCGACGCCGTTGATCGTCTGGAATTGATCCTTCAGATGATCCTGGACGTAGCCCATCAAGTCGCGCAGCGGCACATCGCCGGAGACCCCCAGCCACATGATCGGCTGGTCCTGCGGGTTCGTCTTAATGACGACCGGCGGGTCCAGCTCGCGGGGCAGGCGCTGTTGCGCTTGGGCGAGCTTGGTCTGGACTTCCTGGAGGGCCACGTCGATATTGCGGTCAAGGTCAAACTCGATGATGACGGTGGCCTGGCCCTGCCGGGTGGAGGAGGAAATATCGCGGACCCCTTGGATGCTGGTGATGGCGTCTTCGACCACATCCACGACGTCGGTTTCCATGACCTCCGGAGCCGCCCCCTCCCATGCCAACGTCACCGTCACCACGGGAAAGTCCACGTCAGGCATCTGGCTGACACCCATCCGCTGAAAGCTGATGGTGCCGAAGACGATGAGAGCGGCCATCAGCATCCACGCAAAGACAGGGTTTTTAATCGAGAGATCAGACAGCGTCATAACGTTTCTCCGGTGGCCGCGCGCAATCCCCAGTAGAGCCGCTTTGTTTCATATCGTGCGGCAATCAAGTCCAGCCGCGTGTCTTGCAGCGACTGCAGCGACTGGAGGACCTCCAAGTTGTTGACGAGGCTCAGGCGGTAATCTTCGCGCTGCAGCCGGTAATTCTCCTCGGCTGAGGCGACCGCTTGCTCAAGGGTGGCGGTTCGCTCCATCGCCGATAGAAATTTCTCATACGCATCCTGGATGTCCAGGCTGGCGGCCCGTCGCACGCGCGCCAGTTCCAGTTTGGCTTCGCGCTCCTTCGCCGACGCCTCTCGCGTGGCCCCCAGCACCTTCCCACCCTGGAAGATCGGGACATCCACCACGAGCATGGCATCCCACTTGACGTCTTCGGCGACCCCGGTGCGTTTCGTGTAGTAATTGCCCTCAGCGCTCACGTCAGGCCAAAAATCGGAACGTGCGATCGCCACTTGCTTTTGGGCCACATGCCAGGCCTCTTCGGCGGCCAGCACGTCCGAGCGGGCATCGGCCTTGGCCAAGTACGTGCTGAGCTCACCCAGGCTCGGCAGGGAAGACTCCGGATCCGCAATCCCCTCGGAGGGGTCGCGGCCGATGAGAAAGGCCAGCAGCTTGCGGGCGAGCGTTTCATTGCGGCGCACGGATTCGACGTCGGCGAGGGTGCGATGCACCTGGACTTCGGCGCTCACGCGTTCGCTGCGGCGCGATCGGCCCAGGCGTTCTCGTCCGTCCAGCTCATCAATGCGTTCGATGAGGGCCGACCGGATCACTTCGTACGCATTGAGGGTTTCGCGCTGCTCAAGAAGCAGATAAAACGCGTTCGAGACGTCAACCAACAGGAGCTGTTCCGCGCGGACTTTGTCGTGCGCGCGCTCGCGGCGCTCCGCGCGAACTCCGGCCATCGCCGCGAATTCTTTGAAGCCGGAGAACAGCGGCTGGCTGAACACGAATTTTCGCTCAGGGATGTTCTTCAGCGTAAAGGCGGAGGACCCGCTGCCATCCTGGCGCTTCTCGCTGGCCTTGAACGACGCCCGGGGCAGTGCCCCGGCCAGCGCTTGCAAAAACCGCCCCTCGGTTTCCTTGAGCACTTCGCCTTTGATGGCGATGGTCTCGCTCTGTTTCAGGGCCAGGGCGTACGCCTCTGCCAGCGTCAGTGGCTGGCGCTCGTGGGAGGCGTCGGGCATTTCTGGCGTCGAGAGGGAAGGCAGCGGCTCCTGCGCAGCCGCAAAGGGTGCGGCCAAGCACAGCAATATCAACGAAAGAAATCGGAAAAGAGGTCGCAGCTGCTCTGTCGAAAAGCCCTCTCGCGGGCTTCGCGGGTGACGCGGAGCCGGGGCCCCCACCGGCCCGCAGCCGACGGCGCCGGAAGCGTGCGCCTCGGCGAGGACCGGTGGGGTGGCGCAGCGGCAGGCCCCGCGAAGCCAGGTTTTCGACAGGGCAGGTCGCAGCATATTACTGTGCGGTGCTCTGTAACCGCTCTCGGAGCTTGGTAATGACGTCATGAAAGGCCGCTAGTTCATCCGGCCCAAGCGACACCAGTATTTCTTCCCAGCGGCGGCGGATCACCGCTTCGAAGTCGCGGAAAAACGATTGGCCTTTTGCCGTGAGCTCCACAATGACCTGCCGCCGGTCGTCTGCCTGAGGCGCGCGGCGGACCAGCCCGGCCTTCACGAGCCGCTCCACAATGCCGCTCGCCGTAGGCATCGAGACGTGCAGGCTGCGGGCCAGGGTCCCCATGGTGCAGCGGGCATAGGCGCGGATCGCCGCCATCAGCAGGAACTGGGTCTGCGTGACCCCGCGCTTCACAAAGAAGTCCAGCTGGACGCCGCGCATGATGTAGGGCATCAATTGCGCGACCGCGAGGCTGACGTCCTTGCGGCTGAGCGCGGAACGTGCGGCGAGTTTATTCATAGAAACTAAATATTAGCCTATGCTAAGTATATTTGTCAAGGACCACGCGCCCAGAGGTCAGATGTCAGACATCAGAAGTCAGATGGACCACGCCTTTCCTGACCTCTGACATCTGATGTCTGAATTCTGAGAGGGCGCGCTTCTCAACGTCAGTACCATAGCGTACAATAGCGCGGATGAGTGCCACGCAACGCACATTGCTCAGCGCGGTCGAGCGAGAGCTCCGCGGCTGCCGCCCGACGGCGCTGCGCTATTTTCGCTCCACGACTCTGCGCATCGAGCGCAAGGCCGACCGCTCGCCGGTCACCCAGGCCGACCGCGCCATTGAAGAGCGCTTGCGCAACGCGCTCGCCCGGATTGCCCCCGGCGAAAGCATCCTCGGCGAAGAGTTCGGGCGCAGCGGCCGCTCGCGTGATACCTACTGGACGATCGACCCGATCGACGGCACGCGCGCCTTCTCGCGGGGATTACCGTCGTGGGGCATGATGGTCGGGCGGGTCGAACGGGGAAAAGCGACCTTGGGCGTCGTGGACTTTCCCGTCATCGGCACGACAATCGCCGTCGCCTCAGGTGTCAAAGCATACGAGCGCGCGAATGGCGGCCCAACGCCGTTGCCACGCGCCCGAACGAGCCCCGTGCTTGGCGAGGCGGTCATCTTCCACGGCGGCCTGCGCTGGTGGAAGCCCACGCGCTTCTACACAAATTTCTCGCGGCTGGTGCAGGCCTGCTACCTTGAGCGAGCCTACGGCGATTGCTACGGGTATCTCTGGGTCCTGCGCGGCTCTGCCGATGTCGTGATGGACTATGGCGTCAAGCCCTGGGACCTCGTGCCCTTCGCGGCCCTCGCCGCATCAACCGGCCGTGCGCTCACCGATTTCTCCGGCCGACCCAGTTTTTCAGGTCCGGAGACCATCATGGGCCACCCAACGTTCGTCAAAACAATCGTAAAAGCGCTCAATAGCTGAATGGTTCAATGGTTTGATGGTTTCAATTGCTGAGCGTCATGAGCTATCGAGCGACCGAGCCATTGAGCCACTGAGCGCTTGTGACCCATGACGACCTATTCTTTCCCTCAGGGATTTCTCTGGGGTTCCGCGACGTCCTCCCACCAAGTTGAAGGCAACAACACCAACAACGACTGGTGGGCTTGGGAGCAGGCCGGCCGCGTCAAGGAATCTTCAGGTCTTGCCTGCGACCACTACCGCCGCTTCGCGCAAGATTTTGATCTCGCGGCATCGCTCCACCACACCGCGCACCGCTTTTCCTTGGAGTGGAGCCGTATCGAGCCCGCCGAGAATCAATTCGATGAGGCCGCCCTAGCGCACTACCGCCAAGTCCTCCAGGCCTTACGC
>Ga0209515_10005270_pt1 | contig 16870 bp, 15 predicted proteins | sample Subgroupgradi54m_FD_187454 | JGI IMG/M metagenome (GOLD analysis project Ga0209515, IMG submission 187454) | Subsurface groundwater microbial communities from S. Glens Falls, New York, USA - GMW60B uncontaminated upgradient, 5.4 m (SPAdes)... ...
GTTGCTTTGCAACTCCCTAACGAAGGTGCCGTGTTAGGCTTTTAAAAGCACCGAGCGTGGAGTTGCTTTGCAACTCCCTAGCGAAGGTGCCGTGTTAGGCTTTTAAAAGCACCGAGCGTGGAGTTGCTTTGCAACTCCCTAGCGAAGGTGCCTTACTACTCTTTTTTCTTTAACTTGGTTTTTTCTGTCTTCTTGTCCGAAGACTTGGAGGACTCCTTGGCGGGAGTCGCGGCTTTTTTGGCGTCCTTGGATTCCGCCTTTGCCACAGGCGCGGAGGGCTTCTTGGGCGCGCGGGGCAGGGTTTTCCGGGCCACGGAATCCTTCGCCGCGGCTTTCGCCTCCAACTTGGCTTCGGTCTTGGCCCCGGACTTCTTTACTTCCGCTTCCTTGGCTTCGATTTTCTTTTCCGCTTCCTTGGCCGCGGCAGCGGCCTTTTCCTCCGCTGCCTTCGCCTTCAGGGAATCTTTATGCGCTTTGACCGAGTCCTGGCGCACCTTGAGGGAATCGGCCTTGGCGGCCACGGCGGAATCCAGAGCGGTTTTCGGTTCCGCTTTCGCCTCGACGGTTCCGGCGGAACCCTCCTTGGCGCTATCCGTGGCGGAGGAAGGCTGCGCCTCGGCGCTATCGTTCTTGACGGCCGGCGCATGGATCGAATCGGCGGCAGGCGAGGTCGTGGGCGCGGGAAATTCGGCGGGGGTGCGGGAGGACCAGATGTCCGGCGTGAGCCCTTGGAACTCGGCCTTTTCCGTTACGGGCTTGTCCTTCGCGAGTTCGAGCATCGTGAAAAAGGATTTGACCCATTCATCGAACCAGAGCTTGAGGCTTTCCCGGTTGGACCAGAAGGCGTTGGGGTCGTAAACGTTGTAGTCCGCCGCGGTCATCTTGACCACGGGATAGCCTCCGGACAGTTTGCGGAAGATGCGGCGCGAACGGGCCGTGTGGAAGGTGCTGGTGATGATGAGCACCGAGTCCAGGTTCATGAGCCGGAATTGCCGGACCAACAGGCGAGCCTCTTCCTGGGTGGAATAGGCATCCTGACGGAACTCGAAGATGCGGTCCCGGGGCACGCCCTGCTGCACGTAATAGTCCACCAGGAATTCGCTGATGTAGCGGTTCTTGAAAATCCGCGTCGTGGACAGGATGATCGTGTCGATCTTGCCCTCGTGGTACAGGCGGATGGCGGCGTCGCTACGCTCAAGATCCCGGGACTCGCCGCCAAGAACCACGGCCCAGCGCGCATGTTCATAAGGGTCCTCGTGGATGAGCCAGCGGCCGGATTTCCAAAGGGAGACGCCGCCCACGCACAATACCAGCGCCAAGGCAAACCAGACCCACAGGGTCCAATGCCGCAGCAGGCCCGGACGGGCCGCACGCTGGGGTGTGCGGGGCCTTATCGGCACGGCCCGCGCCTAGGTCTTGACGCAGATGCGGATCCGGCCGATGCTCTCACTCTTCGACCTTGACGGTCATGGAGACCGGCTCCAGGGGGTTGTCGCGGTGATCGGTTTCTTCGGCGACGATCTTGTCGACCACGTCCAGGCCGGCAGTGACCTTGCCGAACGCGGTGTACTGGTTGTCCAGGTGGGACGAGTCGGCCACGACGATGAAGAACTGGGAGGATGCCGAATCCGGGCTGGCGGAGCGCGCCATGGACACCACGCCGCGCAGGTGCGGGGTCTTGGAGAATTCCGCCTTTACGTTCTTGTCCGAACCACCGGTGCCGTGCAGACGCTTGTCGGCGTTCTTGCTCAGGGGGTCGCCGCCCTGGATCATGAAGTCGGGAATGACGCGGTGGAAGAGGGTTTTATCATAGAACCCCTTCTTGGCCAGGTCGATGAAATTCTTGACGTGGTTGGGCGCGACTTCCGGAAGGAATTCGATGGTGATATCGCCGTGACGTGTGGTGAGTATGGCCTTGGACATGCAGGCTCCCAATATTCAGGTGAGTTCGATCCGCCCGGCCTGGGCTGGAGCGGGCCTCCCAATTTAGAAATACTTCCGGGCCTCTCCTATGCGCCCTTGCCTTCCCGGGCCTCCCCGGTCTCCAATAAGGTCTTGGACATGAGCACCGCGGCTTCGGCGTTGTCCCGATAGTATTTGGCCCTCCGGCCGGAGGGCGCGAAGCCCCAGCGCGCATAGAACTCCCTGGCCCGGACATTGCCCTCCCGGACCTCCAGGTGCAGATTCAGGAAGCCGTTCTCGCGGGCCCATGCGCATAGGACCTCCATCAGGGCCGATCCCACTCCCCTGCCCCAGCGATCCTGAGCCACCGCGATGGATTGCAGCTCCGCCTCGTCGGCCGCGGCCACGACGCAGGCGAATCCTTGCACCTCGGGATTGGCCCAGACCCATCCCATCGGCCCAGAGGCGCGGCCCGCGCCGACGGAAAGGCCGGGAGCCGCGACAATACCTTGGCCGGCGGGTTCCTGATACGGGACGGAAAGCTGAACGGGCTCCCGGAGAAAGGCATCGAAGTCCACCGCCATCCAGGGCACGGGATTGGCTTGGACCTCGATGGCCAGGACCGCGGGCAGATCCGCGCGCAGCATGGGTCGCACGCAGGATACCGTCACTTGGGCGTTTCCCCGGAGCGGCGCTTCTCCTCGGCGGCGGAAGCCATCAGGTAATTGGGCCGGAGAACCCCGTCGGTCACGGGCTTGCCCGCGCGGGCGAGAGCCGCCATGCGGGAGAAATCCGCGGTCTCTTCGTGGCGCTCCAGGGCGGCGAAGGCCGGACGCATGCGCTCCCGATCGGGAAAGGCCCCGGCGGTGAACAGCACCGTGTCCGGAGCGCCCAGGGCGAACAGTTCGTCGGCGGAAAGCAGCGCCTCGGATTCCGGATCGGAGCGGCGCACAAAGTAGCGACCGCCGTTGGCGGCGATGGCGGCGATGGCGATGCCTGTTGCGGGAACGGTGGAAGCGCCCGCTATCGCCGCGACCGCTTTACCTTCCTCGCCACCGGCTTTTTTGGGAATGCCGGCAAGAATGCCGGCCAAGGAGGAAAATGGATACAAAGGCAAGCGCTCCGCGAAAGCCAGTCCTTGGGCCATGGCCGCGCACACGCGGATGCCGGTAAAGCTGCCGGGGCCCACGCCCACGCACAGATCGGCGATATCCGCCACGCCGCGGCCCGCCTCGATGAGGCATTCTTCCAACAGGGCATGGGCGGTTTCGCCCCGGGTCCCTTGTTCCTTGATGCGGTGGGCCACCGTCTTGCCTTCTGCGTCCACCAAGCCGATGGAAAGGGAGGCGGAGAGATCGAGGACGAGGGTGAGGTTCTTCATCGGGATGCCGCCGGATCTGATGGCGGAACCGGTGTTGCGGGCACTACGGGCCCCGTTGACTTCGCCGGACCAGCGGCTTCAGCGGTATTTGGCAAAGCTTTCTTCGATGACCTTGGTGAGCAGGCCGGAATAGCTGAGACCGGCATGGGCCGCGGCCTGGGGCAGCAGGGAGGTGGGCGTAAACCCCGGCAGGTTGTTGGTCTCCAGAACGAACAGCCCCCCCTTGCTTCCGCCTTTTCTTTCGTGATCCGTTTCGTGATCCGTTTCGTGATCCGTTTCGTGATCCGTTTCGTGATCCGATCCGAGATCCGATCCACGATCCGGCCCGCGAGGCGGGGCATAGATGAAATCCGTCCGGCTGTAGACGGAGAGCTGCAAAGCCTCATGGCAGCGGGCCGCCAGGGACTGCATTTCAGCGATGACTTCCGGCGGAAAGCCGGCGGGCGTGATTTCCTCGGTTCGGCCGGGCTTGTACTTGGCCTCGAAATTGAAAAAGCCATCCTGGATGGGGCGGATTTCCGTGGGCGGGACGGCGGGAAAATTGGCGATCACGCCGCAGGTGCCTTCGCGCCCCGGGAGAAATTCCTCGATAAGCAAGCGATCCGAATCCGCGCCCAAAGACAAGATCAGGGCATCCAGTTCAGAAGCGTTGCGCGCGATGCCCATGCCGATGCTCGATCCCCCCTGCGGGTTCTTCAGCACGACGGGATATCCGAATTCCTTTTCCAGTGAGGCGCGGCCGCCGGCATATTCCTGCCTGGCCAGCACGCGATAGCGGCCGGTGGGAATGCCCGCGGACTGGTAGATGCGCTTGGCCGTGATCTTGTCCATCGCCAAAGCGGAACCCAGGCTGGCGCTGCCGGTATACGGCTGGCCCGCCAGTTCGAAAAAGCCCTGCAGCCGGCCATCCTCGCCGCCCACGCCGTGCAGGCCGATGAGCATGATATCGCAACGGGGAAAGACCTGGAAGTCCGGAAAGCGGGCGGCGTGCCAGCCGGCGGGAGGAGCGGCGATGAAGGCCGCGGCTTGCTCCGATGAATCGACGCCATAGGTGGATGCGGCGGACGTCGCGGAAGGCGGCGAAGGCCAGGTCCAGGTATTGTCCTTGGAGATGAGAATGGGGAAGCCGACGTACTTGTCGGCGTCCAGGTTCTTCAGCATGCCCGATCCCGAGACCAGGGACACCGGATGCTCGGGCGAAATGCCGCCCATCAGTACGCCGACGGTTTTCTTGGCAGTCATAGGCTTCGCGAGGGTTGAGGGAAGGTTGACTGAAAGTTGCGCAAATGTTGAGTGTAAGGAGCGGCCTTCAGATCTCCAACATGCTGCCCAGGGGGTTCTCCGCGTCGGAGAAATCCTCCTTGAAGTAGCTGAACCCTTCGGAGTCCTGGGAGTATCCGTGGCTTACGAATTGGTTGAAAAAGAAACGCAGCGCCGATTCACGCGAGTCCATCTCCACCACCTGGTGGATCAAAGAGGGTTTGGGAGTGATGAACGCGATGGAGTATCTGGGCATAGCGGGAAAATTAGCAGGAAAGGCCCGGCTTGCCAAAGGAAATCCGAGTCTTTTACCGGCGCTCGGGAACATTTCCGGACTCCGCGCGCCGCTCCGCGGCTTGTTTTTCCGCGTTGAAAAATGCCATGCTTGGAAGCGATGGAACCGGGCGGAGTGGAGATACAGGCGCGACAGGCCGAGGTCAAACTGGCCAAAGGCGAACCCCTGTCCCGCGCGGAACGGATCGCCCTCCTGGCCCTGATGCTGACCGGCCAGGAGACCCGGAAAGAAAGAAAGTACGGGGAGCCGTGACCGCTTCCGGCGCGGGGGCGCTTCTGGTCATCCTTCCCCATAATCCCGGCGACGTGGTCATGGCCCTGCAGGCCATCCGCCACGTCAAGGCGGACTTTCCGGGTCTGGACGTGGACTATCTCGTAGGCGAGGAATGCCTCGATCTGGTCCAAGGCAGTCCGTTGATCCGGAAAACCCTTGTCCTCCCCAAACGCGCATTGAAGGCTGCGTGGAATGCGGGCGATTCCCCCGGCGTGCTGGCGCGCATGGAAGCCTTCCTGTCGGACCTGGGATCGGTGCGCTATCGGCTCTCCGCGAATCTTTTCCAGGAGCGGTGGGGAGGCCTGATCCAGTCTTTCGTCGAAGCGGATCGGAAAATCGGCCTCGAGTTCGTCGCGGACCGTAACTACCAGGTTAAATCCCGCTTTCTGGAACACCTGGCCGCCATTCCCGCCGATCGGGCCGGGAACGCATGGCACGCGGTGGATATCTACGTCCGCGCCATCACCCGCGGGCTTTCTCACCCCGACGACCACCCAGCGGATGCGGTGCATGCAACCGAACTGGGTATCGCACGGGATTCTTCGCCCGAGAATGCATTCAATGCGACACAGCATCGCGTGACCGCCCAAGTGAGCAGAGCCGCTACGCAGCGTAAGCTCCCGCAACGCCGGGCCGAAAACGCCGCCTCCATCCTTCCGCCCTTGATCCGTCCGGACGCGGCCAAGCTGCTGGTCCCAGGAGAGTACCTGGCCTTCCATCCGGGATCCGCCTGGCCGGGCAAACGCTGGCCGGAATCCCATTGGTCCGGCCTTGCCACGCGCTGCGCTCGCGCCGGCTTCACCCTCGCCTTCACGGGCGCCCCCGAAGACCGCCCCATGATGGATCGCATCCTGTCAGGCATGGATCCCGGCCTCCGCTCCGCCGTCGTCGACTGCGTCGGAACCACTACCTTGCCGGGAGCGGCGTGGGTCTGTGCCCATGCCCGCATGGTCGTCAGCGGAGATACCGTGGCCATGCATCTGGCCGCCGCTGCCGGCGCGCCCACCCTGAGCCTGTTCGGCGCCTCCAACCCCGTGGAGACGGGACCTTACGGCAAAGGCCATGTCATCATCCAGACCGATGTGCAACCGCATCCCGATCTGGCCTTCGCCAAAGAACATCCGGGACTGGCACACTTGCGGGCGGAGGAAGTGGCCGAGTACCTGTTGGAAGGAACGCCGCCGCCCGGATTCGCCCTGTGGGAAACCGGCTGGGACCCGGATCGGCGCATGCAGGTCCTGCACGATCGAAAACGGCAACCCCATCCCAACCTGGAACGGGCCGAGCGCTTGCTGCGGACCCTGGACCGGGAAGCGGATCGACCGCAAGCCCAAGCGCAAAAAACCAACCCGGTGCGCAATGAACCGCGCGACAAGCTGCGCCGGATCCTTACCGTGTCAGCCTCCCGGCCGGATGCGGAAAACCTCGCCGCCCTGGCGCTGGCCGAGCGGGAATGGGCGGAAGAAACCCAGACCAGCCTGATATGGGAAGCCTACCGCATCGCCGGTAACGGCCTTCCCGTGGGCGACTTGCGCGCCCATCTCACCGCCCGATTGTCCCGTCTGGAGTCGGCCATCCGCGAAGAAGTCCAGGCTGCGGCACCGTGAAACCGGATAATCGCATCTTCCGGCCGCATCTTGAGTTGCTTTAGACGGCCCCGAAAGGTAAAATCAGCCTACGTGATGTTGATCGGAAAACGGGGATGGCAGACCTCCCTGGCCTATGTACTCGTAACTGGCTTTTCCTTGGGCGGGACGTATCTCGCCCATCGTTTCCATCCCGTGCTCGGATATCTGGTCGGCGCGACAATGGCGGCCCTCGCCGTCTGGTTGCATAAGACCGCCGGGACCTACCTCGAGGACCTCCAGGTCTACACCCTCAAGCAGAAACGCCTTGAAGCCAAGGCCTGGTACTTCGAATCCGTCATCACCAACTCCGGCAACATCATCTTCACCACGGACGTGGAGCACCGCATCCTCAAGTTCAACCGCGGTTCCGAACGCGCCTTCGGCATGTCCCAGACGGACGTGCTGGGCAAGGAAGTGCATGCCCTGTTCGCCAGCCCGGTGGAAATCTCCGCCCTGCTCGCGCGCGTGGACGAGCATGGTTCCGCGGAGGCCCCGGAACTTCTCATCAAGCAGGCCGACTCGGGCGAGGACATCTGGATCTCCCTGAGCGTCACCCGCATGCTCAACCGCGACAAGGAAGTCATCGGCGAAGTGTTCAATTGCAGCAACATCTCCAAGCGCAAGCAGCTGGAAAGCCAGCTGCAGGAGAAGAACGAACAATTGCTGCGCCTGGTCATCACCGACAGCCTCACCGGACTGTACAACGTACGCCATCTGAACGCGGAGCTGGGCCGTCTGATCCGCGCGCAAAAACGTTTCCCCAACCGCCCCGTCTCCATCGCCCTCATCGACGTGGACAAGTTCAAGATCTACAACGACACCAAAGGTCATCAGGCCGGCGATCATCTGCTGGTGATGCTGGGCAACGTCTTCCTCAACGAAATCCGCCAAGAGATGGATTCGGCCTATCGCTACGGCGGCGACGAATTCGTATTGCTCCTGCCGGACACCAAGGCCGAAGGCGCCAAGGTCATCTGCGATCGTATTCTGTCCGCCTTCCGCAAATTGCGCGTGGAGCCGACCTCGCTCTCCATCGGCATCGCCCAATTCCTCCCCGCCGACGAGAACAAGGAAGTCCCCCAGGCCGTCAAGGAATTCATCCAACGCGCCGACGAAGCCATGTACCAGGTGAAGGAACAGGGCGGCGACTCCATTTCGATCCACGGCACCCCCTAGTTAGGCTCGTCGCTCCGGAGTTGCTACGCAACTCCACGCTCCTCGCATGATTAATGACCCCGGCTCGGCGCGCCGGAGGTGCTGCGCAACTCCACGCTCCTCGCATGATTAATGACCCCGGCTCGGCGCTCCCGAGTTGCTACGCAACTCCACGCTCCTCGCATGAGTAATGACCCCGGCTCGGCGCTCCGGAGGTGCTACGCAACTCCACGCTCCTCGGATGAGTAATGACCCCGGCTCGGCGCTCCCGATCTGCCAGGGTCAAACCGGCCTCCTTCGGCAATTGGATTCTTGCGGAAACCCGATCGCCGATTCCGCCCCGCCGGTATATTCAGGGCATGCTCCTGCGTATTGCCCTACCGTGCCTGATCCTCTCGGCTATCCTGCCCGCGCCGGGCGCGATGCCCGCTTTCGCGTTCCGCCCCATCTCGCCGCCCGGAATCCAATTCTACCGCGAAACCCTGTTGCCTGCGGACATCGATCACGACGGCGACATGGACTTCTACTCCGGAGGCGGGCGCGGCAACCCGACCTGGTGGTTCGAAAACGCCGGTGATCATTGGATCCGCAGGATCGTAAGCGATTCCAACGTGGCCGACGTGGGCGCGGCCCTGTTGGACGTGGACGGGGACGGATGGGTGGACAAGGTTTCCGCTTCGTTCTGGTACCGCAATCCCGGCTTCCCCAAACCCGGAACGGAATCGCACTCCCTCGCCGACCCCGCCAAGGAAAAGCCGTTCGCGGCCTGCCGTTACGGCGACATCGACTACGTGCATGACATTTATACCGCGGATATGGACGGGGACGGCCATCCGGACATCCTCACCATCGATTACGACGGCATCCGCTGGTTCAAGGTGGAACGGGATTCCGTGTGCAGGCCCTGGGTCGAACACAAGATCAACGGGCGAACCCTGGATCCGCAACAGCATGGCGGAATCGCCGCCGGAGATCTGGACGGCGACGGCGACATGGACGTCGCGCGGCTTGATCGCTGGTTCGAAAACCGGGACGGCATCGGGACCGTCTGGCTGGAACACAAGAACATCGACTTCGGCGCCTATTGGTCCGAAGGCTGGGGCTTGTCGGGCAGGGCCCTGATCCGCGACGTGGACGGCGACGGCACCCAGGACTTGATCGAGACGGAATGCGACATCCCCAACGGCCGAGTCGCATGGTTCGCCAACATCGGCGGCAAGGGCCTCGCATGGCAACGGCACATCATCAAAGATTCCACGGACGGACAGGATTTCCACTCCCTGGCCTGGGCCGATTTCGACGGGGACGGCGACTCCGATTTGTTCTCTTCCGGCGGACCCAATTCCGCGGGCACCCCGCGCGCCTGGATCTGGGAGAATCTGGACGGAAAAGGCGGAGCCTGGTCCGAACACATCGTGAACATCGGCAAGCGTGAGCATGAAGCCACCGCGGTGGACATGGACGGCGACGGGGACATCGACATCCTGGTCAAGACCTGGGGCGATGGCGAGCAGTATTACCTGGAGAACGAGTTGGTGCCGAACAACGGGACGGGCGTATCAATCAGAAGGACACGGGAACGGAACTCAAGCGGGGCTGAAAAAGGTTCCCGCCATTCAGACGGCCGAAGATCCGGCTCTGGCTGGAAAAAGCGCTTCCACCTGGGCGGAAAAGAGTCCAACGCCGACGGGCGGAGAACTTCTTCAGTCCGATAGATCTCGTTTGTAATCCAGGCGCCACGCCCAATCGCGACCCCGCACCAGCGAAGCGCCGTGCCATCCAAAAGCCCTTTCCGAAAAGCACAGAACAAGCCAACCAACCCGTCGAAAAGTGGAAAGTGCGCTATCCGGAACGTCTTCGACACCGGCGGCCCGGCGCGCGCATCCGGGGGCGTATCGGCGCAGGCGGAAACGCACCGGGACATTGCCCGGTGCCGCGCTCTTTGGCGGGATCGGTAGGAGCGGCCGGAGTTGCGCGGCGCCGGGCGGCGGGGGCGGAGAACAAAACAATGTCCCGGTGGTGCGACCGCGCAGAACCCAAAGATCGGACCCGCCAAGCCGCCCTAGCCCCCGGATGCGCGCGCCGGGCCGCCTGCGCCGCGGAGGTCAGCGCACTTCCCATAACGTCAGCGCACTTTTCCCTTGCGGTGCGCGGCGTAGTCGGCAAAGACGAACTCGCCAAGTCCATCCAGCCCCGTATAGAAGGCCTTCCCCGCGCATACCTTGCTGAACTCCTCGACGAATTCGATCAGGTAGGGATCCTGGGCCACCATGAAGGTGCAGACGCGGATTTTGTTCTTGCGACAGGCGCGGCCTTCCGCGAAGGTCTTCTGCAGCACCAGGGGATCCAGGCCGAAGGAGTTGCGGTACAGGCGGCCGCGGTCGAAAACGGCCGAGGGCTTGCCGTCGGTCACCATGAAGATCTGCTTGTTGCTGTTCTTGCGCTTGCGCAGCAGGGTCTGGGCCAGGCGCAGGCCGTCGCAGGTGTTGGTGTGGAAAGGGCCCACGGAAACATGCGCGATACGGTCGGCCGGAATCTCCTTGGCCTCATCGCCGAAAGTGATCACGTCCAAAGTGTCGCGGGGATAATGGCGTTTGACGAATTCCACCAGGGACATGGCCACCATCTTGGCCGGGGTGATGCGGTCCTCGCCGTACAGGATCATGCTATGGCTGATGTCGAGCATCAGGACGGTGGAACAGCTGGCAAGCTGCTCCCGTTCATGCACTTCGAAATCCTCTTCGGACAGGCCTTCGGCGGGCAGGCCCTGCCATTCCTGCGTTCCGTCGTCATCGGCTCCCGCAGAGTTCGCGGCATTGGCCCCCGCCAGGTCGGCGGCACCAGCCGCATCCGCCGCCCCGGCGGCATCCTTGCCGCCCCGGTATAGACTGTTGCGCAGGGTCGCGTTGAAATCCAGATCCGCCAAATCATCGCCGAAGTTGAAGGGGCGCGTTTCCGCCTGGCGCTCGCCGCCACGACCCAGCTTGCCGGTATTGTGGTTGCCCTTCAGGCCCTTGCCCATCCCCCTGAACACGCGCTCGAAGACGGATTCGCGTACGGCCTTGTCGCCTGCGGGGGTGATGGTGAAGTCGCCCTTGTCGCGCTTGAGGACCCCTTTCCGCTCCAGTTCGTCCAGCATGTCCTCGAATGTGCGGCCGCGATCCAGCCAGCCCTGGCGTTGGGCGATGCGGCGCAGCCACTCCAGGGCCTGGCGCACGTCGCCGTTGCTCCGCAGGAACAATTGCGAAAACAGATCGGTCAGATCGATCTTTTCTTCGCCCTCGCCGCCTTCGGGTTCGGGGAGGGGCATGCCATAACGGATTTCCATCGCTTAAGCCTCGCTTCGACCTTTTCAGCTTTTGAGGATGTCCGACATCATGTCACGGTATATGAATCCCTCGGTGAGGTTCTCTTTGCTCAGGCGTGAATGCAGATGCAGGCCCTCCACCAGGAACTCCAACCACAAAGTCTGGTTCTCCGCGTCCTTCTCCAGGGACTTCGCGTCCAGGGCGCCCTGGAGCATCACCTTGCGGATCTCCGGCACCGATTCCAGGGCCTTGCGGTATTGCGCATCGGTGAGGCGGTCCCCCAAGGTCAGGGTGTTCCCCTTTTCGAACCAGGAGACCACGGGATAGTACGGGTTCTTCTCCGGCTCCTTTTCCTTCTTGTTGTAGGGATCCTGGAAATGCTTGTGGAACACGGTGCGGACGGCCTTGCCGACCATGGCCCGGGCGATGTTGGCGGGGCCTTCCTGCTCGCCGGCATACACCAGCTCCAGTTTTCCGGTGATGGCGGGAACCACGCTTTCCAGATCGGACAGGCGCGCCCGCGGCGAAGCCTCACCTATCAATGCGCCGCGGAGTTCCACCGCGCTGGCCAGCAATTCCATCGCCGCGATGGGCAGCCGCGCCGAGACGCCGGACTTCTGATCCACGTAGTCCTTGTCCTCGCGGGCCTCGAAGGCGATCTGTTCCACAATCAGCCGCACGGGTTCCGGGATGACGGCCTTGACCTGACCGGGCCGATCCATCCACGCCTCCTGGCGCGTGATCTCCATGGCCGCTTCCGCGCTCTTGGGATAATGGGTGATGATTTGCGAGTCGATGCGATCCTTGAGCGGAGTGATGATGTTGCCGCGGTTGGTGTAGTCCTCGGGGTTGGCCGAAAAGGCCATCAGGATGTCCAAGGGGATGCGCACGCGGAAGCCGCGGATCTGGATGTCCCGTTCTTCCATGATGTTGAGCAGGCCCACCTGGATGCGCGCCTGCAGGTCCGGCAATTCGTTGATGACGAAGATGCCGCGGTTGGTGCGCGGGATGATGCCGAACTGGATGGCGCCTTCATGGCCGTAGCCGATTTTCTGATGGAACGCTTTGACGGGATCGATGTCGCCGATCAGATCCGCCATGGACACGTCCGGCGTGGCCAGCTTTTCGCCATAGCGGCGCTCGCGGCCTATCCACTCGACCAAGGTATCGTCGCCCTGCTCCGCGATCAGGTCCTGGGCGTATTTGGAGATGGGCGCCAGGGGATCGTCGTTGACTTCGCTTCCCGACACAATGGGGATGCGTTCATCGAGGAACTCCGCCAGCTTGCGCAGGATGCGCGTTTTGCCCTGGCCGCGCAGGCCAAGCAGCAGGATATCGTGCTTGGACAGGATGGCGTGGGTGATCTGCTTGAGGACGGTTTCGTCATAACCGATCACGCCGGGCATGAGCTGGCCCAGCGGGTCGCCAGCGACCCGGCCGCGGATGCGGGCCAGGAGATTGTCGCGCAATTCCTCCTTGACGGATTTGCTGCGGTAACCCGCGCGTTTCAGTCCGCCCAAGGTTGTGGGAAATTCCCTTAACGTCATAGCCTTGATCCTCCGGGGCAATCAGCGCATGCCCGATTTCCGATGCCCGGCGCTTGCCGTTCCGCGCTCGATGCCCGAAGGATCAATATAGTTGGCTATGGGCCTGGAGGCTCAAAGGCACGGGGATCTGGGGTCGGTTTCCGATTGGATACGGTGCAGAAACGGATGGGATGGGCAATGGGAAGAAGGCTCGGCGGAGCCGCGCCTCGCACGACTCCTGGAAGCGCCGGTGAATGCCCTGCCGTTGGGCACAGGCGCCCCCGTCTCAGTTCCGCTTGGTCACCGCGTTCGCCTGATAGGCCTTCCAGGTGGTCCGCAAAAGCGTATCCGCATCGCTGTACTTGGCTTCCCAGCCGAGCAGGGTCTTGGCCAGACCCGCGGAGGCCACCACCTTGGGGGGATCGCCCGCGCGGCGGCCGACGATTTCGTACTTCACCGGGTTGCCGCTGATCTCCTGGGTCTTCTTGACCATCTCCATCACCGAGATGCCGGAGCCCGTTCCCAGGTTGACCAGGAGTTTGTCCGTCCCGCCCATGAGCTTGGCCAGGGCCATGGTATGCGCCCGCGCCAGATCGCTGACGTGGATGTAGTCGCGCACGCCGGTGCCGTCGGGGGTATCATAGTCGTTACCGAAGATCTGGATCCGCTTGCGCCAGCCCATGGCCACTTCCATGATCACCGGGACCAGGTTGGCCGGGTTCTGCTCCAGCCCGCACAGTTCGCCGTCCACGTCGTAGCCGGCGGCGTTGAAGTAGCGCAGGGCCGCGTACTTGAGGCCCTTGAGGCGGCCGTACCAGTCGAGGAAGCCTTCGATGGCCAGCTTGGTGTAGCCGTAATAGTTGACCGGCTCGGTGGGATGCTTTTCATCCATCGGCTGGTAATGCGGATCGCCGTAGACCGCGGCGGTGGAGGAGAAGACGAAATGCTTGATGCCGTGCTTGGAGACGGCGTTGAGCAGGTTCAAGGTTCCCGTGATGTTGTGGACCGAGTAGCGCTCCGGCACGGTCATGGATTCACCCGCGGCCTTGAGGGCGGCCAGATGGATCACGCCGTCGTAGGCCTTTTCCGCGCAGACCTCGTCCAGCGCCCGGACGTCCAGGATGTCCCCATGGCGGAAGAGCGCACCGGGCCGCAGATTGCCGCGCAGACCCGAGGACAGGTTATCGAAGACGGTGACTTCCGCGCCTTCGCGCAACAGGGCTTTGACCACGTGGGAACCGATGTATCCGGCACCGCCGACGACGAGAACTTTCACGGAAACGCCCTCCAAAGGATTTGGGAAGAAGATAAAAACAGGAGCGGAGGATTGGGAACGGTTTGCGGCGATTCGGAGAGGATTCGGCCGCTGCGGGCCAACGTGGGCTGTTACAAAACGGTCGACTTAGAGCGGCTCGCGGCGCTTACGCCGCAGGAAGCCTGCGGTACGCCGCCGGAAGCCCACCGGCCTCATCTCGGCTCGCGGCGCTTGATGGCGAAAATGGAGATGTCGTCCAGGCTGGCGCGGCCCTCGGAGAAGCGTTCCTTGTCCATCTGGGCCTGGGCGATGGTTTCCGAAGATCCCATAGGGGCGAAGCGCTTGATGACGGCGTCCAGGCGCTTGCGGCCGTAGAGTTCGTCCTTGCTGTTGAAGCTTTCGTTGATCCCGTCCGTGTACACGAAAATGAGATCGCCGGGGTTGAGCACGGTCTCCTGTTCGGTATAGCTGTTGTCCTCGAACATGCCCAGGAAGAAGCCGCCGCGCATCTGGAGATGCTCCAGGGTCTTGGTGGCATGGCGGTAGATGACGGGATAGGGGTGGCAGACGCGGCTGTAGCTGAGCTTGCCGGTGCGCAGATCCAGGATGCCGGCGAAGGCCGTCAGGTAATGATCAGTGTTGATGGCCGCGCACAGATCCACGTTCACGTTGGTCAGGATCTGGGCCACCGAAAGGCCCGCCTTGACGTGGCGGTCGAAGGCCATCTTGGCCATGGCGGTCACCAGGGCCGCGGGCACGCCGTGCCCGGACACGTCCGTCATCAGCATGAAGATGCGCTCCCCGTCCAGGTGGATGAAGTCGTAGAAATCGCCGCTCACCTTGCCCGTGGGGGCGTAGGCGGCGCCGACTTCGTAGCCGTCCAAGCGCGGCAGGGTCTTGGGCAGCATGCCCTGTTGGACCTGCTTGGCCATGTCCAGTTCCATCTCCGTCTCCTGGCGCACGCGCACCAGTTCCTGGTTCTGGACGTAGAGCTCTTCCGTGCGTTCCTTAACCTTCACTTCCAGATCGGCGGCGTTGGCGACAAGCTTCTTCTCCATTTCCTTGAACTGGGAGACGTCCGTGACGAACCAGACGCGGCCGATCAAGCGGCTTTGCTCGTCCACGATGGGGCGCGTGTAGATCTGGTAGGTGGCGGAATGCGGCAGCACCATTTCGAAAATCTGCTCGGCGTGGAGCTGCGGTTCCTTCTGGATGGCGCTGTAGAAGGCCATGAACTCATGGGCTTCCGTGAAATGGTATTGCAAGAGCTCCGCGGCGATGTCGAACTGCATGCCCGCGAACTGGCGCCAATTGAGGCCGAACAGCTTGCCGAAGCGCGCGTTGGTGGAGCGGATGACGGAGCCTTCGTCGACCAGGGCGATGCCGTCCTTGGACGATCCGATGATGGCCTTGACGCGGCTTTCCGAGAGGCGCAGGTCCGTAACTTCCTGGATGCTGACGAGGCGGGTGCCGTTGATGAGGGCGCTGCGGAAATGGTAGTAGCGCTTCTCCCCGTTGGGCATGGGGATTTCCTTCTCCCACTCGCTTTCCTTGCCCTCCGGTTCCAGGTAATAATCGATGTCGCCGAAGATGGGTCGGCCGGACTGCGAATGGATGCCCACTTCCTTGATGGGGCGGCCGATGGCCTGGGTATGCAGGGTGCCGAGGATCTCCAGGGCGTAGCTGTTGATCTTCACCACGCGCAAGTCGCGATCGATGTGGATGATGCCGGACTGCCGGTCGATGAAATCTTCCTGCTTGATTGTCTCGTTGAGTTGGGCTTTGGTGGTCTGGAGCTCGTGCTGGTAATGGCCCATCTGGCGCTTGAGCGTGGGGATCTCCACATCGTCCTTGTACTTCAGGAGATGTTGGAGCTGAACGTTTTGTTGCTTGAGCTTGTAGACCTCGGGGGTCAACTCGCCGTGATTGGGGCCAAAATCCAAGGGGGTATCCAAATCAGGGCCGGTTAAGGAGGCAAAGGTGGGTTGGGGAACCGGAAAATCCCTGAATTTTCACGTCCTAATTATACAATATTGATGGACCCCCCCGCAATTCCTATCCGGTCCCTGAAGGCCCGGGCGGAAACCGGTGATCAGGCGCCTTTTTTATATTTTGGGGGATCGCTTGTCGGGCTGCGCGGCAGCCTTGTATTTTGATCGGGTTGGATTTGATCCGATATTTTCCGAGGAGATGAAAGTCCCTATGCGGCACACCAAGGTTTTCCTGACGGCATCCTTCCTGATTGGACTCGCACTGCGTCCCGTCACCGCCCAGCCCCTGCGCGGTCCCGGCGGAACCGCCCCCGAACCGCCCCCGACCTGGGAAATGGACGCCAAGGTCAAGGGCAAGAAGGCCCACATCGACTTCGGCCTCAATCCGAAACCGATCTCGGACGCCAACATGAAGTTCTCGCACTTCGCCAACCGCAAGCTGCTCATCTTCTACTTCTCCGCCAAATGCCCCCATTGCCAGCACGCCTTCCCTTATGTGCAAAAGCTGTCGGACGACCTGACCGCCAAGGGCTTCACCTCCATCGCCATCGCCATCAAATACAACACCGAGGACGACATCCGCAGCTTCATCCGGGACTACAAGGTGCACATGCCCGTCTTCTACGACGAGGACCGCACCTTCGGCGAGAACTACGGGACCGGATCCATACCGCTGCTGATCGTCATCAACGAGAAGGGCGAGTACATCCGTTACAAGACCTTCGATTCCGATCTCACGCCGGGCCTGATCAAGTCCGAAGCCGAACAGCTGGCTTCGAAGTAGAGGGGTCCCACCGCTTTTACCGGCGGATGGTTGAAACTAGGGCGGCCCCGGGTCCGCCCTTTTTCTTTGCCTCCCTTTTGGCAACGCCTTGCTGAAGTTTCGCAGTATCGTC
>Ga0209515_10005272_pt1 | contig 16867 bp, 16 predicted proteins | sample Subgroupgradi54m_FD_187454 | JGI IMG/M metagenome (GOLD analysis project Ga0209515, IMG submission 187454) | Subsurface groundwater microbial communities from S. Glens Falls, New York, USA - GMW60B uncontaminated upgradient, 5.4 m (SPAdes)... ...
GATTTACCAATGCCCGGATCGCCGCCGATCAACACCACACCCCCGGCAACCAGGCCGCCGCCGAGTACGCGGTCGAACTCTTCAATCCCAGTGGGAAAACGCGCCACATCCTGCGCCTCGATTTCCGCCAATACCTGCACTGGCGCTACTTGCGCCAGCGATTGATAGCGGTGCACCGTGACCGATTCCGCCACCGCTTCCACCAGCGTGTTCCATGCACTGCACTGCGGGCACTGCCCCTGCCATTTGGGCGACGTTCCGCCGCATTCGGTACAACTGTAGATCGTCTTTTGTTTAGCCATAGCGTGTAAACCATTGGCACAGAGACACAGAGGCACAGAGAAAATCCAGGCAGTTTTTCTCTGTGCCTCTGTGTCTCTGTGGCCAATGGTTTTTATTCAATTTCAAGTACCGGTACACGCGCCGATAACGCACACAGCAATTCATAGCCGATGGTACCGGCGGCGTGCGCCACCTCATCCACCGACAAACCATTGCCCCACAAAGTCACCGGCGTGCCCACGTCGGCGTGCGGCAGTTCGGTCAGATCGACGGTGATCATGTCCATCGACACCCGCCCGACCATCTGCGTGCGTTGGCCATCGACCAGCACCGGCGTGCCGTGTTGCTGTGTACCGGGAGCATGACGTGGGTAACCATCGGCATAACCACAAGCAACCACGCCGATACGCATGTCCTTTTCGGCGCGATAGACACTGCCATAGCCGACATGATCACCCACCTGCAAATGTTGTACACCGATGATTTCGCTGCGCAGCGTCATCGCCGGTTTCAAGCCGAATTCTTCCGCACTGCGATGGGCAAACGGCGAACTGCCATAGAGCATGATGCCGGGGCGGACCCAGTCCGACTGCACCGGCTCGGCGGCAAGAATCGCGGCCGAATTGCAGACACTGCGCGGCCCCGGCAGATCGCCGCTGGCACTTTCAAATACCTGCAATTGCTGCTGGATCGAAAGCGGCGGCGCCAAAAACGCATCGGCATTGGCGAAATGGGTCATGTGGGTGATGCCGGCAATCTGCTGCAACGCCTTCAAACGCACATAGGCAACGCGATATTCGCGCGGCGAAAAACCGAGACGATTCATGCCGCTATTCATTTTCAAATAGACATTCAGCGCACCCGCATGCGCCGCTGGTGCACTTTCCAGTATCCGCAACTGTGCATCACAGTGCACCACCAGATCGAGTTGATAACGCAGCGCCAGCATCAGATCATCCGCCTGGAAAATCCCCTCCAGCAACAGCAGCGGGCCCTGCCAGCCGGAATCGCGTACCGTCACGGCCTCTTCGATATCAAGCACCGCAAAGCCATCGGCCGCAGCAAACCCGCGCAGCGCATGCACCAGACCATGTCCATAGCCACGCGCCTTGACCACCGCCCACACTCGGCACCCTGGCCGCGCGCGGCGTGCCACTTCAAGATTGTGTGCCAATGCAGAACGGGAAATTTCGGCCAGAATGGGTCGGGACATGGTGCAGTTTTTTGATTATGAGAGTCAGTAAGGATTGTGCACTATTTTCATGTTATAAAGCTGCCACCGCGCGTGCGCGCTCTGCCGAGTCCGGCGGGAGTGAGTCCAACAAAGCGCCCCGGCCTGGAGAACAATCAAATCCAAATGAAACGCGGTTTCTACACCATCATGGCGGCGCAGTTTTTCTCGTCGCTGGCAGATAACGCTTTACTGATCGCAGCCATTGCCATGCTGACACAACTGTCAGCACCGGACTGGATGGCGCCGCAACTCAAGCAAATCTTCGTCATCTCCTATGTGATACTGGCCGCCTTTGTCGGCGCCTTCGCCGACTCCCTGCCCAAGGGCCGGGTGATGTTCATCACCAATACCATCAAGATAAGCGGCTGCGCGCTGATGCTCTTCAACGTGCATCCGCTGATCGCCTATGGCGTGGTGGGTCTGGGAGCGGCAGCCTATTCGCCAGCCAAATACGGCATCCTCACTGAACTTCTACCGCCACGCAGGCTGGTGGCCGCCAATGGCTGGATCGAAGGCTTGACGGTCTTATCGATCCTGCTCGGCACTTTTCTCGGCGGCATGTTGATCAGCCCTGATCTATCGGCGGCACTACTCAGCTTCGATCTGCCACTGATTGACACTGGCACGGATACGCCCGCAGAGGCCGCCATCACAGTGGCCATGATTCTTTATTTGATTGCTTCCATCATCAACCTGCGCATCCCCGATACCGGCGTGCGTTACCCGAAGCAAGAGCGTCACCCAATCCGGCTGGTCGTCGATTTCACCCACTGTTTCACCACCTTGTGGAAAGACAAACTCGGGCAGATCTCGCTGGGTGTCACCACCCTGTTCTGGGCAGCGGGCGCGACGCTGCAATTCCTGGTGCTGGAATGGTCGAAGCAGATTCTCAAGCTACCGTTGTACATGGGCACCTATCTACAAGTCATCAGCGCCATCGGCATCGCCATCGGCGCCATCCTCGCCGCACGCTCTGTCAGTCTGAAACGCTCGCTCAGTGTATTGACGGTGGGAATCGGCATGGGCGGACTGATGATGATCGCCTCCTTTTTCCGACCCGAGTCGATTCCGGCCGGAAGCTTTGAGTTCAACTGGTTCGGCGAAGCCGTGACCTTGCAATACTATCTGATCGTCGCGGCTTTACTGCTGGTGCTGCTGGGAGGAATGGCGGGCTACTTCGTGGTACCAATGAATGCCCTGCTGCAGCACCGTGGCCATGTATTGATGAGTGCAGGTCACTCGATCGCGGTACAGAATTTCAATGAAAATATTGGAGTACTGGTGATGCTGGAACTTTACCGGCTACTGCTGAAATACGAATTCAGCATCACTGCTGCGATGTTTTTGTTCGGTCTGTTTGTCGCCGCTGCCATGGCATTATTGATCCGCAAGCATCGCATCAACCAGCGTGAATTCGATTCGGTCGCACTGATTGGTGACAGCACGCATTGAAGCAGTGATTAGTGACAGGTGACGGGTGGCTTCGTGGTTCCACCCCCTCTCCCCCAACCCCTCTCCCGCGAGGGGAGAGGGGAGTAGAACGCCACCTGTCACCGCTTCAAATATCCACTTCCGCCAAATCCCCTTTCTCTTCCAGCCAACTACGCCGGGCGGCGGCTTCGCTCTTGCCCATCAGCATATGCATGCGGCCAACGGTCTGCTCAAAATCAAGCGTACCCAGAGCGACCGCTGACAGGCGGCGCGTATCGGGGTTGAGGGTAGTTTCCCAGAGTTGCTCGGCGCTCATTTCGCCCAGCCCTTTGAAGCGCGAAAGGCTCCAGGCATTTTCGCGCAAGCCATCCTTGCGCAGCTTGTCGAGGATGTGCTCCAGTTCGCCCGCGTCGAGTGCATAAATCTTGCGCGGCGGCTTTTTTCCCTGCGCCGGAACATCGACGCGGAACAGCGGTGGGCGCGATACATGGACATGGCCGTGCGCCACCAGTTGCGGAAAATGCTTGAAGAATAGGGTCAGCAGTAGTACCTGAATATGTGAGCCATCCACATCGGCATCGGACAGGATACAGATCTTGCCGTAGCGCAGGCTGGACAGATCGACCGTATCGGCAACGCCATGGGGATCAACGCCGATCGCCACGGCGATATCGTGAATTTCGTTATTGGCAAACAAGCGATCGCGCTCAGTTTCCCAGGCGTTGAGCACTTTGCCGCGCAACGGCAGAATCGCCTGGAATTCCTTGTCGCGCCCCATCTTGGCCGAGCCGCCAGCTGAATCACCTTCGACCAGAAATATTTCATTGCGGCTCACATCATCCGATTCGCAATCGGTCAGCTTGCCGGGCAAAACAGCAACACCTGAACTTTTTTTCTTTTCAATTTTTTGCGCGGAACGCAGACGCGACTGCGCCTGTTTGATCACCAGATCGGCGAGTTTTTTGCCGTAATCGACATGCTGGTTGAGCCACAACTCCAGTGCCGAGCGGCTGTAGGTACCGACCAGACGCACCGCGTCGCGGCTGTTCAGACGTTCCTTGATCTGACCTTGAAACTGCGGATCGAGCACCTTGGCCGAGAGTACGAAACTGGCACGGGCGAAGACGTCTTCCGGCAACAGCTTGACCCCCTTGGGCAACAAACTGTGCAATTCGACAAACCCCTTCACCGCATGGAACAAACCCTCGCGCAGGCCGGATTCGTGGGTGCCACCCGCTGACGTGGGAATCAGATTGACATAGGATTCCCGCACCAGCGTGCCTTCCTCGGTCCAGGCCACCACCCATTCAGCACCCTCGCCGATGGCAAAACTGTCATGTCCGGCCTCAGCAAATCCCTCGCCTTCGAACAAAGGAATCAGCGTCGCTTGATCCAGCTCCTGCTCCAGATACCCGCGCAAACCTTTTTCGTAACGCCAGGTTTGTGTTTCCCTGGCTTTCGCCTGCGTCAAGGTCACTGTCACTCCGGGCAACAGCACGGCCTTGGAGCGCAACAAACGCTGTAACTCGGCCAGCGGGATCTGCGGACTGTCGAAATATTTCGGATTCGGCCACACCGTCACGCGCGTGCCGGATTTTTTCTCATCTTTCTGTGCCGCCCGTGACTTCAATTTCTGCACGACATCGCCATTGGCAAAGGTCAGTTGATGCACCTTGCCTTCGCGCCACACCGTGACCTGCAATTGATGCGACAGCGCATTGGTGACCGAGACCCCCACCCCATGCAAACCGCCGGAAAAGCTGTAAGCGCCACCGGCCTGCTTGTCGAACTTGCCGCCCGCATGCAAACGGGTAAACACGATCTCGAGCACTGGCACTTTTTCTTCCGGATGCAGACCACAGGGGATACCGCGCCCGTCGTCTTCCACCGTGACGCTACCATCAACTTCCAGCGTGACCTGAAGATGTGCACCATGACCTGCCAGGGCCTCATCCGAGGCATTGTCGAGCACTTCCTGAATGATATGCAGCGGATTCTCGGTGCGCGTGTACATGCCCGGACGTTGCTTGACCGGTTCCAACCCTTTCAACACCTTGATCGAAGCTTCGCCATAGTGTTTTGGCGATTTCTGCGCGGGCGTGGAAGATTTTTTTGGTTCGCTTGCCATATTTATTTTTGAATCAAACAAAAAAGTTATGCACAGATGGTGTGGAAAACCTGCCCCAACAAAAAACGAAACGCCCGCACCAGCAGGCTTTCAGTGGGTTGCTGAAATTTTCATCAAGACGAAATAAATTGCACTGTCATGACTTGACACGCAGGCAAGGTTTCATCTCAAACCACACATTTGCAACAGCGTCGCAAAATTCAGCACCAGACCAGGACGGGTATACGCAAGAAACGCCCAGGCCAGCAGACCCAACACAAGCAAGCCCAGCAGCAAGCAGGCGAGGCGCAACAGGCAGGCTCTGAATCCCATGGACAGCGCCATCAAACCGTTGCCGCTTGCGGCTGCAAACGTTGCAGCGGCCGCTCGTCGATCGGCCAGGAAAGCAGCGCCGCTGCGGCTGCCAAGGCTATCCCCAGCCACCACACCGCATTATACGACCCGGTCAACACGAATACCTTGCCACCCAGCCAGACGCCAATGAAACTGCCGATCTGGTGACCGAGAAAAATCACACCGTACAACGTTGACACATAACGCACGCCATAAATCTGCCCAATCAGCCCATTGGTCAACGGTACCGTACCCAGCCACAACACGCCCATGGTCGCCGCAAAAAAATACAGCGTGACCGGCGTCAAGGGCATCAGCAACATCAATGTGATTGACACGCCGCGCAAGGCATACAGCGACACCAGAATCCTCTTCTTGCTCATGCGCCCGCCCAGCCAGCCGCAGCCATAGGAACCGAACACATTGAACAGACCGATCAACGCCACCGCATGTGCACCATGCTGCGCGTTCAGCCCCATGTCGGTCACATAGGCCGGCAGGTGCAGGGTGATGAACGCCGTATGAAAACCGCACACCAGAAAGCTGAGAAACAGCAATAGATAGGTACGATGGCCGATCGCCTCGGACACGGCGCGTCCCAGGGTTTGCTTGCTCTGCGCGGCATTTTCATCCGGTTTCCCGGTCAGAAAAAAACTCAGTGGCAGAATCAGCGTGGCCATCATCGACATCAGCAGCAGAGCCTGCTGCCAGCCGAAACCCGTGATGAACTCCATCCCCAGCGGCACCATGGTGAACTGCCCGAGCGAGCCGCCCGCACTGGCAATGCCCAGCGCCGTGCTGCGCTGCTGCGGTGACACCGCACGTCCGACGACCCCCAGTACCACACCGAAGGTGGTGCCGCTCTGCCCCAGACCGACCAGCAGACCGGCGCTCAGGTACAACTCGGTTGGCGTACCGGCAAAGCCCATGCCGACCAGTCCCAGCACATACAAAACTGCACCCAGCACCAGCGCGCGACCCGCGCCATGTTTATCCGCCAGCGCACCCAACAGAATCGAACCCACACCCCAGACAATATTCTGAATCGCAAAGGCCAGCGAGAAAATCTCGCGGTTGAAGCCTTGCGCCAATCCCATCGGCTGCATGAACAAACCAAAAGTGGCGCGGATCCCCATCGACAAGAGCAACACCAGGACTGCGCAGAAAAGGATCAAAGGGACGGATTTTTTTGACATGACACAACCCTGTAGAAAGTGCTGCACTTGATTCTACGTGACACTGTCTGTTTTTACCGGATCGATAGGTATGCCCACAGCGCCTGAATAAAAACGCCCGCAATCGCTTGCGGGCGCTATTGAACTGAAACAAGTCCTATTCCCGGTGATGCCTATCGTGCCCCCAGCCATGACCCGACGCATGACCCCGCCCATGCCTTTGATGCCAGTGTCTGTTGTGGCCATGATGGGAATCACCATACCAATGATGACGTTGCTGGTCGTGATAGTAATGCATCGGTTCATACCGGACGAATCTTGGGGTCGTACGATAAACCACCGGCGGCGCGTTGTGCACATAGTCTGTTGCCGGTACATAAAAGCCGAATGAAATCGAAACGTGGTCACGCGCCTGTGCCGTCGATGCTGCCATCAGCGTTGCGCTTGCCATTGTCAGAGTGATCAAGAATTTGCGTAGCATTTTTTCCTCCAGATGTGATTGAACACGCTGCCAGCATAGGAGCGCTCACACGAAAAATCTGTTAGTGGCGGACGAAAAAATGTATGGGATGTAACAGAATGTTGCGTGGTTTCAGTGATGGTGTTTCCGGATCGAAGGCAGCGCTTGCTTGAGGTAGTAAAACATCGACCACAAGGTCAGTACCGTGGCAATCCAGATCAGCCAGGTGCCCCATTGACGGCTGTGAAACCAGGCGAATAGTTGCACATCAGCCAGTAACATCGGTAATGCAACCATCTGCGCAATGGTTTTGATCTTGCCCAGCGAATTGACTGCGACACTGGCACGTGCACCTAATTCCGCCATCCATTCTCGCAACGCTGAAATCGTGATTTCACGCCCAACGATAATCAGCGCGATCCAGCTATCGACGCGCGCCATTTGCAACAGAATCATCAGGGTGGCGCAGACCATCAACTTGTCTGCCACTGGATCGAGGAAAGCGCCGAAAGCCGATGTCTGATTCCAGCGGCGTGCGAAGTAACCATCGAGCCAATCGGTCACTGCTGCCAGCACAAACAAGGCCGTCGCACTCCAGTTGCGCTCGGTCATGGTCAACCAGGCATCAGGAAGGTAATACACGCCCACCACAAAGGGGATGGCGAGAATACGCAGCCAGGTGAGCAGAATGGGAAAGTTGAAAGGCATGGCGCGATTGTCGCGGATTTCGCAGAGACTGGCAATTGAAATGCGCTTGGGTGCGCTTGGGAAGTGCGCTTGATGCGATGACAATTGATCTCACCACAGCGACACGGGGGCACGGCACTTAATGCAGTTGTTTGTAAATTTGTTCCGCCAGTTGCTTTGAAATGCCTTCCACCTGTGCCAGGTCTTCCACGCTGGCAGATAACACGCCGCGCAAACCGCCGAAGCGGGTCAGCAGTTTCTGGCGACGCTTGTCACCAATGCCTTCGATTTCATCCAGTCTTGAGACCTGCCGTGCCTTGGCGCGTTTGGCGCGCATACCGGTGATCGCGAAGCGGTGTGCTTCATCGCGAATCTCGGCGATCAGCAGCAGCGCTGCGTGGGTCTTGCCCAATTCCAGCGCAGCCCGGCCATCGGCAAACACCAGCGTTTCCAGGCCAACCTTGCGCCCTTCGCCCTTGGCCACGCCCACCAGCAGGCGCAAGTCCAGCCCGAGTTCGGCAAACACTTGCCGTCCCATTTCCACCTGCCCTTTGCCACCGTCGATCAGCACCACGTCGGGCAACTTGCTGTCCTCTTGTGCCAGCTTTTCATAACGGCGCAACAGCACCTGGCGCATGGCGGCGTAATCGTCACCCTCGGTAATGCCGGTGATGTTGTAACGCCGGTATTCGCTGCTTTGCATTGCATGACGGTCGTACACCACGCATGAGGCCTGGGTTGCCTCACCGGCGGTGTGACTGATGTCGAAGCATTCCACACGCACGCCCGTATCGTCTTCCAGAGCCAGTCCCAGGGTCTCGGCCAGGGCCTGCGTACGGGCACGTTGCGTGCCTTGTTCCGACAAAAGACGCGCCAACGCCAGTGCGGCATTTTTCTCCGCCATCTCCAGCCAGATGCGCCGCTTTCCTTGCGGCTGACGGATATGCTCGATTTTTTTCTGCCCCGCAGCTGTGATCATTTGCAGTACTTCGCTGAGGTCGCTCTCGATCCGCGTGATCAACAAGGTCGGCAGTGCCTGATCCAGATAGTGCTGCGAAACAAAGGCTTCCAGTGCTTCACTCATGGTCTCCTGGGGTGAGGCGTCTGCATCACCAATGTGCAGCGGAAAATACGCCTTGTCACCCAAATGACGGCCGCCCCGTATCATCGCCAGGTTGAGGCATAACTTGCCTTGCGCCATCACCAGCGCAATCACATCCGCGTCCACATCCTGACCGATATCGACCGCCTGCTGCTGCAACATGGTGCCCAGCGACTGGATCCGGTCGCGCAGACGTGCCGCCGCTTCAAAACGCAATTGCTCGGACAGTGCCTGCATCTGCTGTTCCAGGTCGCGCACGACCTCCTGATGCTGGCCGCGCAAGAAACGCACCGCCTGCTGCACATCCTGGGCATAATCCGTCGCACTGATGTGCTGCACACACGGCGCGCTGCACCGGTCAATCTGATACAACAGGCAGGGCCGCGAGCGATTGCTGTAAACACTGTCTTCACATGAGCGCAGATGAAACACTTTTTGCAATACGCGAATACTCTCCTTCACCGCCGTAGCATTCGGATAGGGGCCGAAATACTCGCCGCGCTTGTCCACCGCGCCGCGATAGTAGGCAATCCGCGGAATCGCATGCGCGGTAAAACGCAGATAGGGATAGGACTTGTCATCGCGAAACAGAATGTTGTAACGCGGTGCCAAACGCTTGATCAGATTGTTTTCCAGCAACAGCGCTTCCGCCTCTGAGCGCGTCACCGTCGTGTCGATGCGCGCAATGCGCGCAATCATGTGCGCGATGCGTGGGCTGGGTTGGGTTTTCTGGAAATAGGAATTGACGCGCTTCTTCAGATCGCGCGCCTTGCCGACATACAACACCCCATCCTGCGCGTCCACCATGCGATACACCCCGGGCAGATGCGGCAGTTCGTTCAGATAGTGCTTGAGGTCAAACGTCGGCGCCTGGCGCATGATTCAAGGCCTCGAGCAGCTTTCTGGCGGCCGCATATTCTGCATTCTGGCTGAGGCTGCACGGCACACCCACGGGATGCAGGCGGCGCAGACGTTGCTGTGAAATGGGCGAAAAATTCCATTGCAACCCATGTAACAGCAGATCGGCCTGCTCCGGTGTATTACACACCAGCACCATGTCGCACCCTGCCCCCAGCGCGGCATTGGCACGCGCAATGATGTCACCCACGACGGTAGCGCCTTCCATGCTCAGATCGTCGCTGAAAATCACACCGTCAAAACCGAGTTGTTGACGCAGAATCTTTTGCAACCAGACGGTGGAGAATCCTGCGGGTTGCTTATCCACCTTGGGATAAATCACATGCGCAGGCATGACCGAAGTCAGACTGCTGCCGAGCCAGTCATAAGGCGCGGCATCCTGCGCCAGAATCTTCTCCAGTGGACGTTCATCCACCGGAATCGCCACATGCGAATCGGCCGCAACGAAACCATGGCCGGGAAAATGTTTGCCGCAGTTGTGCATACCCGCCAGTAACAAACCGTGGTTCAGACTCTTGGCGAGCAGCGTGACCACCCGGGGGTCAGCATCAAACGCGCGATCACCGATCACGGCGCTCTGTCCATAATCGAGATCGAGCACCGGCGTAAAACTGAAATCAACACCGCAGGCGCGCAGTTCTGCGGCTAACACATAGCCCACTGCCGTAGCGACCTTGGTCGCCTGCAACACATCGCGTTTCCATAGCTCACCCAGCACTCGCATCGCGGGCAGGCGGGTAAAGCCGTCACGGAAACGTTGCACGCGGCCACCTTCATGATCGACCGCGATCAGCAAGGGCTCATCACGTGCCGCATGAATCGCAGACGTCAGCGCGCACAATTGCTCTTTGGAGGCAAAGTTACGTGCAAACAGAATCACGCCGCCGACGTGCGGGTGTTGCAAACGTTCGATTTCATGGGCGGTCAGTGTCAGTCCGGCAACATCGACCATCACCGGGCCGGGAGCAAGTTTATTTTTCATGCTGTCTTTTTCATGCTGTCTTTTTCATGCCGCTCAATGATCACAAAAGCCTGTGCGTATTTTTTTTCATCGGTAAGGGAAACCTGCGCCTGCCAGCCACGTTGTTCCATCTCGTCTTTCAAGGCGTCATGCAAAGTCAGGTGCGGGCGGCCTTGCGCATCGTTCAACACTTCAATGTTGTGCCACACGACGGCCCCGCTGATACCGGAACCAAACGCCTTGGCAAATGCTTCCTTGGCGGCAAACCGTTTGGCCAGGTAGGCCAGGCCATTGTGTGCATTGCTGGCGCTGCGACGCTGATATTCCTTGCGCTCATCGACACCCAATATCCGCTCAGCAAAGTCATCCCCATGCCGCGCCACGGCATCGGCAATGCGCGCGATTTCGACAATATCGGTACCGATGCCAACGATCATTTGCACCCCGGCAATGAAAACCATTGGCCACAGAGGCACAGAGGCACAGAGAAAATATTGCAAACGAATTTATGCATACGCATCGAATAAACAGGGTTTGCTCTGTGTCTCTGTGTCTCTGTAGCCAATGGTTTTTTACTTCTTGATCGCATCCAGACGCGCCTTGACCATGATGGCCTTCATTTCACGCACGGCGTTTTCCCAACCGACGAACACGGCGTGGGCAACAATGGCGTGGCCGATATTCAACTCGGCGATGCCGTCGATGGCGGCGATGGCCTGGACATTCTGGTAGTGCAAGCCGTGCCCAGCATTGACCTTCAGGCCTTGCTGCAAACCTGCGACGACGCTGTGACGCAGGCGTTCCAGCTCCGTATGTTGCGCTGATTCATTTTCAGCATCGGCATAACGACCGGTATGCAGCTCCACCACCGGGGCACCGGCTTCACGACTGGCACGGATTTGATCTGCATCGGCATCGATGAATAGTGACACGCGCGCACCCAATGTGGTGAGACGTCGCACTGCGGCCTTGACCGCCTCGAAATGGGTACGCACATCGAGCCCACCTTCGGTGGTGATTTCCTGGCGCCGTTCCGGCACCAGGCAAACATCCTGCGGTTTGATGCGGCACACGATATCAAGCATCGCATCGTTCACAGCGCATTCGAAATTCATCCGCGTTTTCAGCAGCGGTCGCAAACGCTCGACGTCGTGATCCTGAATGTGGCGGCGGTCTTCGCGCAGGTGCAGGGTGATCACATCGGCGCCCGCTGCTTCGGCCAGCAAGGCCGCTTGGACGGGGTCGGGATAGCTCGTGCCGCGCACCTGACGCAGCGTGGCCACATGGTCAATGTTGACGCCAAGATCAATCATAGCTTTGCATATCCAGCAAAATCTGCCGCGTTTTCAAACGGCGGCCATCCAGGTGACGATTCAGCAGCATGCGCATCAGATTGCGCGCCTGTTGCTGCACCTGCGGTTCATCAAACTTTTCAGCAGCTATCGCCAGCAACACGCGACCCGGCCAGGCTTCTGTGTGCCGGGTATGCACTTCCATCACCCCCAGCTCGGGATGAATCTGGTAATGCGCGTCCGGGTTCAGTGCGCCACCACTGGCATCACGCTCAAAGTGCACAGCATAACCGAGCTCGCGCAGCAGGATTTGCTCAAACCGACGCAGCACCAGTGCCGGGGCTTGCCCCGCTGCCAATGTACGCAGGCTGTCGGCATAGGCATCAAATAATTGCGGGTGTGCATCTTCGCGCGGCAATAGCTTGAGCAGTAATTCATTCAGATAATAGGCACTGAGCAAGGCGGCGGGCGGCAACGGCGTCAAACCACCGGCCCATTCGGCGCGTTGCAGGGTGCGCACTTCGTGTTTGCCACTGAAGGTTGCCAGGAGCGGTTGAAACAACATCAAGGTGCCGCGCAGGGCAGAGTTCGGGCGCTTGGCGCCTTTGGCGAGCACCGGCAGATTACCGTGCTCGCGCGTAAATAATTCCAGAATCAGGCTGGATTCGCTATAGGGATGGCGATGCAGAACATACGCCACCGCGTCGTCAACCCGGTGCGGATGTTTGTGGATCTTGCTGACTGCGGGTGGAAACGCCACATCATTCATAACCATACTGGCGCAAACTGGCTTCCGAATCGGCCCAGCCACTTTTGACTTTGACCCACAGCTCGAGAAACACCTTGCTACCGAACATTTTTTCCATATCCTGCCGCGCTTCGGTGCCGATCTGTTTCAGTTTCTCGCCGCCTGCGCCAATCACCATTGCCTTGTGTGCCTCACGTGCCACCAGGATGGTCGCGGCGATGCGGCGCAGCGTGCCTTCCTGACTGAACTGGTCGATGATCACGGTGCTGTCGTAGGGCAATTCTTCACCCAACAGACGAAACAGTTTTTCGCGGATGAATTCGGCCGCCAGAAAGCGTTCGTTGCGATCCGTGATGTCGTCTTCATCGTAAAACGCCGCCTGCTGTGGCAACAGCGGTGTGACCGCATCGAACAGCGCCTCCATGCCCTTGCCGGATTTGGCACTGACCGGCACGATCGCGCTGAAGGGAAATTGGCGGTTGAGTTCCTGTGAAAAAGCCAGCAGCGCGGCCTTGTTCTCTACTCGATCGGCTTTGTTCAGCACCACGCACACCTTGGCCTGACGTGCCTGCTGCTGGCGCAGCATATCCAGCACCAGTTGATCCGCCGCTTGCAAACGTCCGGCTTCTATGACCCACAGTACAACATCGACTTCCTGCAGTACCTGGGTGACGGTACGGTTGAGCAAACGGTTAAGCGCGCCGCCATGGCGGGTCTGGAAGCCGGGCGTATCCACAAAAATACATTGCGCGCGTGCGCTGGTATGAATGCCGAGGATCCGATGGCGCGTGGTTTGCGGCTTGCGCGATGTGATGCTGACCTTCTGTCCCACCAAACGATTGAGCAAAGTGGATTTGCCCACATTGGGGCGACCGACGATCGCGAGCGTGCCGGTATGGTAAGCAGTAGTTTCTGATGAAGTCATAAGAGGGTGGGATCCGCCACCGGTTCGGTGCTACCGGCTTCATTTTCCTCAAGGGTTTTTTTGTTCACTCGTTTGGGCGACTCCGCCGTCGTTTCGGATGCCACTACAACCGGATCGGCTTCTTTCTTGCGCCGCGTACGTTTGGCGGCTTGCGGCGCGGCGGCCATCACGGCTTCCAGCGCCAGCTTGGCGGCGCCCTGCTCGGCCGCACGACGGCTACCGCCCTTGCCGATCACCTGGATGCTGTATTTCGGAATCGCGCATTCGACTTCGAATTCCTGGCTGTGGGCCGCGCCATGCGTCGCCACGACGGTGTAGAGCGGCAGGGAAATATGGCGGCTTTGCAGATATTCCTGCAACAGCGTCTTGGCATCCTTGCCCAGCGTTTTTGGGTCCACCGTCTGGAGCACCGGTAGATACAATGCATTGATCACCCGTTTGGTCTGATCAAAACCACCGTCGATGAAAATTGCACCGAACAGTGCTTCCATGCCGTCCGCCAGAATCGAGGGGCGGCGAAAACCGCCGCTCTTTTGCTCACCGCCACCGAGACGCAGAAACTGGCTCAACTCGATGCGTTGCGCAATTTCATACAGCGATTGTTGCTTGACCAGATTGGCACGCAAGCGCGACAGATCGCCTTCGTCGATCTTGCTGAATTTCTCATACAGCATCAAGGCCACCACGCAATTCAAAATGCTGTCGCCGAGAAACTCAAGCCGCTCGTTATGAATGCCGCTATGCGAGCGATGCGTCAACGCCTGCTCGAGCAACAGCGGATTGGCAAACTTGTAGGCGAGTTTGTCCTCCAGCAACGCCAGATCGAGATGAAGTTGGCCGGATTGAATCATCAGTCTTTTGAACTGGCCGCGAAGTCGATTTCCAGACGTATGCCTTCCGCCATTGAAATCGACTTGGTGTATTTGAAGCTGGCGGTCAACCCGTTGCTTTCCTTGGTGATCTCCAGATCCTTGCCGGAAATCACGTCGATCTGATTAACATCAAGAAAACGGTCAAAGGTACGACGGACGTCTTGCGGAGTTTCTTTGCCACGGGCGGAATCGACAACAATTTTTTTCAGGTTGGCGTATTCAATATAGGCGGGCACCACTTTGGCCGCGAACATCGCCACAAAGACAATGATCATGCCAAAAAAAATCACACCGAACAGGCTGATGCCGCGTTGCTTACCGAAATTCATGTGTTGCATGACCGCTCCTCTCGAAAAGGGTTAGACCACGTTATTGAAACCTGCCGATGCGTTTGAGGTTGCCGAAATTCATCCAGACGAAGAAGGCTTTACCGACAATATTCTGTTCCGGCACAAAACCCCAGTAGCGGCTATCGGCGCTGTTGTCCCGATTATCCCCCATCATGAAGTAATGTCCCGTCGGCACTTTGCAGGTCACACCCTCCGTACCATAGACGCAGGCATCGCGAAAAGGGAAGTCTTCGGCACGGATATAGGGCGGCGCATTCTTGTCATTCAGATATTCATGGCCGACCAAACCAAGTCGTTCGCTGAATTTATCGACAATTACCGGCATTTTTCGAACAGTTCCATCCGGATACTGCATCTCGTTAAGATAGAAGTACTGCTCTTCATACTTGCTGCTGATTGCCTTGCCGTTGATGGTCAGGCGTTTGTTTTGATAGGAAACCACATCGCCAGGCATGCCCACGACCCGTTTGATGTATTTCTGGGCCGGGTTTTTCGGATAGCGAAACACCATCACATCACCCCGCTGTGGCTGGCCGATTTCAATCACCTTGGTATTGAGAATCGGCAAGCGCACACCATAGGTGTATTTGTTGACCAAAATCAGATCACCGATCTGGAGCGTCGGAATCATCGATCCCGAGGGAATCTTGAACGGTTCGGCAATGAAAGAACGCAGCACAAACACGATCAGAATGACTGGAAAAAAACTGGCGGTGTATTCGAGCCAGGCCGGTTGCTGCAAATGATGCTGTTTGAGTTTTTCACGCTCTTGCGCGACCCCCTCCTGCCCCAGCGCATTCGACATGACCGGTGCGCCGCGATCGAATTCACTCAGCGCCGCCAGTGTTTTTTGGCGGCGGTTTTTTTCAAAATACAGTTTGTCTGCCAGCCACATCACAAAGGTGAGAACCAGCAGCCAGAACAAGATGCTCTCGAAATAATCTCCCAGAAACGCAAATAAACGGCTGATCATTTATCCTCCACTTGCAAAATCGCCAGGAAAGCTTCCTGCGGAATTTCCACATTACCCACCTGCTTCATGCGCTTCTTGCCAGCCTTCTGCTTTTCCAGCAATTTCTTCTTGCGCGAAATATCGCCACCGTAGCATTTGGCCAGCACGTTCTTGCGCATCGCCTTGACGTTCTCGCGCGCGATGATGTTGGCGCCGATCGCCGCTTGAATCGCCACGTCGAACATCTGGCGTGGAATGATCTCACGCATCTTGGCCGCCACTTCACGGCCGCGGTATTGCGAATTGGAACGGTGCACGATGATCGACAAGGCATCCACTTTGTCACTGTTGATCAGCATGTCCACCTTGACCACATCGGCCGCCCGGTATTCCTTGAAGTCATAGTCCATTGAGGCATAGCCGCGCGTCGCGGATTTGAGCTTGTCGAAGAAATCGAGCACGATCTCGGCCAGCGGCACTTCATACGTCAGCACCACCTGGCGGCCGTGATAGGCAATGTCGATTTGCACGCCGCGCTTCTTGGTACACAGCGTAATCACCGAACCGACATATTCCTGCGGGGTGAAAATCGTCACCGTGGCAATCGGTTCGCGAATTTCCTCAATCTTGCTTGGCTCCGGCATGCGCGATGGATTTTCCACCTGCATGATCGTGCCATCGCGTTCCACCACTTCATAAATCACCGACGGTGCCGTGGTGATCAAATCCATGTCGTATTCGCGTTCCAGCCGCTCCTGCACGATTTCCATGTGCAGCAAACCAAGGAAGCCGCAACGGAAGCCGAACCCCAGGGCTTGCGACACCTCCGGTTCATATTGCAGCGAGGAATCGTTCAGCTTGAGTTTTTCCAGCGCATCGCGCAAGGCTTCGTATTGATTAGCTTCCACCGGAAACAGACCGGCGAATACCTGTGGCTTGACCTCTTTGAAGCCGGGCAAGGCAGCGGCGGCCGGCTTGTTGACCAGAGTAATCGTGTCGCCCACCTTGGCCGATTTC
>Ga0209515_10005273_pt1 | contig 16865 bp, 14 predicted proteins | sample Subgroupgradi54m_FD_187454 | JGI IMG/M metagenome (GOLD analysis project Ga0209515, IMG submission 187454) | Subsurface groundwater microbial communities from S. Glens Falls, New York, USA - GMW60B uncontaminated upgradient, 5.4 m (SPAdes)... ...
GAGAGCCGCTGCCACTTGCGCGCCAGTCGTCGGAGCGACACCACCCACACCCACAGGGCTCCCGCAAACACGAGTACAATGGCCACGCTCAGCAGCGCCATCCGCTCCATGCCTCGGAGGCGCGGCACGTGCGCCAGCAGCGGGAGTCCCCAGAGTCCAAATCCTACGATCGTCACCCACGCCAGGGCCTTCTTCATCACCACGCTTGAGAGCGCATAGCCAAAGGTGATTCCGGTTTCCATCGAGATGTAGCCGGCCGCCAGAAATTCGCCGACATGACCCGGAGTCACCAGCCCAAGGTACTGGCTGGCCAAGTAGGCGAGCAGAGTCTTGGGATACGGATGGTGGATGCGCTGGGTCGCCATGAGCCACTGCCAGACGAACGCCTCAAGCAGCAGCTGCAAGACGGTCAGCACCATGCACAGCCCCAGCCAGCGCAGGTCGATGCGAAAGAGTTGGACCTCGTGGTGCCACGCCGGCAGGCGAAGCAGGATGACCAGGAAGGCCACAACCCCTGAAAATCTGAGCCACCAGACGAGCGATCCCCTCACTGGCTTGCGATATTGGAACGAGGGAGGGATCGGGTTGTAAAGTGACGGCTGGCGACTCATGGGTCACACTGGTCGATGTCATGCAAAGCGGCGGCCCCACCAAGGGACCGCCGCTTCTGTATACTGCAACACAACCTTCACACTGCGAACCACGTCCTCACTGCGTTTTGTTCGCTGGCACCATCTTCGGCTCAGAGGCAGCGGGTGCCGCGGGAGCCTGCGGTGCGGGCGCTGCGACTGCAGGCATCGCAGGTGGCATCACCGGTGCGGCAGGAGCAACCATCGCTGGAGCTGGAGCGGTTCCGGTCGGTGTCGAAGGAGCAGCGGCTGCTGGAGGGATCGCCGCCGGTGCAGCTTCTGCGGCCGCTGGAGCTGCCACTTTGACGGATACGGCGTGACGCTTTGCCGTGTTAATGTCAAAGTTGTACTCCACTTCCACGGTCGTTCCGGTCGTCAGGTTGGCTGTGGTGAGCGTCTTGTCCCCTTGAGCGATCTTCGTCTCGGCTGGAAGGTAAATCGGGGTCTCAAAGCCGTAGCGGTCCTTGACTTTCAGGAGGACCGCACTGGGATCCGTGGTGTCCAATGAGACCACTTCCCCCTTGATCAACAACGTGGGCAACGTCTTGGTGCTCTCATCAGCCGCAAAGACCGACGATGCGCACAGCCCGCTTGCCAACGTCACGCCCAGGATCCATCGCACTACTCTCACGTTCATACGACTCACCTCCTTCAGCACGATCAACAATGGGGTTACGAGACACGAGTCGTTACTATAGCAAGTTTCCCTTGTTTGTCAAGCCCACCAGACCTCTCGTCGACACAACGAGCGGTCAATCGGCTCGCACGAGCTTCCTGAAGTGTCGGGAGCCCACCTGGAGAACCCCGATGGCCTCCTTCGGCCTGACTTCCGGTACGCTGAGCGGTGTGCCGTTTAGCTTCACCGCCCCTTGGCGCATGAGCCGACGCGCTTCGTTTTTGGTCTTGGCCAACCCTTCACTGACCAGTAATTCGATGAAGTCCACGCGGCCATCGGCGTTCACGCGAAGCGTACAGACCGGCATCTCGGTCGGCAGCTCTCGCCGCGAAAACAGTTGAACGAACGCCTCCCGCGCCGCTCGGGCGGCCTCCGCGCCGTGGTACATGGTCACGAGTGCACTCGCTAGGTCGGCTTTGATATCTCGCGGGTTTTTTGCACGAGTCTTGAGCTGTTCTTCGATCTCGCGAATCCGAGCCGTCTCGATTTCGGTGAGCAGCGTGAAGTACTTAACAATGAGCGTATCGGGGATCGACATCAGCTTGCCGAACATCTCGCCGGGTGGCTCGTTGATGCCGATGTGGTTGCCCAGCGACTTCGACATCTTCTGAAGCCCATCAGTTCCCTCAAGAAGCGGCATCGTAATGACCACCTGCGGCTCCTGGCCGTACGCGCGCTGCAAATCTCTTCCGACGAGCAGATTGAACTTCTGATCGGTGCCACCCAACTCGACGTCAGCCTTGAGCATCACGGAGTCATAGCCCTGCATGAGCGGGTAGAAGAGCTCCAGCATGCTCACTTCTTGCCCTGCCTTCATTCGCTTTTTGAAATCGTCGCGTTCGATCAGCCGTGCGACGGTGTAGCGTGACGTGAGCTCAACCAGCTCTTTAAGGCCAAAGGGGATCGTCTTGTCGCTACCGAACCATGCACTGTTGTAGCATTGCCGGTACGCATGTGGACCATCCGTCTGAAGTATCCTTTGGACCTGCACATGGTAGGTCGCCGCATTAGTCTGGACTTCTTCTGGTGTCATCAGCTTGCGCATCTTGGATTGGCCAGAGGGATCACCCACGAGAGCTGTGGCGTCGCCGATGAGGAAGATGACTGCATGGCCGAGGTCTTGGAATTGGCGCAGCTTGCGCAACAGGACGGTGTGGCCAAGGTGGAGGTCTGGCGCGGTGGGATCAAAGCCGGCTTTGATGATGAGTGGACGCTTGAGGGAGAGCTTCGCGCGGAGTTCCGCTTCGCTGATGATCTCCGCCGTCCCTCGGCGAATGGTGTCGAGTGGCTCAGCAACGCTCATGCGCAAACCATCACGCCGCCCTCGGCGCTGGCGTGCGTCGGAAGCGGCGTGCGATGACTGACGATGAGGACCTTACGACCCCGCCGGGGCCGCCTCAGGAGGAAGGTTCTTGTTGCTCAAGCCGATCTTGCGCTCCAGCTCATCAAGCTTGATGACCTGGGCGCGAACCTTGGAGCCAACCTTGTAGCGCTCATCGAGCTTCTCGTCCACTCCCAGCTCCAACTCGGAAAGGTGCATCAATCCTTCGACGTCCTTCGCGATCTCCACGAACAGCCCGAAGCCTGCCACCTTGGTCACCGTGCCCTCGACGAGGGAGCCCATCGAGAACTGTTGAACGAGCTGCGCCCACGGATCAGCCATGAGCTGCTTCATGCCAAGTGTGATGCGGTGGTTATCCGGCTCGCACGTCAGGATGACAGCGTCGACCATCTTGCCCTTCTTCAACACCTCTGACGGATGGTTGATCTTGCGCGTCCAGGAAATGTCGGCGTTGTGCAGCATGCCCTCGAGCCCATCCTCCAGCTCGATGAAGGCCCCGTAATCGGTGAGCTGACGCACGCGGCCCAGCACCTTCGTGCCCGGCTGGTACTTCTCTTTCGCCGCCTCCCACGGATCGCCTGCGGCCTGGCGCATGCCCAGCGAGAGCCGCTGGTTCTTGGCATCCACCGCCAGCACCGCGGCTTCGATTTCTTGGCCGACCTGGAGCAGTTCTGACGGATGCGCAATACGCTTGGACCAGGAGAGCTCGGAGATGTGGACCAAGCCTTCGATGCCCGGCTCGACCTCGACAAACGCGCCGTAGGGTACGAGGTTGACCACCTTCCCCTTGATCTTACTGCCGACCTTGTATTTCTCCTCCGCGTGCTCCCATGGACTGGCGAGGAGCTGCTTCAGGCCAAGCGACACCTTGTTGGCCTGGCGATCAATCGAGAGCACGAGGACGTCGAGCTGCTGGCCGACGGTGAGCACATCCGAGGGATGATTGATCCGTCCCCAGGAAATGTCGCCGATGTGGAGCAAGCCGTCGATGCCGCCGAGGTCGATGAACGCTCCGAAGTCGGTGAGATTCTTGACGGTCCCGGTGCGGCGCTCGCTGACGGTGAGCGACTCGATGAGTTTCTGGCGCTGATGGTCCTTTTCACGCACGAGGTAGTCGCGGTGGGACACGACGATGTTCTTCCGGGCCCGGCTGATCTTGAGGATGAGGAACTTCAACTGCTGGCCGACGATGGCGTCGAGATTGGCGTAGCCTTTCAATGAGGCGAGCGAGGCGGGCATGAACGCCTCAATCCCGATGTCGACCATCAGCCCACCCTTCACCTTACGGATCGGACGGCCTTCGATGATGTCACCCTCTTTGAAGTTATTGACGATACGCTCCCAGCCCTTTTGGCGATCGGCCTTCTGCTTGGACAGGACGACCATCCCCTGCTCGTCCTCGATGTGCTCAACAAACACCTCCACCTCATCCCCCACTTTGAGGGCGTCGGGGTTGGTGAACTCCATGCGGTCAATGGAGCCTTCGGATTTAAACCCGATATCGATGAGGATATCTTGCGGGGTGATGGCAATGATGCGGCCTTTGACGATCTGTCCCTCAGTGATCCCGTGCAAGCTCTGCGCGTACAAATCAGAGAGACTCATGTCACTGGTGATGTCGACGGTCGTGGTCATGGGTTGCTGCGCTTCCTTGGTCGTGCCGCCGTTGTCCGAGCGGACAGCGGGTTTCTAGGTTATGTGGATGTCCTGCTGGCTGCCAAGCGTCGCCACTCGTGCGTGACGATCTCGGCGAGCCGCTCATGGAGAGCGCGTCGGGCGCGGTCTCCCGCCTCAGCCATCGGCTGGGCGTCGCCTGTACCGGTGGACGGTACAAGGGCCTTAGTATACGGAATTGGGGGGCCGAAGGCAACCCGAATTTTCGCGCCAGAGAGTCGCGTCGCATGCGCGCCCAACGCCTCAAACGTCCCATGAACGAACACCGGGATGACCGGCACTTCTGCACTCATCGCCAGCAACCCGACGCCACGCCTCGCCACACCCAACTGTCCGGACAACTGCCTCCCTCCTTCAGGGAACATGGCGATCGCCTCGCCGTGGTGCAATAGCTGGACCGCAGTCCGAATCGCGTTGAGGTCGCCTTCGCCGCGCTTGAGCGGGATGACGTGCACGCCGCGCATGAATGCGGCCAGCAGTGGCTTGCCGAAGAGATCCGCCCGCGCCATGAAGCGCAGCCGACGAGGACAGGCCGCACCGAGGAGCGGCGGATCGAGGAAACTAACGTGATTCGAGGCGAGAATAAACGGACCGGTCTTGGGAATGTAGTCCTGGCCTCGCACCTCAAGGCCGAACCCGAGGTGGAAGAAGACCCAGAGGATCCATTTGACGAGGTAGTAGAACCAGTACGTCACGGCTGCGAGCGCCCCACACGGCGATGGCGGCTGATGTGCTGCAACATCCGCTGAACCACTTGTTGTGTCGTGAGGCGTGAGGTATCGATGGCCACCGCCCCGGCCGGCTTGACCAGCGGGCCGACGCGACGGCTGCGATCGAGTCCATCTCGAAACTGCAGTTGTTCCCTGACCTGTGCGAGCGGCAGTTGCGTCCGGTAGCGCTTGGCCAGTTCGCGCTGGCGTCGACGAGCGCGAACGGCCGGGTCTGCGTTGAGGAAAAACTTATACGGCGCGTGGGGGAACACCACCGATCCGGTGTCTCGCCCTTCCACCACCACGCCGTGCTGGTTTGCCAACGTCCGCTGCAGCGCCACCATGGCGTCGCGCACCGCGGGATGCTGCGAGAGTTGTGCGGCCGCTTCCGAGACTTGCTCCATTCGAATCTGTTCTGAGATATCTGCCCCGTCTAGCGTCACCCGAAGTGCACCACCTTCGACGGGTTCCAAATGCAACGGCAGCCGTCGGGCGAGGACGGTCAAACGCTCGACATCGGTCACGGGGTTGAGTTGTCGTTGCAACGCCGCGAGCGCTAACGCACGGTACGTCGCCCCGGTATCTAAATACATCACACCCAGCCGATGCGCGAGGAGCTTGGCGACGGTGCTCTTCCCCACTCCGCCAGGGCCGTCGATGGTCACAACGATCGGTTGGCGGGTGGACGCGTTGGCGGGTTGGCGGGTCAATGCCTTGGCAGCACGGTGAACTGAGACGACGCGCACGGACGATCGCCTGTTGCTGCGTGTCTTAGTCGAGGGCATCGCGTGTCGTTTGAGCGCGTGCGAGCAGACGGCGCAATGCCGCGCGGTCTTGTCGCTTGAGCAATGTGCGCAGCGTCTGCCACTGATGGTCGAACCGATCCATGGCGTGCAGGAGTGCTACGCGATTCGTCACGAAGATATCGTCCCACAGATCCGGGTCGCTTTTTGCAATCCGGGTCATTTCAAGAAAACTCGGCGGCGGGCTGGGCAGCGGTGTGGAGTCTGCCGTCAGCGTCAGGCACGAGGCCAGCAGGTGCGTGAGATGGCTGGTTGCCGCGAGTACGCGATCATGCTGCTGCGGAGTGAACTCGATCACTCGATCAGCGACGGCGCGCCAGAACCGCTTGACGCGCGCGAGGCTGCGCGGATCCGTCCGTTGGGTGGGTGTCAGAATGCAAAGAGAGTCCTCGAAGAGTCGCGGCTGGGCCGCGTCGATCCCCCGCTGCTCGGAGCCGGCCAGCGGATGAGCGCCGACGAAGGCTACGTGCTGTGGCAAACGCTGATCCAGTGTGCTGACAATGTGCGCTTTGGTGCTGCCCACATCCGTCAGGATACTGCCGGGGCGCATCCAATGTGCAAGACGCAGTGCGTCGGGGATGATGAGATCAACTGGAGTGGCGAGGATGACGAGGTCAGCATCCTGCACGGCGCGTCGGGCATTGGTCATGCCGACATCAATCGCCCCGCGCGCTTTCGCTCGGCGCAGCGTGGCTAGCTTACGGCTCAATCCGACGACGGTTGTTGCCAGCCGACGGCGTTGCATGGCCATCCCGAGCGACCCACCTATCAACCCAAGACCGACGATAGTCACTCGTTTAAAGAGTGGCATGGCGTGGGTCTTGTGACAGGTGACAAGTTACAAGTGACAGGGAGGGCAATGAGACTCCATCGGTTGCGTGTTGTGCGCTACTTGTCACGTGTCGCCTGTCACTTGTCACGTTTTTACAGGGAACGGCCGATAGCCTTGGCGACCTTCCTGACGTCTTTCACGAGCTGAGTGAAGCGCTTGGGTAAGAGCGACTGCGGCCCGTCGGAGAGCGCGACTTCAGGATTGGGGTGGACTTCAATCATCAACCCATCCGCTCCAGCCGCCACCGCCGCCTTCGCCATGGGTGCGACGAAGTCCCATGAGCCGGTGCCGTGGCTCGGATCGACGATCACGGGCAGATGCGAGAGCTTCTTGATGACCGGCACGGCGTTGAGGTCGAGCGTAAAGCGGGTCTGATCTTCGAATGTGCGGATGCCGCGCTCACAGAGGATGACGTTGAAGTTGCCTTGGCTGAGGATGTACTCCGCCGCGAGCAAAAACTCGGTGATCGTCGCCGAGAGCCCGCGCTTGAGCAACACCGTCTTATGCGACTGGCCGACATCCTTGAGCAGCTCAAAATTCTGCATGTTGCGCGCGCCAATCTGCATGATGTCAGCGTATTTCTCGACAAGCTCGATGTCCCGGCTGTCCATCAGCTCCGTCACGACGCTCATCCCCGTCCGGTCGCCCACCTCGCGTAACAGCTTCAAGCCCTCTTCGCCTAAACCTTGGAACGAGTAGGGTGACGTCCGCGGCTTAAACGCCCCGCCACGCAGAATCTTTGCCCCGGATGCCTTCACGGCTTTGGCGGTATCCAGCAGCATCTGTCGGTTCTCGACGGAGCACGGCCCGGCCATGATCACGATCTCGTTGCCACCGATCTTCACGCCGTTGACGTCGACGATCGTCCCCTCCGGTTTAAACTCGCGCGAGACGAGCTTGTACGGCTTGAGGACCGCCATGACCTTTTCCACACCGGGGATCACCTCAAGCGGCTGCGCCCGCAGCGCATCCTCGGGGCCGATGACCCCGATGATGGTCCGCTCCGTCCCCTTCGAGACCATCGGCTTCAGGCCGAGGGCTTTGATCCGCTCAAGCAAATGGTCGAGCTGTTTCTTTGTGGCGTCAGGTTTCAGGACGATAATCATGTGGTTCCTCCTTCATGTGCTCTTGAGTGAGAGACGCTCGCGAAGCGCGTCATCGCGCCAAGCACTGCTGTAAGGCCTGCACGAATCGACGATTCTCCGTCATGGTGCCGATCGTCACACGCAGACAACCGGACAGTTTCCACGCGGTCATTTCGCGCACGATGACGCCGCGTGACAACAAACCGCGCGCCACGTCGGACGCCCGCGGTCCTAATTCAATGAGAATGAAATTCGTCACGCTCGGAACAAAGCGGAGCTTCAAGCGCTCCAGTTCCGCTGTTAGGTAGCGCCGTCCGTCGTGGACGAGTTTGCGCGTGCGGGCCAGAAACGCGGTGTCATCGAGCGCGGCTGCGGCCGCCGCTTGCGCAAGACTATTGACGTTAAACGGCTCGCGCACGGCGTTCATCGCCGCTGTCAGTGATGGCTGAGCGATCCCGTAGCCGACGCGCAACCCGGCAAGTCCGTACGCTTTCGAGAAACTGCGCGTCACGATCACGGAGCGGTCATTCACATACGAGAGCGACTGCGGGTAATCACTCGCTTCGACAAACTCATAGTACGCCTCGTCGAGAAATACGATCGTCTCAACCGGCAGATCGCGCAGGAATGCGTCTAGCTCCCGCTTCGTCACGTACGTGCCCGTCGGATTGTCAGGGTTGGCGATGAAGACCAGCTTCGTATGCGGCGTGATGGCCGCCTTCATGGCGTTCAGATCGTAGCGGTAATTGCGCAGCGGGACGACTGACACCGACGCGCCGCACGCCTTGGCCTGCAGCTCGTAGATCAAAAACGTCGGCTGCGCCACGACGACGGCATCGCCTGGATCGACGAACGCGCGCAGGGCGAGCACGATGAGCTCATCCGATCCGTTCCCGATGACGATGGAAGTCGGGTCCACGCGCAGCTTCTTCGCTAGCTTCGCGCGCAGTAGCGTGCAGCCGGCATCCGGATACCGATGGAGCGCATCCGACGCCTTGCGTAACGCGGCCATCGCCTTGGGTGAAGGACCCAGGGCGTTCTCGTTGGAGGCGAGTTTGATGACCGAGGAGAGTTTGAAGTCGCGTTTGACGTCCTCGATCGGCTTGCCGGGTTCATAGCTACTGAGGTTGCGGACCGCCTCGCGCGCTCGTGCATTAATGAGTGTCATCTTATTCGGCCATCGGGTATGAGCCGAGCACGCGCAACAGCGACGTCGAACGCGCAAGTCTTTGTAACGCGCGTTTTACGCGCGGCTCGGACTGGTGTCCTTCCACATCGATAAAAAAGAGATACTCCCACGCTCTCTGCTTCGAAGGCCGGGACTCGATCTTCGTTAAGTTGATGCGGTGCCGCTTAAACGGCATAAGCGCATCGTACAGTGCGCCAGGCCGGTCCTTCAGCGCAAAGAGGATCGACGTCTTGTTCGTTCGGCCGCGCTTCGGCTCCCCAAGCCCAAGGATGAGAAACCGCGTCCTGTTCTCCCGCTCTTCGGGAATCGGAATGGCGCGCAAGCGGTGCGGTTTCGCCAATTCCTCCCGACCGATGGCCGCTCTAAGACGCCTGTTTTGCAACACGTAGAGTACAGCATCCGCTGTTGAATTGGTCTCCTTCGGGGCGGCGTGCGGCAAATGGTGCACGAGCCACCGACGACATTGCGCCAGCGCCTGCGGATGCGAGAAGACCAGCTTGATCTCATGAAGCTTCACGCCCGTCGACACAATCAAGCAGTGTCGAATCGGCTGCTGAATCTCCCCGTGAATTTTCACCGGCGAATCCTGAAAATCGATAAACCGGTCGAGCGTATGCGTCACGGCCCCTTCGAGCGAATTCTCGACGGGCACCACTCCGTACAGGACATAGCGGCGCTCGACCTGATGAAAGACATCTTCTACGGTCGGCGCGTGAATGTAGCGACTGCGCGCACCGAACTTTTTCAGAGCGGCGAGGTGCGTGTTGGTATGTTCGGGGCCGAGATAGGCGACAGTCGCCATCACAGGCTACCTTTTCTTGCGGGCGTCGGAGCGCTCTCGCCGTCGGCACTCACACAGGATCGACTGAAAGATGTGCCGAACCGCGCGCGTAGAGAGCGGACCGCGGTTGACCATCTGTACGTGGCGCAACACGGACGTCTCGCGCTGGGCATCAAAGACCGGCCACTTGCGCCGCCGTTTCAATCGGCCGATCTCCAATGCAAAGTTCGCGCGGGCATTGATCAGACGGAGGAGTTGTTCATCGAGCCGGTCGATGCGCCGACGGACAGTGCTCAATGACGAGGCGATGGGGCGTCTACGCGACATGCTCACCGATGATCATCGACGTCCCTCCGCCTTCGGCTACGGGACTTCCTCGCCCACCCAGCTGCACTGGGTGCCCGGGCTCGGTCGCCAGCGCAGAGCCGACGCGTCGCTTAGGACTCATTCGACGCGCTCGTCACTGGAGCGATCGCTTCGGCGGGACGAAGCTCTTCGACGCTTGGTTCCTTGATGGTGGGCAGCTCAAGACCTGGGAGCGCTTCGAGCGACCTCAACCCGAAGTGGCGCAGAAATTCCGGTGTGGTCCCGTAGAGAAATGGACGCCCCGGACTCTCTTTGCGTCCGGCGATGCGCACAAAGCGCCGTTCGACCAGCGTGTCAAGCGAGGCGGTCACATCGACGCCGCGAATCGCTTCGATCTCCGCCTTCGTCATCGGCTGGCGGTAGGCGATAATCGCCAGCGTCTCTAGCGCTGCGACGCTGACAGAATCCGGTTTCGGGCTCTGGAGCGCACGCTTGACCCAGGGGGCCAGCGCCGGATCCGTCACCAGTTGGAAGCCACCGGCGACTTCCTGAATGTGAAACGCGCGCCCCGACGACGTGTACTCGGCATTCAGTGTTTGAATGATCGAGCGGATGCGGGGCGCCTCCAATCCTTGGATCACGTCCCCGATGTGCTTGAGCGCCAAGGGTTGACCAAACACAAACAACAACGCCTCGATAATCCGCTTCAGTGTGGTGTCGTCCATTGGCTCCGTCGCTTGTGCAGTTATGTCGAGGCGCCCGCCGGGTGCATATCCGTCGGGTCTCGATAGGCAATAAAGATGTCGGCGAAGGTGCGCTCCTGAATCGCGCGCACCACGCGCTGGCGCATGAGTTCTAGCAGCGCCAAGAACGTGACGACGAGCTCCAGCTTGCTCTTCTCCGGCGTAAACAAATCGAGGAATTTCACCTGGCGCTTGACGGTCAGGAGCACGCGCAACTCCTGCACCTTCATCTCCACCGTCCACGGCTCAGCCTTCACTTCGTAGATCGATGCGCTGGCCTTCTCGAGCACCTTCGTAAACGCGCTGACAAGATCTGACAGGCCGACCTCAAACGGCGTCTCGCTGACATCGGCTCCTGCTGTCGTTTCGAGCGCATCTGACGGCGCACGCGTGAAGTGTTGGTGCTGGAGCGCGTGTAGCTCCGAGAGGAGCTGTGCGACCGTCTTGAACTGTTCGTACTCCTTCAGCCGACGCTCAAGTTCTTCGAGGCTGATCGGCACCTCGTCCTCGCCATCCGCTTTCGGCGGCTCGGGCAGCAACCCGCGCGCTTTGATGGCGAGTAGGCTGCCCAACAGCGGCAGCGGCTCTGCAAGTTCGTTTAACTGAATCCCACTCGTTTTGACTTGCTGCAGGTATTGCTGTGTGAGCTCGACGAGCTTGATGAGAAACACGTCGATCAAGTTATATTTAGCCAGCTCGACAAGCAGCGGCAGAGGCCCTTCGTAAATGTCGGCGTTAACATCGTAGCGCATATGTCGCTAGAGTCGCGGGTTGGCGCGTTGACGGGTTGGCGCGTTGACAGCAACACCGGCTAACCCGAACGCCTCCTTGATCTCAGCAATCGTCTGCCGGGCCACGGCGCGCGCCCGCGTCGCACCGTCTTGAAGCACTCGTTCAATCTCGTCAGACGATGCCTTGCCCTTGTCCGCCATGCGTTGACGAGCCGCACGAAACAGCTCCGTCACTTGCACCAACACCTCGGCGAGTTCCCGCTTATTTTGGACGCAGCCTCGCTTGGCGCTGGCGCACTCATCCCACACGCGCTGAAAATCGCGCGGCTCAAACATCCGCCGGTAATTACACACGTTGCACGTCTCGGGATGCCCTGCATCGGTTATCTTGATGCGAGTTGGATCGGTGAACATCTTCTGCACCGTCGTGCGCATCACCTCGGCCGACTCCGAAAGACTGATCGAGTTGCCGTAACTTTTTGACATCTTGCGCCCGTCGGTCCCAAGCAGTTTGGGGGCTTCGGTCAATAGCGCCTTCGGCTCAGGAAAGATTTCCCGCTTGAGCAAGAAGTGCAACCGTCGCACGATCTCGCGCGTCAGTTCCAGATGCGGCAGTTGATCTTCCCCGACGGGCACGGCGTGTGCTTTGTAGAGCAGAATATCCGCCGCCTGGAGGATAGGATAACCCAAAAATCCGTAGGTCGCCACGTCGCGCCCAGTGAGTTCACGCAACTGCTCCTTGTACGTTGGCACGCGCTCGACCCAGCCCAGCGGGGTGATGATGGAGAGCATCGTGAAGAGTTCACAGTGTTCCGGCACGTCCGACTGGCGAAAGATCACACTCCGCTTGGGGTCAATCCCATAGGCCAGCCAGTCGATGACGTTTTCAGACGACCAGTCCCGAATGCGCTGCGGATGCTCGTACTCGCTCATGAGCGCGTGGTAGTCCGCCACCATGAAGAAGCACTCGTACTCCTCCTGCAGCTGCTTCCAGTTCGAGAGCGCCCCGACGAGGTGGCCAAGATGCAACTGGCCGGTGGGCCGCATACCGCTGAGGACGCGTGGTCTCATGAGTCAGCTAGGAGCGAGGTGCGAGGTGCGAGATGATGATGCGGGGGCATGGCAGGCAAAGGCAACGTCCACACACGATCAGCACCGGGTCGCGTCCTGCGTCCGTTAGGCCAGCTTCCTGGCAACTTTCTTGAGCTCCCACGCTTCAATGAGATCGTCGACCTGGACATCGGTGTTCCCCTCGAGAGAAATCCCGCACTCGGTGCCCTCTTGGACCTCGCGCGCGTCATCCTTGACGCGTTTGAGGTTCACGATCTTGCCTTCATAAATCCGGTCCCGTCCACGAATGAGCCGCACGGTGCAGTCGCGACGGATCATGCCTTTGGTCACCATGCAGCCGGCGACCATCCCGAATTTGGAGACCTGAAAGAGCTTGCGGACTTCCGCGCGACCGACGAACGTCTCTTCAATCGTCGGCTCGAGCAACCCTTCGATCGCAGCCTTGATGGCCCCGATGAGCTCGTAGATAATCTGGTAGATGTGGACATCGACCCCTTCCGTCACCGCTAACACCTGCACCTTCGGCTCAATCCCAACGTGGAACCCGACGACGATCGCATCGGAGGCGGCCGCGAGGATGATATCGGACTCATTGATGTCCCCCACCCCCATGTGGAGGATCTTAAACTGGACCTCGTCTCTCTCCGTATCGAGCTTCTGCAAACTTTGGACGATCGCTTCGAGTGAGCCTTGCACGTCGGCCTTCACGATCAGTCGGAGGTCTTTGAGCTTCCCTTCCTCGATCCGGCTGTGCAGCTCCTCGAGTGTGATCCGCTTAGGAGGCGAGACGACGCGCTGCTCCCGACGGTCCTGACGGGCCTGGGCGAGCTGTTTCGCCACTTTCTCATCAGCGACGACGAGGAAGCGATCTCCCGCCTGCGGCACCTCTGGAAGGCCCAAAATTTCGACCGGCTTGGCCGGACCGGCCTCTTTGAGGCGATGACCTCGATCGTCGCTCATCGCCCGTACCCGTCCCACGAGATGACCGATGACGATCGTTTCACCCACTCGGAGTGTGCCCTGCTGGACGAGCAGCGTCACCACGGGGCCGCGATCTTTCGTCTGCTTCGCTTCAATCACGGTGCCTTGCGCCGGCACCGTCGGATCCGCCTTCAACTCCAACACCTCAGCTTCCAACAAGAGCATTTCGAGCAGCTCATCAATGCCCTGACGCGTGCGCGCGGAGACCGGCATCATGATTGTCTTGCCACCCCAATCTTCGGCGATCAACTCGTACTGCGTGAGCTGCTGTTTCACCTTCTGTGGATTCGCCTCGGGCTTATCCATCTTGTTGATGGCCACTAGGATGGCGACTCCCGCCGCTTTGGCGTGATCGATCGCCTCGATGGTTTGCGGCATCACACCATCATCCGCCGCCACGACGAGCACGACGAGATCCGTGACGTTCGCCCCCCGCGCACGCAGCGCGGAGAACGCTTCGTGGCCCGGCGTGTCAAGAAAGGTCACATGCCCTTTCTCCAGCACCACCTCATACGCGCCAATGTGTTGCGTGATGCCGCCCGCTTCTTTCTCGGCGACTTTCGCCTCGCGGATCGCATCGAGAAGGCTGGTCTTGCCGTGATCGACATGGCCCATAAACGTGACCACCGGTGCCCGTGGCACGAGCTTCTTCGGATCTGGCGCGCACGCTTTCAAGAGTTGTTCTTCGAACGTCGGCAGCGGAAGGACCTCGCAGTGAAACGCCGTGGCGACCTTCGTGGCCGTTGCTTCATCGAGCGGCTGGACGATCGACGCGAACACCCCCTGCTGCATTAAATGCTTGATGACATCGCTCGCTTTGGCTCCCATAGCGTCGGCAAAATCTTTGACCGTAATGGGAAAATTCAACGCAAGCTGCTTTGGGGGTCCCACCGGCTCAGGCGCAACTTCAGGAATGGGGGTTGGAACCACCTTGGGCTTTGCGACGTGCGCGGGCTTTTCCGCTTTGGGTTTCGTCGCCGCGACGCTCGGCGTCGAGGGGACGTGTGGTTTGACGGGCGAGGGTGCCGCAACCCCCGCTCGCGCATGCGACACACTGGTCTGGGCTGCAGGATGCGCGACGATCGATTTCGCCGTGGCAGCGATGGAACTTGCTGGGGCCGCGGCCACTGCCTTCGCCGCGTCTTTGTCTGAGGCCGCCGGAGTCGTCTTCTTGAGCGTCGTCGAAGCCGCTTTGGCCCGACTCGCGGCCTTCGCCGCTAGTGACGCAGCGGCGGCTTTACGTGCGGCAGCCTTTGCCGCTGCGCTGGCTGAAGCCTTTTTTGCGGCGGTACTGCTGGCGATGGCTTTGCGCACACGATTGATAGCATCGGCGTCGAGCGTACTGGTATGGCTTTTGGCCGAGACTCTTAGCTCTTTGAGTTTCTGAAGTAGATCCTTGGAAGAGAGCTTGAGATCTTTGGCTAGTTCATGGACACGCATTCGCTACGCCTCGCTTGTCTCCGTCGGACCAGACTCAGACGACTCGGACGGTTTCTCCCCGCCCTCCTCAGATTGCGACGCTGTCGACTCAGGCTCCTGCGCCTGTTCTTCTGTGGTCTCTCGCGGTTGATCCGTGGTATCGGACTCCGTACGTGCGGGGCTCATCGTTAGGGCGTGCTTCGCCACTTCCACTAATTTCTCAGCGGTCTTCTCTCCGACGCCTTTGACCGCGGTGAGCTGCTCAACCGTCATCGACGCGAGTTGTCGAACGCTCGTGATCCCCGCCTCGTTGAGGCGCTCCTCCAGTTTCGGCCCGACGCCTTCAAGATCTCGTAACGGCCGCTCCGCGCCTCCCGCCCGTTGGAATTTGCTCTGAATTTCCAATTGCCAGCCGGTCAACTTAGACGCGAGCCGGACGTTCTGGCCGCGCTTGCCGATCGCCAGCGAGAGCTGGTCATCGTCGACGATGACCAGTGCTTGTTTCGTCTCAGGGCGCGCCTCGATCTCGCTGATCTTCGCCGGTGAGAGCGCGGCAGCAATGAATTCCTTCACGTGCTCGTGCCAGCGAATGATGTCGATCTTCTCGCCGTGCAGCTCTCGCACGATGTTCTTCACGCGCGTCCCGCGCATCCCGACGCACGCGCCCACGCAGTCGACCTTCTCGTCCGTCGAAGCCACGGCGATTTTCGTGCGATCCCCAGCCTCGCGCGCAATACCTTTAATCTCCACGATCCCCTCGCTGATCTCCGGCACCTCGAGCGCGAAGACCCCTCGAATAAACCCCTCATGAGCCCGCGACAGCACGATGGAGGGCCCCTTGGCGCTCTTGCGCACATCGAGCACATAGCCTTGGATGCGATCGCCCTGATGATACTCCTCGTGCGGAATGCGCTCGGCCTTCGGCAAGATCGCCTCGGCCCGTCCCATCTCGACGATGATATCGCCACGCTCAAACCGATGGACGGTGCCGGTGACGATGTCACCGATGCGGTTTTGAAACTCGGTAAAGATGACGTCGCGCTCCGCCTCGCGGATCTTCTGGATGATCACCTGCTTCGCCGTCTGCGCGGCGATGCGGCTAAAATCCACCGACGCGAGCTGATGGTCATCCGAGAGGACGGACAACTGACCGGTCTTGCGGTCAATCGTCACGGTGACCTCTTGATCCTCCCGCGCCCCGACGCTCTTTTTCGCGGCGGTGGCCAGGGCGGACTCGACCGCTTGGATGAGAATCTCACGGTCAATGCCCTTGTCCCGCTCGATGGCGGTGAGAATCGACAGCAGTTCTCCGTTCATGGCTACCACCGCAAGGCTTTCTTGGCTGTACGAATTTGCGTCAACGACACGGTCACGTTCCCTGCCGGCGTGTTCAGGACGAGGGCTTCGGGTTGGACCGCGAGGAGCATGCCCCTTAACTCTTTGGACCGACCATCTCCGACGCTAAGATCCACGCAGAGCTCTTCGCCCAGCGCACGTTCAAAATCCCGCTTGCTGACTAAGGGACGATCAAGACCCGGCGAGGAGACTTCAATGGTATAGTTGCCCTCAATGACGCCCGCGACTTCCAAGGCGTTGCCGATGAGCCGGTTCACCTGCGCACACCGCTGAATCGTCACACCGCCCACTTTGTCCACGAGCAGGCGCACGAGCAGCGGGCCGCCGTGCGGTCGGCAGGTCAGCTCGACGAGTTCCATCCCTTGGTCCGCGAGAATCGGCTCCACGAGCGCCTGGATCACTGGTAAGCGCGAATCGTCCACACCCTTCATCGATCCAACCTCGAACCGGTTGGCCCTCCTTCGCTTCGACGTCACTAGAGAATAAAAAAAGTGGGGGAAACCCACTTTGGCGGTTCGTCTAAGCTGGAGTGAATGT
>Ga0209515_10005275_pt1 | contig 16862 bp, 15 predicted proteins | sample Subgroupgradi54m_FD_187454 | JGI IMG/M metagenome (GOLD analysis project Ga0209515, IMG submission 187454) | Subsurface groundwater microbial communities from S. Glens Falls, New York, USA - GMW60B uncontaminated upgradient, 5.4 m (SPAdes)... ...
GGGTCCCAATCAAGGTGGTATGATGGGTCCCAATCAAGGTGGTATGATGGGTGGTAACCAAGGTGGTATGATGGGTCCCAATCAAGGTGGTATGATGGGACCTAATGGAGATGGATCTGGCGAGGAACAACAAAAACATATCGATGAACAACGTTTTAAGATGATGAAACAAGGGGTTAAGCCATTTAAGAATGGAGTAAATCAAATGAAGAAGATGGTTGCTCAAATGGAAAAGAAACTCGGTAAGTGTGGTGTTGGGATCCCCGCTGATCTCAAAGATGCGATTAACTCATCCGATGCTGTTATCGCGAAATTGGAGGGTGCAAAAACTGCCGATGAACTCGAAGAAATATTTAGTGAAATTCAAGATCTTGGATCAACAATGCAAGAATGGGGTCCAAAACTCGGCAATCTTCAAAGAGTATGTGAAATGTTTACTCGTGCAGGAATTGAATTAAAGCGTTTCGAGAGTGAATCTATTCGCCTTGAACGTCAAATAAAGGGTAATAAAAAGATTGACCTTTCTGATTTATTAACTAATTATAAAGAGGAGCTTGGTAAATTACGTACTGCCTTAAATGAAGCAAAGGAGTCTGCAAAGACTGATCCAGAGGCAGCTCTTGAGAAACTTGAAGATTCTTTCTTTGGATCTTTCGATGATCTCATGAATATACGACAGGCTGTCGATATGGCCGTAAACATATCCAGAGGAATCAAGGACGTCCAACGAGATATTGGTAAATTTACTTCGGAAATAAGTAAGTTAAAACGTCAAAAGAAGGACGTCTCGGAACTTGAAAGTGATGTTACTCTCCTTAAGCAGAATATTCTTGATATTCAAGCATTTGTCAAAACAAAAGGTTTTGATCCCGACGAACTCGTAGATAAGGTGCAGGGAACATTTGAAGTGCGCGGTGAGATTCAACAGAAACTCATGGAACTTCGAGGAGTGAATGAATTCGTCCCACAGGTTCAAGGAGGACAGAACTATAATTTCCAACTCCCTGACGCATTCAATTTTGGCTCACAACAAGGGGGCGAACAAAATAATCTCGGTCCTTCTCAGGAAAATTAATCGGATCCGCAAGGAGGATTTTGTTTCTAGTTGAATCAACATGTATACTAAAATACCCCCGCCTTTGGCGGGGGTATTTTTATAGTTTCATTTGACAGTAGTTTTCATACGAACGTATAATAGACCTGTTGCGTAACTATATATATGTCAGATTTTTTTACAGCAAAACGGACAAGAAATTTATTCGATCCCCAATCAAAAGATCCATTTAAGATATCTCGATCAAAAATAGAACTTTTTTTGCAATGCCAACGATGTTTTTATATTGACCGTCGTCTTGGTGTCGGCCAACCACCAGGATTTCCTTTTAATCTCAACTCAGCCGTTGATTTTCTTCTCAAGAAAGAATTCGATATTCATCGGACACAGAATACAGCACATCCACTCATGAAGCATTACGGAGTGGATGCGGTACCTTTTTTACACAAAAAAATAGACGAGTGGAGAGAGAATTTTAAAGGTGTTCAATATCATGATACGCACACAAATTTTATTATTACCGGTGCAGTTGATGATATCTGGGTTAATTCCATTGGTGAACTCATTGTTGTGGATTATAAAGCTACGAGCAAGGATTCTGATGTGAATATTGATGCTGAATGGCAGGGTGGGTATAAACGACAAATGGAAATCTATCAATGGCTTCTCCGCCAAAATAATTTTACGGTTTCTGATACCGGTTATTTTGTATATTGTAACGGGAAGCGAGATAGAGAAGCATTTGATGGAAAACTCGAATTTGATATAAAACTCATCTCTTATGCGGGAGAAACTTCATGGATAAGACAAACATTAAACCATATGCGCTCCTCCCTTGAGGGTGATCGATTACCTAATCCTGGAAGTTCCTGTGATTTTTGTTCCTATAGACGCGCGGTCATGGAGGTGTTAACACCATTTGAAAAAAATACTCTATGAAAAAAGCCTCCGATCTTTTTGTTGAATGTCTTTTGGAGGAAGGAGTTGAGCATATATTTGGAATGCCGGGAGAAGAAAACCTTGATCTTCTTGAATCTATACGAAATTCTCCTATTCGTTTTATATTAACACGTCATGAACAAGCCGCTGCATTTATGGCGGCAACGTATGGTCGTTTAACGGGCAAAGCGGGTGTTGTTCTCTCGACACTTGGGCCAGGTGCAACAAATCTTGTGACCGGTATTGCTTTTGCACAGTTGGGTGGTATGCCGCTCGTTGCAATCACGGGGCAGAAACCTATAAAAAAAAGTAAACAAGGTCAGTTTCAGATCATTGATGTTGTCGGGATGATGAAACCTATTACAAAAATGACAGAACGTATTATGAGTGCGGAAAGAATACCATCTCTCGTACGACAAGCATTCAAATGCGCAGAAGATGAGAGACCCGGGGCTGTTCATCTAGAGTTTCCAGAAGATATCGCTGTCGAGATTTCCGATCGCTCGCCATTCCCTCGTATCAATGTTCGTCGTCCTGGCCCCGATCCTAAAGCGATTGAAATGGCGCGGCAGTGTATAGAAGCAGCGCGACATCCGCTTCTCCTTATTGCGGGAGGTGCAAATAGGAAATTGATTAGAAATAATTTAGAATCCTTTATCGAGAAAACACATATTCCATTTGTGACTACGCAAATGGGGAAGGGAGTTATTGATGAACGGAGTCCCTATTACCTAGGGACAACAGCACTCAGTGAACATGATATCGTACATTGTGCCATCGATCAGTCAGATCTCGTTATTTCAATTGGGCATGACGTCCTTGAGAAACCGCCAGCTCTTTTCAGTTCTCAAGAAAGGAAAATTCTTCATATTAATTTTTCTCCAGCGATCATTGACGATGTTTATGCCCCGAGTCATGAAGTTGTTGGAGATATTTCTCATACGTTATGGCTTCTTACGGAAGTAGTAACACCGCAAGTAGAGTGGGATTTTTCTGCTACACGAAAGATAGGTGTAAAGATACGGGAACTTTTTGAGGGAGGGTCGAATTTTTCTGATTTTCCACTGAAACCACAACGGTTCGTTGCGGATCTTCGTGCTGTCCTTCCCATTGATTCCATTATATCTCTTGACAATGGAATGTATAAAATTTGGATCGCGCGGCATTACCCGGCGTATGAGCAAAATACGGTTCTTCTCGATAATGCTCTTGCAACAATGGGAGCTGGGTTGCCGAATGCGATTGCGGCTAAACTTGTACACCCATCTCGGAGTGTGGTTGCTCTCTGTGGTGATGGGGGATTTATGATGAATTCACAGGAGCTGGAAACAGCGATGAGACTCGGGATAGATCTTGTAGTTATTATAGTGCGTGACGATGGATTAGGTATGATCAAATGGAAACAAGATTCAAGCGGCTTTAATACATTTGGTCTTGATTTCACGAATCCTGATTTCGTTACCTATGCAGAAAGTTATGGCGCGCAAGGCTTTCGGGTTTCATCAGCCGATGAATTTAAATCAATCTTACGGAATTGTATTGGAAAGAAAGGAGTGCATCTTATCGATTGCCCTATAGATTATTCAGAAAATGTAAAAGTATTTACCGACGAAGTTGCTAGCCGAATATGTGATGTATAAACATTGAGAGCCTCATGATTTTTTTCATAATTCGTAATTTCTTATTTCATAATTCATTTTTTGTATGCCCTTTATTTCTCACAATCCAGTCACAGAGGAAACTCTCGCAACATTTAATGAACTTATTGATTCTCAAATTGAAGAAAAACTTGCCACTGCACATCGTACATTTGGAGTGTGGAAGAAAACTCCTCTTGATGAACGGATACTTCATATCCGCTCTCTTGCAAAAGAGCTTCGAGAACATACGCGCGCATATGCGGAGCTTGTCACAAAAGAAATGGGAAGACCGATTCTTGCCTCTATTGCAGAGATAGAAAAATGCGCTTCCGTATGTGATTATTATGCGGAAAACGCGCCAATATTTCTTGCACCTGAATGTGTTATTACGGAGCATAAAGAAAGTTTTGTTCGTTTTGATCCAATAGGTATTGTCTTCGCGGTGATGCCATGGAATTTTCCTTTTTGGCAGGTTATTCGTTTTGCAGTACCGGCACTTATCGCGGGGAATGTTGGTATCCTTAAGCACGCATCCAATGTTCCGCAATGCGGAATTGCAATTGAAGAACTTTTCAAGAAGGCAGGCTTACCCGTTGGTACGTTTCAGAATCTTATGATTTCTTCTGCGCAGGTGGCAAAAGTGATACAAGACTCACGAGTGAAAGCAGTAACCCTTACCGGGAGTGAGAAGGCGGGAGGTGAAGTTGCGGCATGTGCGGGGAAAGAAATTAAGCCGTCTGTTCTTGAACTTGGTGGGAGTGATCCATTTATCGTATTGGAGGATGCTGATATTGAGAAGGCGGCAATAGTTGGTGTAAGCGCGCGTCTTCTTAATTGTGGACAAAGTTGTATTTCTGCCAAGCGTTTTATTCTCGTCCGAAGTATTGCTGAAAAATTTATTAATCTTTTTAAGGAAAAAATGCAGAATATTGTTATTGGTGATCCGATGGATGAAAAGACGGAAATGGGTCCCTTATCAAGCAAGAAGAGTTTACAAGATATCCAACTTCAAGTAGAGCATTCAGTTGCTCGTGGTGCAACATGTCTTATCGGTGGTAAAAAGCGAGAAGGTCGGGGATATTATTATGAACCTACAATCCTTCTTAATGTTCAGAGGGGTATGCCTGCGTATGATGAAGAATTATTCGGTCCCGTTGCCCCCATGATTATTGTTGAGAATACGGAAGAAGCTATCCGTATCGCGAACGATACACCCTATGGGCTTGGTGCGTCACTTTGGACCAACAACCGTGAATTAGCAAAAGAACTCATCCCGACTATTGATGCGGGGGTTGTATGCGTGAATGGTATGGTTCGTTCAGACCCTCGTATGCCGTTCGGAGGTGTAAAAAAATCCGGATATGGGCGCGAACTTGCGCAATATGGCATTAGAGAATTCGTCAATATCAGAACAGTAGTCATCAATTAAGAATATTAAAAAAGCTTGTATCGCATGGATACAAGCTATTCGTGGCCGCCAACGTTTTGGCGATTTTTTGTTTAGCCGTTTTTCCGTTTGTCGGTCACAGTCAGACGACCTGGTTTTTGAAGGGGAGTCTCCGGGGTAACCGGTTTCCCATCCAACAGGACCGTTTGCTGCGAACCGACATGGGTATTCGCGGCTTGGAGGAGTTCCGCGACGGTTTTCCCTGGTTCAAAGGGGACGCTAGTCTGAGTCCCTTGAGCAGAGACCGAAACGGAGTTAGCCATATTTCTTCACCTCCTTTCTTCCGAAGTTTCGGTGTTTCTCTCTTCATGGCTCCATGCGTGGAAGAGAGTTGATCTATAATCGAATTCCAGACGTTCATATTGAGGAAGCTCATTATGAATAAGTCGTGTGATTCGAGAAAACATCATCGCTGCGAGTCCTAATGCCGGGTAGATAGTATCCTCTCGAGAGCAAGGATTATCTACTCCTTCTGCATCAGGAAAGAGTGATCGTTCATACCACTCACGTGCTCCAAGAGAGGGTGGCTGGACTACATGGAGTTCACATACCTCTTTCCCGAGTCTTCCATCAAGATAGAGGGGGATGAACGCGATATTTTTCCACAGTGCTTCCCATATCTCAGCACGACTCTTCATAGAGTCTACACCACTTATGATGATTCCGTCTAGATGTGTCGCTGCGGTGATTTTTTCCGTATATACCGTAAGAGATTCTTTCGGAAAACCATGGTATTCAGTAAGAATTTCATAGGCAGCTTCAGCTTTCTTTTTCCCAATATCGCAAGAACGATACAGGCGTTGGACGAGAAGATTTTCTTCCTCTACGACATCATCGTCATACAGAGTAATATGCATGCCTGTGTTAGGCATATTAAGAAGAAATGCGCTTCCGATTCTTCCGAGACCGCCAATCGTTACGGGCCAGGAAGATATATCAGGATTATACATCTCTTCTCCATATAGTATTGCTTTCAGGATCGACTGCGATGATCCATGAGGGCGTAGGAGAACCAGGTGGTAGGCGACGATATTGGCTTAGTACTTCTGGAATTTTTGTATCGCTCACACAGAATAGTGAAAGAAGAGCGATATCAAGTACCTCCAGATACTGTTGCCGCTTCATAAGCTCTTTCAGCTGTGACTCGCGATATCCTCCAAAACATATTTTCCCTTCGGAGGATGCTCCATCCGGGTGTTTGAGAAGTCGATCTTTTCTTGTAGAGACGACACAAGAGACCGTTGGCAATGGAAAGCGTTTATAATCTCCAAAAAAGATTTGTATACGATAGTTTCCCAAATCATACAGTGTTTCGTGACATGAAATGATAATGGGTTTTGTGATAACTTCCAGGAATGTATCGGTCACCGTTACTTCATTAATGTACGTGAACGTTTTTAACTTAAGGAGTTCTTCTTCTGCATCGAAAACGGACGGGGGGTTTTCTTTAAGAAAAACGAGCTCTGCCCGTGCATCCTGTAATCGTTGTTGTTCCAATCGCATAGTATCTCCAAGTCGAAGAAGCATATCACGTTTTTGAGAAACAACAGTTTCAAGTTCTTTTTGTTTTCGCATCCATTCTTCTTGCCGTCGAGTTCCAAGAAGTGCTTTGAGAGCATCCACATAGTCTGCATCTGTGAAGTGTTTTTTTCTCCATTCATCATGAAGCTTCTCTCGTCGTTCTAAAATATATGTTTCTGATTTTATTTCAGCTCCCTTGGTGCTTCGTATATGTTGTTCATCTCGTGCCTGACGAATATTTCTAGCAAGTTCTACGAAAGGGTCGAGCCAAGGACGGAACATAGCTTCCTCCATCTATTGTTAGAGATCCCAGACTATTGTGCCTTTCAGGAATGAAAAAGTCAAGCCAGTCCTCGTTTTTTTATTGACATAGGATATGAGACATGGGAATGTTATAGTGGACTGAAAAGAGGTGCAGCATGAAGGTATTTGTGGCTTTTTCGAAGTTTGCGGTTGCAATTATGTGTGTGGTAATTCTCCTGGTAGGAGCAACAGAGGAACATAGGGAGAAACCAGACGAGCAAAGGCAGAATGTTACGGGCAGTGCATTTCCAGAGATTGTGTCTGAAGATACCGTCGCAGAGATAAATGCGAAACTCACATCAGGAAGCAAGGTGCTTCTTGCACATAATTTTGTTGGGGATTTGAAAATTGTGTATTCAAGTCAAAGTCCAAGGGATGGAAGAATGCATTATCTAGCGGTCTCGATCTCTGATCCACTTGCATCGAATCCTGATGAGATCAAAAAAACGTTCTTGTCTGATACCATGGGAAATCTCTTTAGAGCATTATTCATTTCAGAACGTTCCTTTTATTTTAGCGTACAGGAGATGTATCATGTGCCGGTAGTTTTTTTCCGCACCTCTAAGGCAGAACTTGCTTCCTATGTCGCATCATTTCTCCTCACGCCAAAGATTTTGATCAATGGGATCCAACATGCGGGACCATTTTCAATGAGGCCCTCGAGTTCCGGATACTATGTCATTGTCTTAAAGGGTCAACTCTTGCTTGCGCCGGCATCGCCCCCGTATGATCTTGTTGTGCTTTCTTTTATGGAAAGTTTTAAAGATGCACATTCCGACGATTTTGTTTCTAAAAAAATATACCTTCTAACAGAAGAAGGCCTTGCCGTAGTTCCTTCCTCGCGTCTTTCCTCTCCTCGGGGTAGTATCTAGGGTGACTACATATTATCATGACCGGCTAATCCTAGTCGGTTTTTTGTATGTGGATGTATTGACGCTTGTCGTGCCGCATGATAGCATCCAATACGAAATCTGGAAGGAGGAGGACGTGGGAATTCGTTCTTTATCAATACGTATCATTATCGGTCTTGCCGCTATTACAATCTTTACTACACACCAGACGGCTCGAGCAGCCCAAATGGAAAAAGATCCTAAGGATATTCGAACATTCGTGTATCCGATCGTGGTATCAGAAGAAAAATTGCAGGCAGAGAATGCGAAGCTAAGAAAACGGAAGCAGGGTATTCTTCTATTTCGTACTCTCGCCGATGGCCTTGCCTGTGTGTATGCTGTGCGTGATAAGGGCTCAACCTCGTATCTTTTAGATAAAACAAAAGATATATTGGGTGTACATACAGAAGAGATTCTCTACGAAGCGGCACTTGAGAATTTTCTTGCGATTGCAGATGCATCACCTTCGTTTTTTGTTTCAAAGGGTGTTGATCTTCTTAGCGAAACAATGCTACTTGTGCATGTTCCCGTATCTGCCGTAAAACAGGGGCAGCTAACAGATCAACTGGCAAATATTCGTTCATTGATTTTGATTCCAGAAAAACTCATTCGTCTTGCAGAAAAGGAATTTGATTCACCAATGCCGGAGGAGGGCTATCTTATGGTCGTTCTTCAAGGAGAATTTCTTATTGCTAAGCCAGATAATGGGAACGCACTTCGTCTTCGCGTGTTCATTGATGGGAAGATTCGTGATAAAGAAGATGAGATTTTTCTTTCTCAGAAGATCTATCGTCTTAATCGTCAAGGAGTTGAATCGCTTTTCAAGCGTGATATAAAAAAATTTTCTCAGTCGGGGTAGATTGAACCAGAACATACAGCTATGCGTACGTAGCCGTATTTTTTTTAGAAAAAAACTGACTCATGCAAGGAGAGCCAGTATTAAGAAAGTATCGTTTGGAGAATAGGTAATTGAACAAAAGCGAGGTATCCGAGAGCTCCAATAAGGACAATGTAGAGAGTAGTCCAAAGTATTCGTGTTTTCCAAGACACAACGGAATGTTGTTCACTAATGATTTCAATTCCATTCTTTGCAACATACCAGTATCGTAAATTCATGAGAGTTGCGAGAGTCATGACAACAATACATGTGAGTGTTGTGAATGAATTTGATGTAAGAAAGAATAGAGAGCAAACACCCATGATCATCTGACAGGAAAAACCAATCCAGAATCTGAGCAGGGGAGGCATTCTAATCTCCCCCAGTGCCGCAATAAGGACGAAGAGCATGATGGGGCTTTTTGCAAGGAGGATACATAAGAGAAGTATCCCGAATCCCACATATCGCATCCACCCGCCAATCGCCTTCACAACAGATCCTCCATCAAGCGGTCGAATGGGGATAAGATTAAAGAGATTCATGATTACAGCAAAAAAACTCACAAGAAGAAGGACATTGTGCGTCTGGTTCGTTAAAAGCCACACGCCGTAGAGTATAGCGGCACCGATCCCGCCAACCAGTGGCCCAGCGTATCCAATAAATGCTTCGTCTTCAGCTCGGCCTATCTTCCCCGGATAAATAACAGCACCAAGGAATGGGATGAAATAGGGGAATGAACAAGGAATTCGTTTTATCAAGAATGCCATGTAGTGGCCCGATTCATGCACGGCGATCATGAAGACGAACAAGATCGAAAATGGCATTCCAAAAAAGAACGAATAGACAAGAATCGACAAGAGGAATGTATTTAATGATCGGAGAAGGGGTGTCGCCTGCTCCATCGTGGTCACCTCCCATTAGAGAGTTATAGTAGTCGCCCAGACAATACATCAATCTCAGGAATATCCTATCTTCTGATCCCATTCTCGTCAATAGTCATGAGTGTGATATACTCACATCAAAGTAATATTGTAATATTTTAGTATGTTTATTCCTAATGATCAGCTTAAAAAAATTCTTCTTGATGCTCGCGTTATTGATGAAGGTATGTGGAGCAGTGTATACAAAGATTCCCTTCGTCTTAGTATGCCCGTAGAGGATATTTTGCGTGAGAGAGATATCATTAAGGGCCACACACTCTATGAAATCGTTGCGCGCGCCATTCATATCCCATACGCAAATTTAAAAAAACAGACAATATCTGAGGATATTCTCAATATTTTTAATAATGAAACCGTCAGTATTCACAAGGCGATTCCCTTTGAGATGGATACAAAAAAACATATATTGAAAGTTGCATTTCTTGATCCGACAGACACCAAAGCCATCACTCTTCTTGAGAAGAAATCCGGGTATCGAATAGTGCCCCATTTTACGGGCATGATTAGTTACAAACTTGCATCTCGGTATTATCAGAAAGAAGTTGCCTTTGCAATAAAAAAGATTATTGAGAATCTTTCTAAAAAAAGTACGCCTTCCAAGAAAGACAACGGAAGTGAGATGATGTTTGAAAAACTTTTGGAGTACGTGTATTATACGCAACCTTCCGATATCCATATTGAGAGTCAGTATGGTGGGGGTATGGTAAAATTTCGTATTGATGGATTTTTACGCGATGAGTTTCTTCTTCCAAAAAAATCTTTTCAGTATATTGTTGAGAAGATTAAAAAAGAATCGCATAGCAGAACCGACCAAATCCACCCAACGGCTGATGGGCATTTTTCTCGAGAGATTTTTGAAGAGATTATTTCTTTTCGAGTGTCTGTCATTCCAGCATACTATGGAGAAAATCTTGCATTACGCGTACGAAATGAAGCGGCACAAAAAGTAAGTCTCGTTGATCTTGGAGTGCGGCCAAACAATATCGATGTCATAAAAGAAGAGATGAAAAAACCCTATGGGCTTATTCTTGTCGCGGGCCCGACAGGATCAGGAAAATCTTCTACGCTCTATACGCTTGTTAAATCACTCAATGTCGAAGGTGTCAGTATCGCAACCATTGAAGACCCAATCGAATACAGTATTAAACATATCAATCAAACCCAGGTAAACGCGGATAGTGGGTTTACGTTTGCAAGTGGCCTCCGTGCTCTGTTGCGTCAAGATCCGAACATTATCATGGTAGGAGAAATTCGCGATGATGAAACCGCTGGTATTACTATCCAGTCAGCGCTTACAGGGCATATCGTTATGTCCACCATTCATTCCAATACGGCTGTGGGCGCTATTACTCGATTACGGAATATGGGTCTTAAGTCATATTTTCTCGCACCGACTCTTAATTTAGTTGTATCACAGCGTCTTTTAAAACGTATCTGTGAATCATGTCGTAAGGCATATAATCCTACTCGAGCATTTTTTAATAAAATTGATGAAGATACACATATTTATAAATCATTGCAGAAGCTGAAGAAGGGTGGGTTCATAAGTTTTGATTCATATGACACTATTTGGTTTTACAGTGCGCCTGGATGCGCGCGTTGTAAGGGATTGGGCACGGTAGGGCGTGTTGGTGTGTTTGAGATTCTCTCCATTGATGATGATATCCGTCGTTTGATTTTGCAGGATAAGACTGAAGATCAACTTCAGAAAGCAGCCGAAGAAAGTGGTATGCTTACCTTATTTGAGGATGGTCTTCTGAAAGCTCTCCAAGGGAAAGTGACAATCGAAGAAGTCATGAGTGTGATTAATGTATGAAAGAGATACCAGTCCATCAGGAAGGAGAGACTCAAAAAAATAAAGAACGAAAATATGATATCAAAAAATCTTTTCTCGAAAAAGGGAAAGATACTGTTGAATTAAAAAAGAAAAGAGAACAAGAAGCACTTCAAAAAGCAGAAGATGCAAGGAAAATAGTTACCGAGTTGAAACGAAAAGCACGAGGAGGTGATATTAGTAGAGAGGAACGTGTCAAGCTGGTGAAGGGCTATCAAGAGCGATATCTTCCGGAGTATCTGAAGAGACAAAAAGGAAGATCTCTCGTTGTTGCGCTTATGTCAGTAGTATTCACATTAAAAGAACGGCTTGGTATGTTCGCAGTGAAAGGGCGAGAACAGATTCCTTCGTCAGGGCCCTATTTAGTTGTATCAAATCATTTCGGAGGAGAAACAGGAAAATTATTGCACGTATTTGGCAAGGACAAGATCCATATTATGGCAGGCTCTGAATCGAACTGGAAACGATCAGGATTTCGGAATAAACTTCTGCAAAACATGGGTATGCTTCCGATTGATGAAAGCCTTACACATCTCTCACATCAAGAGAGACGGGCACTTCTTGAGCGAACCCCACAGCGATCACGGGGGGCGTATGAGCGAATTATCCAGCGTGAAGATTCCGGACGACTACCCCTAAACATAGAGCATGTTCGAGCGGCTGTTGCGGCACTTTTAAAAGGTGAACCGGTCGCTATTTTCCCGGAAGGACTTTTTACGTATGACGGGAAAAAGCAATTACGGAAAGCCTACCCGGGTCTCGAGCTCATTTGTGCGGAGTATAAACGAATCACGGGACAAGATCTTCCAATTGTCCCCACTGCAGTAAGGAAGAATGAGGTTACAATTGGAAATGCGCTTTTTCTTTCTGAAGATACTAAGAAAAAACAAGGGACTAATCTGGTGATGGAGAGGCTCGCAGGACTCTTGCCGGAACATGAAAGAGGTGTGTATACTACTTGATGGGATAGAGAGCATACATAAAAAGACCCACCTCGTTGTGTTGTGAGGTAGGTCTTGCGTTTTTCCTTTCTTATCGATCAGGCCAGCCGTAGATCGCCTGGTCTTTTCGGAGGCTTCTCCATGTGATATACAGAAGTCCCAGGATGACACCGACAACTGGTAGAAGTATTTGCGGCACTACAAGATGTACGAGAATCGCGCCGAGAAGTCCATGTACGACCGTTGAGCGAAATCGGGCTGCGAAGGAATGTGGAGTGATGAGTTTTGCGTAGTAACTGATTGCGTACAATACTCCGAAGCCGGCGAGAATCGCAAGTGGGGCAATCATTCGAACTGGATCTGTGAAGAGTGTGGCTATGACGATCGCAGTTCCAACCGAACCGTTCAAGAGAATGACAGATCGTCTTTGGATAGTTTTATTAATATATTCCGCCCATTCATGATCATCGATTTTCTTGATAGCTTTTCCTGCGAGAATCGATGCTGCAGTTGCGCCTAAGTAGACAGAAAGCCCCAAAATTAGGCAGAGATCCCTAAGTGACAGCAACCCACTGAAGAGTATAAATATAGCACTGAGAAATCCCCAACCGACTGCGAGAAAGGCAAAAAAGCGGACAGATCGTGTTTGCGCTGTCAGTCTTTGTTCGCTCGTAAGGTTTATCACGATTTTCTCCTTTCAAGGTAATTTCAACTCAATCATCATACCAGAAAAGAGTGGGAAAGTCAAGATTCTTGACATGTATGGTATTTCCTGGTAGTATCTTTATATCGGTTTGAAAGGGGAGTACCAATCAATGATCTCGATAAACCCAACTCATCCTCTGTGGATTGCGTATTGGAGTATCGCAGTGTTTTTTTCCATTATTTTTTTAGGCATCATGATATTGGCGCACTGGAAACAGGTTCCTGAACAGGAATTTCCAAGCGCCCTTACTCTTGCATCTTGTCTCGCTCTCTGGCCTACCGGCATCATTGCATTAGCACCTCTTCTTTACAACATCGTTCGCGAGATGGATCAACAACGGCAAAAGCCCCAGGTTTGATTTTTTCACGAACATCTTCTCAGAGCCGTTTCGGCTCTTTTATTTTTTTGTCTATGAATATCAAAAATGTAGCCATCATAGCTCACGTCGATCATGGGAAAACCACCCTTGTCGACGCGCTTCTTAAATACAGCAAGATCACTCTTGATAAAGGCATGAGCGATGAGCTTATTATGGATTCGAACGAACTGGAACGCGAGCGCGGGATTACTATTTTTTCAAAAAATGCATCTTTGGTATATAAAGGTACAAAAATAAATATTATAGACACCCCCGGCCATGCTGACTTTGGAGGTGAAGTGGAGCGCGTATTGAAAATGGCAGATGGCGTCCTTCTTCTCGTTGATGCGCAAGAAGGTCCTATGCCGCAGACTCGTTTTGTGCTGAAGAAGGCACTTGAAGCGGGGCATACGGTGATTGTGGTTGTAAATAAAATTGATAAACCAAACGCGCGGGTTCCCTATGCTCTTGAGAAAACCTACGATCTTTTTATCGATCTTGGCGCAAATGACCAACAGATCGAATTTCCTGTTGTCTATGCCGCGGCGAAACTAGAAAAAGCAGGTATGGAAAGCGACTTGAATTCAATGCAAGATATCACCCCTGTGTTTGAAACGATTCTGAAATATATCCCTGCGCCAAAAGTAGATGCGGACAAGCCATTTCAATTACTGATAACATCTCTTGCCGCGGATGCGTATAAAGGAAAAATTGGTATTGGTCGTATCTCTCGCGGATCTATTAAAACAGGAACACCTGTTATGAATATAAAACGGGAAGGTGGTCAAAAAATAGAAAAAATTAGCGCACTCATGACCTTTGAAGGTCTTAGAAGAAAGGAAGTCGAAGAAGTGTTTGCAGGAGATATTGTTGCTGTCGCCGGTATTCCTGATGTGAACATTGGCGATACGTTAGCTGATAAAGACCAAGGCGAAGCAGCCGCCGCGATCACTATTGAACAGCCAACGGTTAAAATGACATTTAGCATCAATACCTCTCCTTTTGCGGGGAAAGAGGGGCAGTACGGTACTTCACGAAATATTCGAGAACGTCTTATTAAAGAATTAGATACGGATGTTGCGTTGCGTATGGCTGAGGGTACAAGCGCAGATGAATTTATTGTTAGCGGTCGTGGTGAGCTTCACTTAGCGATTCTTATCGAGCGTATGCGCCGTGAAGGATATGAATTTCAAGTATCGCGTCCGGAAGTCATTATCACAAAGGATGCGCACGGGAAATCCATGGAACCTATTGAAGACATTTGGATTGATGTCCCAGAACAATATTCAGGTGCAGTTATTGAAAAATTGGGCAGGCGAAAGGGAGAGCTAAAAAATATGCAAGTAGAAAATGGTATTACACAATTTCATTTTTCTATCACCACACGAGGGCTTATCGGATATAGAAATGAGTTTCTTACCGATACCCGCGGTACCGGTATTATGAATTCATTATTTGCGGGGCTTACAGAATCTGTGGGGGATATCGAAGCAAACCCTCATGGTTCACTTATTGCATTTGAGGCTGGCATCAGCAGAGGGTATGGTCTTATTGGCGCACAAGAACGAGGACAGCTTTTCATTGGTCCTGCCATAGAAGTATATGAAGGTCAAGTGATCGGCCAGAACGCAAAAGCAGAAGATCTTGAAGTGAATGTATGTAAGGAAAAACGTTTGAGCAATATGCGGTCAAAAGGTGATGGTGTTTCAGAAGGTATTGATGCGCCTCGCACGATGAATCTTGAAGATGCACTTGAATATATTGGCGATGATGAGCTTGTCGAAGTAACTCCAAAAAATATTCGTATCCGAAAAAAAATTCTTTCCTCCAGCGAACGCCAAAAAATTAGACGACAATAAATAATTCTTCCATCATGCGGAGGTAGAAGTGGAGATTATGAATGGTGGCCAGGCGATGGGCGAGTGGTTCTTCGATAGAAAAAAGATGTCGAAGATAAGAACGTGAGAAATTCTTACAGGTGTAGCACGAACAGTTATGGTCGATCGGTTTGAGATCGTACTTATACTGTTCATTTTTTATTTTTACCACATCATAAAAACTTTTCTTGAGAACAGGCTTTGTTTTGACATAGAGTTTGCCATGTCGTGCTTCACGGGTAGGGATGACACAATCAAACATATCAATACCATGAAGAACGGCATCGACAATATTATCGGGTTTCCCAACACCCATAAGATAGCGAGGTTTATTTTCGGGGAGGAGGGGAGTTGTCCATTGTAATACCTTGAGCATTTCTTTTTTTGGCTCACCGACGGCAACACCGCCAATGGCATACCCATCGAATCCTATTTTTTGTAGTTCTCGCACTGATTTTTCACGAAGATCTTTGAAGGTTGAGCCTTGCACGATACCAAAAAGGAGCGGCCGTTTTGAGGGTGGTATCTTTTTTTTGTACATTATTTTTTCGAAATGATCTTTGCTGCGCTGTGCCCATGCTAGAGTGGTTGTAAGAGATTTTTCTGCATACTCATAACTGCAAGGCCAAGGAGGGCATTCATCGAGAATCATGATGATATCCGATCCGATAATGAGCTGTGCATCGATGACGTTTTCAGGGGTAAGATGAATTTTTTTTCCATCTATTTCTGATTGAAAGGTTACTCCCTCATTGGTGATCTTTCGAAATTTTCCCAAAGAAAATACCTGGTAGCCGCCGCTGTCCGTAAGGATTGGTTTGTTCCATCCCATAAAAGAGTGAAGTCCTTTATGTTTTTTGAGGATATCCAGGCCAGGGCGTTGAATAAGGTGGTAGGTATTGGCAAGAACAATAGGAGCCCTGAGATCAGCGAGGTCTCGGGGAGAGAGTGTTTTGACGGCTCCGCGGGTTCCTATGGACATGAAAAATGGGGTAGTGAGAGACCCATGTCGTGTCGTGAGGATGCCTTGACGCCTGAGATTTTTAGAAGTTTTTCCTTTTAATTTAAAAGAATTCATTGGTTTAAAGAAAATTTGTCTATTACACGGTTGACATTTTTTAAAAGGTATGCTATTATAATCTCATAACGGGTGTTCTTTTTCAAATGGAATGTTTCGTTCTTGCGAGCCTTAAGTCCTTAATATAAAGCATTTTAGGGTTTTAGGCTCGCAAGAGTAGTATCGGTATCGACGATTTTCCCCAAATAGGGGAAGGAGGTTTTATGAGCGTCGGTAGTGTTAACGCGGTCTCGGTCGATTTTTCCGTCGGGGTCGAGGGTTTGAATGGAGGAGCGTTCCTCCATTCAAAAAATGTCCAGGACAACCTGGCGATTCGGCTCGGCCGTTTGGAAGGGCAAGGGCAAGGGCAAGGGCAAGGAGATATCACCCTAGTCCTAGGCTCCCCGAAGATTGGGATGGAAGCGATCGTCGTTCCGTTCGTGGTTGACGGAAAGAAGAACGTCTCCGCTCTCAAAC
>Ga0209515_10005277_pt1 | contig 16860 bp, 14 predicted proteins | sample Subgroupgradi54m_FD_187454 | JGI IMG/M metagenome (GOLD analysis project Ga0209515, IMG submission 187454) | Subsurface groundwater microbial communities from S. Glens Falls, New York, USA - GMW60B uncontaminated upgradient, 5.4 m (SPAdes)... ...
ACGCTCAAGACATAAAACTGCTTGAGCCCCTCCTCGGAGACTTGCCCCTGGAACAGATTCACGCAGGGACACTGCGCCGCTTTATCGAGGCGAGACAAAAGCAAGGCGTGAAGTGTGCCACGATCAACCGCTCATTGGCGGTAGTCCGGCACATGCTAAACCTTGCGGCAGGAGAGTGGATCGACGAGCACGGCCTCACGTGGTTGGCGGCGGCACCGAAAGTCAAACTGCTGCCACTGCATGATGCCAGGCAACCCTATCCCCTCTCGTGGGCCGAGCAGCGATTACTTTTTCGAGAGCTGCCGGCGCATCTCGCACAGATGGCGCTGTTCAAGGTGAATACCGGATGTCGAGAACAGGAAGTGTGTGGTCTCAAGTGGGAATGGGAGCTGCCGGTACCAGAATTGAAAACGGCCGTGTTCCTCATCCCCAGCATTGAGGTCAAGAACAAGGAAGATCGACTGGTGGTATTAAACCGAAAAGCGAAATCTGTAATCGATAGTGTTCGAGGCGAACACCGCGAGTATGTATTCACTTACAAGGGCGAGCGAGTTGGTCGTATTTACAACACTGCATGGAAGCGGTCCAGGCAAGACGCGGCTAAGCAGTACCCAGAAGTGTTTGGAAATTTATGTCCAGAAGGTTTCCGCAAGGTGCGGGTGCATGATCTTAAACACACCTTCGGCCGGAGATTGCGGTCCGCAGGCGTGTCGTTCGAGGATCGGCAAGATCTGCTGGGGCATAAATCGGGACGCATCACTACCCACTATTCGGCAGCCGAACTTGAGAACCTTATTGAGGCTGCCAACAAGGTTTGTGGTGAGGGGTCCCGCAAAAGTCCCGCACTCGTGGTGCTGAAGAGACGGGACATTTTACCAACAGTCGCAACTGCTTGAAGTGAGTAAAGAAAATGGTGGCTACGGGTGGACTCGAACCACCGACCTCAGCATTATGAGTGCCGCGCTCTAACCAGCTGAGCTACATAGCCATTGGTACTGCGAAGGGGCGCAAAAGATACCGGCAACCGCCGTTTCCGGCAAGGGAAAATCTGATTTTCTGCTGATCTTCACAGGAAGAATTTCTCCTCGCCCCACCCTCTCCCACAGGGGGAGAGGGGAAAAACTGCCTGCAGTTAATTGCTCTATACGTTAAAGCGGAAATGCATGACGTCACCGTCCTTTACCACGTACTCCTTGCCTTCCAGACGCAAGCGCCCGGCATCGCGCGCGCCGGCTTCGCCGCGGTGCTTGATGAAATCGTCGTAGGCGGTGACTTCGGCGCGGATAAAGCCGTGCTCGAAATCCGTGTGGATCACGCCGGCGGCCTCGGGGGCGCAGGCCCCGGCGCGCACGGTCCAGGCACGTACTTCTTTTACGCCGGCGGTGAAATAGGTGTACAGGCCGAGCAGCTTATAGCCGGCACGGATGACACGATTTAATCCGGGCTCGTCGAGACCCATGTCGGCGAGGAACGCGACCTTGTCTTCCTCCGCCATGTCGGAGAGCTCGGCTTCGATCTTGGCGCAGATCGGTACCACCACCGAACCTTCTTCCGCGGCAAGCTTCTGCACTTTCTCAAGCTGCGGGTTATTCGTAAAGCCGGTCTCGTTGACGTTGGCGATATACATCGTCGGCTTACTGGTGAGCAAGCCGATCGGCTTCAGCAACTTCTGCGCCTCGGCATCGAGCGCGACACCGCGCGCCGGCTTGCCCTGGTTCAACTGCGCCTGCACCTTCACCAGAATTTCGCGCAGCTTGATGGCGTCTTTATCACCGCCCTTGGCGTTCTTGTCCGTGCGCGCAATTGCCTTCTCGACCGTATCAAGATCGGCCAGCGCGAGCTCGGTGTTGATGGTCGCGATATCGGACAGCGGATCGACGCGCCCCGAGACGTGGATCACGTTGTCGTCGGCAAAGCAGCGCACCACATGCGAGATCGCGTCGACTTCGCGGATGTGCGCGAGGAACTTGTTGCCGAGCCCTTCGCCCTGCGAGGCGCCAGCAACGAGACCGGCGATATCCACGAACTCAATCGTGGTCGGGACAATTCGCTGCGGCTTGACGATCTCGGACAGCGCGCCCATGCGCGGATCGGGCACCTCGACGATGCCGATGTTCGGATCGATGGTGCAAAACGGATAGTTCTCCGCCGCGATGCCGGCCTTGGTGAGCGCGTTAAACAGTGTGGACTTGCCGACGTTCGGCAACCCGACAATACCGCATTTAATTCCCATAGTTCTATTCGCCTTATCACTGATTCCCCCTCTCCCGTGAAACGGGAGAGGGCCGGGGTGAGGGCCGTGCAAGCTGATACAGCCCTCACCCTCAATCCCTCTCCCGCTTGCGGGAGAGGGAAGATTTAAGATTTCGTTGTATGCAGCGCGTTCATTACTTTTTGATACTCACCCTGCACAATCTCTGGCAGGTGCTGACGCGCACGTTCAATCGCTTCGTCGATCACCGTCTGCTCGCTCGCCGGTGCCTTCCTTAGTACATAGGCCGATACCAACGGCGCCGAACCCGGATGACCGATGCCGATACGGAGCCGCACATAATCGGGTGACGTCAGCTTTTCGCTAATATCGCTCAGCCCGTTGTGACCGCCGTTGCCACCACCGACCTTCAGGCGCAACGTTCCCGGCAGTAGATCAAGCTCATCGTGGACGACGAGAATTTCGTTGACCGGAATTTTGTAATAGTTGGCGAACTTGGCCACCACGTCGCCACTGCGATTCATGAATGTCATGGGCGCCAGTAACCACAACTCTTTGCCACCCACACTGAAGCGGCCGACGTCGCCGCCAAACCGCGACTCGTGACGAAGTTGTGTACGGGAACCCGACAGCAAGGCATCCAGAAAACGGAACCCGGCATTGTGCCGGGTTTCCGCGTACTCGGGGCCCGGATTGCCGAGCCCCGCGATCAGGGAGATACCGACCATTCAATAGATTCCCACCAACTCCCCCTCTCCCCTCGCGGGAGAGGGTAAGGGGAGAGGGGGACAGTGGATCAACATGGCGTAACACATCGAACCCGCACCCCTCTCCCTTACCCTCTCCCACAAGGGGAGAGGGAAATCAGTGTTACTTCTTGGCCTCGGGCTTCTTCGCCTCGGCCTTCGGTGCTTCGCCTTTCTTGGCTTCGCCCGCCGCCGGTGCTGCTGCACCCGCTGCCGCGGCTGCGCCTTCGGCCGGAGCCGCTTCGACCGCTGCCACCGGTGCCGCTTCGACTTCTTCGCGAATCGCCGTGATGGCCGCTACCGCGAGGTCGACGCCGCCGTGCGAGAGGCTGGTAATCGCCACGCCTTCCGGCAGTTTGATGTCGGAGAGATGCACGGAATCGCCGATGCTCATGTGCGACAGATCGATCGCGATGAATTCCGGCAGGTCTTTCGGCAAGCAGGTGATGTCGAGCTCATTGAAGATGTGCGACACGATACCGCCTTGCAGCTTCACGCCCGGGGCGACATCGGCGCCGGTGTAGTGCAACGGCACGCGCATGTGCAACTTTTCGGTCGCGCTGACGCGCTGCAGATCGACGTGCACGACCAGCGGCTTCCACGGATGCATCTGCCAATCGCGCAACACCGCTTGGTCGGATTGTGCACCGACCTTCACCGTCAGAATCGACGAATGAAACGCCTCGTTTTCCAGCTGGCGCTTGATGTGCGTGTGATCGAACAGGATCTTCGTGGGCTCTTTGCCCGCACCGTACAGAATTCCAGGGACCTTACCGGCGTGACGCAGGCGGCGGCTCGCACTCGTGCCCTGCTCGTTACGCGGCTCGGCTACTACTTCAAACTTTGCCATGACTTCTCTCCAATATAATTGCTTAACTAGTTAAGGTACGCCGTCCCGCGACCAGGATCGGCGTTGCTGCAAACTCAGATAGTGATCTAAGCCTGAAACTCTGTTCTCCCTCTCCCACAGGGAGAGGGTTGGGGTGAGGGGAGATTACTGCTTCACACCCCTCACCCTTTGCCCTCTCCCTGTGGGAGAGGGGAAGTCGGTATAAAAATCATTCCATAAATAAGGAGCTGATCGAATCCTCTTGCGCGATACGGCGCATGGACTCGGCCACCAATTCCGCCACACTCAGCTGGCGAATGCGCTTGCATTCCTTCGCCTGCACCGACAGCGGGATCGTATCGGTGACCACCAGCTCATCGAGCTGGGAACCGGCGATACGCTCGACCGCCTTGCCCGACAACACGGGGTGCGTGCAGTAGGCCAACACCTTTTTCGCGCCGTGTTCTTTCAGCGCCCGCGCCGCTTCGCACAACGTCCCGGCGGTATCCACGAGATCGTCGATCAACACGCAGGTGCGGCCTTCGACCTCGCCGATGATGTGCATCACCTTCGACTCGTTCGGGCGCGGACGACGTTTGTCGATGATCGCCAGGTCCGCGTCGAGGTGCTTCGCGTACGCCCGGGCGCGCACCACGCCACCGACGTCCGGCGATACCACCTGTAAATCCTTGTGCTCGTGGCGCCAGATGTCGCCGAGCAACACCAGCGACGAATAAATATTGTCGACCGGAATGCTGAAGAAACCCTGGATCTGATCCGCGTGCAGATCCATCGTCAGCACGCGGTTCGCGCCGGCGGCCTCGATCATGTCGGCCACCAGCCGCGCCGTGATCGCCACGCGCGCGGTGCGCGGGCGCCGATCCTGGCGCGCGTATCCATAATAAGGAATCACCGCCGTGATGCGCTTCGCGGAAGACCGCTTGAGCGCATCCATCATGACCAGCAATTCCATCAAGTTATCGTTCGACGGCGCGCACGTCGGCTGCACCACGAACACGTCGCGACCGCGGACGTTCTCCATGAGCTCGACCATCACTTCGCCGTCAGAGAAACGCCCGACCACCGCTTTGCCGAGCGGTACGCCCAGGTGTTTCGCCACCGCATGCGCCAGATCCGGATTGGAATTCCCGGTAAACACCATCACGTTATCCAGCGGCACGCGTGTCTCCGCTCGACCGTTGTTGCCAGGCTTGGTTGGGGTGCCAGTAATCATCCGACGTCACCTTATATACCTATATGTATGATCGAGGTGCGTACTCAACACTGCGTCACCACGTCCACTCTATATTGGTTGGGGTGCCAGGATTCGAACCTGGGAATGCCGGAATCAAAATCCGGTGCCTTACCGCTTGGCGACACCCCAATGTCTGGCCAACCCTGTTACTGCCCTACGCGCGAACTCCGCGCTGGAACAACGGATGCTTATTCATTGCGCGCGCCACGAATCCTGTGAACTCCGCAGGCAACCCGGCAACAATGCGCCGGCCCTGTTCAACGTCCGCGATATCCAGAAACACACAGCCGCCCGATCCTGTCATGCGCGGCCGCCCATGCGGCGCAAGCAGTTCAAACGCCCGTTCAACCTCTGGATAACGCCTTCGCACCAACGGCTCAAGGTCATTTTTGCCGTGCCCCTCGCGAAGGTCGCGTATTGTCCGGGCCGGGGTATAGGGTGTCAATTGCCGCTGAGAGGCAAATTCGGCGAAAACCTCGGCTGTGGCGACATGCACCGGGGGCGCGACGACCACATACCACGATTCCGGCACTTCTATGGCGGTTAAGACCTCCCCGACGCCCTCGGCCCAGGCCGCCTGTCCGCGCACAAAAACCGGCACGTCGGCCCCTAACTGCAACCCCAGCGCCGCCAGCTCATCCACCGCCAGGCCAGTTCCCCAGATTTCGTTGAGCGCGATCAAGGTCGTCGCCGCATCCGAGCTGCCCCCGCCCAATCCGCCGCCGGCCGGCAACCGTTTGGTCAGGGTAACGGCCGCGCCCCGACGATGACCCGTCGCATCCCGCAGCAACCGCGCCGCGCGCAAACTGAGATCGGCCGCTTCGGATACGCCGGGCAGTTCGTGCGTCCGGATAATGCGCCCATCGTCGGTCACACCGAAACGAAGCTCATCGCCGTAATCGAGGAATTGAAATGCGGTCTGCAAAAGATGCAGGCCATCGGGGCGACGCCCGACGATGTGCAGAAACAAATTGATCTTCGCCGGTGCCGGCCAGATCACGTGAAAACGCTCCTTTGTAACACTCCAATACGCGTCATAGCATCGGCTTATACGTTACTTCCGGCGCCTAGTTCAAGCTAAACGTACTACAGGCGTGCGGTCCACTGTTTGGCGTCAGCGATACGTGGAGACGGGTGATAAACGCGATCACGTCGATCGTCACGTTTCCGATGGTGTTTATGTTTCTGAACACCCAGAACCGGCAGACCGGCGCGCTGCGGATCATTCTCGACGAACTGATCCGGGCGACGCAGGGCGTGCTCCTTGCTCGATCTGGAGGAGTTCGAGGAAGATCGGCTGAAGCAGTTTCACTCGCGTTACGAAACGCTGGCACGCAAGGCGCGTGAGCACTCACGGTGCGGGCAATCGGCAACGGATATCGTCGAGCTGCATTAAGTACTTGCACTGGCTACTTCAGTTGCGGTTCCTGCACGCGCACGTTAACGAGAGTCCAGGTTTCAATCACGAGCCGCACGTCCAGCGCGGCACCAGCGTCGACCTGGCGCTTGATAAATACACGCGTAGGTAATTCGTAGGCGCCATAGGTGGCGTACTCGAGAAAGCGAATTTCCCAGCCGCGCTGCTCGAGCGTCCTGAGCCGCCCCCATTCATCGAGCTCGCTCTTCGTGATGGGCGCCGGCGCCGGCAAGCCGAGCACCCAAAAATTCAATCCTTCGAGCGGCAGCTGCCAGCCGGTGGTGCGCAGCAGCAATTGCTGGGCCGAGGTGTCGCGATAAACCTTGTCGCTTGAGTCACGCAGCTCGGCGCCGTTTTTGTCCTGCGTCAGACGCACGCGTGCACCCCCCAGCGGGCCGGCGAGATCGATCCGATGCCGATCTGCCTCGCGCACCCATGTAAGCGATGCCTGGAATCCTTCTTCTGCCGTGTGTACCGCCAGCCGTCCGCGAATATCCCACGCATTAAGATGCGCGAGTGCGGCCTGGCGTGCGCGCCATTCGGCCTGCGGATTTTCAACCGGCGGACGTTCGGGAAGCGCCGCACAGGCGGCGAGCAGGGACAGAAGAATTACGGTGAGTAAACGCACCGACGGATTGTTTAAGAAGTGACCACAGGAATCAATGCTGCGGTTAACGGAGGCGCTCGCCCCTCACCCTACGGGGTGAGCCGACGTGCTGCGTCTACGGATTGAACTTTTTCATCACGCCCAGCAGCGCCTCGCTGTCGGGCGCTTCGCGCAGCGCGCGCTTCCACACCGACTCAGCCTCGTTGCGCTGTCCCATGACCCACAACACCTCGCCCAGATGGGCGGCGATCTCCGCATCGTTGCGGATTTCGAGCGCGCGTTTGAGATGCTTCAGCGCCTCGGTGTGATTGCCGAGCCGGTACTGCACCCAGCCGAAACTGTCGAGCACATACGGATCATCGGGCTTGAGCGACACCGCGTCCTGCAGGAAGCCGAGCGCCTCCTGATAACGCGTAGTGCGATCCGCGAGCGTAAAGCCGAGCGCGTTCAGCGCGTTGGCGTTCTTCGGGTCTTTCTTGAGGATGCTGCGCAAATCGGCCTCGGCAACTTCGAGCATATTCAGCTTCTCGGCCACCAGCGCGCGCGCATAGAGCAGGTCTTTGTCGTTGGGTACCGCAACCAGCGTCTGGTTCAGCATTTCAAGCGCTTCTTTATGACGCTTGGCGTCGCGCAGGATCTGCTCCTCGGCGAGCGCGCGCTGCACACGTTGCTGATCGTTTTCGGTCTGAATCGCCGCCAGGTAGTTGCGCGCCCCGTCGATATCGCCGCGCTTGGCGACCACGGCGGCCAGGCGGATCTGCGCTTCGAAGTAATTTTCGCCGTCGTCGATTTCCTTATACCAACGCACGGCGTCGTCGTAGCGCTTGGCCTGTTCCGCCACCTGACCGAGATAGAGACGCGCCTGATCGTTCTCCGGACGCAACTCCAGCGCCCGCTTGAGATACGCCTCGGCCTCGTCACCCAGGTTGGTCTGCAGCGCCAGCAGGCCGGCCGCATACACCGCATCGGCATCGTCCGGCGCATTCGCGAGCACGCGCTTGAATTGCACGAACGCCTTGTCCCACTGCTTCTGATCGATCAGGAAGCGTGCGTAATTGGTGCGCACCGCGGCTGACTTCGGGTAGCGACTGAGAAACGAATCGTAGAAAGCGATGGCACCCGGAATGTCCTTCTGCGAAATAAAAATGCGGACGCGGAAAATTGCCGCCTCCTCGCCTTCGGGCTGGAGCTCGAGCGCGGCTTCGGCCGAGCGCGCGGCGCTGTCCAACTCTCCCGCGCGGACCGCGATGTGCGCGGCGTACAGATGTGCCGCCGCCAGCTCCGGATGCAGTTGCACCAGGGCCTGCATCAACTCCGTCGACGCCGCGCGGTTGCTGTAGCGACCGAGCACGGTCGCGGCGCGCAGATAGCCCTGCTCCGGCTGACCGCGTCTGGTTTCAAGCACGATAATTTCTTCGAGCTGCGCACGCGCCTCGGCGGTGTGCCCCAATTCAAGTTGGACCGTTGCGAGCGCCTCGTGCGCCTCGACGTCCTTGGGACGCAACTCGGTCCACAGCTTCGCGGACACCAAGGCTTCATCCAATTGACGTGCATGGAACGCGGCCAACGTCGCGCGCTCGGCCAGGCGCGGGTCACGGGTTTTTTGCGCGACCCGTCCGAGCACCTCGGCCGCCATGGCGATCTGACCGCGCTGAATCGCTACTTCGCCGATCAGCAGGTCGTAAAGCACATCCGGTTCCAGCGCCAGGCGCGGCAGGTCATCAGGCTCCGTGGCCGCCGGGGATGCGGCTTGCGCTACCGTGCTCGTCGCGGTCTCGGGCGCCATCGAAGCGCAACCGGCGAGCCAGGCAAGGGTTAGCGGGACAAGGGTAAAACGCAGGAAATGATGCTTCATATCGCTCTCTGCCCGACTGTTATCGCCGGGCGCTGCCACAAAATACGTTGATTGGGTTCGACCCCTCGGCACAATTTAAGAATCTCGAATGACTCTTGGACGACTTTGGGGCCATGGGGTCGCACCTGCCTGAACCAGTCCCTTTTGAAATTATAGTACAGCGTACCACGCCCTCTTTTCCGTCCGTCGCGCCGTTATGGCGTCCAGACAGTGATAAAATGACTCTGACGTCGGTTTCTTGACACCGGACCCCGATACCACAAAATCGCCCCGACGATCCGAAGAAGTACCCATGGAAGTCTGCATGCATCTGCTTGCCTTTGGTATCAACCATCACACCGCGCCGATCGAGGTGCGCGAGAAGGCCGCCTTCGCACCCGAGCGGCTCGCCGAGGCATTGCATGAAGTCACCACGCACGGTGCCGCGGAAGCGACCATTCTCTCGACCTGCAATCGCACCGAAATATATTGCGGGCTGGACACGCCGGCCGCGGAACCGCTGATCGACTGGTTCTGCCACTACCACCGACTCAGCCACGAGGCCGTGGGTCCCTATCTTTACCGTCACCCGGACCAGGCCGCCGTGCGCCACGCGTTTCGCGTCGCCGCCGGCCTCGACTCCATGGTGCTGGGCGAGCCGCAGATCCTCGGCCAGATGAAAGACGCATTTACCACCGCGCACAAGACCGGCGCCACCGGCAAGATCCTGAATCGTCTGTTCCAGCAAACGTTTTCGGTGGCGAAACAGATTCGCACCGACACTGCCATCGGCGCCAGCGCCGTCTCGGTCGCCTCGGCCGCGGTGCAGCTCGCGCGCCAGATCTTCACCACGCTCGAAGAACAAACCGTGCTCCTGATCGGCGCCGGCGACACCATCGAATTGTGCGCGCGCCATCTGCATGAGCAGAAGGTCAAACACATGATCTTCGCCAACCGCACGGTCGAGCGCGCGCAACTGCTGGCCGGTGAATTCAAGGCCGAGGCCATCTCGCTCGCCGAAATGCCGGCACGGCTGGCGGACGCCGACATCGTCATCTCCTCGACTGCCAGTCAATTGCCGATCCTCGGCAAGGGCGCCGTCGAGAGCGCACTCAAAATGCGTCGCCATCGGCCGATGTTCATGCTCGACATCGCCGTGCCGCGCGACATCGAAACCGAAGTCGGCGACCTGAGCGACGTGTACCTGTACACGGTCGACGACCTCAAGAATGTAGTGCAGGAAAATATGGAATCGCGCGAAGCGGCAGCGCGCGAGGCCGAACAGATCATCGACACCAAGGTGGTCGACTTCATGCACTGGGTGCGTGCGCTCGACGCCGAACCGACCATCCGCGCCCTGCGCGAAACGGCGGCCGCCACGCGTGAAGCCGAACTGGCGCGTGCGCGCCAACGCCTGGCGCGCGGCGAAGACCCGCACGCGGTACTGGAAGACCTCGCGCGCGTGCTGACGAATAAATTTACCCACGCTCCCTCGGTTGCGCTCAAGCGCGCCGATCACGACGGCAACGAAAGCCTGCTCGAGGCTGCCCGTCGTTTATTCAACCTCAGCGACGATTAACCTATGAATCCTTCCATCGAGGCAAGGCTGCAGAGCCTTGCTGAACGTTTTGACGAAATCGAGCGCCTGCTGTCGGATGCCACCGTGATTGGCAATCAGGACCAGTTCCGCAAGCTGTCGCAGGAGTATGCCGAGATCACCTCGGCCGTGCGTGCCTACCGCGAATACGAGCAAGCCAAGGCGCAGCTCGATAGCGCGCACACCATGCTCAAGGACAGCGACGCCGGGATCCGCGAAATGGCGCAGGACGAACTCGCTGAAGCGCAAAAGCGCATGGCGGCGCTGGAACAGGACCTACTGGTTCTGCTGCTGCCCAAAGACCCCGACGACACACGCAACATATTTCTCGAAATCCGCGCCGGCGCCGGCGGCGACGAGGCCGGCATCTTCGCCGGCGACCTGTTCCGCATGTATTCCTATTTTGCGCAACAGCACCGCTGGGAGATCGAGGTGATGTCGAGCAACGCCGGCGAACACGGCGGCTACAAGGAAGTCATTGCCCGCATTGCCGGCCAAGGCGTGTACTCGCGGTTGAAATTCGAATCGGGCGTACACCGCGTGCAGCGCGTGCCGGCAACCGAGGCGCAAGGGCGCATTCATACTTCCACCTGCACCGTCGCCGTCTTGCCCGAGGCTGAAGAAGTTGACGCCGTCGATCTCAATCCCGCCGACCTCAAGGTTGACACCTTCCGCGCCTCGGGCGCCGGCGGCCAGCACGTTAACAAAACCGACTCGGCCATCCGCATCACGCATCTACCGAGCGGTCTCGTGGTCGAATGCCAGGACGAGCGCTCACAGCATAAGAATCGTTCACGCGCCATGAGCATCCTGCGCGCGCGCCTGCTGGAACAGGAGCGGCGCAAGCAACGCGAGTCGGAGGCGGCGATGCGCAAGAGCCAGGTCGGTACCGGCGATCGCTCCGAGCGTATCCGCACCTATAACTTTCCGCAGGGACGCGTCACGGATCATCGCGTCAACGTGACGCTGTACAAGCTCGACCGCGTCATGGAAGGCGATCTCGACGATCTCATCGACCCGCTGATCAGCGCCGATCACGCCGAACAGCTGGCGTCGCTGAACACCTGACGTGAGCCACGCACCGATCACGCTCGCCGCTGCACTGCAGGATGCCGCGCGCGTGTTGGCGGATGTCAGCCCGACAGCACGGCTCGACGCGGAAGTCTTGCTGATGCATGTGCTGAGCGTCGGACGCCCTGCCCTGATAACCCGTGCAAGCGAAACTTTCGATGCTCAGCAAAACGAAAAATTCACACACATGGTGGCGCGCCGCCGCGCGGGCGAGCCGGTTGCCTACATCACTGGCGTGCGCGAATTCTGGTCACTGCCGATCCACGTCACGCCCGCGGTCCTGATTCCGCGCCCCGAGACCGAACTGCTCGTCGAGTGCGCGCTCGCCCGCATTGCGCGTAACGGCGACAGCAACGTCGCCGACCTGGGCACCGGCAGCGGTGCCATCGCGCTCGCGATCGCGCACGAGCGCTCGCGTTGCCACATCACCGCCACCGACAGCTCTGCCGAAGCGCTGAATGTCGCGCGCGAAAACGCGCACCGTCTCGGCATCGGCAATATCGAGTTCCGCTCCGGCGAGTGGCTCGCGCCGCTCGCGGGTAAGCATTTCGACGTCATCGTCAGCAATCCACCTTATATACCTGCAGATGACCGACATTTGTCGGAGGGTGATGTGCGCTTCGAACCGCGTGCGGCGCTGGTGAGCGGCGCCGACGGCCTCGATGCCATCCGTCATATCGCCAGGGAATCGCGTAAACATCTGCGCCAAAGCAGCTGGCTGTTACTCGAGCATGGCCACGATCAAGCCGAGGCCGTAGCGGAAGTTCTTCACCGTGCAGGGTTCCACGAGACCGTCGGACATCGCGATCTCCAGGGCCATACGCGGGTGACGGAAGCCCGCTAATTCAACGAAATCCCGGAAATCGATTCTCACCATAGCGTTCGCTCGTCGTCCTTCGTACGCCAGGGGCCGCTTGACAGTTGTCCGGGGCCGGGGTGTGATGCGGTGCATCGTCACTCCAAAAAAAGCGGCTTACGTAAAATAGTTGGGTCGTTTCAGATAAGTAACAACCATCGGAGGCATTCGTGAAAAACAAGATTTACCTGTTAATCGTTGCCGGCGGTCTGGGCTTTCCTGTTCTGAGCGTCGCGGACGCGACGGATGCGCCGAGTCGCTTTGCGCTCGGCGTGAAGGCGGGAACGCTCGGCGCAGGGTTCGAGGGAACCTTCGGGATCTCGGAACGCTTCAATGTGCGTGCTGGAATTAACAACTACAGCCGCAAGTTCGAAGACACGGAGAGCGACATCCGATATGACGCCACGCTCGATTTGAAGAACGCCGGCGTGTTCCTGGACTGGCATCCGTTCGCCGGTACATTTCGCCTTAGCGCGGGATTGATTAACAACAGAAACGGGATTCACCTCTCCGCCACGCCCACTGCCAACCAGCAAATTGGCAGCACCACTTACACGCCTGCGCAAATTGGCACGCTAACCGGTGACGTGACGTTCAAGAAAAATGCGCCTTACCTCGGAATCGGTTGGGGCAATGCCGTTAACAAGGGATCGCCCTTCGGATTCAACTTTGAACTGGGCGTCGCCAAGCAAGGCTCTCCAAAAGTGAAACTGACCTCCAGCAACAGCACCGTCAGCCAGTCGGACCTTGATAGCGAGGCCAGATCGGCCGAAACCGATCTGGGAGACTTCAAGAGTTATCCGGTGATCTCGCTCGGGCTCTCCTATCGCTTTTGACAATCGCGCAATAAGCAAATCAGCATAAAAATATCATCCGAGTTTTTTAAGTCCGGGGCAAACGATTTTTCGTTTGCCTCTTTTTTTCGCAAGACGCCATTGTCGTCCATACCGCCGACCGATCCATGTTAATGTAATTCGCATGAAAACCAGCGACGTCCGCACCGCCTTGGCCGATCTCGGCGACACGCAATTGCTGCGTTACAGCCGCCACATTCTGCTGCCCGAGGTGGATGTCGCCGGCCAGCAAAAACTGCTGGCGGCGCGCGTGCTCGTAATCGGGCTTGGCGGCCTGGGTTCTCCGGCAGCAATCTATCTGGCCTCCAGCGGCGTTGGACACCTCGTGATCGTGGATAACGACAAGGTCGATCTGACCAATCTTCAGCGCCAGATTGTGCACACGACACAATCGGTCGGCACGGCAAAAACAGAATCCGCGTTGCAGACCTTGCGTGCGCTCAATCCGGAAATAGAAGTCACCACGATCGGCAGCCGCCTCGACTACGACGCGCTGCGTGCAGAGGTCAAGCGCGCGGATGTGGTCGTCGACGCCACTGACAACTTTGCCACGCGGTATGCCATCAACCGCGCCTGCGTTGCCGAACGCACGCCACTCGTCTCGGGAGCCGTCGTGCGCTTCGATGGCCAGGTGAGCGTGTTCCATCCGGCCCATGTAGACAGCCCGTGTTATGCCTGCCTCTTCAAGGAAGTCGATGAACCGGATGAGCCATGCTCGCAAATGGGTGTGCTCGCCCCCGTCGCAGGAATAGTTGGTTGCATTCAGGCAACCGAAACGCTGAAGCTGTTGCTCGATATCGGTGAAACGCTGGAAGGAAAGCTGTTGCTGCTCGATGCGCGCACCATGGAATGGCGCACGATGAGATTGCAACGCGATCCGGCCTGCCCGGTGTGCGCGACGCGGGCGGGCGACGGGACCAGCGAGTTGAATACCGCGCGATAATCATCGCGGCGACAGCGACGACCAGCAGAATTCCGGCGCCGATAAACCAGTAGCGCAAGCGCCGCGGGCGCGCCTCCGGCACTTCTAAATTTGTGGCGGTGGGCCCCGGGAATCATCGCGTTCCGCTGCTGGGGCGTCGGCGTGCAGCGCGCAGAACCGAATATCGCGGCTTTCTCCCGTAACCTCACCCCATTGTTTGCGGCGTTGATGTCGTCCGCCTTTCTCCGAGAAATAGAGGTGCCTTCCGCGGTTTCCGCATCGGATCGTTGATAGCTACAATCTCTCTAACCATGACGAAAAAACGACTGGACCTTAAAACGGTGGTCGAGGATTTGCAGGCCCTCGACGGTCAGACGGAACCCGACCGATTGTTGGACGCCTTCATGCGCGCGGCGCTTGCGCGCGCCGGGGCCGAGAAAGGCTATCTGATGCTCAGTATTCGCGAGACGCCGTTTTCAGCGGCGGAGGCGGAGGAAAATCATGGGCAAATCGCGGTGCGCCTGCATCGCGGGGGCGAATTTTCCGAAGCGGCCCTGCCCGCCTCGATCATCGAGGAAGTGCGGCGCGAACGCGGTGCGATTGTTCTGACCGATGCTACGAAACCACATCGGTTCTCCGCCGATGAAAATCTTTCCCGGCGGCGCCCCAAGGCGGTCCTGTGTTTGCCCATCGTCCGGGAAACCGAGCTGTTAGCGTTACTCTACCTGGAGTGCTATTCAACCACGCGTGCATTTACGCCGAGCCGCGTGGCATTGCTGGAATTGCTCGCCGCGCATGCGCTCAATTCGCTGAGCACCGAGATCATCCGGCGCAAGCGCGCCGAAGCGTTGGCCGGCGAACGCAGGCTATTGGGCATGCTGATCGGAAATTTACCGGATTACATTTACGTCAAAGATAAAAAAGGCCGGTTCATTGCCGACAACGTGGCGATTGCAGATGAGATAATGATGGTCCCCGATGACACGTCTGAGGAGACGGCCTGCGGGACGCCTCTGGCAGCCGATGAGCAAGCAGTCGTGCAATCCGGTGAGCCGATAGTGGACCGCGAAGACATCACGACGAATCCGGCGACCGGCGAGCGCCGCTGGCACGCGAACACCAAAGTCCCGTTGCGTGACGACTACGGCAACATCATCGGCCTGATGGGCATTACGCGCGACATCACGGCACGCAAACTGGTCGAAGCGGCGCTGCGTGAGAGTGAGGAACGCTTTCGTAGCCTCACCGAACTTTCCTCCGATTGGTATTGGGAGCTGGACACCGATTCCCGCTTTGTCAATGTGGCGGGTGCGACACGCGCCAAATCCACCTATGTGGTGCCGCATTCGATCGGCGAAACGCTTTGGGATCTGCCGGAAACGACACCGTTATCGAGCACGTGGGCCGAGCTGCAGGCGACGTTCGCCGGGCGACGGTCGTTCCGCGATTTCGAATTTAGCTGGGTCGATGGCTCGCAGAAAATGCACTACACCAGCATGAGCGGAATGCCGATTGTCGACGACGACGGTGGCTTCCGCGGTTACCGCGGTACCGGCCGCGATGTGACCGAACGCAAGCTCTCGGAGGAACGCATTCGGTACCTGGCGACGCACGATGGTCTGACCGGTTTGCCGAACCGGGTGATGTTCGGTGAGATACTGAATCTTGCGATCCACACCGCGCGGCGCTACCAGCGCGGCTTCGCCGTATTCTTTATCGATCTGGACCGATTCAAGATCATCAACGATAGCCTTGGCCACGAGGCCGGCGACATCCTGCTACGAGAGATCGCGACGCGTCTCAGCAATTGTCTGCGCGCGAGCGATGTGGTTGCACGTTTGGGTGGCGATGAATTCGTGGTGTTGTTGCAGGAAGTGAGCGATAACGAACAGGCGGCCGTGGTCGCACGCAAAATCCTCTCTGCGGCCGTCAAGCCACTGATCATTCTGGGACAAGAATGCCGCGTCAGCGCGAGTGTGGGCATCTCGGTATATCCCGGCGACGGCGAGGACGAGCAGTCGCTGATGAAGAACGCCGACATTGCCATGTATCTGGCGAAGGAAGAAGGCAAGAACAACTTCCAGTTCTTCTCCGAAGAAATCAAGGTCCAATCGCTCGAGCGCCTGACGCGGGAAACGGAGCTGCGCCGCGCCCTGGAGCGCAACGAGTTTTTACTGCATTACCAGGCCAAGGTGGACCTCAAGACGGGCCGCATTACCGGTGTCGAAGCGTTAGTGCGCTGGCAGCATCCTGAGCTCGGCCTGGTCTCGCCGTTGCAGTTTATACCGCTCGCCGAAGAGACCGGGTTGATTGTACCGTTGGGACGATGGGTGCTGAGAACGGCGTGCATGCAAAATGTCGCCTGGCAGCAGGCCGGGCTGGCGCCGATATGTGTGGCGGTCAATCTTTCGCCGCGTCAGTTTGCCGACGAACATTTGTTGTCGGACCTGGATGCCATTTTGCAAGAAACCGCCATGGACCCAACGCTGTTGGAACTCGAGATCACCGAAAGCATGGTGATGAGCAATATCGATCGGGCGGCCAAGCAGCTCACCGCCATCAAGCAACGCGGTGTGCGGCTTGCGATTGACGATTTCGGCACCGGCTACTCGTCGCTGGCGCAGATCAAGCGCTTCCCGATCGATACGCTGAAAGTCGAT
>Ga0209515_10005278_pt1 | contig 16852 bp, 17 predicted proteins | sample Subgroupgradi54m_FD_187454 | JGI IMG/M metagenome (GOLD analysis project Ga0209515, IMG submission 187454) | Subsurface groundwater microbial communities from S. Glens Falls, New York, USA - GMW60B uncontaminated upgradient, 5.4 m (SPAdes)... ...
AAATCGGCGTGCATACCCGCCCTGTCCAAGAGCACCGCCCCGATGCCAACCCCGAGAGCGCCTACGATGTCCGAGCGGTACTGGTCTCCCACGTGGAGGGCCTCATGGGGCTGAACGCCGGCCCTTTGGAGGGCGGCCAGGAAGATGGGCGGGTGGGGCTTGGAGGCGCCTATCTCCTGGGAGGTCACGGCGAAGCGGAGGTACCGGTCCAGGCCCAGGCGAGCGGTGATCTCCTGGATGCCCCTATCATCTCCCGCCAGCCCCAGGTTGATGTTGGTGATGAGCCCCAGGGTCTTCTTGCTGGCCAAAAGCGCCTCCAGGGCCGGCCGCACGTCCTCGAAGAGGGCCAGGTCCAGGGGCCGGCGCTGCACCCGGCGGAAGACGTCCAGGGCCTTCTCAGGCGAGAGCTCCACACCTGCCCCCTGCAGCACCAGGCGCTCATACTGGCCAAAGAAGCTGCGCCGCTCCTCTCGATTCCGCTGGATGAGGGGGTGCGCGGCCTCCTCCTGGGCCATAAAATCATCGGCAAGGGCGTACCCCTTGGCGATGCCCTCGGGGCTGACGGGGATGCCAAGCTCCCGGCAGACGGCCAGTTGGACCTCCACCGGAGGAGGGTCAAAGCGGGCCAGCGTGTTGTGGAGATCGAAGAAAACGGCTTTAATGGTCATAGCACTGGGCCGATTCTAACACACCCATCTCCTGGAGGAAATCGTGCCTCCCTCTACTCCTGGGCTCCTGCAGCGGACTACTGGCGCGCTTGTCGATCTGGTCTTCCCGCCTCGGTGCGTCGCCTGTGGCAAGGAGGGGGCTTTCCTCTGCCGGTCGTGCGTGGCCTCTGCGCCCCCGCTGCCCCAGCCCTCCTGCCGACGGTGCGCCCGACCCGTAAGCGCGGCTGGCCTATGTGAGGCGTGCCAAGCTGAGCCCAGCTCTCTGGAGGGCGTCCTCTCCCTCTACGCCATGGGCGACGTGATTCGCCAGGCGGTGTACGCCTTGAAGTACCACAACCTGCGGGCCCTGGCGCCCACCCTCGGTGCCCTCATGGCCTCTCACGTCCAGCAGGCAGGGGTCACGGCGGACGTCCTGGCGCCTGTGCCGCTGCACCCCCACCGATGGCGTGAGCGGGGGTACAACCAGGCGGAGCTTCTGGCCAAGGAGATGGGCCGCCAGCTCAGCCTTCCTGTCGCCTCCCAGGGCCTGGCGAGGGTGAAGCACAGCCAGCCTCAGGCCCGGGCCACCAGCCGCGAGGAGCGGCGGGCCAACGTGGAGGACGCTTTCCTGGCCAAGGGCTCGTTCCAGGGCCAGCGGGTGTTTGTGGTGGATGACGTCTGCACCACGGGGGCGACCCTAGAGTCGTGCGCCGCTGCGCTGCGCCAGGCTGGCTCGGCGGGGGTGTGGGGCGTTACGTTTGCCAAGGAGCTGTGACCGCTGCGGCGGTGGCCGCCCTGTCCTGGTACTTAGTGCTTACTTACAAAAAAGCGCGGTGCGAAAAGCCGCTCAGGGTGAGCGGGCCTGGGGCGAACCTGGTGCATGTCACGGGGACACCCCTATACCCCCTCCGAACTCCTCCTCTTCGGGACTTCTTCGGCAAAAGCCTGCAGGGGCCATAGAGGCACAGGCCTTCAGCAGCGTACCCCCACCGTGCCAGTCAGCTTCCGGCGTCGCAGGAGCTCCCTGGACTTGGAGGCCGCAAACCAGACCATCTTCCCCGTCACCAGGTCGCTGGTGTGAAGGTCCAGCTCGGCAAAGAACTTCAGGAAGTAGAGGCCAGCCTCCCGAACGGAGAGGGGCGAGAGGGGGGCGAGGGCCAGGGGCGCGAAGCTGTGGGGCGTCTCCAGGACCTCCTTACTGGTTTGAGGATCGTCCCCCTCCCACGTGCAGACGGCGAAGAGCTTCTGGGTGCGCCAGGGGTAGGCGCTCAGCCATGACCAGTAGGCTCGGAGGGGCGCTACGGAAGCATCCTTGGGGTTGGCTCCATGAGCGAACAGCAAGATGCAGTTGAAGGCGTCCTCGGGTTGCAGATAAGGGGTCAGCTCCTCCGGGCCATGCACACGGGCCGGCGCCTCTTGTTTAAGAAAGAGGCCCCGCCGCCGCATGGTCGAGAACACCCGGTCGGTGAACTCGTGCTCCCACCCCAACTGGTTGCCGGAGGCGTCCACCACGAGCAGGGTGGGCCTGCCTGGAATGGACACGGGGCTCCAGAAGATGAGAGGGCCTGGCCGGCCTTGGGGAGTCAGTGCGGGGCGGTTCATCTATTTGGCGAGGGCCTCCGACAGCCCCCTGGCCTCTTCGGGCTCAAGGAAATACTCGAGCATGGTGACGGCGCCCAGCTTCTTAAGCCCCACCACGAGGCGAAGGCGGCCGTCTTCGGTGCGTTCGAGCACCAGGGTCTTGGGCTCCCTACCCGTTTGATACAGGGTCTTCATACTTTGCCTCCGGAGATGATCGAACCCCCTCTGCTTGAAGAGGCGGTCCGGCACTGCTGATAATGACCAGACGCTCCACCGCCGAGGATTTCAGGGCGCTAGACCCCTCGTCATCGCGCTCCTGTGGAAGGGATGGCGCCGGGGATGCCACCTCCTTGACTGATCTTGAGAAGACAGGGGTCAAAGTAAAAGGTGAGGAACCGCGGGTCTTCCATGTGAGTCTCGTGGGCGGTGAACTGCACCCGGATGTCCCAGTGGGGCCCGTCAAAGCCGTGAAAACCGTCGGGGACCTGAATGAAGTGGAAGTGGTTAGGCGTAAGGTGGAGGGGAATATCATTGCGCTCCCAGCCACCCTCTGAGGTCTTGGTCATCTCCTTTTGAGAGTACATGTCCACCACCCCTACCACCTCATAGAGGGCGCCGTCCCCGCAGATGGCCGCCCAGAATGGCCCATAGGGAAAGTCCGCCGGTTTCCAAAAGTGCTGGCCCAGGTCCGGTACGGGATCGGAGAAATCCGTCGCATCTTGGGGCAGGCCAGGGGGCGCCAGGGGAAAGTCCCGAAGGGTGGGAGCAGGCCTCTCGCCCTGGGCAATGGCGGCGTGCTCCCCATGAGGAATACGCCAGCCGGTCACCTCCCAGTGGAACCCCGAGAACCCTGGACGGGCTATGGGGGTGTACGCCACGTCGAAGTGGTCCACGGGCATGTCCACGAGAGAAATCCACTCGTACATGGGCAACGCGACGCGCTTCGAGGGGTCCTCACGGTCATCCCTGAACCACATGATCTTGAGCATGTGCTCCTCGGCGAACAGGTAGGTCATGGACATGACCTGGCCCTGGTACACACCGTAGAAAGGCCCTCGCTCCGCCGCCCACTCCTGAGCCCACAGCTGGACGCCGGGCTGGAGCTGCCACGCCATCTCATGCGCGTTCGAGGGCAGGTATTGAGTAGTGAGCCCGCGCTCACGAGCCCCCTGGGAGGCTGGGGTGGTGACACAAGCAGTCGCGCCGATCAACAAGAGGAGAAAAACGGCCACCAGGGCGCCAAAGGTCAGCGCTCGCCTGGCTGGGACTAAGCATTTGCTCTGGAGGCCAGCTTCGCTTTGGCCCGGGGGTCTGTAAGGAGGAACTTCCAAGGGTTGGCTCCCGTCTCATTCGTCGGCCCGTCCCCCATGGTACCAAATTTGCTACAATGCCATAAGGGTTAAGCAAGCGCTGCGTGGCATACAACCGTTGATTGCCTCATCTCTAGAATACTTTGCGGCTATACTGTCGGATCTTTGGGCCAGCGTGGAGATGTGAGGTCTCCCGACGGCGCAATGAAAGGGGCTCCTATCCCACAATTGTCTCTGCCACCGCCCCCTGAAGGGGGCGGCATGATGCCCCTGCCTTCAGGCGGGGGTGGACAATGGCTCTTGGGACGCCTTCAGGCTCTGGTGCTCATGGGCCTTGTGATAGCCCTGGCTACGGTTGCCTGTACCTCCCAGCCAGGGGAGGTCTATCCCGTGGAGCAACGGGCCTACGCCCTGAACAAGGCCATCATGTGCCCCATCTGCCCCGGCGAGTCCATTGATCAGTCCCAGACGGAGCTGGCGCGCCAGATGCGCCAGGTGGTGCGAGACCAGCTGGCTGAAGGGCGGAGCGACGAGGAGATAAAGGGGTTCTTTGTCCAGCGATATGGGCCCAGTGTGCTCATGGCGCCGCCCCAGGAAGGGTTCAACCTCCTGGCGTGGGTGGTGCCCCCGTTGGCGGTGGCGGCAGCCGTCGTGGCTCTGGCCCTGATTCTCTGGCGGCTGCGCCGGGGGAGGGGAAGTCCCGCGGCTGGCCCAGAGGAAGCGCTCTCGGAGCAGGAGCGGCAAGAGTACCTTCAGCGGGCCCAGGCGCTCCTGGAGGCAGAGGCGACGCAGGGCGGCGGTGACAATGACCAACGCAAGGCGAGGGAAGCCCCTCCTCATGTCTAACAGAGTGATGAAAAACCCTTTCGACCATCCCCCTTTCCCCCTTTCCTTCGACAGGCTCAGGACAGGCTCTGGCCAGGAAGGGGGTGGAAATTATATCCCGATGCCCCATCGGGACCCCCGGCAGAGAGGGCTTCGCCCCTCTGCACTCCCCGTTTTCAGCATCCTGCAAGGAGGCGTAGATGGTTGACGTAGGAGCGGTGGCGCTGGTCGCGGCCCTGGTGACGGCAGTCTATGCGGCGCTCGGCTCCTTCGTGGGGGCGTGGAGCGGCAGCCCCGAGCTGGTGAAGAGCGCCCGCTATGGGCTGTTCGCCGTCCTCCCGCTCCTCATGGTGGCCACAACGGCCCTGGTGTACGCCTTCGTCACCAGGGACTTCCAGGTCCGCTACGTAGCCGAGAACAGCAGCCTGGCCATGCCCCGGGTGTACACCTGGGTAGCCTTCTACGCGGGCAACGCCGGCTCTCTCCTCTACCTGGCCCTGCTCCTCTCCCTGCTCTCGACGCTGGCCGTCCTCTCCATGCGGCGGCGGCTCCCCGTCACCACCTCCTACGCCACGGGGATGCTGGCCGTGGTGCTGACCTTCTTCCTGGGGGTCATGGTCTTCATGGCGAACCCCCTGGAGAAGCTGGCGGTAGCGCCACTCGATGGGAGGGGCATCAACCCCCTGCTCATCCACCTGGGCATGTTCTTCCACCCACCTATGCAGATGGCAGGGCTCATGTCGGTGACCGTTCCGTTCAGCATCGCGATAGGCGCTCTGCTGGCCGGCAAAGCCGGCCAGGACGACTGGGTGGACGTGGGGCGGCGCTGGGGACTCGTCTCCTGGCTCATTCTGACCACAGGCGTGCTGCTGGGATCCTGGTGGGCCTACACCATCCTGGGGTGGGGTGGGTACTGGGGCTGGGACGTGGTGGAGAACTCGGCTCTTGTGCCGTGGTTGGCCATGACGGCCTTCGTCCACACCATCATGGTGCAGCGGCGGCGAGGGATGTTCCGTCTGTGGAACCTTGTCCTCGTTATCCTCGCCTTCACGCTGGCCCAGTACGGCATGTTCCTCAACCGCGGGGGGCCGGTGCCCTCGGTCCACTCGTTTGCTCAGTCGGCCATGGGGTGGACCTTCCTGGGCTTCATGGCGGCCGGCCTCTTCGGCACTTTGGGGTTGCTCTTCTGGAAGGCGTCCACTCTAAAGAGCCGCGAGGGTGTGGAGTCCCTGGTCTCCCGGGAGAGCGCCTTTCTGCTGAACAACGTCCTCCTCCTGGCCGTGGCCTTTGTGACCCTTTGGGGCTCCGTCTTCCCTTTGATCTCCCAGGTGTTCCGGGGAGAGACGGTGACGGTGGGGGCCCCCTTCTACAACAAGGTGAACGGCCCCTTGATCCTGGCCCTTGTGTTTCTCATGGGCGTCGGGCCCCTGTTGCCGTGGCGACGGGCCTCCGGGCGGCAGCTCCTCCTGATGCTGAAGTATCCCCTGGGCGTAGCAACGGCGGGCGCTCTCGCCCTGGGGCTTCTGGGGGTGAGGCATCCCCTGGCCCTCTTTGCCTTCGCCGTGTGCCTTATGGTGGCCACGGGCATCCTCCAGGAGTGGGCGCGCGGCACACGGGTGCGGCACCGGCGCGGGGAAGGGTATGTCACCGCCTTTCTGCGGCTTCTGGCGAGCAACCGGCCCCGGTACGGGGGCTACCTGGTCCACCTGGGCATCGTGACCCTGGCGATAGGGGTCACCGCCTCCTCCTTCTACGTTGTGCAGCGAGACTACTCCCTGGCGCCGGGCCAGGCCGCCTCCCTAGGGCCGTACACCTTCCGCTACCTGTCGATAGAGCGGCAGGCGTTCTCCGATCGCATGGAGGTGGAGGCCGTCTTTGAGGTGTCTCGCAACGGTGCTCCCTTGGGGACTATGACTCCAAGCCGAGCTTTCTATCCCAGCTTCAACATCGGGGCCACGCGGGCGGCCATCCACAGCACGCCCATAGAGGACTTCTACATTGTGCCCTCCCAGTTCGATGAGACGGGCAGAGGGGTGTTCCGGGTGTACATCTTCCCGCTGGTGTGGTGGATGTGGGCCTCCGGCCCCGTGCTGGTCTTGGGGATCCTGGTGGCCCTCTGGGCAGAGAGCAGGCCGGGACTCAGGCCAGCCGAGACGACGGTGGGCGCCAGGACGGCTGGTATTAGGACAGGCGGAGGGTAAGGAAAAGCGTGGTTGTCTTTGCAAGCAGCCTGATGGTGGCCCTGGTGGCCGCAGCCATCCTGTACCCCTTCCTGCGCCGCAGACAGGGGATGGGGGAGCTGGAGGAGGGGTCGCGGCAGGCGGAGCTGGGCTATCGATGGGACGGCATTGTGGCGGGGCTGAGGGACGCCGAGATGGAGCGGGCTATCGGGACGTTGCCGGAGCCGGAGTACCAGTGGGTGCGCCAGCGGTACATGGCCGAGGCTGCCGTCGTCCTGCGCGCGTTCGATCTGGAGCAGCAGCAGGAGGAGCGACTCCTCGCCGGCCTGGAGGACACGTTGCGACAGGCTCGCCAGCACTCTCTGGGCGACGACAACGGAGCGGCGGGCGCGTCCCCAGGGCGTAGGGCTTCTGATGATTAGTGCCCGCGCTGTCGCCGCGTTGCTGCTGATAGCGGCTATGACCCTCTGGGGCCAGGCGACTGCCCTGGCTCAGGGGGGCGGCGCTACTATAGAGGGGCAGGTTGTGAACGGGACGACGGTCGAGGGAGTTGTCTCCGGGTTGACGGTGGTGCTGCACCAACACGGCCCGGGAGACGGAGAGGATGTGCCTGGCGCCACCGATGGGACGGGCAGGTTCCACTTCGACAACGTGGTGCTGGTGCCGGGGTTCGCCTACGGGGTGTCGGTGGAGTACCAAGGCGCCCAGTACGGCCAGGACCTGGCTCTCACCCCCGGGAAGACCAGCCAGGCTACCCTCACGGTGTACGAGAGCACCCAGGACTCTGGGGTGCTCCAGACCCTCTCTGCCTCCACGCTTTTCGCCTCGGTGGACCGGAGGGGCCAGTGGGTGGGAGTCCTGGAGATGGTCACCGTGAGGAACGCCAGCAAGCGCACCTACATCCCAGGCCCGGAACCGATGAAGGTGCTGCGCTTCAGCCTGCCCCCAGGGGCCCAGAACCTGGAGGTCAGTACAGGGCTCCTGGGGGCGGAGGACGTTTTGCAGGTGGACCGAGGCTTTGGCCTCCTGTCACCGGTCCCGCCTGGTGATCACGACCTCCTTTTCGCCTACCGCTTTCCCTATAAGGGACCCACCGTATCCTTCACCAAAGCCCTGCCCTACGGCGCAGGCCAGCTACGGGTCCTGGTCCCCCAGGGGGAGGTGCACGTGGCAAGCCCTCAGATGGGGACTCCCGCGGTAGTTACCATCGGGCAGCAGGCCTATGAGGTGCTGGCCCTTATGGGCCTGGCCCCAGGCGCCACGGTAGAGGTGTCGCTCAAGGGTCTTCCCCAGGCCACTCTCCTCGACCGTGTGGCACGGCTCACGGACCGAGTGCCGGTCCAGTATCTCCCGGTGGCGGCGCTGGCCCTGGTTGCCCTCTCAGTGGTAACCTACGTCTTGTTCCGGTCCCGGCAGAGGCTTCGGGGAGCGAAGGGGTCATCTGACGGCTCTCCGCTGGATGAGGCCCGCCAGGAGTTGGCGCAGGCCCTGGCGGAGCTGGAGCGCCGGAAGGCAGGGGGGTTGGAGCCTGCTCGCTACCAGGAAGAGCGCCAGAGGTTGGCACGCCGGCTTGCGGCCCTGGAGCGGGGAGTCACCACGGACGAGGTGACACAGGCCGCTGAGGACAGCCGCGAAGACATCGCCGCAAAGAGAGGAGTCTGATGGGGAGAGGGGGACCAGAGAAGGTCAAGATCGATCTGCCGCGCTCTTCGGTGGGACGAGGCGGGCGCCTGCTGCCTGTTGCAGGAGCAGGCCTGATAGTGGCGGCAGTCATGGGGCTTCTGCTGCTGTCAAGGGACCGCGCCGAGGCCTTCGTGGCCAATGCGGCGGTGCTTCTTCCCGTTGGCTACGCGTTCGGCGCGGGTATGGTGGCCAGCGTTAACCCCTGCGGGTTCCTGATGCTCCCCTCTTACCTGTCCTACTACCTGGGAACTGAGGAGAAGGGCGTCGCCAGGGCGCCAGGGGTCTTTCGCGTCCTTAGTGCGGTTGGGTTGGCCCTGGTGGCTACGGCGGGCTTTGTCCTGGTGTTCGCCACGGTGGGATCGGTCGTCGCCTTGGGAGGGAGACCCCTTGTGGCCTACTTTCCCTACGGGGGTTTCCTCATTGGCGTGGCCCTGGCCGCTCTGGGCCTATGGCTTTTCGTGAGGCACGAGTCATTCGGAATCGCGGCGGCCAGCCGTGTGGTGGTGACGCCTCGGCGCAACCTGTTGAACGGCTTTCTTTTTGGGCTGGCCTATGCCATTGGCTCCCTTAGCTGCACCTTGCCGATCTTCCTGGTGGTGGTGGCAAGCGCCCTGGCCACCCGAGGCCTCGGCGCCTCCCTGGGCCAGTTTGTCGCCTACTCCCTTGGCATGGGAACTGTGCTGATGGCTGCTACTGTCAGCGCCGCTCTTTTCCGGGGGGCGGTAGCGCGGGCATTGCGGGGGCTTGTACCCCACGTGCACACCGCCAGCGCCCTTTTCATGATGGCGGCGGGGCTGTACCTGGTCTTTTACTGGGTCAAGGTCGGCGGCCTCTTCTCTTAGCAGGGCGTGAAAAACCCTTCGCCCATCCCCCTACCCCCCTTCCTGGCCAGGAAGGGGGTGGGAGTTGTATATGGGGGGCACCCCCAGAGGTTCCGAAGGGGGACAGAGTCCCCCTTCGGCGCTTTCCCCGGGGGAGTTCCGAGGGGGTTCGGAGAATCCCCTCGGTGAGAGACCCCCGGCAGAGGGGCGCAGCCCCTCTGCACACCCCTTATTCCCTTATTCCGCAGCACGCTAGGTGACTGGTGAACAAGGTAGGGCTGGCCCTGGGCCTGGTCTTTGCGGCTGCCCTCGTTGGCCTCTTGGCCTGGGCTCTGGTGCAGTCGGGGGGACAACCGCGCCAGGCGCTGGTCAACGCCCGCTTCGGTGAGGTTTCCGTCCAGCCGAGGGCTGCGCCTGCGTTCACATTGAAGCTCCTCGACGGCGAAGTCCTGGCCGCTGACGACCTGAAGGGGAAGCTTGTCATGGTGGACTTCTGGGCCTCCTGGTGCCCCCCGTGCCGGCAGGAGGCGCCGGTCCTCGCGCAGGTCTACCAGGAGTACAGGTCCCGAGGGGTTGAGTTTGTGGGAATCGCCATCTGGGACGACGAAGGGCAGGCCAGAAACTACGTCAAGCGGTACGGAATCACGTACCCTAACGGGCTGGACGAACGGGGGACCATCGCCATTGACTATGGGGTGACAGGCATCCCCGAAAAGTACTTCATCACCCCCGCGGGCCAGGTGGTGCGGAAGTTCATCGGGCCCATGGAGGCGGACAGGCTGCGGCAGGTGCTGGACGGGCTCCTGAAGCCGTGATGAGGCGTGGCCGAGGGGACGGCGCTATCGCAGCAGCAGGCGGAGGTCGTGGGCCAGGTCGGAGGCCTGGAAGCTCTCGCCATACACCAACTGCACCTGCCCCTGAGCAATGACGTGGATGGGCGCTGAGTGCTCCACCACGGATTTGCCCTCACCGTCCTTCACGGTGCGTACCTCTCCCACCCAGTAGTACAGCCACAAGGGCTCCAGCTCAGCCTTGCCGCCCGTCAAGAAGTGCCACTTGTCCACCATATCGTACTGGCGAGAGTAGTCCTGCAAGCGCTCCACGGTGTCCCGCTCGGGGTCAACAGTAACGGCGAGGAAGGTCACCCTCTGGGCATCTCTCCCCAACAGGGCGCGGGCCCTGTGGAGCTTGGCGGTGGTCAGTGGGCACAGATCCTGGCAGGAGGTGTAGATGAAGGTGAGGACCACGACGCCTGGGGAGAAGGCGCTCAGGCGCACCTTTTGCCCAAACTGATCGGTGAGCTGGAAATCGAGGGCCTCGCGGGGAGGCTCCAGCCGGGTGCCGACAAAAGAGGGTGGCCTGAGGAGCATCCACGCGGCGAAGGCGGCCACCACGGCCGCTCCTACGAGCGCCGTCCCTATGACCGCCAGAAGCCAGGGAGACGGCTTGCGGGGAACTGGCAACGCTTCACCGGGCGCCGTGGGGCGAGTGGTCATGGGCTCTCCTCACCGTTCTGGGGCAGGGCGTACCATGGACGGGTCAAGTGTCTTCGACCTGCACCAGGCAGGGCGTGCCCTGCACCCACGCTACGGGACATGATTGAGAGCGAGTGCTTAGGTAGTATACCAGGGGCAGGGTGTCCCCTGAACCCACCCCACGGCGGACTCTTGAGGGCACACGTTCAGAGCTTGTGAAGAAATCTCCTCCCCCCTTGTGGGGGAAGGCACCCTGTCCAGCCCTTGAGACAAAAGGGCCTCTCCACTATAGTATAAAGCTCGCCTTCCTTGTGGAGCGTTTCCTCTGCCCTGGTGGGAGCGGGGCGGCCTCCTGTTCCGAAGGGGAGGCACTTTGCCCCTGGAGGTGACTCGTCGCTCTCCTGACAAGCTGGTGCGCCGGCCTGTTCTGGGTCGTTGTCCTGGCGATGGGGACGGTCCAGGGCATTCTCGTTGTGTACTCCCTGCGGTGGGGTCGGGGAGGGGGAGCAGCGAAAGCATCACCCGCCCATCGGCTCCTGGAGCTCCTGTGGGTCCTGATTCCCACGGCCGTCCTGGTGGCGCTGGTGGTCTTCACCTGGTCCGTGGCGAAGGCCAGGTGCTAAGGGCCGCCTCAGGGCATCGGAAACCCTCTTGACGGAGAGATAACCCCATGTTAGACTTCCGCATGTGAAAATTGTAACTGATTGTAACGTACCCTTGGTCACTCCAACAGATCGAAGAGGCTACGTTGGCTTCTAACAGGCGCTTCTTTCACATCGCTGTCCCGATCGGAATCCTCGCTATTGGCCTCCTCCTGGTAGGCTGTTACCCCAATAATCCCCAGTCCACCTTTGACGCGGCAGGGCCCGTGGCCGAAAAGCAGCTTACCCTCTTCTACTATATCTTCTGGGCCATGGCGTTTGTGTTCGTCGTGTTCACTGCAGCGTTCCTGTACATCATCCTTCGCTTCCGCCGCCGGCCGGGACATGACACAATCCCCCGCCAGGTCCATGGACACACACCCCTTGAGATTGCGTGGACCGTTCCTCCCTTCCTCGTGCTGGCGGTAGTCGCAGTCCCCGCCATTATCACCCTCTTTGAGCTAGACACGCCTCCAGCGGGCGCTCTGGAGGTCAACGTCATCGGGCATCAGTGGTGGTGGGAGTTCCAGTACCCAGAGCAGGGCATCGTTACCGCCAATGAGCTGCACATTCCGGTGGGCAGGCCCGTGAAGTTCACCCTGACCTCTACCGATGTGATCCACAGCTTCTGGGTCCCCAAGCTGGCGGGCAAACAGGACGTCATTCCCACGCGAGAGAACCTGATGTGGTTCCAGGCCGATCGACCAGAAGAATTCTACGGACAGTGCACGGAGTTTTGCGGCATCTCCCACGCCAATATGCGGCTGCGGGTGATCGCCGACCCTCCCGAGGCGTTTGACCAGTGGGTGAAGGCGCAGCAGACCCCGCCCAAGCCAGCCGTCGAGCTGGCTGGGTTGGCAGCGGAGGGGGCCAGCCTTTTTTCCAGCAAGGGGTGTATTGGTTGCCACACGGTGAAGGGAGTAGCTGAGTTTGGAAAGGTGGGCCCCGAACTGACCCACGTGGGCAGCCGAGGTATCATCGCCGCCGGTCTTCTGACGAACACTCCCGAGAATCTGAAGACATGGCTCCACAATCCGCCTGGCGTCAAGCCAGGTTCCAAGATGCCCAACCTGCTCCTCACTGATGACGAGATAGAGAAGCTGGTGGCATACCTTCAGAGTCTCCGGTAGGGGAGGCGCTTCATGGCAGCGACAACGGGAGTCTTAGGCGGCTTTCTGGCCCGTCCCATGGGCTACGCGGGTGTCTGGGGCTGGGTGACCACCGTGGACGCCAAGCGGGTCGGTGTCCTCTACCTGGTGACGTCTGTGACCTTCTTCCTGTGGGGTGGGGTCCAGGCCCTGGCGATACGGTCCCAGTTGGCCCAGTCGGAACTGGCGGTGGTGAGCCCTGGGCTTTACAACCAACTCTTCACCATGCACGCCCTCACCATGATCTTCCTGGCCATCATGCCCATGAGCGCCGCCTTCTTCAACTTTGTGATCCCCCTGCAGATCGGCGCTCGGGACGTGGCTTTTCCGCGCCTGAACGCCCTGAGCTACTGGATCTATTTGTTTGGCGGCCTGATCCTTAGCGCGGGCTATTTGGCGGGCGGCGCCGCCGACGCAGGTTGGTTTGCCTATGCGCCTCTCACCGAAAAGGCCTACTCGGCCACAAAGGGCATGGACTTTTACGTTCTGGGCCTCTTGGTGCTGGGCATCTCCTCCATGGCGGCGGCCTTCAACTTCATCGTGACCATCCTCAACATGAGGGCGCCGGGAATGACCCTCATGCGAATGCCGGTCTTCGTTTGGATGACCCTGATTACCTCCTTCCTGCTGGTCACGGCCTTTCCTGTCATCACGGTAGCCCTTATCCAGCTTCTCTTCGACCGCTACCTGGGGGCAGGCTTCTTCATCTCCAGCCGAGGCGGCGATCCCCTGATGTGGCAGCACCTGTTCTGGGTCTTCGGCCATCCCGAGGTGTACATCCTGATCCTGCCGGCCATGGGTGTTGTGTCCGAGGTACTGCCCACCTTCTCTCGCAAGCCTCTGTTTGGCTACCCCGTGGTGGTCTTCTCTGGCATAGTCATTGGATTCATGGGGTGGTCTGTGTGGAGCCACCACATGTTCACCGTGGGCCTGGGGGCGGTGGCCAACGCCGTGTTCACCATCAGCACCATGCTCATCGCGGTCCCCACGGGGGTTAAGGTCTTCAACTGGATGGCCACCATGTGGGGCGGGAACATCTCCCTGAAGACCCCCATGCTCTTCGCCATAGGATTCATCGCCCTGTTTGTCATTGGCGGGCTGAGCGGCGTCTCCCACGCCGTGTCGCCTTCCGACTTCCAGCAGCAGGACACTTACTACATCGTGGCCCACCTCCACTACGTCCTCTTCGGCGGCAGCATCTTTGGCCTCTTCGCGGGCATCTACTACTGGTTCCCCAAGATGCGGGGCCGCTTGCTGGGGGAGGGGCTGGGGAAGCTGCACTTCTGGCTGATGTTCATCGGCATGAACATCACCTTCGGCCCCCAGCACTGGCTTGGGCTGGACGGTATGCCGCGCCGCATCTACACCTACCCCGCGAACATGGGCTGGGACTTCTGGAACCTGGTCTCCACCCTCGGCGCCTTTATGATCGGCGTCTCCATACTGGTGTTCCTCTATAACATCTACCGCAGCTTCTCCCACGGGGAGCCCGCAGGCAGCGACCCGTGGGATGCCAGGACCCTGGAGTGGTCCATCTCCTCGCCGCCCCCGTTGTACAACTTCGCCAGGATCCCCACGGTGCATGGGCGGGACCCCTTCTGGGACCAGAAGTACGCCACCGACGAAAGCGGCAGGGCTCACCGGTTGCCCGCAGGGGCCCAGGGGCACAACGGCCACGGAGAGAATGTCCAGAACATTCACATACCCGACCCCTCCTACTTCCCTATCTTCGTAGCCCTGGGCCTGGCGCTGGCCGCCCTGGGCATTGCCTTCCACCTGGCCATATCGGCAGTTGGCGTGGCGCTCTTCCTCATAGCCATCTATGGCTGGGCCTTTGAGCCCACCGTAGAGCCCAGGGCGCACCACTAATGGCTAATGCCTCCAACAAGAGAACTTGTGGGCCCAAGAGCGTAGAACCAAACACGTTGAGGAGGGCTCGTTAGCGTGCACGCAGCAGCCACCGCCGAACACGACGCCACCACGCTGGGGCTGGACCATCGAAAGCTCCTGATGTGGACCTTCCTGGGCTCCGAGTGCCTCTTCTTTGGGTCACTGATCACCACCTACCTGGTGTACAAGGGCCGGAGCCTGGTGGGCCCCTATCCCCACGAGGTGTTTGACATTCCCTATACCTCGGTCAGCGCCTTCGTGCTCCTCATGAGCAGCTTGACGATGGTGCTGGCCCTGGCCGCCATCCAGCGGGGAGACCAGAGGGGGCTACGCATCTGGCTTCTGGCCACCGCCCTGCTGGGCGCTATCTTCCTGGGCGGACAGGTGTACGAGTTCACCGTCTTCGTCAGCGAAGGAGTGACCCTCCGGCACAACCTCTTTGGCACCACCTTTTTCACCCTGACAGGGTTCCACGGGGCTCACGTGGCAGTGGGGGTCTTCATGCTGCTGACCCTGGTGGGGGCCTCCTGGGCGGGGAAGCTGAAGCCGGAGCAGAGTCTCAACGTGGAGCTGGTGGGGCTCTACTGGCACTTCGTGGACGTGGTGTGGATCGTCATCTTCACGGTGGTGTACCTGGTGGAGGCGCCGAACATCGTGTAGGGCTGGACGGTCAGTTATCGTCTTCAAGGCTCACGGAGATACGCGAAAGGTAGAGGCTATGGCAACGGAGACCCGCCCGCGAGAGCATGCACATCCCGGGCCGCTGACGTACGTTGTGATAGCCATCATTCTGGCGATCATTACAGCGGTGGAGGTGTGGGCCGTCTACCAGCCCTCCCTGCGCGGCGTGCTGCTGCCCACCCTCATCGTGCTGTCGGTCACCAAGTTCGCACTGGTGGCCATGTTCTTCATGCACCTCCGTTTTGACCACCGCCTCTTCACGGTGTTCTTCGTCGGAGGGCTGACCTTGGCCATCGGGGTGCTGTTTGCCCTGGCCGCTCTCTTTCAAACCTTCGTCTAACGTCAGAGGACGGTAGGATATGCGAAAGCTCTTTCTGCCCATTGTAGTCCCTCTGGGGGCTTTGCTGGCCACGGTTACCATTGTTCTCTCCGTGGGGCTGCTGCTTCTCTGGGTGGGCGACTTCAAGTGGAACGGGAACACGGTGAGCCCGGTGGATTTCGCCCGACTGACGCTGGGAGACCACCCGCGCGCCGAGGTTGACGGCGGCGAGCATGCATGGGACCTGGGGCTCTTCAGCATGAGTGCCCCTGTGATCGTCGCTCTTCTGGTGGCAGCCACTATCCTGGCCGGCGCAACCCTGGCCTCGCGGTGGGGCCGCAGCCGCCGGTGAGCGGGGGCAGGGCGAGCGCCCAGGTGGAGGGCAGGGGTCTCGATGAATCGGGACTGCACTCCCCTCGTTCAGCACTCTACTAAGCCCCAGGCCAAGCAGGCAGCCCAGGACTCTCCAAAGGTGAGAACTCTATGGTGGATGGGGCTGTGGGGGTTTCCTGGCTAAGCTGGTCCTGGCACCCTGAGGCTCTCGCCTTCGAGCTGCTCCTCCTGGGGGCTTACCTTCTGGGCATCGGCCCCCTGAGACGGCGCTATAGGTGGGCGGAGGAGGTGGACCCTCGTCAGGTCCGCCTCTTTCTCCTGGGCTTCCTGGTCCTTGCCCTCTCCGAGCACTCTCCTCTTCACGTCCTGAGCGAGCGGTACCTGTTCTCCGCTCACATGCTCCAGCACCTGCTGTTGATCCTGGCAGTGCCACCCCTCATGCTGGCGGGAACGCCCTCCTGGTTGCTGCGACCCCTCTTGCGCCCTGCCCCGGTGCGGTGGGTGGCTCGTCTCCTGACCCACCCCGTGGTGGCCTTTCTGGCGATGAACCTGGTGATGGTGATGTGGCACTTTCCGGAGTATTACGACCTGGCGCTGCAGAACCACTGGGTGCACTTCCTTCAGCATGCGGCCTTTGTGGGCACCGCGGTGCTCGCCTGGTGGCCGGTGATGAGCCCGCTGCCGGAGCTGCCCCGGCTCTCCTACCCCCTCCAGATCCTCTACCTCTTTCTGGAGTCCCTCCCCATGGGCTTCCTGGGGGCAGTCCTGACATTTTCCACCCATCCCATGTACGAGGTCTACGCCCTGGCGCCCAGGGTGTGGGGTATCACTCCTCTTGTGGACCAGCAGATGGGAGGCCTGCTGATGAAGGTGGGCGGCGGCCTCGGCTTCCTGATTCCCGCAGGAGTGCTCTTCTTCCTCTGGTTCGCCCGAGAGCAGGGCTCCAAGGAGCCCATCCGGGTGGAACGTCAGGCTGGCTACCAGTAGACCGCCCCCACAACCTGGTGCAACTCGTATCTCCCACATCGTTTGCCTCATCGGCTGCCTGGACCACGAGTGGAAGGACAGAGCCATTTGTGAAGTTATGCACAATCCCTAGCGCCACGATCCTGCCGCTCGTCTCCTGTTGCCAGGGGACTTTGCCCCCTCTGAACTCCTCCTCTCGGGACTTTAACGGCAAAGCCCTGCTGCCAGGGCATGGGGGACGATCACCGGCACCTCCTCAGGCGACCCCAGGGCCTCGGTTTCTCCTTGCACGTAAAGGATGGCTGTATACGCGGCCATCAGAGCGTCGCACAAGTCATGGTCCAGCCCGTCC
>Ga0209515_10005279_pt1 | contig 16851 bp, 14 predicted proteins | sample Subgroupgradi54m_FD_187454 | JGI IMG/M metagenome (GOLD analysis project Ga0209515, IMG submission 187454) | Subsurface groundwater microbial communities from S. Glens Falls, New York, USA - GMW60B uncontaminated upgradient, 5.4 m (SPAdes)... ...
TCCGTGAATGCCTCTCGAAGAAGGGGTTCATCGTCAAAGGCTGACGAAGGCTGATAAAGGCTGACCTACAATGGTGGGATGGCCAAGCTGACGGTTGAGGGATACGGAACGTTCGACGTGGCTGAAGCGAAGCGCCTGGTGCTTGCGATCGAGCAGGACGCGAAGGTCGATATTCTCCACGCGTGCGGCGGGAATGCCCGGTGCACCACTTGCCGCGTGGAGTTCATCGACGGGGAGCCGGCGACGCACACGGCCGCGGAGCAGGAGCGGCTCGTCGCGCGCGGCCTGACCGGCGTGCGCCTGTCCTGCCAGATCCTCTGCGATCACGACATGACTGTCCGTGCGATCAGCCGGCTCGAAGGATCAGGTCGCCCGGATCCCGGCGGCCCGCCCGCGCCTGAGATCACCCCGCCGCCCGTCTGGATCTGAGCACCCAGGCGCTAACCGCCTCGATTCGACCGCGTCGTCGCGCTGATCTGCAGATCGAATCCGTTCGGCGTGGTCGTGTGGTAGCTCTTGTAGGCCGCCGAGTGGATGTCGCCTCTGCCACCGGTGTCTTCGCGAGCGGTCAGCCCGCGCTTGTCGAGCTCGGCTTTGACCTGATCGGGCTCGAACGCGGCAATGCCGAACGAGATGTGACCCATCGCCGCCCGGCGCGCCGGCGGCGTCGTGCTCGGGGCCGCGCCCCGGTTGCCGCCGCCTCCGCGCCGGATGATGATGTCGCCGATATCGCCAATCTCGCACTGGTTCTGACTGCCCTCATCCGTCCCCAGCTTCCAACCGATCAGCGCGTGATAGAACGCGGCCGTTTCCTTGTAGTTCGAGACCTCGAACGAGATGTGATCGAGCCAGACCGTCTTCCAGTTGGTCGCTTCGAACGGCGCCGGCATGGACGTCTTGCCGTTCGCCGATCCTTGACGTCGGTTCTTTCGAGTGCCGTTGCTGATTTGCAGATCGAACCCGTCCGGATCCTTGACGTGGAAGCTCTGAAAGTCCTGGCCTTGGTTGTCGGCGATCGGCGTCAGCCCGCGCTTCCGCAGTTCCGCTTCCACGTTCTTCGCGTTCCACGGCTCGATGCCCCAACAGAAACCGTCGAACGCCGCCAAGCGCGGCGCACGCGGCGCACCACCGCGACCGCCGCCACGGCCGGCCGCTGCCGCGTCACCGGCCGGCGGCGCGGGCGGAGCTGGCGGCGCCTGATACCCGCCGCGGAGCACAAGGCCGCCCCAGTCGCCGATGTCGAGCACCGCCTGCTTGCCATCGTCGCTCCTGATCTTCCAGTTCATGAGGGCGGCGTAGTAAGCAGCCTCCTTCGAGTAGTCCACCACCTGGCAGGAGAGATGATCCAGTAGCACGGTTTTCCAGCCCGTCGGCTCGAACGGCAGTTTGCCTGGCGTCGGGTCGCATTCCGGCGTGCCCGCGCGAGCTCCGCCGCATTGGCCCTGCGCGAACGCGGCGGCAGGACGGACGGCGATCGCGACGCTCAACGCCTGCAGTAATTGCCGGCGCGACAGCCTGCCGCGGTCAAACGCATTGAACAGCATCGCAACGTCGGCACTCATCGAAGGCTCCTTCTGAATCCGCGAAGCGCGGGAGACTCTCGACCAGAAGTATGCGACCGACGGCTGCCGCTTCGCAAGATCGCTCCGTGTTCGGTCGAGGCGACGCTAAGGAAGCCTTTTATTCCGATCGGAGCGCGCGCATCGGTGGAATGGACGCCGCGCGACCCGCAGGCACGAGCGCGGCGAGCAACGCGCAGATCGCCAACGAGCCGGCAGCCACCGCCAGCGCGGCAGGATCCCAGAACGATACGCCGTACAACCGCGCCGCGAGCAATCGTCCCGCGCCGATCGCCAGCGGCACACCGAGGACCAGCCCGATTGCGACGCGCGCGAACGCGCTGCGCAGCACCAGATTCATCACCCGTGCTCGATCGGCGCCGAGCGCCATGCGGATGCCGATTTCATTCGTCCGCTGTGCGACTGAGTATGCGGTGACACCGTACAGTCCGATCGCGGCGAGCACGAGCGAGACGACGCCGAAGAGCCCCGCGAGGCTCGCAACGGCGCGCTCCTGATCGAACGACAGCGCCACCTGCTGCTCGAGTGTGCGCGCGTTCATGAACGTCAGACCGGGATCGACATCCGCCAGCACCTTCGTCACGAGCGGCTCGAGCGCGCCCGGTTGCAACTTCGTGACGAGCATCAGTCCGGTGATGAAGTGGGAGGCGAGCTCGATCCGCTTCATCCCCGCGCTCGCGTAGTTGACGTTCTGCGCCAGCGGGACGTAGAACATCGTCCGCGCCGGACGCCGGAGCCCGAAGCTCGCCCACTTCGCGTCGCGGACGACGCCGACGATGGTGAAAGTGCCGACGTTCTCGGGCTCGTCGAGGCCGAAGTGCTGGCCGATCGGATCCTCGTCGCTCTTGAAGAAGCGTTTCACGAACGCTTCGTTCACGATCGCGACCGGCGCGGTCGTTTCGTTGTCCGCCTCGGTGAACGCGCGGCCGCGCTTCATCGTCATGCCGAGGTTCTGCAGGTAGTGCGCGCTGACGCGGTCCCACGACGCGCCGGCATTGTCGCCCGGCTTCGGCGGCGCGTGGCCGGCGACGAGAATCAACTCGCCCCAGTTGTCGGTCAGCGGGTTGTAGAGCGCGAGATGCGATCCCTGAACGCCGGGAATGTGATTGAGCCGCTCTTCGAGCGTGCGGTACATCGCCGTCAATTTCGCAACGTTGTAGGTGGCCGGCGGCCGATTGATCGCGACGAGGACGCGATCGCGGAGTTCGTAGCCGAAGTCCTGGTGCTCCACATTGCTCAAGCTGCGGCCGAGCATCGTCGCGCCGGCGACGAGGACGACGGACAGCGTGGCTTGCAGGACGAGCAGCGAGGTCCGCGTGAGGGATGAATGATCGCCCGTCGAGCGGCCCGAGCCGCGCAGCGCGTCGATCGGATCCGTCCGCGTCGCGAGCCACGCCGGCACGGCGCCGAAGATGATGCCGGTGAGGACGGAGACGCCGAACGCGAACGCGAGGACGAGCGGCGACGGTAGCGTGCTGATCGGCAGGAAGGTCGACACGCTGAACGCGAGCGACAGGAGCAATCGCGCGGCGGCGGTGGCGACCAGCAGTCCGGCGATGCCGCCGGCGATCGAGAGCAGGATGCTTTCGATGAGTGCCTGCGTGACGATGTGCGCGCGAGACGCGCCGATCGCCAGGCGGACCGCGGTCTGCGTTCGTCGCGCGACCGACCGCGCGAGCAGCAGGTTCGCGACATTGGCGCAGGCGATCAGCAGCACGAGCCCGCAGACGGACATCAACAACTGCAGGCTGCTGGCGTACTGCTCCTTCATCACGCCGACGCCGGCGCCGGCGGGAACAATATCGATCGTCTGCTTCGGCAGCAGGTGGTCGAGGTCGGACAGCCAGTTCGCCGGCCAGCCCGCGTCGCGAGGGATCCATTGGCGCAGAACGCCGGTGAGCCGCGGCGCGATGCCCCCGGTGGTCGCGCCTGGTTTCAGCCGGCCGATCACGCGCAGCCACGCGGACACCGGCTGCCGCAGCAGCGAGCTGCCGCCGGTGATCATCGGTTCGTGCTGCAGCGGGATCCAGAGGTCAGGAGGATTGTTGCGGAGCGTGTCGCCGAAGAACCCCGGCGGCGCCACGCCGGCGACGGTGAACGGATGTCCTTCGATGACGAGCGTTGCGCCGACCAATGTCTTGTCGCCGCCGTACGTCGCCTCCCACGAATGATGGCTGATCACGACGACGGGCGGTGACGCCGGCGTGTCGTCGTCCTGGGTGAAGACGCGTCCGCCGAAGGCGCCGATGCCGAAGGTCGTGAAGTAGTTGCCGGTGACGTATTCCGTGCGCAGCGATCGCGCGGCGATGTCGATGCCGGGGCGGCGGACGCTGACGCGGAAGCCGCCGGCCTGAAAGGCGGTCAGCTGTTCGAATTCCGGCGCTTCAGCTTTGAGGCGCTCGAAGAGCGGAAACGAGAACATGCCCCAGCGATCCTGCGGGCCGCCCTGCACGCAGCAGTTGTCGCCGTCGCCGATGCGGTAGAGGCTCTCCGGATCGGTGACCGGCAGCGACCGTAGCATCACCGCATGAATCAACGTGAAGATGGCCGTCGTGCCGCCGATGCCCAGCGACAGCGTGAGAATGGCTGCGGCCGTGAAGACGGGTGACAGGCGGAATTGACGGATCGCGTAGCGGATCGCGCCGGCCGGATTGTCCATGTCGATCCGTTAGACGAAACCGCACGGCACTCCGTTGACACGCGCTGAGATCCCAGAGCGCCGCGCACGCACGGGCGGCTATCGCCGAAAGCCTGGTGCTGCGCTGGCTTCTCCGCTACGATCAACAAAAGGATCACCAACATGCGCGCACGTTTCACTCTGACCGCTGGCGTTGCTCTGTTGGCCACGGGCGTCGCGTTTACGGCAGCTTTCGCGCGGAACGCCAGGTCTGCGGCGTCGGCCGGCCAGCGGTCGGTGGCTCCCGCGCCGCAGAAACTGGCGGCCACCTCGATGGTCGTCTACAAGTCTCCAACGTGAGGGTGCTGCAGCGCCTGGATTGAAAATGTCCGGGCGCGGGGCTTCCAGGTGGAAGCCAACAACGTCAGCGATTCGCAACTGGATGTCATCGCGATCCAGTCTGGCGTGCCCCAGGATTTGCAATCCTGTCACACTGCCAAGGTCGGCGGGTACATCGTCGAGGGGCACGTGCCGGCTGAAGACATCCAACGCCTGCTCAAGGAAAAACCTGCCATCGCAGGCATCGCCGTCGCGGGCATGCCCATGGGCTCGCCAGGCATGGAACAAGGTGGGTCCAAGCAGCCGTTCACGACGATGGCCTTCACCAAGGATGGCAAGAAAACCGTTTTCGCCAGGCATTGAAGAGCAAGTCTGAAGTTGGAAGTCTGAAATCTGAAATTCCTATAGAGGAACGCATGGGACGCACACTGATTCGCACGGTGCTCGTGATGGGATGGATTCCGACGCTGGCCCTGATGGTGGGCGCGAAGTGGATGACGGGAACTCTCGCCTTTGCGCAGGGCCCGACACCGGTGAAGGTGACGCGGCTCTATACGGGACCGGACGGGAAGACCAAAGTGGAGGAGTACGAAATCCCGCTCAGGGCTCAGAGCAGGGGGACCGAGTTGTCACAGACTGTGCCGGTCAAGAGCGTGCAGTTTCGTCGGACCAACAAGGACTACGACCTCGACTGGCACACGGCGCCGAACCGTCAGTACGTGGTGACGCTCAGCGGCGAGAGCGAAATCGAACTGGAGGGTGGCCGCAAGCTGCGTCTGGGGCCCGGTCACATCCTGCTGGCCGAGGACACGACGGGCCAGGGGCACATTTCGCGGGCGATTGGCGCAGGCGATCGCATCTCGTTATTCATTCCGTTGGCCGACGGAGCCGTGCCGCCGCGCTGACCAAATCACCTCTTCATCGGTCCTTCTCGTTCGCGCGCGCTCCGGCGAAGATGTCGCGCAGGATTTCGTTGTTGCCTTCGTGGCACGCGTACTCGTACAAGCGTTCAGCGCTCTGTTTCAGCCGGATGACCGCCGTCCAAGGCTTCGTCCACGTCGTCGGGTCGTCAACCGTGATCTGGTAGTCGATTCGGTCAGGCGCGACGCGCGTGAGGCGTTCGACGAGGTGCAGGTGGTCGGAGGAGCCCATGAAGTCGCTCCTCGCCGAGAAGTTGGTCGTGTCCACCACGAGCGTCTTCCCCTCCCAGCGTCCCCGAGAATCCCCGGCCCACTGGCGGACGGAGGAAGGCAGGTGGGGGCGCCCGTCCAGACTGATGACGCGCGCTTCGTGTACCGCCTCGAGGAACAGCACGATGTACGACGGCGTTTGTACGATCTCGTAATAGCCAAGCGGCCCGGCGCCGGTGTTGGTTCCGCTGAGCCTCGGCACACCATAGGTCAGGCACCGTTCGACATGGGTGAGATCTTCCGGTCCCTCAGGTGGACGCCGGCGAATCGCGGTGGCCGCTGCCCTTCTCTGCTGCGCGTCGGCGGTCAACGACGGGATCCGGCCGTCAGGCGGATCGACGATCAGCGACGTGCGATTGTCGAACGTCCGCTCGATCATCTCGAATGTGGTGCCCGTCGCCGTCGCGCTCTTGAAGTGATCGATATCGGCGAGCGCGGCGAGGAAGACGGCATCTCCCCCGGCAAAATCGGCGTTGGTGTTCTTGAACAGACGATCGGCTCGCTGCCGCAACTCGGCGACTTCCTCGTCGGTCAGGGACTGCCGGCCTTCGAGCGCCTTCGGGCGTTCGAGTGGGGTCGCGCTGTTGTTCAGCCAGACGCCTTGCAGATCGGGATGACCGTCGGGGCCAAGGGGCGGCGTCCAGGCGTCGATCGGACCCGTCGTGCCAGGCGCTGCCGAGGCCGCGGGTGCCTGCCCCGCAATGGACGCGGCGCCCGCGACAACGGTCGCGAAGGTCACCAACAATGCGAGAAGTCGACAGTTCATCTCAACCTCCGGTCACCTGCACAACAAAAGACTCGCTCACCCATGCGACTCACTCGCCATGCAACTCCAGCGATTCTACGCCACAACGCTACGGCGTTCTTTACTCTGGTGTCGTGCGGACTTTCAGGTCCGCGGTTGGTGTAGTGCGGACCTTTTAGGTCCGCTTTTTCGGGCAGGCCTGAAGGCCGGCACTACACGGTGCCTGAAGGCCTGCATGACACGGTGGTGAAAAACGCGTCAGCGATCAGGAAAGTCGGGTTTCGTGTCTCTCAGAATCTCGAGGATGGCACGGCGATCATCAGCGGTCAGACGCGCGCGCGTCGCGGGTGGATCGCTCCTCGACAACACATCGACCATCCGGCGGTACACCGCCTCCTTGACTGCCGGCGACAATCCGTTGAACGCCTCGGAGTACACCATGTAGCTGCACGAATACCGTAGCAGGCGGTTGACCATGTCCAGCTGCCCGAACGAACGTCCACGATGATCCTTTGGGATCTTGGACTCGAGACTTGCCGCAAAGCCCGGTCGCGGCGTCAGCGGGACCAAGGGTGGCGCTTCATCCGCAAACAGCAGGTACTCGGCCAGCTCGTCGACAAGGCGGCGAACCGCGCCATTCGATGCGCCGGCGTCACTGATCCTCGACGCCACTCGCGATTCCCAGTTCAGCCTCGTCAACAGATTGATCGCGTGCATCTGGTGATCGAAGACGAGCAGCCCGACGATGTCGCTGGACGAGGAGGGGTAGCCGCGCGTCTCGGGCGAGCTGTTCAGCCAGTCGACGAACACCTGGTTCGAGGTGTCGCCTCGTCCCGAGAACGTGATGTTCCCCCCATGCGCCATCTGTGCGTACGGCGGTGCCGCATCCTCGGACGTGACAAACCAGCCGCCCCAGCGATCGGGGTGAGGCGTTTGGTGATTCACGTCATGGCTACCGATCCGCGGCATCACGTTGCCGTCATCACCCACGGTGTTGCTGCGTACGATCATCCCTGGCACGTCGAGCGTGCTCGCCGACACATGGCAGGTGAGACAACTGGTCCGGCGAGTGAAGACCGGCGCGGCGGCCGCCTGATCGAAGGTGTAGAACACCACGCCTTGTTGAGGATCGTGGGCCGCGATCTCGATCACGGGAGCGCCCGGGGCGTAGCCGACGGCGACTGACTGATCGAAAAAGAGGGCGCGCGGGTTCTGCGGGTTGGTGAATGCGCGCTGCACACCGGTCTTCGAGAACACCAGCAGTTGCGAGTCCACCGGTACGCCCAGGGCTTCCAGAACGGAACGCAGATAGCCGGTGCGAGCGTCGCGCTGAAGGGAGCGTCCATTCTGTGTGAGGGCTTGCTTCAGCCTCGCCACCCGATCCGTCGTCGGCCGACTGGCGTACTGAATGTCTGGATGTTCGTCGAGTACTCCGGGCCATGGCTCCTGCTTCTGGCCGGAAGTCGACGCGCCATCGACGATCGCGATGCTGAGCGCCGCGACGCTGAGCAGCAGTCCTCCCCACCACGTTCCGCGCATCGGCTTATCTTACTCCCGGGCCACGCGCAACAATCAGTGCTCGGCGCGGCTCAGCCCTCGGCGCGACAGAGGGTCTCGTTCGGCCTGGACAGCCGCGACGTTAATTAGTTAATATGCTAACCATGAAAGAACAACGACGGCCGCCCAACGAGGTCTTTCGCGCGCTGGCCGACGAGACGCGGCGACGGATCCTCGACCTTCTCCGCGCGGGCCCGTGCACGTCTGGTGAGATCGCCGACCGGTTCCAGTCGAGCTGGCCCACCATCTCGCGGCACCTGGCTGTCCTCCGTGCCGGCGGCCTGGTCGTTACCGAACGCAAGGGTCAGGAGATTTACTACGAGCTGAACACGTCGGTCTTCCAGGATCTGATCCAGCACCTCGTGGGCTGCATGAAACCGTCGCGGCGGACGACGCCCGCCAGGCGCCGCGCACAGGAGGCCTGACTCCCCGGTCCGTTTCTGGACCACAGGCTTTTCGCACGAATCCTGGTGGCGTTCACGATCACTTCGCCCGCGGTGTTGGCCTGAGGCCTGGCGCGATGTTGCTGCCAGTGACGAGCACCACGCTCGTCCGGGCTGCCGTCGGCCGCTTCAGCAGCGCGGCCGTCGCCGCGGCGCCTGCGGGTTCCGCGATCACCTGCTCGCGCCCGTCGAGCAGTTCGATCGCCGCGATCATCTCCTGCTCGCTGACCGCCACGACGTCGTCCACCAGGTCACGAATCGCCGCGACGTTCGGCGCGAGTGGACGCCGAATCGCGAGGCCATCGGCGATCGTGTCGCACGTCGCCGTCTCGACGACGTCATCGTGAGCCCCAAGCCCCGAGTCCCGAGCCCCCGTCCCGAAGCCGTCAGCCCCCAGCCCTGCTTGCCCCGCCGAAGCGCGAGGCGCGCGAAGGCGGGAGCCCCGAGTCCCCGCTCGACGCCATGACAGCAGATACGCCGGCGCTTGCTCGGCGACCACGCCGACGATAATGATCGAAGGGCGCCGCTGTTTCGCGGCCGACGCAACGCCGCGGATCAGTGCCGTGTCGCCCATCGGTACGTAGATGACGTCGACGTCCGGCAGCTGGTCGACGATTTCCACGCCGATGGTCGCCGTGCCAACCGGCACGTCGGGGTCGCTCGCGTCGTGGAGAAAGAGCGCGGGCGCGCGCTCCGCGTAGTCCTGCGCCGCGTCGATCGCCGCGCTGAGATCGATGCCCGACTCGACGATCCGTGCGCCGAGCGCGCGAATGCGCGCCGCCTTCACGGGATTGGGACCGACGGGCAAGAAGATCGTCGCGGGGACGTTGAGGAGCTGCGCCGCGTACGCCACCGCCGCGCCGTGATTGCCGGTGCTCGCACAGACGACCTCACGCACCGTACCGCGCGCGAGATTCACCGACAGCGAATAGATCGCGCCGCGGACTTTGAACGATCCGGTTGGCAGGTCGGTCTCGAGTTTGAGGAAGACGCCGTGGCCGGGTGAGGAGAGCGACGCTGCCCGCGCGATTCCGGTGGGCCCGAAATGGCGCGCGAGCAGCATCTGCGCATCATGGATGCGCTGCGGGTCGATCGGCATCCGCTAGGCGATCTTCAGCTTCCGCGGATTCTGCGAGTTCTCTTCGAGGAACGAGCGCTTGCTTTCCAGATCCTTCGCGGTCGGCTGCACCAGACCCGTGACGTCGGTCGCGCGCGAGACGATCGTGTGGTCGCCCGCCGTCGCGCCATTCCAGGTGTAGGTGTAGAACTTCCAGCCGAACTTGTCCTTCGTCGCCGGATCCGGTGTGGCCATCTGCCACGCGCCTTCGTCCACTTTCACTTCGACCGACTTGATCGGCGTGCCGTCATTCAGCACCACGGCGAGGACTTTATGCGCGTTGCCGTTCTTCGTCACGCGCGCGACGAACGACTTGAGCTGCATGTGCGTGACTTCGGTCTCGCTCACCTTCAGCTCGCCGTCGACCATCTCGGTCCGCACGGTGCGGTACCACCGCGCCTGGTACTTGCCGAGGTATCGCTCTTCCTGGAGGTGGATTTCCGAGAGCCACTTGACGTTGGACACACCGTACCAGCCTGGGACGAGCAATCGGAGCGGCGCGCCCTGATGTTTGCTCAGCGCCGCGCCGTTGAGCGCCCACGCGATGAACGGCTCGGCGCTCAGCGCCTTCTCGCGCGGCAGGCTGCGTCCGAAGTGGTAATCGATCTTGTACTTCTGCGTCCGCCACTCGACTTCCTCTTCGCCGTGGTCGGCGCCGAAGAACACGACGTCGCGCGCGGCGGCCTTCAGGCCGGCCGCATCGAGGACGGTCTTGAGCGCCACGCCCGTCCATTTGCCGTTGCCGCAGAGCCCCTGGAGCGGACCACGGTTGCCGGAGCATTCGAACCCGGCCACGAGGTCGGTGCTGCCGAGTTTCTTCAAATCGTCGAGCGACAGCGCCTTCGGCGTGTTCACCAGTCCGGTGACCTTCAGCTTGAAGGTGGCCGCATCGACGTCGGGGTGCCCGTAATGCTGGGTCGTGGCGTACTTGTCGGCAGGCGTGAACACGCCGTCGATTGTGCGGACGTCGAGCAGGCGCCGGTCGGGCGGCGTCTCCCACCGGACGTTCTCGGGCAGGTCGGTGAACTGGACGGCGGTGTCGCCTTGCGCGAGCAGCGGCAGTGCCCATTCCGGGATGCCCATCACGCCAAGGCCCGCCATCGCGAGGCTACCCTTCAGGATTGTCCGCCGCGTGGTCTCGTTATTCATATTTGTCCCTTTCGGCTCCGAATCGTACAATCCGCTGCGGTCAATATCAAGGAGCGTCAGTATGGAACGAAAACAGGCGTCTGACTACCCCCAGGAGCTACTCGACCTCTTTCACGAGTACCAGCACGGCGACATCGACCGTCGCACCTTCCTGCAGCGCGCTGGGAAGTTCGCCGTCGGCGGGCTCACCGCGATGGCCATCCTCCAGGAAATGAGGCCCAACTACGCCTGGGCGCAGCAGGTGCCCAAGGACGATGCGCGGATCAAGACGGAGGTCGTGACGGTGCAGTCGCCGCAGGGCAACGGCAGTATCAAGGGCGTATTCGCCCGCCCGGCCAAGGCGAGCGGCAAGCTGCCCGGCATCATCGTGATCCACGAGAACCGGGGGCTGAATCCCTACGTTGAGGATGTGGCGCGCCGCTTCGCGGTGGCCAATTTCGTCGCGTACGCGCCGGATGGCCTCACCTCCGTCGGCGGATTCCCTGGCAACGACGAGCAGGGCGCCGTCAAGTTCCGCGAGGTCAACGGTCCCAAGATGATGGAGGACTTCGTCGCGGCCGCCGGCTGGCTGAAGGCGCACGCCGAATGCTCCGGTAAGATCGGCGCGATCGGCTTCTGCTTCGGCGGCGGCATCGTCAACCAGCTGGCGGTGCGGCTGGGCAAGGATCTCGGCGCCGGCGCGCCGTTCTACGGGCGCCAGCCGGGCGCGGAGGACGTCGCCAAGATCCAGGCGCCGATTCAAGCGCACTACGCCGACGCCAAGCTCGATGCGGGCGTGGGTGGCGGCATCGCGGGGTTCGAGACGGCGTTGAAGGCGAACAACAAGAAGTACGAGTTCTTCGAGTACGCAGGCGCGCAGCACGGCTTCCACAACGACACGACGCCGCGCTACGACGAAAAGTCGGCCAAGCTTGCGTGGACGCGCTCACTGGAGTTGTTCAACAAAAACCTGCGGTGAGCGCGCTGAAATCTTAGGATCTAAGGATTTAAGGATCTGAGGACTTGATTTGGGGATCTGAGAACACTGCCCGCCGCACGCCGCGCCGGCGCGATGGCGGGCTCTTAGATCGTCAGATAAATCCTTAGATCCTCAAATCCTCAATTCCTTAGATTCACCGAGGCTGCGCTACACTGAATGCAGTGCAGGCCGAGTCCACCCTACAGACTTCGCTGGAGCGCGAGGTCGCGCGGCGGCGCACGTTCGCCATCATCTCCCACCCCGACGCCGGCAAGACGACGCTGACGGAAAAGCTGCTGCTGTACGCCGGCGCGATCGAGCTGGCGGGCGCGGTGCGCGGGCGCAAAGCGCGCAAGCACGCCACCTCAGACTGGATGGCGCTCGAGCAGGAGCGCGGCATTTCGATCACCGCCGCGGCGCTCGAGTTCGAGCTCGAGGGGCGCCGCATGGCGCTGCTCGACACGCCGGGCCACAAAGACTTCAGCGAAGACACGTACCGCGCGCTCATCGCCGCCGACAGCGTCGTGATGGTGATCGACGCGGCGAACGGCGTCGAGGGTCAGACGCGCAAACTGTTCGATGTGTGCCGGCGGCACCGGCTGCCGATCCTCACCTTCGTCAACAAGTTCGATCGCCCCGCGCGCGATCCGCTGGAACTCCTCGACGACATCGAGCGCACGCTCGGCATCGCCGCCGCGCCGGTGAACTGGCCGGTCGGCAACGCCGAACATTTCCGAGGCGTCTACGACATCCAGCGCCAACACCTGCTGCTCTACGAACGCGAGATGCAGGGGCAGTATCGCGCGCCGGTCGACGTCGCCGATCTGGACGATCCCGACGCGCGCGCGTTGATCGGCGACAACACGTACGTGCACTTCCGCGAGTCGCTCGACGTGATCCGCGCGGCGGGCACCGGGTTCGACCTCGCGGCGTATCTGGCGGGACGGCAGACGCCGGTGTTCTTCGGCAGCGCGATGACCAACTTCGGCCTCGAGCCGTTCTTGCGAACGCTCGTCGAGCTCGCGCCGCCTCCGCAGCCGCGGCCGAGCGATTCGGGCGTCGTCGCGCCAACCGATGAGCGATTCACGGGGTTCGTGTTCAAGATCCAGGCGAACATGGATCCGCGTCATCGCGATCGCGTCGCCTTCGTCCGCGTGTGCTCCGGCCGCTTCACGAAGGACATGGCGGTGTCCAACAGCCGCGCCGGAAAAGTGATCCGGGCGACGCGCGCGTACCGCTTCTTCGGCCGCGACCGCGAAACGATCAGCGAAGCCTACGCGGGCGACATCATCGGCCTCGTCAATCCGGGACAGTTCGCGATCGGCGACACCGTGCACACCGGCGCGCCGCTGCGCTTTCTCGACATCCCGCGCTTTCCGGCCGAGCACTTCGGCCGCCTCCGGCTGCAGGACACGCGCTACAAGCAGTTCGACGAGGGGCTGAAGCAGCTCGAGGAAGAAGGGCTGATGCAGCTGTTCTACGTCGACAGCGGCCGCCGCGAGCCGATCGTCGGCGTCGTCGGCGCGCTGCAGTTCGACGTGATCACGAGCCGGCTGCGCACCGAGTACGGCGTCGAGATCCAGGTCGATCCCTCGACGTTCACCGCGGCGCGATGGATTGCGGATCCCGCCAAGCCGCTCCCGCTCCTCGGCGGCCAGACGACGGCGGCGGCGGACCGGCAGGGAAGGCGTGTGCTGCTGTTCGCCAACGAGTGGGAAGTGCAGTATTTCGAGAAACAGAATCCCACCTTCGCGCTGCTGGCCGAGTCACCCGTCGGCGCCTGACCGTTATCGCCGCCTGGCGATGACCTTGGAGCACGTTGCACAATCAGACGTCGTGTGGGCTTCAACCCTGCTGTGTCTGGCAGGCCTGAAGGCCTGCGCTACGATCGGACGATTTCCGCAATCCGCTCTTATACTCACGGAATGTTCCGGTCGATATTCGTTCCCGCGGTTCTTGCCGTAGCGGTCGTCGCCGTGGCCGCATCGCAGTCCGACACGCCGACCTCGCACGCGCATCTCGTGATCGTCGTCGACGGCCTTCGGCCCGACTACGTGACGCCGGATGTGATGCCGCGGCTCGTGAGGTTGGGGCAGCGCGGCATCGTGTTCACCGCGCATCATTCGGTGTTTCCGACGGTGACGCGCGTGAACGCCTCATCGATCGCCACCGGCGCGTACCCCGAAACGCACGGCCTGCTCGGCAACACGGTCTACATTCCGGCGGTCAATGCGACGAAGGGGCTCGACACCGGATCGCGCGAGAACCTGGAGGCGATCGCGCGCGCCAGCGGTCCGCTGCTGACCGCGCCCTCGCTCGGCGAAATTCTCCCGGCGGCGGGGAAGAGGCTCTTCGTTGCGGGATCCGGCACGAGTGGCGCCGCGTTCCTGCTGAACCACACAGTCGGCACCGGCGCGATCATCCATCAGGAGTTCACGCGGCCAGCGTCGCTCGGCGCGCACGTCCTCGAAGCTCTCGGACCGCTGCCGCCCTCCGCGATGCCGAACGCCGCGCTCAACAGGCGCGCGGTCGATGCGTATCTGACGCTCGGCCTGGACGAGATGCGCCCTGACGTCGCGTTCGTGTGGATCAGCGATCCGGACCATACGGCGCACAACAAAGGCATCGGCTCGGAGACGACCAACGACGCGCTGCGGCTGGTGGACGCCGAGATCGGCCGCATCGACGACACGCTGACGGCGAAAGGGCTGGCGGATCGCACGAACATCATCGTCGTGTCCGATCACGGGTTCTCGACGCACAACGACCATCTGAAGCTGGCGGCGCTGGTCGCGCCGTTCGCGCAGCCGCTGCCCGACGGATCGCCCGACATCGTCGTCGCCGAGGGGGCGATCAATTTTCGCGGCGCCGTCGATCTCGCGCGCGTGACCACGATCGTCGCGATGCTGCAGAAGCAGCGGCCGGCCGGCGCGATTTTCACGCGATCGAAGCCGCGCGGCGGCGCCGAAGGGATCGTGCCGGGCACCTTGTCGTTCGGCCTGGCGCGATGGAGCCATCCGCGCTCCGGCGAGATTCTCGTCTCGGCGAACTGGAACGCGGACAGGAACGAGGCGGGCTACGCAGGGAAGACCACCGACAGCGGCGTTGCCGGACACGGCACGTCGAGCCCGTACGACGTGCACAACACGCTGATCGCCGCCGGCCCCGACTTTCGCGAACACACGTCCAGCGACGTGCCGACCGGCAACGTCGATCTGGCGCCGACGCTGCTCAAGCTGCTGGGAGTGAAGATCCCGCCGTCGATGAGCGGACGCGTGATCGAGGAGGCGCTGCGAAACGGTCCGCCGATCGCGTCAGTCACCGTCGATCGCGTGACGGAGGGCGTGAAGACGCCGGACGGCAACTACCAGCTGACCGCGCACTTGTCCAAGGCCGCAGGCCATACCTATCTCGATTTCACGGACGTGAGGCGCCCATAACCGTGGCGCACGGCTTCAGCCGTGCGTCGCGGCGCTCAAGCGCTGCGCCACGGGTTCCAGTGCCCGTCGCTCGCCGATCTGCTGCCGCCACATCGCGTAGTACAGCCCCTTTTGGTCGACGAGCTCGTCGTGGCGTCCCGTCTCGACGATGCGGCCGCGTTCGAGGACGTAAATGCGATCGGCGTGCAGGATCGTCGAGAGCCGGTGTGCGATCAGCACCGTGATCGCGTCGCCGCCGGTGGCCACGTCGCGGATCGTGTCGACGATCCCTTCTTCGGTCAGCGAGTCGAGCGACGAGGTCGCTTCGTCGAAGACGAGGAGATGCGGATGCCGCAGCAGGGCGCGCGCGATCGACAGCCGCTGCTTTTCGCCGCCCGATACCTTGACGCCGCCTTCGCCGATGACGGTGTCGAGACCATGGGCCGCCCGCGCGAGCAGGTTGTCGCAGGCCGCCTGGCGCAGCACGTCGAGGCATTCGGCGTCGGTCGCGGTGGGATTCACGAACAGCAGGTTCTCCCGGATGGTTCCGGAAAAGAGCTGTGTGTCCTGCGTGACGAACCCGATCTGCGCGCGCAGACCGTCGAGGTCGATCTCGTCGCCCGGAACCCCGTTGTAGAGGATCCGCCCCGACGGCGGGTGATACAGACCGACGAGCAGCTTTACGAGCGTTGATTTCCCGGCGCCGGACGGTCCGACAAACGCCACCGTCTCGCCGCGCCGCACGCGGAACGAGATGTCGCTCACGGCCGGCGACGTGGCGGACTGATGCTGAAACGTGACGTGGTCGAACTCGAGCGTCCGCAGATCCTCGAGCGGGGCGGGATTCACCGGCCTCGGCTCTTCCGGGATACCCAGAATCTCTTCGTAGATGTTGAGCGACGCTTCTGTCTCGCGGTAGATATTGATGATGTTGCCGAGCTCCTGCAACGGGCCAAAGATGAAGAACGAGTAGATGAACAGCGAGAAGAACTGGCCGACCGTAATCGCTCTCGTGTAGATGAGATAGAGCATCAGGAACATGATGCTCGTGCGCAGGGCGTTCACCGCCGTGCCCTGGATGAAGCTCAGGCTCCGCAGGTAGCGGACCTTTTTGAGCTCCAGCTGCAGGATCTTCGCCGTCGTCCCGTTCAAACGCGCGATCTCCTGCGGTCCCAGGCCGAGGCTCTTCACCAGCTCGATGTTGCGGAGCGACTCGGTCGTCGAGCCGGCCAGCGCCGTTGTTTCGGCGACGATCACCTTCTGGATGCGTTTGATCCGGCGGCTGAGGATTGAGCTGAGGACGCCGAGAATCGGGACGGTCAGAAAGTACACCGGCGCGATGACCCAGTGCACGCTGAACGCGTAGGTCATCACGAAGATGATGCCGACGAGCGACGTGAACAGGACGTTGATGGCGGTCGCGATCAGCTTCTCGACGTCCGTGCGCACCTTCTGGAGGCGGCCGAGCGTCTCACCGCTACGCTGATCCTCGAACACCGAGTAAGGAAGCTCGAGCGAGTGCCGGATCCCGTCCGAGTACAGCTGCGCACCGAGCCGCTGCGTGATCACATTGATGTAGTAGTCCTGGAAGTTCTTCGCCACGCGCGACACGAACGCCACCCCGACCGCGGCGCCGAGCAGCAGGCTGACCCCTTTGAAAAACTCGGCGGTCGAGTACTCCTGAAACCGCGTCGCGTATTCGTCGATCACGTGGCGGAAAATCAGCGGATCGAGCAG
>Ga0209515_10005280_pt1 | contig 16848 bp, 15 predicted proteins | sample Subgroupgradi54m_FD_187454 | JGI IMG/M metagenome (GOLD analysis project Ga0209515, IMG submission 187454) | Subsurface groundwater microbial communities from S. Glens Falls, New York, USA - GMW60B uncontaminated upgradient, 5.4 m (SPAdes)... ...
AGCCCCACCTGCCCTACCAGCCCCACCTGCCCTACCAGCCCCACCTGCCCTACCAGCCCCACCTGTCCTACTCGACCTGTCCGTTCCAACCAGGCGAAGCCTCCCAGTGTCTACAGTCTGTGTGACCGATGCCGACCTGGTTGCGCGGGCCCGGCAGGGGGACCTGGCCGCGTTCGGCGAGCTGGTGGACCGGCATCGGGCATCGGTCTATCGCGCTGCGCTGGCGGCGCTCCGATCGCCTGCCGACGCGGAAGACGCCGCGCAGGACGCGTTTCTCCTGGCGTACCGCCGTCTGGGCAGCTTCCGCGGCGACGCGAGCTTCAAGACATGGCTCCTGACGATCACGTGGCATCAGGCGATCAACCGGCGGCGGAGCCTGACCAGCGTCTGGCGGCGGATGGTTCCGCCGAAGACAGAAGTAGATGCGATGGCGAACGTGGCCGCTGCCGGCCCGTCGCCCGAACAGGCCGCCGCGCAGGATCAGCTCCGGCGCGGCGTGCGCGACGCGATTCGCGCGCTGTCTCCGAAACTGCGCGATGCGCTGCTGCTGGCGCTGGCGGGCGATCACAGCTACGAGGAGATTGGCGTCATGGTCGGCGCGCCGGTCGGCACGATCAAGTGGCGCGTGTCGGAAGCACGCCGCATCGTGAGGAAACAGCTGCAGGAGCGCGGGTTCTCAGATGACCGGTAGGGCATGGCGATGACGAGCAGACCACAGGGCGCAGGGCATAGGGCGCAGCGCAAAGGACACGGGGCCACGGATGCCGAGATCGATCGCGCGATAGACGTGGTCGCGCGACAGATGACGGACGGGCCACCGGTCGGCGGCGCCGAATTTCGCCGCCGCGTTCTCGCGCGAATCGAGGCGGGCCATGCGCCACGCACCAGTTGGCGCGCCGCCTGGGTGCTTTCGCCGCTCGCCGTGGCTGCCACGATCGTGATGGCCATCTTTGTGGCGCGGAGCTTCCGCCTTCACGATGTTTCGGCAGACCGCCATAGCCAGGGGGAGGCGGTTCAGCCACGCGATCGCGGCCCTCAAAGACCCGCGCCGCAGGAGATATCGACTGTGGCTCAAAGTCGCGCGCCACAACCGGCAGCAGCCTCGCCGGATCAGAACACGGTCCGGCTTCCGCCTTCGCCGCTTCGCGGCTTCGGCGGGACAAGAAAGCCGGACTCTACCGAGCGTGCCGTCACCGTGCGAGCCGTCACTGTTCCGGCCGTCACCAATCACGCCGCGACGAACCGCGCCGCGACCAGCGCCGACCTCCAGCGCGGTGCGGAAGCGATTGCGGCTCTCACCGCGCCATCGCTCGACCTCGCGCCGCTCACGGTTGACGCGCTCACATCCGACCCGGTTCAGATCGACCGGCTCGACACGACCGCGTCGATCACGATCTTGCCAATCAACGTCACGCCACTCGACTTCACCGACGTGCAAAGGAGATACGAATGACGACACGCACTCTCGTGCTGACCACGCTGCTGCTCGCCGCGGGCACCGGCTCGTTGCTGGCGCAGCCGGCAACGTCGCCCGAACCGCCAGCGCAACCAGGACAGGCGCAGCCGCCGCAACCGGCACAGGCGCCGCGCGCCAGGACCGGCGCTCAAACGCCCGAACAGCCCGTGCCTCCGCCACCGCCACCTGCACCGCCCGTCGCGGCCGCGCGGCGCAACGGGCAACCGGTGAACGTGAAGATTGAGTTCACGATCACCGATCAGCGCGGCGGCGGTTCCGCCGTCAAACGCACCATCAGCGTCGTCGTCGCCGACTTGCACACGGGTCAGATCCGATCCGTGTCAGACGTGGCCGGCATCTCCACCGGTGTGCTGCCGCTCAACGTCGACACGACGCCTGAGTTGCTGACCGACGGCAAGATCCGCCTCGGTTTCAACCTGCAGTACGACTGGGCGGCGCCGCTCGACGGATCGGCACCGCCTGCTCGCGGCACGGTGATGAAAACGGCGATGCACGACAGCGTGTCGCTGATTCTGGAGAGCGGCAAGTCGATGGTGGCGGCGCAATCGGCCGACCCGATCGGCGACCGTCAGGTGACAGTCGAAGTGAAAGCGACGATCTTGAGGTAGCGCAGACTTGACGTGGCGCAGGCCTTCAGGCCTGCGTTACGCGAGCGTGCGTCCCGTGATCCGCTCGAGCACGCGAAGGGGCGAGCGTTCCGGCTCGCCCATCGCGTCCACCGGCAGCAGGAACGTCTGCTCGAGCTGATATTGGCCCGCCGTTGCCGCGTGGCTCACCTGGTCCGTGAACGCCAGCCACGTCGAGCCCGCCGGCAAATCCACCGCGGTCTGCGGCGATTCTCTCTGAAAGGCCTCGTCCGCTTTCATGCGGTCGTGGAGCTGGAGCATCAGCGCGTCGTAGGGCGAGCGGCGCGTCTTCGTCACCCGCAACAGCGCGAGCAGGTGGCCGGTGCCGGGCAGCGGCACGCGCAGTTGCGGCGCGAATCGCCGCGCGACCGCTTCGAATTCGTCGCCGAGGCGCCACGACCGCGGGCGGCCCGCGGGGTTCACGTTACTGAACACGCGCAGGATGCGCCGGCCGCCGGACGGCGTCGCCGGAAAACTGTCCACGTGCAGCCGCGTATCGTCTTTCCGCCACGTGGTCTGGCGTCCGGCAATCTCGGCCGGCCGAAAGCTCGCGCGTCCGCGGGTCACGCGATCGCGGTATACGGGAAACAGCCGCGCAACAAGCGACACCGCCGACTCGCTGAAGCGGTGAATGAAGCCGCGTAGCGTCTCGGCGTCCTCGCCCGTCGCCGTCGTCCCGCCGAGCCGTCCGGTTGCCGGATCGAAGCTCGCGTTCTTCGAGCTGCCGAGAATCGACGGCGTGAACAACCGCGACTCATGCGCCTCGACGTGAAAGCGGAGCTCCGGCAGGAACACCACACCGCCCGCCTCGAGCGCAGGCGCCGCGGCCGAGGTGGCCTCCTCCGAGGGAGCCCCCGACCACGTCACCTCGCTGATGGGTAGAATTTTCGTCATGACAGAGAGCGTCGCATGACTGTCCTTCCACGAAGACGATCCCGTCAAGCCGAACGTCAGAGCGAAAAAGCAAACGCGCCGCGTTACGATACGCAGGCCGATGCCCTGGCTCGACCGTCTAACCGTGCGGACTCGATACGTGCGACCGTGCGCTTACCTCGCGTGCCTTGCGGCAGTGGTGTTCAGCGGATCCGTCCGCGGGCAGGAACCGCCGCGACGCGACCCTTCCATTGAGCTGCTCGCAGCCGATGCGGCGAGCGCCCCGCCGGAGTTCGCGGCCGACGCGCTGATGCGGCTCTCGGCCTCGTCTAAGGTCGACCCGGCCTGGCGACGCGACATGTTAGACGAGGCGTACATGCGCGCGTACGGCGCGCCCGAACAGTACCGCCGCGCAACCACCCAGGAGATTCCGCCCGACAGCCGTCAAGGCGCGCAAGCGTTCGCCGACGCGACGGCCCTGACGCGCGTGTCGCTGCAGGTCCGCGCCGTCCAACTGATGACGCTCGATGATCCGGCGCGCGCCCGGGAGCTCTTCGAGTGGATCGATCTCAACCTCGCGCCAGGCGTCTGCAGCGATCCACTCGTCCCGGCCGTCGACGACTATTACGGCGCGCTGAGCCTGCTCGCCCGTACGACGTTCGGCGCGGATCGCGCCGAAGGGCTCCGCTTCCTGGCGCTCTTCGCGTGGCGCGCGCATCTGCCGTCCGAGATGCCGGCGCTCGCTCGCGCGGTGCAACGATTCCGCCCGCGCGCGGACGAAGCGGCCTATCTTGAAGGGCTGCTCCGCGTGATCTTCGAAGGCGCCACGGCCGACGCGCCCGGCTTTTCGTCCGCCGCGCTCGACATCATCTTGAGAACCGCGGACCTGCAGGATGCGGATACGGCGCTCGGCGTCACCGGATCGCACGTGATGCAGGCGCTGCGCGCCTACCTCGTCGTGCAGCTCAACGCGCCGCGGTGCAGCGACAACGTGACGGCCTCGCTGACACCGTCCGCGTTCAATGCGGCGCTGCGGCGCGTGAAGGCCGACCTCGTCGTCCAGCCGATCGCGGCGGACGCGGTGAGGCCGTCGGCACGGCTCGGTGCGGCCCGCATCGATCTGTACTGGCAGACGGCAGACGCGCGGCGGCTCCACGCGGCCGCCGTGCGGCTGCGAGGACCCGGACGAACGCCGCTGCCGGAACGCGTGCGGCAGAGCATGGAGTGGAGGAATCAGGCGGAGCGACTGTTGACCGACGTCGAGCAGTGGACCGGCACACGTGAGCCAGCCGAGCGCGACTACTTCTACCAGAAGGCGGTGCTGTACACGTGGCTGCTCGATCTGATGCCGCCAAGCCCGGTGCGCACGCGCGCGCTGCGATCCTTCGTCGACTTCCTGCGCCACAGTGAAAACGATCGCGATCGGCGGGCGCTGTGGTTCGCGTTCGTCAGCCGCCTGCTCGACATGGCGCGCGGGTCCTACCGCCGAGAGATCCTCGCGGCGCTCGAAGACTCTCATCAGCCAGTGCTGTCGCTGTACGCCCGGCTCGAACGCCTCGCGCAGTCGCGACGGGAATAGCGGCTGCGGGGCGACAACAACCGTAGGGCAGCGCGCGGGGAATTTGGTCAATGGTTCATCTGGTTATCTCGTCATTTGATTGTTCGATTGGACGTCAATGACCAGATAACCAGATCAAATGACCAGATAACCAGATGACTCGATGACCACATTCACGTTTTCTGCAGGAGGCACACCGCCGACCACGGACGGCGGCCCTGCGCGCCGTGCGACTCCGGCAGCATCGCGAGCACCCGCATCGCGATCGACAGGCGCCCGAGCTTCGCCGCCGTCTTGAGGAGCGAGCGGACTTCGACCGGCTGCCAGCCGTGCGCGGTGAAGAACGGCGGCCCTTCGGCTGGCGCGAACAGAAACGGCGCGCCCGCTTCGCTCACGGCGCTGCCGGCCGACCGCTTCATCATCTCGAGCAACCCGGGCGACGCCAGATCGAGGGCCCAGTGCTGAAAGGTCGGCGGCCCGGCGAGATCACGCGCCAGCGCGCCGACCGACTCCGGCATGAGATAGATGACGAGCCCTTCCGAGATCACCACCACGTGCTTCGCGCGTCGGCCGAGATCGGCGAAGAGGCCGCGCCGGCCGTCCTCGTTCGACAGATCGAGACGCACACGCTCGAGCTCGCACACCGGTTTCGCGTCCGCGAGAATCTCTTCCTTGTAGTCGAGGATGTCGGGCAAATCGACTTCCACCCAGCGCAGCGAGGCGGGCAGCTCCATGCGGTACGGGCGCGTGTCGAGGCCGGCCGCGAGGTTCACGACCATGTCGGCGCCGTGCGTCACGAGCCTGGTGACGAACCGATCGAAGAGATACGTGCGCGCGATGAACGACCACGCGTTGTCTTCGCCTAACTTCACCGCGCTGGCGATCCGCTCGCCCCGCTCGCCCGCAAGGGCGCGCGCAAACGGATCGTGGAAGACGGCGTCCTCGCGCTCGCTCTCACGCGCGCGATACACGGCGACCCAGCGCGCAGTGTCGGAGATGTCGCGGATCAGCGGATCAGTCATCGTTCAGTCATTCGACGTTCGACGTTCGTGGTTCGTCGTTCGCGGTTCGCGGTTCGTGGTTCATCGTTCGAACGAAGAACGTCGAACGAGAAACCGTTCCTGTCGGCTATCTTACCGGCAGGCGCGCCTTGAGTTCCTCCAGTCAGTTGAGGACCACGACCATGGACGCCGGCGCCGAGCGCCGCGACGATTTCGTAAGCCCCAAGTCTAGTTCCCGCGGTCAGTATTTTTATGCGAGCTCTCGGCCATTACCCAATTACCCAACTACTCACTCACCCAATTCACCGTCGCGCCACCGGCGCGACTCTCTTGAGCTCGTCGAAGAAGTTGAAGATGAAGACGACCTTGTCCTGCCTGGCTTCGGTCTGCGCCTGCGGCGCCAGCGCGACGGCGAACCGATCGCCGTCGGGGTGCAGGTCGAAGTTGCGTCCGCTGGTGGTGGCAATGGCTCGAGGCCGAGTCGCCAGCCGCACATCCGACCAGACGTGCGGCTTGTCGGCTTTGAACGAGTCGCCTTCCACTCCGTACGAAGCGACAACGATTCGCTGATCGGATAGCTGAAGGTAGAAAAGGTCATGTCGCGTGCGCGACCACGTCGGGTAGATGCCGCCGTCGGTCGAGATTTGCCATTTGCCACCCGGACCCGGAAACGGCGTGACGAAGATCTCGAAGCGTCCCGTCTCATTCGACGAGTAGGCAATCCAGTGCCCATCGGGCGAAAACATCGGATCGGTTTCAATGGATGGAGTGTTCTGGAACACGGTTGGTTTTCCAGGTTTCCAGCCAGACGCCTCGTCGCCGTCCATCGGCAGAATCATCAGGTCGTAACCGGTCTGCGGCCTGTTTTCCGTGAACGCCAGGAACTTGCCCGAAGGATGCCAGGATCCCGGGTACTGCGAGTTGGCACTGCTGGTCAGGCGCTCCGGAGCGCCCGCGCCGTCGGCGCGCTGCCAAAAGAGATTGAACGCGCTGCCCACTTGCACATTGAAAACCACGCGCCGGCCGTCGGGCGTCCAGGCGGGGTACAAGTGGCCGCCAGTGTCCAACGTGAGACGCGACGTCGCGTCACGCTCCCAGTCGTACACCCAGATGTCTTGCTGCGGCGGACCCGAGAGGTCCAAGGCCAGCCGGCGTCCGTCCGGCGAGAACCGGAGGTTGCTCCAGTCGCTCGGCGTCGCGCGCAGCGGAGCCGTTCTGCCGTCGCGGCCCAACCACGTGATGGGGAGCGCGTTCCCGAGGATCTGTCCGGTCACATAGACGAGCGTGCCGCTGTGCGAGACGGCGAAGTCTGCCGCCCCAGTAATTGTCCTTGCAGCGACGTGCTCGACGACTGGAACCGCCTGCCCGATGAGCTCCAGCCGGTCGAGATCGAATGGCACGGCGAAGAGCGTGCCGTCGTGCAGATACACCAGATGTCCGCTCGGCAGGTAGCGGCCGAAGTACCCGCCGCGGACCAGAACCTTGCGTGCGCCGCCCGGCACCGACTGCACGCTGATGTTCGCGTCGCTGTTGTTCGCGGCGCTGACCGCTGCGGTGTACAAGACGGCCCTTCCACCGGGCAGCATCTGCGGCCAGCGCTGGTTCGCTTCGCCTTCGAGGAGCGTCGTCAGCGTTTGAAATGGCCCTCCCGCCGCCGACACGCGCGACAAGCCTCGGCCTATGCCGGTGATATTCGGCTGGAACACGATGGTGCCATCCTCCGCCCAGCTTCCGCCGCGGCCGTTGGGCACGTCGCACAGCGTGACCGCCGCGCCACCCGTGACGGAAATCTTTTTCAGCTTGCCGTCCGCGAAGAACGCGATCCACTGTCCGTCGGGCGAGAAGAACGGATATTGGGCGTTCTCGGTGCCCGTCAACGCCGTGGCCTCGAGCCGATCTACATGACGGACGTAGAGTTGCCCATTCTCGGTGCCCTTCTGCGCGACGAAGGCGAGCAGTGCGCCGTCCGGCGATAGAATCGGGGGCTGGTCGGTGAGTGACGCGTCCGCGCCGATGCCCGCCTCGAGGCGGATGGGTGGGCGGAGCGGCGCCGCGCGCCACGGCGCCCACAGCACCAGCATCACCAGGGCGACCATCAGGGAGACCGTCGCGATCAGCCACGCGACGATGCGGTTCGCCGCGGTCGGAACATTCGCACGGCTCGCGGGGCTCGCGATGCGCTCGTCGGCGAGTGGCGCGGCGAGCGCGTCCTCGATCTCGAAGCGCGCGTCGGCGATGTCGGCGAGTCGACGCTTGCGATCCTTTTCGAGACAGCGACGCAACAGTTTGCGGATGGACGCCGGCGTGCCCGCCGGCAGTTGGTCCCAGTCCGGGTCCTTCGTGATGACGAAGGCGAGCGTGTCCGAGATGTCTTCGCCGCCGAACGGGCGCCGGCCGGTCAAGATCTCGTAGAGCACGCAGCCGAACGCCCAGATGTCCGCGCGCTTGTCGACCCCTTTCCCGCGCGCCTGCTCGGGGGACATGTACGCGGCCGTCCCGAGGATGATTCCCGCTTGCGTCGCGTGGATCGAGAGCGTCGGCGACACCGTCGCGTTCGCGGTGGGCGAGCCGACGGGATCGAACGCCTTCGCCAGCCCGAAGTCGAGCACCTTCACCACGCCGTCCGAAGTCAGCATGATGTTGGCTGGCTTCAGATCGCGGTGCACGATGCCCTTGTCGTGCGCCGCCTCGAGCGCGTCGACGATCTGCACAGCAATCCGAAGAGCTTCGTCCACGTGTAGGGGCGGACCTGCGTGTCCGCCCACGGGGCCGACACGTTGGTCGGCCCCTACGCTTTGTTGAAGTTTCTGCGCCAGCGATTCGCCATCGACGAACTCGAGGACGAGAAACCGCGTGGCCGCCTGTCCTGTGCTCGACGAGGCCTCTTCGAGCCCGTAGATCGCCGCGATGTGCGGATGATTCAGCGACGCGAGAATCTGCGCCTCGCGCTGAAAACGCGCGACGCGTTCGGGATCGCTGACGAAGAGCTCGGGCAGGATTTTGATCGCGACGTCGCGCCCCAGTTTCGTATCGCGCGCGCGATACACCTCGCCCATCCCGCCTGCCCCGAGCGGAGCAAGGATCTCGTACAGTCCGAGCTTCGTCCCAGCCGCGAGGCTCACCTGGCCACCTCACGCCAAGTCGAGGGGCCGGCGCCGAGCGCTGCGACGATTTCATAGGGGCCGAGGCGAGTGCCTGGAGCGATAGACATCAGAGATCTGAGGGTTGGCAGATTCTGCCATGGAAACCGCGCGATCGATCGCACTATCTGCGCGCTTCCGAACGACTCCTCACCAATCCCCGAACGAAATTCTGTGTACTGCGGTGGCACGCGTTCCGCTTACGACCGGCGTAGAATGAGCGCATGTCCGGGAAGGATGCGATGAGGCCGGCCGCCTCTGGCGTGAAGCTCACCTACGACGACTTCCTGCTGTTCCCCGACGATGGGCAGCGGCACGAGTTGATCGACGGAGAGCACTACGTGACACCGTGCCCGATTACGAAACATCAGCGCGTGTCCGGCAACCTGCATTGGCTGCTACGCTCGTACCTGGAGGTCCACCCGATCGGCGAGGTCTTTTACGCGCCGTTCGACGTGATTTTCTCCGAATTCGATGTCGTCGAGCCGGACCTGCTGTACATGTCGAACGCGCGAGCGGCCGAGGTCCTGACGTCGAAGAACGTGAGAGGCGCGCCGGAGCTGGTCGTGGAGATCGGCTCACCGAGTACGCGGAAGCGCGACGAGACCATCAAGCGCCGCCTCTACGAGCGGTCAGCCGTTGTCGAATACTGGATCGTGGATCCGAAACTCGACGTGATCCGAATTCACCGGCGTGGTTCAACGGGCTTCGAGCGGCCCGTTGATCTCTCGCTGGAGGCAGGCGACGTGCTGACGACGCCGCTCCTGCCCGATGTGAAGCTGCCGCTCGCGCAGATTTTCAAGGAATAGGAAATGATCCCGAACCGCCGTTCGTTTCTCGCCTCAACGCTGGGGACTGTGGCGATCGCGCCCGCGCTCCGGATCGTCGCGGCCGCGCAGGCCGCCGCAGCGCAACCGCCGGTGTCGCCGGTCCCCGTCCCGCGCGACTGGTCGGGGCAGACGCCGCTGCAGTATCCCGACCCGGACGTCGTCGCCCTCGACAATCGCTTCCGGCGATACATGGTGGGGAACACGCCGATCAAACGGCTCCACACGGGCACGCTCTGGGCGGAAGGCCCGGCATGGAACGGCGTCGGACGGTACCTCGTCTGGAGCGACATCCCCAACAACGTACAGATGCGCTGGATCGAAGAGGACGGCCGCGTCACGGTGTTTCGCAACCCGTCGGGCAACAGCAACGGCAACACCTTCGACTACGAGGGGCGGCAGCTCTCGTGCGAACACGGCGGCCGCCGTGTCGTGCGATACGAACCGAACGGCACGGTGACGGTTGTCGCCGACACCTATCAAGGCAAGCGGCTCAACTCGCCCAACGACATCGTCGTCCATCCGGACGGCGGTATCTGGTTCACCGATCCGATCTACGGCGTTCGCGGATACTACGAAGGGTTCAAGGCCGACTCCGAAATCAAAGAAGCGGTCTACCGCGTGGACGGCAAGACGAGACAAATCGAGAAAGTGACCGATCAGCCCGCGCAGCCCAACGGCCTGTGCTTCTCACCCGACTACACGAAGCTCTACATCGCCGACACGGGTGCGACGCGCGACATCACCGTCTGGGACGTCGACGGCAAAGCCTTGCGCAACGGCAAGCGATTCGTCGTCCTCGACATACCGGGAACTGGCCAGCCCTCCGCCGCCGACGGCATCCGCTGCGACGTCGACGGCAACATCTGGGCCGGCGCGCGACCGGGCGTGCAGGTGATCGCACCAAACGGCGACCGCATCGGGATGATCCGGATGCCGGAGACGTGCGCCAACCTCTGCTTTGGCGGCGCCAAACGGAACCGACTGTTCATGGCCGGCAGCCAGTCGCTCTACGCGGTCTACGTCGACACCACCGGCGCGCACATCGCGTAGAACCTCCGCAATTGGTATAACCACTTCTGCAACCCGCCAGATGTGGCTTGACGACAGCGGAGACTGGTGATATCCCTGTCCGCGACTCACCCGTGAAACCGCAGCAATCTCTCTCGCACGCGACGGGGTGCGCCCGATGACGCGCGTGGGCAGCCCGCTTGATCGACGCACGTTCCTGCAGGCCGCCGGCGCGGCGGGCGTCGGCGCCCTGGCGCTGCGCGCCGCGGTCCCGGTACGCGCGGGCGCTGTCCGCGCGGACGACTCCGATCTGTGGCGCGAGGCGGCCGCGATCCTGCGGCGCATCACCCCGCCGGCGTTTCCTGCACGGATCGTCGACGTCACCGAGCACGGCGCACGTCCGGACGGCGCGTTCGATTCCTCGCGCGCCTTTCGCGCGGCGATCGACGCCTGTCATGCGGCCGGCGGCGGGCGGGTCGTCGTGCCCCGTGGCCGGTTTCTCACTGGACCGATCGTGCTCCGCTCCAAGGTCGAGCTGCACCTGGCCGACGGCGCCGTCATCGCCTTCAGTCGCGATCCGCGTGCGTATCTGCCGGTCGTCCTGACCCGCTGGGAAGGCGTCGAGCTGATGAACTACTCGCCGTTCATCTACGCGTTCGAGCAGACCGACATCGCCATCACCGGCACCGGCACGCTCGACGGGCAGTCGAACGACGAGTACTGGTGGCACTGGCGGACGCGATCGAACACGCCATCGGGCGCGCGCGCGCGGCTCCTGGCGATGGCGGCGCACCGGGTACCGGTCGCCGAGCGGGTATTCGGCGAAGACGGCTATCTGCGGCCCAATTTCATCCAGCCGTACCGCTGCACGAACGTGTTGGTCGAGGGCGTCACCATCCTCGACTCGCCGATGTGGGAGATCCATCCGGTCCTCTGCACGAACGTGACGATCCGGGGCGTCTCGATCCGGAGCCACGGACCGAACAACGACGGCTGCGATCCGGAATCGTGCCGCGACGTGCTCATCGAACGCTGCACGTTCGACACGGGCGACGACTGCATCGCGCTCAAGTCCGGACGCAACGAGGATGGCCGCCGGATCCACACGCCGATCGAGAACGTCGTCATCCGCGAGTGCGAGATGCGAGACGGCCACGGTGGTGTGACGATCGGCAGCGAGATCTCCGGCGGCGCGCGCAACATCTTCGTCGAGCGCTGCCGCATGGACAGCCCGCGCCTCGACCGTGCCCTCCGGTTCAAGACCAACGCCGAACGGGGTGGCGTGATCGAACGCGTCGCGATGCGCGACGTGACGATCGGCCAGGTCGCGGAGGCCGTCGTGTCCGCGGATTTCTACTACGAGGAAGGCGACACGGGCGCGTTCACTCCCGTGCTGCGCGACGTCGACGTCCGCCGCGTCACGAGCACGAAAAGCCGGTATGCGCTCCTGCTGAGGGGCTACGCACGGTCGCCCATCAGCGACGTCCATGTGTCGGACTGCACGTTCGACGGCGTCGAGTCCCCGGACGTGCTCGAGCACGTCCGCGACCTCGCGCTCACGAACGTACGAGTCAACGGACGGATCCGCAACGAACGCCTCTCGCGTTAGGGCCCGCGGAAGAATACGGTGTGCACTGTGGGCGTCGAGGCGGCCGCCCGGCAAGGCGCGAGGAGCGCGCATACCGGGTGTATGAAAGCGACGAGCAACGAAGCCCGGCGGGATGCATCGGCGGCCAGGATGTGCACCGTATTCTTCCGCTGGCCCTTAGGAGGTGCACACAGTGGTGAGACCTCTTTGCCGCCTCGTCACTACCGTCGCGCTCCTTGCCGTCGCGTTCCTCGCAGCGGCGCCCGGGGCGCGTCCCGCTCCGGCGCAACCGCGCCCGATCCGTCTGGTCCTCGTCGGCGATTCGACGGTCACGGACGAGAGCGGCTGGGGGTTCGGCTTCGGGCAGTGGCTCGGGCCGCAGGCGGAGTGCATCAACGCGTCGGCGAGCGGGCGCAGCTCGAAGAGTTTCATCGACGAAGGACGCTGGCGCGCGGCGCTCGCATTGAAGGGCGACTACTACCTGATCCAGTTCGGCCACAACGACGAGCCCGGCAAGGGGCCCGAGCGCGAAACGGATCCCCGCACGACGTACACCGCGAATATGACGCGGTTCGTGAACGACGTGCGGGCGATGGGTGCGCGGCCGATCCTGATCACGTCGCTGACCCGCCGCCGGTTCACCGCCGATGGGCGCATCGAGCCCAATCTGGATCCGTACGTCGCGGCCGTGACGCAAGTGGCTGCCGCAACGCGCACACCGCTGCTGGATCTCCACGCGAGCAGCCTCGCGCTGGCCGAGCGCATGGGCGATCGCGCGTGGACCGGGCTGAGCCCGATCGATGCCGACGGCGGGGTCGATCGTACGCATCTGAACACGCGCGGCAGCCTGCAGATCGCCAGGCTGGTGATCGACGAGCTGCGGCAGCGGGTGCCAGAAGCAGCGCGGTGGTTCAACGACGAGCCGGCCGCCAACGCGATCGTTGCCGCGAGCGGCGGCGCCGACTACACGACGGTCCAGGAGGCGATCAACGCGGTGCCGCAGAACACGAGCGCGAACCATCGCTGGGTCATTTTCGTCCGGGCCGGCACCTATCACGAGTTGGTCTACGTACAGCGCGAGAAGCGGTTCGTCACGATCGTCGGCGAAGATCCGCTTGACACGGTCATCACCCACAACCTGAACGCGACGATGACGGGCCTCGACGGCCTGCCGATCGGGACATTCCGTACACCGACCGTTGTCGTCGACGCCGATGACTTCACCGCCGAGAATCTGACATTCGAGAACTCGGCCGGGCCGGTCGGTCAGGCGCTGGCGCTGCGCGTGGACGGCGATCGCGCCACCTTCCGCAACGCTCGCTTTCTCGGTTGGCAGGACACCATCTTTCTCAATCGCGGCCGGCACTACTTCGAAGATTCGTTCATCACGGGGCACGTGGACTTCATCTTCGGAGGCGCCACCGCGTTCTTCGAGCGCTGCCACGTGCAGGTGCGGCAGAACGGCTACATCACCGCGGCGTCAACGCCTCCGGAACGCCGCTACGGATTCGTGTTCGCGAACGGACGGATCACCGGCGAATCGCCGGGCGTCCGTACCTACCTCGGCCGTCCGTGGCGCGACTTCGCGCAGGTGGCCTTCCTGAATATGGAGATGTCCGAGGCCGTACGACCGGAGGGCTGGCACAACTGGGATCGACCGGAGCGCGAGCGGACGTCTCGGTATGCGGAATTCGGCAGCACCGGGCCGGGCGCGCGCCACGACACCCGCGCCGGCTGGGCCAGACCGCTCTCCGCCGCCGATGCCGCGGCGATCACGCTCACTGCCGTGCTTGGGGGCGACGATGGCTGGGATCCGCGTCAGCTCGCGGCACACCGCACGGCCGCGAAAGCCACCGACGCCGCGCGGTGACACGATCACGCCACGATCGCCACGCCGCGCTCCTCGTGCCCGACGTGAACCCGCGCAACGCGACGTTCGGGATCGTCACCACGGACCGGAACAACCCTCGCGACATCCAGCTCGGCGTGCGGTCGACGTTCTGATCCCGGACGGAAGTCGGCGTGTATAATTGGATACTCCACTTATGGTGAGCGCGCATTCTCGAGGCCGTCGCATCCGCCGGAACGCCGGTCGGAGCGCAGATCGGAGAGCAGATCGCGTCGCTGAGGGCGGCGCGGATCACGTCGTGGCCTTCGTCCGCGATCTGATCGAGCGCGGCCGTCTGCATCCCGGCGATCGGCTGCCGGCCGAGCGCGATCTCGCGACGCAGGTCGGCGTGAGCCGCCCGACCGTCCGGATGGGGCTGCACGCGCTGGCCGCGATGGGGTGCGTGCAGTCGCGTCACGGTTCCGGCACCTACATCACCGACGGCCCGCCGGCGCTCGGTACCGAGCCGTTGAGCCTGCTCGCGGCGCTGCACGGGTTCACGCGCGAGCAGATGTACGAGGCGCGCCGGGTGCTCGAGGTCGGCGCAGCCGGTCTCGCGGCCGAGTGCGCCACCCCCGACCAGATCGCATCGCTCGCCGAGGAGGTCGCAAGCCTCTTCGCGGCAATGGACGACCCGCAGCGTTTTCTGGTGCACGACATCGACTTCCACCGCCGTGTCGCGGCCGCGTCCGGCAATCCGATCATCGCCGCCGTCGTCGAGATGGTGTCGGCGCTGTACTACGAGCGGCGCCGCGAAACCGCGGCGCAGGCGTCCGACCGCGATCTGCGCGACGCCGCTGAGTCCCACCGCGAGATCTATCAGGCCATTCTCGCCCGCAATCCCGACGCGGCGCGCCGGTCGATGAACGAGCATCTCGTCCGGGCCAGCTCCTATCAGGCCCAGGAACGCGCGAAGCCCGCCGGGAGACGAACCGCGCCGGCCGCGGCCGCTCCGGGCCGCACGAGCCGCGCAAGCGGCACCAGACGCACCAGCCGCACAGGGACTCGTTGATGACGGTTGACATCGACGCCACGAGCGGCATCGACACCTGCGTCGCCGGACAGATGCTGGCCGTCGACCGCGGATTCGTCGCGAGCGGAGTCAACCAGTGACACCGGCGCTGATCATCAGCGCGCGCGACAACGTCGCGACAGCGCTCGAAGCGCTGGACGCCGGCCGGACGATCCGGATCGGCGACGTCACCCTCGTCGTGGCTGAATCGATTCCGCGGGGGCACAAGCTCGCGCTCCGCGAGATTCGCGCGGGTGAGGCGGTCGTCAAATTCGGCAGCGCGATCGGCGCGGCGTCGACCCGAATCGCGCCGGGCGCGCACGTCCACACGCACAACGTCGCGAGCGCGCGCGGCCGCGGCGATCTCGCCCAGACCGCCCCGACGTCGCAGGCACGCATCGCCGAGCCGGCTGACATGGCCGGCGGCGACACTGACGGACCCGCCGCGCCGGAGGCGGACGCAACGTGACTCAACCGGGACCGGGCTTCCTCGGCTTTCCGCGGCCTGACGGACGCGTCGGCGTGCGTAATCACGTCCTCGTCGTCCCCACCGTGATTTGCGCGTCGGTGGTGGCCGAACGGATTGCGGCGGCGATCGCGCCGATCGGCACGCCGCTGCCCCATCTGGCCGGCTGCGGCCAGCTCGGACCGGATTTGCGCATCACGCACGACACGCTCGCCGCCTACTGCCGACATCCGAACGTCGGCGCGGTCCTCGTCGTCGCATTGGGCTGCGAGCAGGTCGTGGCCCAGTACCTCGCGGACGCCGCCCGCGCCGCCGGCAAGCCGGCGGCCATCGTCGCGATTCAAACGGAAGGGGGGACGCTGCGCGCGACGGATCGCGGCATCGAGATCGCGCGCGGGATGGCCGGTGATCTCGCGCACGTGGACCGAACCTGGTGCGCGGCGGCGGCGCTGACGCTGTCGGTCAAGTGTGGCGGCTCCGACTACACGTCCGGGCTGGCCTCGAATCCCGTGCTCGGCCGTGTGGCGGATCGCCTCGTCGATCTCGGCGGGAGCGTCGTGCTCGGGGAAATCGCCGAGATCATGGGCGCCGAGCACGTGCTCGCCGAGCGCGCCACCAGCCCCGCGATGGCGGCGCGGCTGATTCGCGTGATCGGTCGCGTCGAAGCCGAAGCGATCGCGCTCGGCCTCGATATTCGCGGCACGCAGCCGTCGCCCGGCAACATCCGCGGCGGGCTGACGACGATCGAGGAGAAGTCGCTCGGCGCCACGCACAAAGCCGGCGAGCGCACCAGGCTCGAAGACGTGGTCGCGTATGCGGCGCCGATCACGAGGAAAGGGCTCACGGTGATGGACACGCCGGGCCTCGACGTCGAATCGGTCACGGGCATGGTCGGCGGCGGCGCGCAGATCGTCGTGTTCACGACCGGCCTCGGGACGCCGACGGGCAACCCCATCGCGCCCGTCATCAAGATCACGGGCAACGCGCGGACCGCGAAGACGATGGCCGACAACATGGACCTCGACGTGAGCGGCGTTATCGGCGAGTCCGAGCCCTTCGACGCGGCGGCCGACCGTTTGTTCGCGTCCGTCATCGCGGTCTCGTCAGGTGCGCCGACCGCAGCCGAGCGGCTGGGCCATCGCGAGTTCGCCATCCATCGCCGCAATCCGACAATCTGACAACGCGATGCCGACGATGATGACACGGGCCGTGGAGCGCATTGGATGGGAGCCGGCGTGTGTCGGCTAGCGGAACGACGCGGGTGCAAGCCGCCGCGCTGGTCGTGCTGCGAACGGCCGTCGGGTGGCATTTTCTGTACGAAGGCTTTTACAAGCTGATGCTGCCAGGCTGGTCGCGGCTTGGACAGCCGGCGGCGGCTTGG